>Ga0181573_10000362_pt1 | contig 47836 bp, 30 predicted proteins | sample 101ome_25_FD_148643 | JGI IMG/M metagenome (GOLD analysis project Ga0181573, IMG submission 148643) | Coastal salt marsh microbial communities from the Groves Creek Marsh, Skidaway Island, Georgia - 101409BT metaG (spades assembly) | ecosystem: Environmental > Aquatic > Marine > Intertidal zone...
TCGGAAACTGATGCGACATGTCTTCGACGCGCCGCTTCAATCCCCGGAGTCTCGCGTTCCAACGTCCGAGCACTTTTCGCTGCTCGGCTTCCGAGAGACGCGAAATTTGTTCCTTCAGCAGCGGCGGCGCCTTGACGGAGATGGGCGCGCGGCGGCGCTCGTCCGCGGCGCGACCCCTTCCGCCGGCTTCTTCGTCGCCGTCGCCGACGCGCGTCTCCCGCGTCCCGGCGACGATCGCGAGAGAAGCATCGGTACCGTCGTCACGATCGTCCGCGTCGTCGACATCATCATCGTCGTCGTCGTCGTCGAGTGATTCTTCATCGTCCCGTCGGCGACGCTTCGGCGGCGCCGCGTCGCGCCCTTCGAACGCGCGCGCATTCGCGCGCCGTCGCGTCGGCGCCCCTTTCGTCGATCGCGCGCTCGCCATGGACGTCACGCGCGGCGCGCACTCGCGCGTCCGTCGCGCGCGCCGTGCGCGAATGCGTCGAAAATTCGTGATATCGACGGCGCGCCATATTTTGGTTGGGTGATGGAGACGCCGAGTCGACTTCGTTCGCGATCGCGGATGCCGAGAGAGAACCGATGGAGGAGGCGTTGCGAGCGTACGCGTCGAGCATCGGAGCACACGTGGGCGATTTCAAAAAGGCTGCGGATGGCGGCGCGTGTGGATCGATTTACACGCATCAACCGAACCACTTTCTCGATGTCCCGCGCCGTCTCGACCTGTTTGGAACGAAAAATGTCGGCGCGACGGCGATTCGTTTTCTACCGAGACAAACGCGCGCCGCGCGCGTGGCATTTCTCGCTGGTTTAGTGGATTCGGATGGCCACGTCTCGCGGTTCAATATTTCATCCAAAACTTCGCCGACACACGTCGTGTTGAGTCAATCGCTCGTGAACACCGCGACGACGCGCGGGACGATTCTCGCCGCGTTCGGCGTCGTCGCGCAGTCGCTCGGATGCGACGCGAGATACGTCGAGCTCTTCCGTGTGGTTCGTCAAATTGCTCTCGACGAGAACGGGCGCGTCATCCGAAAGGGCGACGCAAACTACCCGACGCGCGAAGAACGACGAGAAGCGACGGATTTCCGTCGCTCTCTTAACGGCCGAGTTCACATCTCGGGTCCAGCCGCGACGCAGATTCCGACGAAAACCGACGAGACGCTCGACGAGTCGGTTCCGTTCGACGACGCGACGGGTTTCGACGACGCGACGCGCGCCGTTCGAGCGGCGAGTCTGGGACTGTACGAGTTGCGCGTTCGCACGCTCGACGCGCCGATGAAAATGATATCGCCGACGTGTGAAGATTCGCAAAACGACGACGCCGCGGCGTCGGCGACTGGATTCAGAGTCTCGACTTGAGGTGCGCGCCCGCGAAATGTATGATACGACGATTGCCATTTTTATACGCATATTACTTCCAAAAAAGTTTGATACGCTTAAAAAAGATATAATATGGCGTGACCATAACGGGGCTCGAACCCGCGACTTTGAGATATCTCGCCTACACTATGGAGCATTCGTCCGTAGAAGTCCCACTATCTTCCAACTGATATATATGGTCCCGTGCGGCTGTCGTAGACTACAGCACAATGATCTAACAAACAGAAAATCACCTCCACTCCCGTACTTTCGAATCGTATCATCACACTTATGGGTCAAAGCGCCCATCCACGGATGCGCCGACCCATTGTCTTTCATCCACCCGACGCAGCGCGGCGCGAGAGCGACGCGCGACGAGGCGAGCGACGGGGCGCGCGAGGGGACGAACGATCGAGACGACGCGGTGATCGTGCGTATCGCGGTGATCGTGCGTATTGGACGGCCGCGTGGCGCAGAGGGAGAGGAGAGACGATCGGGAGAGGAGAGACGATGATGGGTGTTGAATCTTCATCGACGACGACGTTCGCGAGCGTCGAGAGCCGTCGCGCGAGCGCGAACGAAGGAAACGACGAGGACGGGTGTGAACACCGTGCGTCGTCGTCGTCGTCGTCTCGGTGGTCGGTGCCTCGCCCCTCGACGTCGACGCTGGCGACGGCGGCGATGTCGCTCGGGGCGTTGGCGCTCTCGAGCGCGGCGACGTACGCGGCGCGGAGAGGCGTCGGTGGAGAGGCGACGAGGTCGTATCATCCCATGGCGTCGTTAGGACAGCGCACGGAGCGTCACGTGTTCGAGGGAAAAGGTGACGACGTGAACGCGGCGTCGGATCACGGGTACGTGTCGGTGGATCAACAACGCGCGTTTGAGACGCGCGCGTGGGCGTGGGATCAGACGTATTCGTGCGACGATTTCCAGGTGACAGAGAAGGAATTCGAGGCGATGAACGTGGACGAGGGTCGTAAAGAGTTTTGGAGAAACTCGACGTTTTCGTTTCAGTACTGGCGGACGCCACGAAGTCGGCATTATCAGCTCTACGACGCGTACAACTTGCGCAAGGCGTTGTGCTTCGCGGGTCAATTCGACGTCAACGTCGTCACGATGATGGATAATCAAGATTCGTGCGAGTGGGCGCGGAAACATTACGACTTGGGTCGCGAGAAGTTTTCGCGCGCGAATCCGAGCAGGGATAACCTGGGACAGGGTGTTTTCTTTTGCGCCGGTCGTCCCATCGATCACTTTGTCTTGAAGCCGTCGCCGGTGTGCGGCGTGCGCACGATGATTGAAATCAATCGAATGAACAACCTCGGGGATTTACTCAATTTCGCGGAGCGGGAGTCACACATTTCCTACACGTACGCCTGGTACGTTGATCCCGAGGATTTCGAAATCACAATGATTCATAAAAGGTTGTTTGATCCCGAGATGGACGCGGCGTTTCCGACGTCTTTGCGCCTCGAGTGTCATCGCAACGGCGACGTTCCGAGAGACGACAACTGTCAAGAAGGAGCAGCCAAATCACCGAGACGCGTGTTTAACGGTAGAGTCGTCGGTGGTAGACGCAAAACGATCAATAACTACAATTGGTCGGTGAGGTATTTTCTTAGAAAGTGGATTCCGCTCAAGGGACGAAATCACGAGTGGACGCTGGACAGAAACGGCGTCGTGTCGTGGAAACCCGCAAATAAGCTCGTCAAGGGATGCGTGTGTCCGAGCGATGAAGAAGTGTACACGCAGATGGCGCACGTCATCCACGGTGGATTTGCGAGGGCGTTCGCGTTTGAGGCGGTCGCATCGTCGACGGCGCCGACGCCGCGCGTCGTCGGCGAGGAATACGGAACGTGCGCGTGGGTCAAGTTCGATCACAACCTGGGTCGGCTTCTCGAGTAATACATTAGTAGTTTGAGCGATCGGTCGATTGTGAGTTGTAGTGGTAGGCATTACTTTCTTGTTTAGTCGTGGGTGGACGCTGTCGATGTTTTGTGCTTTACCCGGTGTTTTGCATGCCGGCGGCGATGCCCTTCATGGTGATCTTCAAGACGTCGTTCACCGCTCCTCTGTAATTGTAGTCTTGGAACGGGTAGCCCTCCAAGAGAGTGATTCTGAGCTTTTCCATGCTAAGTTTATCGCCGTCTTCTTCGTTCTCGAGCGCGCGAGCCGTGATGAGGTATCGCACCTGGCACACGTTGAGCGGCGTGATGTAGAGCGAACGCTTGAAGAGCTTGTACGCCAAATTTTGGTGCACCCGCGCGGCGTCCGTCGCCTCAACTTTTTCGGGTTTCGCGAGCAAGTCGATGTGCTCAGAGACGGAGAGAAGACAATTGATGCTCTCCTGGAGCTCTTGGCGAAGTCTCGACCCGAACTCGTGGAGAGAAGGATCGACGAGCGCACGTTCGTAATATTCGACGACGACGGGATCCGCCTTGGCGAGCACCATCTCGACCAAATCAATCGTCACCTCAAAGAAAGGCCAGTTTTTGTACATGTCCCTGAGCGTGTCGAGATGGCCTTCCTCTGTGAGACGCTTGAACGAGGTCGAGATTCCGAGCCAGACGGGAAGGTGGAATCGCGATTGCGTCCACGCGAAGATCCACGGAATGGCTCGAAGCGCCGTCACGCCGGCGTTCGGTTTGCGCTTCGCGGGCCTCGAACCGATGTTCAGAGATCCGAGCTCGGCTCCCGGAGTGGCTTGTGCAAAGTAACCGACGAATTCGGGCGTTTGGAACACCGTCTTGCGATAGTGCGCGCACGAGTACTCGCTCATTTTGTTCATCACTTGGCGCCACTCTTCGCGCGGGAGCGCGGGCGGCTTGAGCGTGTGCTCCAAACAGGCTGCCGTGTACAAATCGAGCGTGTGGAAGCAGTTTTCCTTCTCGCCGAAGTCCGTCTCGATCACTTCACCCTGAATCGTCACCCTGATGCTACCATTAACAGTGCCCGGCGGCTGCGACAACATGGCGATGTGCGCCGGACCGCCGCCTCGACCGACGGTGCCGCCTCGACCGTGGAACAACGTGAGGGCGACGCCGAATTCCTTACCCGCCTCCACGACGCGCTCTTGTCCTTCGTACAGCGCCCACGCCGCGGCCATGCGTCCGGCGTCCTTCCCACTGTCTGAGTATCCAATCATAATCTCTTGAAATCCGGCGATGTGCTCGCGATACCACGACACGGAGAAGAGCTGACGCAACACTCTCGGGGCGTCGTTCAAATCATCAAGACGTTCAAACAGAGGCGCCACGCGCAAGAGATCTTCCCGTCTGCATCCACACTCGCGCTGTAACAACACGACGGCGAGCACGTCGCTCGCGCACGTTGCCATGGAGATGACGTACGTGCCGAGAGATCCCGGACACGTCTGCTGCAGACGCGCAATCATCTTGCACGTGTCCAACACCTCCTTGACCTCCGCCGAGCACTCAAGATCGGTCGGAAGCAACGGACGCTTATTCTCCAACTCACTCGTGAGCCATTCGATCTTCTTCTCTTCGCTCCATTCGAGATACGATCCCAAACCGATGAATTGCGTCACCGCGTCAATCGCCTCGGCGTGTCTCTCGCTCTCTTGTCTGATGTCGAGCTTGACCAATCCCATTCCGAAGCACTGCACCTGACGAATGACGTCCAAGAGATACGCGTTGGCGATCTGCGCGTCACCGACTTCGATCAACGATTCGTAACACGCGATGAGAGGTTCAGAGATTTCCTCCTTGTGACGCACGATGCTCTCGTCGGTGACGTCGATGGCCAAGTCGTTATCCGCCACGCACTTTTGCAAGACGGCGCGCGTGTTGTAGAGCTTATCTCGAAGTTCGGCCAAGATGACGCGGTAGGGTTCGTACTCGGGAATCGCCTTCCAGAAATCGTCGTAATTTCGTCGCTTGCGCTCCTCGAAGATGGCCGTCTTGTCCGACCCGGAGGCGTCGAGAATCTCCTTGGCGCGCGCCTTGACGGCGTCGGAGGCGCGCCACATGGAGAGATCAAAGATTAAGCGTTGAATCGCTGAGAAGAGCAGGTTGACGCCCTGAATGCGCGCGAGCAGGACAACGTCACGCGTGCACTCGGAGGTGACGTTGGGATTACCGTCGCGATCGCCGCCCATCCACGAACCAAAGGTAACGATGGATCTCGAGAGCGGAAGTCGCGGGCACCCCTGCGCCAAGAGGGAGGTGTCGACGCGACGCATAAAGGTGGGAATACCGTCCCAGATGGTTTGTTGAAAGTACGTCAAACCGGCGCGCATCTCATCCTGCGGTTTCGGCGGCGTGCGACGAAGTTCGTCGGTGCGCCACGCGGAGGCGACGCTGGAACGAATCTCATCCAACACCTCGGCGCGTTCGTATCGCGACAATCGAAAGCGTTGGAGTTTGAGCAAACTCTCTCTGATTTTCCCGAAAGATTTAAGCAACGATCGTCGCAACGCCTGCGTCGGGTGCGCGGTGAGCACTAAATCGACGTGTTGCGCGGAGAGAGCATCGTAAATCTCTTCCGTCGTCTTGCCGGATCGAAGTAAACCTTTGATGGCGCCGTTCGTCGTCTTGGCGGGTCCGCGAGGAATATCCTCCAAACGCTTGTGTCTCTCCTCCATCGCGTTCGCCACCTGTTCGGAAATGTTGTGCAGATTGAGTAAATTCGAATACGCCGACGCAAACTGTAAAGACTCGTCCATCTCGAATCCCTCGAGCATATCCCTCATCGCGTCGAAATCCTTCGACTCGTGCGACGTTGCGAATTTTTCGCTCGACTCGTACACCGCCATCAACTTGCTTAGAAAATTCTCTCCCGCCGTCTCGCGAACGACGTTGAAGAAAATCGTTCGAAGTAATTCATCGCACTCCTCGATGACGTCGTGCGCGTTGAAATCCTTCGACTCCCCTGTCCCGCTCAGGTAGCTCGACGCCCTGGCGAGCTCGTCCAGCTTGGCTCCCTCCTCGCTCGCGAACAAGCTCCCCGTGCGCTTGTGCGCCGGTCGTCCACCGCGCACGGCATCAAACACGCGATTCATCATCGCCGACGCGGCGTCGCACCACCGTCAACGCGTCGACGCGCGAGCGATCCTCGACCGAGGCTGCGAGCCAATCGACGCTATGTACCACGAACACGCGCACCGCGTCTTCGACACGCGCGAGAACGACACACGAACGCGCACACGCGCACACTGACACACACGCGCGTCGTCGAGACGTGCGAGGCGCGGCCGAACGCGCGCGCGGCCGAGTGGGGCGCCGATTCGCGACGCGCGCGCCCAAAAAACCCGGGTGTCGGAAAACGCCCTTTTCGATTATGACGAGTCGTGACTCGAGACGAGTCCCTCGTCGCCCCTTCCCCAGGGATCGAGGGATTTCACGTCCCTCAACCATCGGCCCGGACGCGAGACGACGCACGGCGACGCGCGGCGACGCGCGAACGACCGAGCGACCGCGCCGACAGACCGGTCGCGTCCTTTCCCCTCCGTGGCCGCGTCCCTCGAAATGGCGACGTCGTCTCGCGCGGTGACGTCCCGAACGCGGGTCGACGCGACGGTTCCCAGACGGCGACGATGTCCCCGCGCGCGACGCGCCTCGACGACGCGCGCGAGCGCGAGCGCGGGCGAGGAACCGAAAAAATTGTGGGGTGGAAGGTTCAGCGAGGCGCAGGATCCGCTCATGGAGAAGTTTAACGAATCGCTGTCGTTCGACCGGCGCATGTGGCGGGAGGACGTCGACGGGTCGGTGGGGTACGCGGCGGCGTTGGCGCGCGCGGGCGTCATCACGGACGATGAGCGAGACGCCATCGTCTCTGGATTGCGAGACGTGGCGAAGGAGTGGGAGGCCGGTGCGTTCGAGGCGAAAGCCGGGGACGAGGACATTCACACAGCGAATGAGAGACGTTTGACGGAGCTCATCGGCGACGTCGCGGGCAAGTTGCACACGGGACGGTCGAGAAACGATCAAGTGGCGACGGACACGCGCATGTGGCTTCGTAAGGAGTTGATTCGATTGCGTGGACATTTGCGGACGTTGATCGAGGTGGCGGTCGATCGCGCCGAGCGCGAAGTGGACGTCGTCATGCCCGGGTTTACGCACTTGCAGAGCGCGCAGACGGTGCGATGGTCGCACTGGTTGCTTTCCCACGCCGCGGCGTGGCAGAGAGACGATCAGCGATTGGGCGATCTCATCAAGCGCGTCAACGTCATGCCGCTCGGATCCGGCGCGCTCGCCGGGAACCCGTTCGGGATCGATCGTCAACTTTTGGCCAAGGATTTGGGTTTCGACGGCGTGTGTCCGAATTCCATGGACGCGGTGAGCGATCGCGATTACATCGCCGAGGCGAGCTTTTGGGCCTCCATGACGGCGACCCATCTCTCGCGATGGAGCGAAGATTTAATCGTCTACTGCTCGCAGCAGTTCGGCATGGTGAAGTGCTCCGACGCGTACTCCACGGGTTCGTCTCTGATGCCTCAAAAGAAGAACCCGGATGCGCTCGAGCTCCTCCGCGGGAAAACGGGCACGCAGATTGGCTCGCTCATGGCTGTCTTGGCCACCATCAAGGGCACGCCGACGACGTACAACAAAGATCTTCAAGAGGTGTGGCACGCCATGTACTACACCGTGGATAACATGAGCGATTCGTTACAAATCTCCGCCGGATGTTTGGCGACGCTTAAAATTTACCCCGACGCCATGGAGCGCGGCTTGTGCGCCGAGATGCTCGCCACTGACCTCGCCGAGTACCTCGTGCGCAAGGGCGTGCCGTTCCGCGAGACCCACCACATCTCCGGCGCCGCCGTTAAGCTCAGCGAAGAGCGCGGCGTGCCCCTCAGCTCGCTCACCGTCGACGACTTGAAACCGCTCTGCGCCGCCTTCGAGTCGGACGTCGACGATATTTGGTCCTACGAGAAATCCGCCGAGTCTCGCGACACCGAGGGCGGCACGTCGCGTCGCAGTGTGTTAGAGCAGTGCGCCAAGCTGCGCGCCTACCTCTCGAGCGCCGTGTAAACCGAATCAACGGTATTCATGAACCATTAATCATTAATCAACGCGCCGACGCGCCGACGCCGCCGCACTCGTCCGCGTGCGCGTCATCATGCCACCGCCACCGACGACGACGACGACGACGACGCGTGCGCTCGCGTGTACTGTCACCCTCGCGCTCCTCGCGCGCGCGTCCGCGCTCACGGATGACGCATTCGTCGGCGATGACGCCGCGCGGTACGTCGTGCGCATTCCCAAAGAACCGCTCGAGATTACGCCCGCGATGCCGCACCGACGCGTGCCGATGACGGCGACGGACGGTACGAAGTATCTCTGTCGCATTCCCGAGCGCGCGAACGACGACGAGGACGACGAGGGCGGGAGAGACGGGAGCGATGATGGTGATGATGATTCGACGCGCCGAGCCGTTCGAGGCGTCCCCGACGACGACGCCGAGACGAGGAAATCCGTCGATGTACACCTCGCCCCGCTCGAGGGTAAGTGTTTCTATTACGGAAACGGTGATTGGTGGACGTATGAGATGTGTCACAAGAGTCACATCGAACAGTTTCATCGCGAAGGCGCGGCGCGCGTGAGCTCGTATTCGCTCGGACGGTACGACGCGGACGCGACGTTGGGATTAGAGAGGGCTAGAACGGACGCCGACGCGTCCACGGGTGGGATATCGGTGTTAGAGGATCGTCCGTATCGCGCCCACGCGTTCGTGGGCGGGAGTAAGTGCGAAGACGTCGGCGACGCGTACAGAGAGACGGAACGCCAAAGCGAGGTGCGCTTCGTGTGCGCCGAGGACGGCGCCGAGGGTGTGAGTTCTGTGGAGGAACCAGCGACGTGTAAATACGTGTTGACGTTTCGAACGCCGTTGGTGTGCGAGGTGGAGGATTTACGGCCGAAACGACCCGACGTCGAACGCATCGAGTGTTCGCGCGTCGACGACGACGACGACGACGACGCGACGACGACGACGCGAGACGACGACGACGTGACACCCGTCGAGGACGCTACCGCGCGCGCGTTTCGAGACGAACTCTGACGCTGGAGATCGGGCGCGTCGTGTAATACTAATAACGTACGGTGGCCGCGCGCTCGCGAAAACTCGAGCTCGAGCTCGACGCTCTCTCTCCCCCACAGCGCGTCGCCGGGCGACTCAACGACGACCCCATCGCCCGACGACGACGACGCCACGACGCGTGCAGACGCCCCGCGACGCCCCGCGGCGCGTCCATGACGCCTCGCGCGACGCCCGGCGCGCAAGATGACGACGACGACGATTCGGTGGCGGCTCGATCCGAAACCATCTCGTCGCCCTCGTCCCGCGACGGCGTCTCGCGCGACGTCCTCGGCGTCTCGCGCGCGTCGAGCGCGCGATCGTGCGCGTCTCTCGACCTCGCGACGGCGTCGTGGGACGACGCGCGCGGCGTCGAGACGACGGAAAAGATCGTTTCGAATTCGACCGTCGTCGTCGACGCCGCCTTTAAACACACGCGCGCGCGCGTCGACGCCGCGCGCGCGCTGATTCGCGCCGGTCGGTGCGCGGACGCGATGCGCATGATCGAGTCGACGCCCGCGCGCGCCTTCGGTGGAGACGCGATCGCGCTCGCCCTCGGAGGGGAGTGTCGAGAGGGCGCGGGGGAGACGGCGGCGGCGTTTCGAGCGTTTCGCGCGTCTCGGGACGCGGATGGGAATCCCGACGCGTGGTGCGGATTGGCGCGATTGGCGCACGACGCGGGGGCGTTGGAAGAGGCGGTGGCGTGTTTCCGAGCGGCGAGGGATGGCTACGAGGCGTTGGGGTGCGAACGGGACGCGGAGGAGACGCGGGCGCGTTTGGCGCGCGCGTGGACGGACGCGGCGACGGCGCTCAAGGCGCGAGGAGACGCGGTGACGGCGGTGGAGACGTATCGAGAGATCATCGACGCGTTGCCTCGATACGCGGCGGCGGCGCATTATAATTTAGGGGTGGCGTTGGTGGAGGCTGGACGATTGGACGAGGCGGAACGCGCGTATCGAGCGTCGGCGGCGCTCGAGCCGACGCGCGCCGAGGCGTATTGTAACATGGGCGTCGTGTTCAAGATGACGAATCGGGTGGACGACGCCGTGCGGGCGTTCGAGCAGTGTCTTCGTTTATCGCCCGAGTTCGCGCTGGGAAGGAAGAACTTGTCACTCGTCTTGACGGATCAAGGCACCGAGTTGAAGAAGACGTCGCTGCCCGAGGCGGTGGCGACGTACGAGCGCGCGTTGACGTACGACTCGACCAACGTGGAGGCGTACTACAATCTCGGCGTTGCGTACGCGGAGATGGAAGAGTACGATCGAGCCATTATCGCGTACGAAAATGCGGGCCGGTTACGGCCGCAGTGCGCGGAGATTTGGAACAACGCAGGCGTCTTGTACAAGGAACGCGGCAACGACGCGCGAGCGACAGAGTATTACCGACGAGCCGTCGCGTGCAATCCGAATTTTGCGCAGCCGCTCAACAATCTCGGCGTGTTGTACACCATGTCCGGCCAGGCGCAGCAGGCGTTGGAGTCGTTGCAACGCGCGGTGACGGTGGATCCCTCGTACTCAGTGGCGCACAACAACATCGGCGTGCTGTTGCGAGACACCGGCGACATCGAACACGCGTGCGACGCGTACAGAGAGTGCGTGAAACATTCACCGAACGATCGTCACGCGGAACAAAACTACCTGTTGGCGCTGAACTACGTGCGACAGGGTGAAGAGCCCGAGGTGTGCGAGGCGCACGCGGCGTGGGGATCGAGGTTCGCCAAGCTCGCAGGACCGCCGCTCAAGGCGAGACGCGCGGTTCGCGCCGATAGTGGCGCGGGGACGTCGGGACGAAGGAAATTAGTCGTTGGGTACGTGTCTCCGGACATGTACACGCACTCGGTGAGTTATTTCGCCGCGGCGCCTCTGCGCGCGCACGACGCGGAGCGCATCGCCTGCGTCGTGTACAACGTGTCCAAGTTTCGCGATGAACAGACGGAACGCTTGAAAAAGTACACGCTCGAATCCGGTGGTGAGTGGCGCGAGTGCGCGTCGCTCACCGAGTCGCAGCTCGCTCGAGCGATCCGCGACGACGGCGTCGACGTATTGGTCGAATTGACGGGGCACACCGCGAATAACCGTCTCGGCGCGCTCGCGCTCGAACCCGCGCCCGTGCAAATCACCTGGATCGGGTATCCGAACAGTACCGGTCTGCGTTCCGTCAATTATCGCATCACCGACGACGCGTGCGATCCGTTCGACACGAAACAGACGTTCACGGAGGAACTCGTGCGCATGCCCGCGCCGTATTCGTTTCTGTGCTACACTCGGAATCCCGAGGCGCCGGCGGAGGTCTCCGCGCCTCCGTGCACGACTCGCGGGTACGTCACCTTTGGATGCTTCAACACCATGGCGAAAGTGACGCCAGCCGTTCGAGCGGTGTGGAGCGAAATTCTGCTCGCCACTCCTGGAAGCCGACTGTACTTCAAATCGAAGGCTTTCGCGTGCGCGGTGATCAGACAACGCTTTTTATCGCAAATGGCGGCGCTCGGCGTCGAAAACTGGCGCATCGATTGCGTCCCACTCGAGCCGGCGACGTCGTCGCATCTTGCGATGTACGACGGCGTGGACATCGCGCTCGATACGTTTCCTTACGCCGGAACGACGACGACGTGCGAGGCGTTGTACATGGGCGTACCCGTGGTGACGCTCGCCGGAAACTGCCACGCGCACAACGTCGGGAAATCGTTGATGACGACCATCGGTCATAAAGAATTCGTAGCCGAGAACGTGAACGAGTACGTGCGCATAGCTTCGAGGTTGGCGAACGATGCGGAGAGTATTCGTCGCGTTCGCGCGCGTTTGCGAGAAACGTTGCTTCGCTCGCCGTTGTGCGACGCCGAGGGCTTCACGCGCGCGTTGGAATCCGTCTACTGCGAATTGTGGCAGCGATGGTGCGACAAGCAGGCGAGAGAGAATTCGAACGACGAAGAGAGCGACGTCGACGAGAGCGACGCCGAGTCGGAAGGACGAGGCACGCGCTGCTCCGCGGAAGATTCCAAGGGCGAGTCCGACTCGTCCAACGACGACACGGCGGAGCTCTACGAAGACAGCGGAACGAGCGTCGAGGGCGAGTTCTCGTCCCGACTGCTAGACAATTTAGAGATTTAGGACCAGACTTTTTTGTTGTGATTGTGATTGAAACGTTGAGGATTGGTGTTGGAATGAAAATGAATTAAATCGCTCTACTGTTTTGCTCTACTGTCTGTGCCCTCGCTCTAAAGGGAGAAGCTGTCGGGATCCGGGGCGGCCGCGGCGCCCGCCGCGACCTTCTTCTTCGGGATCTCGGTGATGACCGCTTGCGTCGTGAGCACCATGCCCGCGATGGAGCAGGAGTTTTGGACGCCGGAGCGCGTGACCTTCTTCGGGTCAAGCACACCCTTTTGGATCAAGTCCCCGTACTCACCAGTCATGGCGTCGTAGCCAAAGTTGAAGTCGCCATCCATCACGTGCTGCACGATAACATCACCTTCCGCGCCGGCGTTGTTACCGATGAGTCGGCACGGCGACACAAGAGCCTTTTGCACGATTTCAGCACCCAGGCGCTCCTCCGGGTTGGTGAGAGTTGGCTTGAATTCATCAATCATCTTGCTCAAGTGCACCAACGCGGCGCCACCACCCGGGACAATGCCTTCTTCGACCGCCGCAAAGGTGGCGTTCTTGGCATCTTCAATACGAAGCTTGCGCTCTTCTAATTCGGTTTCAGTCGCGGCACCAACCTTGATGACGGCGACGCCACCGGCGAGCTTGGCGATGCGTTCAGAAATCTTTTGGGTATCGTACACGGAATCCGTCTCGGCGAGCTCTTGCTTGAGTTGAGCCACGCGGAGATCGATGTCCTCCTTGGACGCACCATCGGCGATCATGGTGGTGGTGGTTTGTTCGATGGTCACCTTGCGCGCGTAGCCGAGGCAGTCCATGTTGGCGCGAGAGACGCTGAGACCGAGATCCTTGGCGATGAACTGCGCGCCCGTCACGATGGCGATGTCTTGCAACAACGCCTTGCGACGTTCACCAAAGCCCGGCGCCTTGATGGCGGCGACTTGGAGCACACCACGGATCTTGTTCACCACCAAGGTGGCAAGCGCTTCACCGACGATGTCTTCGGCGATGATCAAGAGTGGGGGAGAACCGGCTTGGTTCAATTCCTCCAAGAGTGGGACGAGCATTTGCACTTGCTCAATCTTTTCGTCGGTGATCAACACGCGGCAGCCCTCGTATTCAACCGTCAAGCGTTCGTTGTTGTTGACGAACTGCGGAGAAATGTAACCACGGTCGATTTCCATACCCTCTTCAACCTCGACGACGGTGTCCAAACCGGTGCCGTTTTCGATGGACAAGACGCCATCCGGACCAACCTTTTCGATGGCTTCGGCAATCATGTCACCAATCTCCGTGTTGTTACCCGCGGAGATGGACGCGACGGCGCGAATGTCGTCTTGGTTTCTCACCGGAATGGCGAGTTCATCGAGCTTTTTGCGGCAAAACTCAGACGTCTTGTCAATGCCGCGCTTCACCGTCACCGGGTTGGCGCCGGCGGCGACGGATTGCAAACCAAACTTGATCATCTCGCGCGCGAGCACAGACGCCGTGGTCGTACCGTCACCCGCAGAGTCGTTCGTACGACCGGCGACTTCCTTGATGAGCTGCGCGCCCGCGTTTTCAACCGGATCCGGCAATTCAATCGCCCGAGCAATCGTCACGCCGTCGTTGATGACTTGGGGCATGCCAAACTTTTCCTCGAGCACGACGTTTCTCCCTCGCGGACCGAGCGTCACGCCCACCGCGTCCGCGAGCTTATCGATCCCCGCTTGAATCTTACGTCTCGAGTGCATATCCATCGTGAGTCTCTTCGCATCGGCGCGCACCACGACGGCGCATCGGCGCGCCCCTCTCGGCGCGTTCGCGCGAGCCGCCAGCCCTCGCGTCGTCTGTCTCGCCGAAAAAAACGTCTCGCGTCGTCGGGTCAGTCTCCATCGTCGTCTCCGTCGTCTCCGTCGACACACAAAAAACCTTCAATCCCACATCGTCCACCATCCCATCCATCGATGACGCGTCGTCGTCCACCGACGAGGGAAAGAAGGACGGACAGAAAGAAAATACGCTTCGCCGCGCCCGCGACCCCCACCCCTCACCCTCGACCGCCGCCGACGGATGGATGGATGCGGGGAACGACCGACGACGCCTCCGCGGTCTCCGACCCGTCGCGCGTCGCCAATCGACGGTAGATTTATTGAAAAAAACCGCATCGAACGTATCCTCGCGCATCGCACGATCGCGTCCATCCGCGCGCGTCGCATCCGTCGTCATCCACCGTTCACCGAATCTTCCCTTCGCGACCCTCTTCTTCAGGTTCGGGGTTCTTCATCCATCCCACCACCGAGCGCGTCACCGAGCGCGTCGACGACGTTCACGACGCGGATCGAACGCAGAGAAAAAAATACAACGCGTCCATCGCTCGTCGCGCGCGCACCGTCATCGTTCTCGACGTCAACGCCGACATGATGAATGTCAAGTCTCTCGCGTCGCGCAATCGCGTCGGCGCGCGCGTCCTCGACCGCGTCGATCGGGCTTGGGGGGGGACTCGGGGACGAATCGTGACTCATCGTTTTCATACGCGGGCACGCATCACGACGACGGACGTCACGGTCTCTCTGGATCGTCCAAAAAGGAAAAAGGTCCGGGGTTTAAAAAGGGAAGGAAAAGTCCGTCGGTCACCCCACTCGCGATGTGCGCGGGGTGGATGATGGAGGGCGCGTCACTCGTCGTCGCGCGTCACTCGTCGTTCGACGTCGTGTGCGGGTCGTCGTGTGTAAGTCGTCGTGTGCGTGTCGTGAGCGATGGCGCGCGGTCGTGGACGTCGAGGCGGGGGGTCGAACGGTGGGGGACGACGCGGTGGTGGAGGACGAGTGCGTGGGTTCGGCGGCTCGGTGGTGCCGGATTGGGCGCGCGGTGGTGGGGTGTGTTCGTGCGCCGAGAGGACGTGTGCGAGACGACACGTCGGTGATGAGAGCGGTGGTGGTGGTGGTGACGGCGGCGACGACGAGGGCGATCGATCGACGCGGTTTCCAGTGCCGCTCGCCATGTGGGATTTAGCGCAGTGCGACCCCAAGCGGTGCTCGGGACGCAAGTTGGCGCGGTTGGGATGTCTGCGAGAGTTGCGCGTGCAACAGCGGTGGACTGGGGTGGCGTTGACGCCGAACGCGACGGAGACGGTGTCGCCGAAAGATTTCGATGTGTTGCGCGCGAATGGGTTGGCGGTGGTGGATTGTTCGTGGAATCGATTGGACGACGTGCCGTTTCATCGATTGCACAGCGCGGCGCCGAGATTATTGCCGTGGTTGGTGGCGGCGAATCCGGTGAATTACGGGAAACCGTGTAAATTGACGTGTGCGGAGGCGTTGGCGGGGGGGTTGTACATCGCCGGGTACAGGGACGCGGCGGAATTGTTGATGAATAAGTTTAAGTGGGGGCACGGGTTCATCTCGCTCAATCGCGAATTGTTGGAATCGTACGCGGCGTGCGCGACGAGCGAGGAGGTGATCGAGACGCAAAATAAATGGTTGACGATGGGTGGTCCGAATTCGGGTCCGCGTCGAGAGTACGATTTACCGCCGAGCGAGAGCGATGAGAGCGATGAGGACGGGGCGAGCGACGACGAGAGCGACGACGACGGTTTGCCTCCGTTGACGCGAAATCTTAATCGCTCGCGGTTCGGCATCGAACGTTCGGGAAATAGGTTTAGACAAAATAGTAGAAGAGTCGGTGACGACGAGAGCGAGAGCGAGAGCGAGAGCGAAGAGGATGAGGAGGATGAGGAGACGAATGATTTGGCGGCGCGAGTCGCCGACTTGTAGACGACGCTTCGCGTGTAAAAACAAAACAAACCCGTGTACAGTACAACATCGCCGTGCATCCTCAAGACGTCCCGGAATCCGGCGTTTCGATGAGATAATCGTCGTCGGGCGTATCGTCGCTCCCCGACGCCGTCGGCGCCGGTTCCGAATCCGACGCGTTTGTCGGCTCGTCCGATCGCGTCTTCTTCGCCTCGTCCGAGCGCGCCTTCTTCGCCTCGTCCAATCGCGCCTTCGCCTCGCGCATCGCGAGCGCCTTTTTCCGTCGATACACTCGAAGCGCTTCGTTTCGTTTCAATCGTCGCTCTCGCGCGCGAACCTCCTCGCCGTCGCCGTCGCCGTCGCCGTCGCCCGCGCGTCGACGTCGAGACGCCGACGAATGGACGAGCGCGTCCACGGCGACGACGTCTTCGTCCACCTCGCGCTCCGTGAGCGCACCCACGAACTCGGGTGGACGATGACCGCCGTATAATGCGTTGAGAAATCGTGTGGGTCCTGAAAACTTGGTGCACGAGTCAGCGTCGGAACGGGCGCGAAAGGAGACGACGACGCGGGAAGAGTCCACACCTTGCCCTCGCGAATGGCGCCCTCGGGCGAAAAGGAAGCCAAAGGGGCGCGACGGAAACCTGGGGTGACGATGTCGATGTCATCGATGAGATGTCGTAATTCGCGTCGTAACGCGACGCGCGATGGGAACACCATGAGACTCGGACCGATGTCGGGATGTGCGGCGAGACGGGACCGACGTCGGCGGGTATGTTACAATTCGTCGCTTCTACAGTAATCAAATCAAATCAAATCGGCCACGTTCATGGGCATCTCGTCGATCTGCGTCGAGTAATACTGTTCGATGTCCCTGAGCGCGCGCACGTCCTCCGCCTTGACGAAATTGATGGCGACGCCCTTGCGTCCGTATCGTCCCGAACGACCGATTCTGTGAATGTAATTTTCTCGATTTCCCGGTAAATCGTAATTGATGACTAAAGACACCTGTTGCACGTCGATTCCTCGCGCCCAGACGTCGGTGGTGATCAACACGCGCGTCGTTCCACCTCTAAACTCGTTCATGATTTCCTCTCGCTCCTTTTGCGGCATGTCTCCGTGCATCGCCGAGACGGTGAAGTTGTTCTGGCGCATCTTCTCTGTGAGCCAATCCACCTTTTTCTTTGTGTTGCAAAAGATGACAGCCTGCGTGATGGTGAGCGTGTCGTACAGATCACACAGGGTGTCAAACTTCCACTCTTCTCGCTCCACGGCGACGAAGAATTGCTTGATTCCCTCGAGCGTCAATTCGTCTCGTTTGACGAGAATGCGCAGCGGATCCGTCATAAACTTGCTCGTCATCTCCAAAACCTCATTCGGAAGCGTCGCGCTCACCAACACCACCTGCGTCTCCGGCGGTAAATACCTGTACACATCATAAATCTGTTCTTTAAACCCTTTATTCAACATCTCGTCCGCCTCATCCAGCACGAGCACCTTGATCCCGCGCGTGCGAAGATTGCGTCGTTTAATCATGTCGAAGACGCGTCCCGGCGTCCCGCTCACGATGTGACACCCGTGATCCAATTTCCTGATATCCTCCCCGATCGATCGTCCCCCGATGCACGCGTGCGTCTGCACATTCATAAAATTACCCAACGCCAGCGCCGTCTTCTCCGTCTGCACCGCCAATTCCCTCGTCGGCGACAACACCAACCCTTGCACCTCGCGCGTCGTCACGTCGAGCATTTGACACAACGCCAACGAAATCATCGACGTCTTCCCCGTCCCGCTCTGCGCCTGCGCGATGACATCTCTCCCAGAAATGATCGGCACCACCGCTCGCTGTTGAATGGCGCTCGGTTTTTCAAACCCATACGAGTACAATCCGCGCAAGAGATCCTCTCGAATGCCCATGGCGTCAAACGTGGGTTTCGATTCGATCCCTCGCGACGTCTCGAAGGAAATCTTTTCATCGTCGTCGTAATCGGTGACGGTGGCGTCGGACGTCGCGTTTCGCGCGGGCATGGCGTCGAAGGAAAATGTGTGCGGCGTGCGGCGTCGCGCGCGACGAGCGGTGGACGTCGCGCGGGCGACGGACGCGCGTCGATGTGTGACGAATTGTGGGATTTTTTAGGCGGCGCGGCGCGTGGTGATGATGGATGAGTGACGCGAGTGCGCGACGCGAGGGCGCGTTTGGGGACGCGAGGGCGACGCGTCGGTGTGGAGACTATTTTTGGCGTCGATCGACGTCGTCGGCGTCATGGCGGGGAAGACGTGGGAGGCGGTGTACTGCGTCGCGGTGGTGGTGGCGATGTTCGCGGCGCTGTTGAAAAACGTCGCGGGTCCGGACGTGTTGATGCTCGGCGCGCTCGCGATGGAGCTCGCGGCGGGGATCGTGGGCATCGAGGATGGGTTGCGCGGGTTTTCGAATAAAGGGTTGCTCACGGTGGCGTGTTTGTTCGTCGTGGCGGCTGGAATCTCCAACACGGGCGCGTTGGACTATTACATGAGCAAGGCGTTGGGGACGCCGAGGAGCGCGGCGGACGCGCAGATTCGGTTGATGGTGCCGATCGCGGTGGTGAGTGCGTTTTTGAACAACACGCCGGTGGTGGCGATCATGATTCCCATCGTGCAAAAGTGGAGCAGAAAGTGTAAGATTTCGTCGGCGCAGTTGTTCATTCCGTTGTCGTTTAGTTCGATTTTGGGCGGGACGTGCACGCTCATCGGCACGTCGACGAATTTGGTCGTCGACGGGATGCGACGAGAGCGATACCCGAACGAGCGCGCGATCGGGCTGTTTGAACTGTCGAAATACGGCGTGCCGGTGTTGTTGAGCGGGTTGGCGTACATGCTAGTGGCGTCGCCGTTTTTGTTACCGGGCGGCGAGCGGGATGGGGCGAACGCGAACGATTTGGATTTAGAGGATTTGACCGTCGGTGCGGTCGTGCCCAGAGGGTCTCCGGTGGTCGACGCCGAGGTGGCCGTCCTGCGCGGGTTGAATGGGCTGTATTTGGTGAGCGTGCAGCGCGGCGACACGCTCATGCGGGGCGTGCAGCCGAATTTCATCCTCGAGGTGGGTGACATTTTAATCTTCACCGGTCTCATCGATCGCATAGGAGAGGTGTGCAAAGCGCACGGTTTAGTGCCGTTGACACACGAGGTGGAGGAGAAGATGCTCGAGGTGAAGCAAGAGACGAAACAGAGCGAAGAGGATAACGTCGAGAGCACGGTGACGTTTCCACCGCGCTCCAAGTCGGTGCCTGTCCCGAGAGAGTCTCAGCAGGGTCGCACGTCGCAAGACGACAGCAGCATCTCGGGAGTCGCGTGGTTGCATCGAAACTCTACGACCGCGGGTGGGCGCACGAGCATCGATCTGCACGCGTACGAAAACATGCTTCGCAGTTATACGAAGAGAAACGGAGACGGGGCGGAGAGTCCGTCGAGCAGTAGGGCGTTCACAAAGAGTCGCACCAGTCTCGATTACAACTTCAAGCACGGCGAACGCGCGAGGCAACTGAGCGCTGATTTGGATCAGCACGACTATTTGACGGAACACGTCGAAACTGCCGCTGTGGAAGTCATTCGAGCGCGCATCGTCGAAAACTCGGCGCTCATCGGCACGACGCCGTCCGAGTGCAAGTTTCGACACAAGTTCAAGGCATCCATCATGGCGGTGCAAAAGGGTGGGAAAGCGGACTCGAACGCAGACTCTGCTTTACAGCGCGGTCACCTCGGGAAATTGGTTTTCGGCGCCAACGATATTTTGATGTTGCACGCGTCGCAAGAGAGTCCGCTCCTCACGCAAAAGCGCGAACGCGAAGCGGCGACGGCTGAAAACTCGAAACGCGGCGCCAAGTTTACGCGAAGCCTCTCGTTGGAAAACTTGCAGTTACCGACGTTCACTGTGGGCGAAGAGCTGGAGGTGTTACTCTCGGACACGAAGACGGAAGTAAACGTTAATGAATTCGCGATTCCCATGCGCGTCGTGAGCGGCGGCGCGCTCGACGGCAAAACCATTCGAGGCGTCGACTTAGCCAACGTTCCCGGATTATTTTGCACCGCGATTCAATCGGGTGGCGACGGCGAAATGCGTGTGCCGGACGCCGAGACGATTTTGAACGGCGAAGACATTCTTTGGTTTGCCGGAGACATGATGGGGATGCAAACGCTGAGACGCATTCCCGGATTGGTGTCTCAAGAGGATCAAGTGGAGAAGCTCGGTCACGTGCGCAAGAGCGATCGACGATTAGTGCAGGCGGTGGTTTCGCAGGCGAGCGCGCTCTTGGGTAAGTGCGTGCGCGACACGCACTTTCGAACGCGATACGACGCCGTCATCATCGCCGTCCAACGCAGCGGCGGGCGCATTCAATCACGCATCGGCGACATCGTCCTCGAAGCCGGCGACGTGCTCCTTCTCGACACGTCCACGAGTTTCTTGCTCGATCACAAGCAAGATCCTGCGTTTGCGCTCATCTCTGAGATCGAAGACTCCGCGCCGCCGCAGTTTGACAAGCTCATTCCGTCCGTCGGCACGGCGGTGGTGATGATCGCCGTCTTTGTCGCCGGCGCGCTCGATCTCTTCGTCGCCGCGCTTTTAGCGTCTGGCGTCATGCTCGCCACGGGATGTTTGACCCAGGAAGCGGCGCGATCCGCGGTTAAATGGGAAGTCATCGTCACCATCGCCGCCGCGTTCGGCATCTCCGCCGCCATGGAACAGAGCGGCGTCGCCTCCAACATTGCCTCGACACTCGTCTCCGCCGGCAAAGCGTTGGGCACGGGTAAACCCGGCATTTTGGTCGCCGTCTACATCGCCACCGTCGTCTTGTGCAACATCGTCGGAAACAACGCCGCCGCCGCGCTCATGTTCCCCGTCGCCGCCGGCGCCGCCGATAAACAGGGCATCGACAACGCGCAGATGAGTTTTCTCTTGATGCTCGCCGCGAGCGCCTCCTTCATGTCACCCTTCGGATACCAAACCAACCTCATGGTGTACGGCCCGGGCGGATACGTCTTCGCCAACTTTCTCAAGTTCGGCGGTCCGATGCAAGTCGTCCAGCTCATCGTCTCCGTCTCCGTCGTCCTCCTCGATTCCAAGTGGTGGATAGGATGGGTCGTCGGGTTCGGATCCGTAGGAGCGATTTACGTCGCGCGGCTCGTCGCGCCCAAGATTCGCGCGCGACGCGACGCCGCCGCCACCGAACGCGCGCCGTCCGGGGAACGGGACACGATTCGAGATAACCTCTAGAACCACCGTACGTATTTATTCATTCATGTACCATACCGCGACCCGGTCGTTCGTACCTCTTCGCGCCCGCCGCGTCGCCGCGGATAAAACCAAACCCCACGAATGGGGCACACTCGCTCTCGCGCGTCACAGCGTCCCGCGGTCGTGCGGTCGCGCCTCACGACGACGACGACGACGCCATGTCGGACAGTTCCATCATCCTCCACCGCGTCGGCCTGAACGCCGCCTTCATCGCTGTCGGCTACGCCCTGCGCGCGTCGAAGATTTTAACAATCGAAGACGGGCGCACCGTGTTTCGGTTCGCGACGCACGTGACGCTTCCTGCGCTGTTGCTGTACGTCATGACGCGGGCGAGCGGTGGTGGCGTCGCGTCGACGGTGTCCGCCGTGAGCGCGGTCGTGCCGGCGTGTTCGTTGGCGGTGGGGATCGGGTGTTCGCTGGGGGCGTACGCGGCGTATCGAAAGAGTCCCGCGCGGGCGAGAGGATTGTGCGTCGGAAGCGCGACGGGGGTGAATTTGGGCATGTTTGCGTACCCGTTCGTCGAGGCGATATGGGGACTTCCAGGTTTAGCGCTGTGTGCGATGTGGGACGCGCCGAACGCAGTGGTGGTGTTCGGCGCGGCGAAGGCGATTTTCGCCGCCGAACAGAAAAACGGAGACGCGTCGAGGGCGGTGCACGATGACGGTGGAATTTACGACGGGGAGTGGTTGGATAAGAAGAAGCACGGACACGGGTGTTACAAGTACCCGAGTGGGTCCACGTACGAGGGGCAGTGGAGGAATAACGTTAAGGAAGGTTTGGGGGTGTACACGTACGCCAAGGGCGGTTCGTACGCAGGCGAGTTCAAGCGAGGAACGTTCGAGGGCACGGGCATTCGCGTCTTGCGCAAAGGAACGGTGAAGGCTGGTCTTTGGGAGGCGAATGAATTCGTCGAGGCGACGACGGTGAAGGATTGCGAGGGGACGATCGCGGCGGCTGAGGCGGCGGCGGCGGCGGCGAGACGAGCCGCCGAGGCGAGCAGTCTCACCGCCAAGGCTTTGTTTTGGAAAGTTGCGAAATTTCCACCCGTCATCGCGGTGACTCTCGCGAGCGCGATGAATTTCGCGGGAATCGCGCTTCCGCACACCGTGGCACAGCTCGTGGTACCGCTGGCGAACGCGAACAATCCAATCGTGTTGTTGACGCTCGGCGTGCTCTTTAAACCGGCGATGGATCGTTTACAAGTGCAATCGGTGGCCAAGTTCTTAGGCGTCAAGTACGGTCTCGGGTTGTTATCGGGCGCGATATGCACGTATTTCATCCCGCAGAGCTTCGCGTTGGCGCGAGGGGTCATCGCTGCGTTATGCGTCATGCCGGTGCCGTCCATCGTCATGCAATACTCGGCTGAACACGAAAACGACGGTCAACTCGCCGCCGCCATCGTCATGAGCTCGCAAGCGATGACGATCGCACTCGTGTGTTGTTTTGCCGTCGTTGCGCCTCACATCGCCACCATAGATCGCGCGGTGTTCTCGGGCGTCCTCCTCGCGGGGGCGGCGGCGGTGGCGCTGGCGAGCGCCGTCGGCGTCAAGGCGTTGGCGCCGTCCAAAATGGATTCGGCGAAGAATCGCGGTGCCGTCGCTGCGCCGTCGGCGTGCATGCGAACGTCTTCGTCGACATCGTATCGCACGACGCGCATCGCGAGAAGACGCCCGACGGTGCGCCAAGGCTTGCGTCTCGCGCTCGCGGCCAGGTCGTCGTCGTTTGTCGCGGCGAGACGCGCATTTTCGCACGCGGGCGCGGTCTGCACGCGCGCGCGACCATCGGTCTCGTCGGCCCGCGCGGCGAGCGCCGGTGCGTTGACATCATCCTTGGCGATGGCGATGCGTTGACGTCGCATGTGAATAGTACGTATAGTAGAATTGTTGTTGATTATTTTCGGATTACACAAAATCGGCTCGCTCTCTACGACGCGGTCATGTTTTCGGCTTCCTCGCGAATCGAGCTGTAAAGCGCGGAGGACAGGTAACGCTCTCCGAAGGACGGGAACACCGTCGTGATGAGCTTACCGGCGTTCTCCGGGCGCTTCGCGAGCTGAATCGCCGCGGCGGCGGCCGCGCCGGAGGAGATACCGACCATCAAACCCTCTTGCAGCGCGAGATCCTTCGCCATGGCGATGGCGTCGTCGCTCGCGATTTGAACAATCTCATCGATGATTTCCGTGTCCAAGATGCCCGGAATGAAACCGGCACCGATGCCTTGAATCTTGTGCGGACCCGGTCCGCCGCCCGAGAGCACCGGAGACTCGGTCGGTTCGACGGCGACGATCTTGACGTTCGGGTTCTTGCTCTTGAGGTAGCGACCCGTGCCGGTGATGGTGCCTCCGGTACCGACGCCGGCGACGAAAATGTCAATCTGACCGGCGGTATCCTCCCAGATCTCCGGACCGGTCGTTTCGAAGTGCACCTTCGGGTTGGCCGGGTTCTCAAACTGTTGCAAAACGAAGGAATCCTTCGTCTCGGCGGCGATTTCCTCAGCCTTTTGCACCGCGCCCTTCATCCCCTTCGCCGGATCCGTGAGCACCAAGTTGGCCCCGAACGCCTTGAGCAGAATGCGCCTCTCCAAAGACATCGACGCCGGCATCGTGAGCGTGAGCTTGTACCCCTTCGCCGCCGCGATGAACGCCAAGCCGATGCCCGTGTTCCCGCTCGTCGGTTCCACCAACATCGTCTTCCCCGGCGTGATCTTCCCCTCCTCTTCCGCCGCTTGGATCATGCTCCAACCGATGCGATCCTTGACGCTGCAGCACGGTTCCATAATCTCGAGTTTCGCCGCAATCTCCGCACCGCACCCCTCACTCGTCTTATTCAGGTACACCATCGGCGTGTTCCCCACCAATTGCGTCACGTTGTCGGCGATGTTCACATTCGCCTTGGTCATCACCACGCGTCGGTCGACGCACGTTCGCTTCGGCTTCATCGCACGCTTCGCATCCGCACATCGCGATCGCGGCGTCACCGCGCGCGCACAAAGCGTTCCACTCGTCGACATCACCGACTGCATCGATCACCGTTCGATCGATCGATCGAATCCCTGCACTTTACGGAACGACGGTCGAACCCGCGCGTCAGTCGCCTCGTCCTCGAACCGCGTCGAACGCGCGGACGAACGCACACGCGGTTTATCGAGTCGCGCGCGATACCCCGTCGGCGCGATCGACGCACCTCGCGAGACGGATTCTGACGACACAGCTGGTGAGTCACAACCCTAGCCTAAGCCCTAGGTGGGCGACGCGGTCAAAGGTGAGCACCTCGAATTCGCGCCGAGGCGATCAAAGACGGCGCGCGGCGCGGAGATACGAAGTGACGCCCGGACGTGGCCGTCGGTGACGCACGCCCGCGCGCGATGGTCGGCGATCGTGCGCGCGGTCGGAGACGCGCGCACGGCGTATTCGATGGATGATGGTGCGCGCGGGCGAGCGACGCGGGCGAGGAGCGCGGCGCGCGACGACGCGTCGGCGACGCGCGCGAAGACGACGAGGCGCGACGAGGCGCGGTGGATGTCTCTCTGCCGCGCGGATTCCCACTTGTGCGCGCGATGTAAGAGATCGTGGATGATTGAGGGAGGGAGGTCGCTTGGGAGACGCGCGAGGAGACTCTCGGCGCGAAAGACGGCGAGTTCGGCGAGTTGGAGCTCGCCGACGACGGCGTCGAATTCGTCGAGCGAGAGCGCGCGGTTCTCGGCCACGGCGAAGACGCTCGAGATGGCGGTTGACGCGCGGTGTATCGCGTCTTTGGTATCGTCTGGGTGCGACCGGACCGCGCGCGAGGCGGCGAGGAGGGCCAGATCGCTCGTGACGGCGCATCGCGCGACGACGTCGACGAGCGCCGCCGCCGCCGTCGTCTCCAAGTGGTGCAACGCCTTCTCGCCCTCGACGATCGGGTCGAAGAGCGCCGTCTTTTGCGCGCGCGCGGAGACGCGTGGAGATGATTCCCACAGCGTCTTCCACGCGTTTCCGTCTCGACGCATGCGTTCGCTCAGCGCGCCGCGAGGCGGGCCCCGAGGCGCGGATTCGTCTGTTGGTCGTCCGCCGACGCCGGCTCGCGGCGGGACATCGTCGCCGTCGATCCAGTCTTTCGGGGAGTGCCACCGAACGAAATCCTCGAACGCGGCGGATGGATTCGCCGCTTTGAACGCGGACATGTCCGAGACGAGCGAATCGCTCTGGGCGCGCTGACGGTCGGCTCGACCGCGCTCGTCGTCGCCGAAGGCGCGCAGTCGCGCCTCGCGTTCCGCCGACATGTCCTCCGTCATGAGTGGTGTCTCCTGCGTGAGCGGGACGTTCATCAACGCGTGCGGTGGACGCACGAGACGGATCGTGAGCGTCTCGGCGATGCCTTCGGGCGCGATGGCGCCGGTGTCGTCGTCGTCAACCGAGGTGTCGGACGCGCCTTCGTCGGCGCTGACGTAGGCGTCGTCATCCGTCTTGGACGACGCGGCGCTGCTCGCGCTCGTCACTCGCGCGAGCGCGCGGATCGGCGCGTCGTCGTCGTTCAAGAGGGCATTCAAATCTAAATCGTCGTCTGGATTGTTCATGCGTTGTTCCGCGCGACTGGAACGAAGCAACGCGTCGAGCCCGTCCGAAGCGCACGCCGCCGTCGCCGCCGCTCCTCGGCGTCCGGCATTCTTCTTCGTCTTCTCTGCGCGTCCGAGACGCTCGACATCGCCGACATCGCATTCACGCTGATCCGCATCGCTCTTTCGATTCCTTCGAAGGATGCACTGGTTCAACAATTGTAATTTTTGGTTGAGCAGACACGTTCCGAGATCGATGGGAACGTCAGAGTCGCTCGCCACGCCGGGAATCACGCGACCTCTCTCCCAATATTTATGTCTCAAATCTCGAACGAACGCGTTCCATACGTGCGCCAGAGCGCGCACGTTGCCGAACAAACACGCGTGTAGGGCGAATCGCGTGAGGAGCGTGTTCGGCGGCGCCGTCTTGTACGGCGGAGAAAACGCGTCGCTCGCGTCGCCGTCGTTCGACGACATCGCCACGAAGATGTCGAGCAAGACGCCGCGCACCATCGAGTCGTTCGGTATCTGAGGAACGGCGAGTCCTCGTGAAATCCAAAAATTCGCGCTCGCCAAAGCCGCGGTGTCCGCCGGAACGAGAGAACCGTCGCCGACCGTCAACACCTCCGCGTGTTGTACGAGGTAATAAATCATCTCGCTGATGGACGACGTCCCGCTCGAAATGAGTTCGTCGTCATCTTCTCCTCTGTCCCTGGCTGCTTGCGTGAGTTCGCCTCGCAAGATGAAGTGAGGCGCTTGCGTGATGTCTAATTCAGAGTACGTGTACAACGACCCGAGGCGTTCGTCGAGCCAGAGCGCGTCCACCTCCAACGATCGCCAAGGATCCTCCACGCTCACCCATCGCGCCCACGGGCAGTGATCGTCCCACTCTTCTATGTGTAACCCAAAGTCTGCGTTTTCTAAATCTTCGTGGACGTTCGGACGTCGAACCCCGACCAACGGCGCGCGCATGTCTTCGATGTCGTCGTCGCTCGCGTCGTCCGCCTCCGCCCTCGGCGTCGAATCTCTCGCCCGAGCGTTCGTCAGCTCGTGCGTGATCCTCGCCGAAACGATGGACTCGTCCATCTCCCGCGCCTCCGCCTCGATCGCCGTCGTGGACGAATCCAAACGCTCGCTCCGCACGAGTTTTAAAAATCGATTCACAAAGCCGACAAACGTTCGCGACGCGGCTTCGTCTATCGCGTTCATGCGCGTCAACCGCGTCACGTCCGTCTCTAGAACAGCGTCACCACCAACCTTATCGCACACATCCCCCGTGAAATCGCGCTCGTAGTACCCTCGCGGACTCACGATCGCCATCGTTCCGCCGACGCCTAGCGCCGACGCCGCCAACACAAACGCCGAGCGCACTGTCAGCGCCTCGTCGACGTCGATAAACTGCCCAGACGCGCTCAAGGGGCGAACCAACACGACGCACGGAACGTCAAAAAACGTCGAAGGATCCCACGCGTCGATGTATCGCTTCTTCGGCGTAAATTCCACCGTCGCCGCGCGTCTCGTCTTCGCCGCCGACAGATACTCTCCAAGCGTCGCGTTTACCACCGCTCCACCCGCCTCCGCCTCCGCCTCCATCACCGCACCGTCCGCGCCCACGTCGCACCACGTCTCGTCCACGAACAATTCGCACCCGTACGCCTCTTTCCGCCAGTGTAATCCGTGATTCGCGAACTCGCTCGTTCGAGCGCTCGTCGACGTCGCCGCGCCGTCCATCCATCGCCGCAGCTGCGCCTCCACGTCGCGCGCCAAACGCTCGAACGGCGTCTTACACGAATAATCCTCGTGCGCCTCCGCGTCGTCGTCGTCCTCGTCGTCCTCGATGACGTTCTCGTCGTCTCGCGCGGCGTCGGTCTCGTCTCGGACGTCGCGTTCAACGAAGAAACCTCTCGTCGCCTCCGTCTCCGCCTCCGCCGCCGCCTCCATCTCGCGCGCGATCGACCGATCGCGCGTGCGATGACGCGTGCGATGGAAGCGCGCGACGCCGACGCCGCGCGCACCGCGGACGCGCGCGCGCGTGCGGATGACGTCGCACGGGACGGACGGTTACGTCCCACCTCGTCGCGCTCTTCATTCGCCGTCGCATGTCGAGCGTCGCGTCTCGCGCGTTCAAACTCGCCCGCGAGGTCGCGCGCACTTCGTTTCCGTTCCGCGACGCGTACGCGCGCGCGTTCGATCGCGCGTGCGCGTGCGCGTGCGTCGGTTGGACGGCGTTACTGCTCGGAGAGGCGTTTTTTAATTCCACGCGTTCGCGGCGCGTGGTGGACGCGGTCGTCTCCGCGTGCGTGTTGGCGTTGTCGTGCGGGTACGCGATCGTGGTGTTGAGCGTCGCGTGCGGTGCGGGGGACGTGGACGTCGCGCGGGCGTCGTTTTCGTCCCTGGCGGGTGTCGAGGCGTTGTTCGCGTCGTCGGCGGCGTGTTGCGCGGGGTGGATACATTATCTCGCGTTCGATCTGTACCTGGGGCGAGCGTTGTTGGCGCGAGAGCGCGCGTGTGGGGTGCCGACGGTGTTGCGCGTGTGCGTCACGGCGCCGTTGACGTTTGTGGCTGGACCGGTGGGGTACGCGTGGAGCGCGGCGGCGACGACGGCGTTCGGGACGAAACAGACCGAGACGAAGACGAAGACTCGATGACGTCGTCTTCCGCGGCGGTTCTCGCGTGGAGAATCGGGTACGTCGGGGTGTTGACGCTGTGCGTGATGATGATTTCGTGGATATGGTTCGCCCCGGGAAGTTGTTCGCCAATTTCGAGCGCGATGGACGACGCTCGTTTCAGGCGCGCGTCGGACGCGTTGGTCCCGGCGAATTTAGTGCTCAAGTATCGGAACCATCTCGCCGTGTGCCTCGCACACGTCTTACCGGCGAGCGTGTGGTGCGCCATCGCACCGTTTCAGATTCAACCATCGGCGCGACGACGGTTTCCTCGCGCGCACAGAATCGCGGGACGCGTCTTCTTCGCGCTCTCGGCGAGCATGACGTACGGATACGTCTTGATTCATCGACGCGACTTGCACTTTCACGCTACTGATTTCCCCACGCTCGCGCGCGACGAGCTGGCGAGTTTATGGATCCCGTACCGACGTCTGGGCGCGTCCTTCGTGCACGTCGAACACGCCGGCGCGATGTGGTTCGCGTACACGGCGATTCGAGCCTTCACCGCCGTCGCCTTTACATCGACGAGAAATTTTGCCGTCCACCGCGCGTGGACGTGGCGTCACCTCGCCGCCGGTCTCAGCGTCGCCCTACAGCGCGTCTTCATCTGGGTGCACCATCTCGCTTTCGACGTCTCTCGCGGCTACGGGTACTCGCGAGGCGTCCCGGAGTTCCAAAAGCCAATCTTCGGCGACTCGCTCGTGTACGGGGGCGCCGTCGCCGCGTTATATGCAGAGTGGTGCATCTCGTTTCTCACCCACGCGCAGTCGACGAGACCGAAATCGGCGTAGAGATAGTTGCGTTCTCGTTCTCGCGCGTCGACCGACCTCCGACGGCTCGAAACCTGAAAATAATGAGCCACCGACCCCATCGTCACACCGTCGCGTTTCCGACCGGTCGATCGCGCCATGCCCGTGCGCATACGTCTCGCGAGGTTCGGTACGAAGAACCGTCCGCACTATCGCGTCTACGTCGCCGATTCTCGCGCGCCGCGGGACGGAAAACACATTGAAATCGTCGGGCACTACGACCCGATCGCGCAAAAGGATGGACATAAACACGTCGGGTTGAACGTCGAGCGCATAAAATACTGGTTGAGCGTCGGCGCGCAACCGAGCGATACGGTGGCGAGGCTGTTGGGGCAGGCTGGGGTGATTCCGGCGTTGCCGAGACGCGGGAGGAGCGGGGTCGATGGACGAGGGTTCGCGGCGTCGGGGACGTCGTAGCGAATCTTTTAGAATATTGAGTAGTAAACCGGTGTAAAAGTAAGATTTCTAGTGCTAGTTACAATGTGCGCGCGCGTTGGGGTAAGTCAGCTATTTCCACTCCAACTCGACGCGACGACGCGTCCTGAGACGGTCCATGTCTTCGCCGCACGTGTCGAGGAGCGCGTCTCCGTTGAAGACGTTCGAGGCGGCGACGAGGAATTTGCAACCGCAGTGTTTCGTCTCGGACAAGTGTCGAAGCGACGCGATCTCGGCGTGCGTGACGCCGCCGATGAAGAAGACCAACACCGTGGGTTTGGGCCAGAGTTCGTCGTCGCCGTCGAGCGGCGCGGCTTTGTCGCGTCTCTTGTTAAATTCGCGATACGACGCCTTGGTGTGGATGGCTCGTTCGTAATCGCTGAAAAATTGCGTGTACTCGAACGTGTCGCCGGGTAAGTGCTTGAGAATGTCTTCCCCCGTGTTGTTCGGCGCGATCGATCTCCACGGTCCGCGCGTCGCCGCCTCGGCGAGTCGGCAACTGAGCGGAGCGTAGCCGGAGGAGGAGTACGCAAACGTAATGTCTCTGGGCGCTTCGGAACCATCGACGCCGTCGGCGACGAGTTTGAGAGGTTTCCTCACCTTGGCGAAACCTCGCGAGACGGTCTTCGTCGCGTCGCGAGTGACGAATAGTCCTGCCTCCTCGAGCGCGAGAAGTTTGAGCGTGATTTCGGCGCCGAACGCGTCGAACATCGCGTGAAACAACTTTTCGTACATTTTCATGGGGTACCCGTTGAAGCAAATGCACGCCAAGACGATCATCCTCAGACACGGTATCGCGTCCTCGCCGCGATGAATCATCGTCTCGATGTGCTCCACCACCTTGTTCAAATCTTCACCCTCGACGCACAGACGTTCGCATTCGAGACGATTTTGAAACCATGTCTTCGACGTGCAGTCGATGAGATACTTTGCGAGCGTGGCGTGGAGATCCAACCCCGTGCCCCCGATGTTGGCTTTGATTTTCTTGACAAAATCGCCAATCTCACTCACGTGCTGATCCTCGACGTTCGATCCCTTGATGGCGGCGTAATCCTCCTTGATGGCCGTCGCGAGGTCTCGAATGAAATTGCACGCGCGACCAAAGTTCATGTCTCGAATCTCGTCAAATAATTTATCGGTGTTGTTCAATTTCGGACGCATCGCAATCTTCCCTGATCTGTGCGCGCGCGCGCCCACGGGTCGTTCGCCGGAATCTGAGACGTCGTCCTCCGCGTTGCCGCCGTCGAACGCGCGCTGCGGAATGGCCACCGCGCCCTTTTCGATTCCTAAAATCTCATCAATCAACCCCTCGTACGTGAGTTGAGTGCACAGAGGCGTCACCATGTCCACGTCTCTGTCGATTAACACGATCATGTCTATCAACGAATCGCCGTCGACGCCGGGCTCGACGTGTTCGGGCTCTTTGTTTGCCTGCGCGTCCAAGCGAAGCTCGAGCATGAGCTTCGCCACCTTGTGTGCGATTTCCCCCTTCCCCTTGAGCACGTGTGCGAGTCCGGTGTGATCGCGCTGAAGCTTGTGCAGCGCCGCGGCGACGTAGTAGACGCTCGCGTGCCAACCTTCGGTGACGATTTCGCTGTACATTTCAGGATACTCGAGCGTGAACACGTCCGGTTCCAACGGAATCAAGTGCACGTCGCACGACGTCATCGTCACGTAATCATACGCGTGTAAATCTCTGAGCGCGTCTTCGCACATGGCGGTCACGCGCGGTATGCACACGACGTAAATCTTCGGTAAAGGCTTGACGTCGAGAAACTCGTCCTCGTCGCGTCCCGCCAAATCCGTCGATGAATCGTCATTTCTTCGCACCCTCCCCGCCACGCTCGCCACTCGAGTCAACAGACTCGACGCCCCTCGTCGCGCCTTGGCCATCGCCTCCGCCCTCGCTCGCAGCGCGCGCTCTCGTCGATCTCTCAATCCCCGCACGTGTTCCGCCACGGTGACCATGCAACTCAACTGCGGCCGACACGCGAACGCCACCGCCTCGCTCTCATCCTCCTCCGGGATCTCCCCTCTCGGTTCCAGCGCGTAAAACCGCGTCACATTCGCCTCCTCCTTAAGTCTCTGCACCCCTCTCGGCGCGCATCTCATCAACCCATCCCGAATCGACGCGTCCAGCGCCAACGACACCTCTCCGTCTCCGCTCTCCCTCGAGATTCGTTTCACGCACTCCACGATGGCGTCCGCGTTCGCGCGCGCGAGTCCCGGCGCGAAATTATACCGCGCATCTCGCTCTCGCACTCGCGCGGCCGCGACCCGACGTCGCTCTGCCTCCTCGGGCCCGGCGTCGACGACGTTCGCCGCGCGCCCCTCGCCAATCGATGTCGATGATGTCGCCGCCGTCGCCGCCGCCGACGCGACCTCCCGTCGCCGCCGCGTCGACGCCTCGAGATTCGACGTCGCGCGCGCGCTCGACATGCGCGCTCGCGACGACGGTCACCGCGTCGCCGCGCAGTCGCGGTCTGGCGCGCCATCTTTCGAATTTTCCAATTTTTCGCCACTGACGAGGCGAAACGAGCGCACGAATCGTTAACGACGCGAGTGCGCGACGCGCGGGATCGATCGAGCGACGCGCGGGCGACGCGCGCGGTGTGTGAACGTCGTCTCGTCGTCTCGTCGTCTTCGCCGTCGTCGAGGAGGATGGGGGCGACGGCAAAGGCGACGAATGACTCGACCGCCGCCGCCGCCGACATCGAGTCAACGCTCGACGCGATGCGCGTCGTCGTGGAGGCGGGACGACGCGCGAGGCCGTGCGAGAGCGCGGGGGAGTTTCATTACGCCAAGAATTTTCGCGCGTTCGCGTCGAGGGTCACGGAGGCGAGACGACGGGTGGCGCGCGCGTTGGACGCGTTGGGCGCGGGTCGACGAGACGACGCCGACGGCGAGGACGGCGAAGGGTCGGATACGGACGGTGAGGCGGCGTTCGAGAGGGTGCGGGACGCCATCGACGCGAGGTGCGACGCCATAGACGCGGCGGTGATGGCGGCGAGAGGGGATGAGGAGAGATTTGCGGGTCGTTTTGCGCCGACGACGTCGCCGGCGAGCGGCGGCGAGCGAGGCGGCGCGAGACGCAGGCGAGGGGACGTCGCCACCGTTCGACCGCAAGAGTCGTTTGAAGACACCGTGGATAATCGATTGGAAAACGTATATCACCTCGGGTTGATGAAACCCGTCGGGTACGATGGGTACGAGGCTTACGCTGAGGCGACGGCGAATCGTCCCGTCGACGCGTACCCGTCCTTCGCGCGCGCGGTGACGCCGGCGACGCTGCCGACGCCCATGGACGACGACCACGCGCTCGAGGTGGTGGAGACGCCCGAACAGTTGGACGCACTGGCTGAGCACTTGAAGGAGTGTAAAGAGTTTGCGGTGGATCTCGAACATCACTCGTACCGGTCGTTTAAAGGATTTACGTGTTTGATGCAAATCAGCACGCGTGAGCGTGATTTCGTCGTCGACGTCTTGGCGTTGCGGTCGAGAGTGCGAGACGCGCTCGGACGCGCGTTTGCGGATCCGCACACGCTCAAGGTGATGCACGGGGCGGATAACGACGTTCAGTGGTTGCAAAAAGATTTCGGCGTCTTTGTGTCGTGTCTCTTCGACACGGGGCAAGCGGCGCGAGAGCTCGAATTACCGAGCAAAGGATTGGCCTATCTATTGCATCATTACTGCGGCGTCAAGGCGAACAAAAAGTATCAACTCGCGGATTGGCGTCTGCGTCCGCTCACCAAGGAGATGGTGGAGTACGCGCGCGGCGACACGCATCATTTGCTCTACGTCTACGATCGATTAAAGGAAGCGCTGGCGGCGAGAGGCGCCGACTGCATCGACGAGACGCTTCGACGAAGTCGAGACGTGTGTCTGAAACGATACAGCCCGCCGACGTTCGACGAGGGGGCGTATTACGAAGATTTACTCAAATTTGACAATTTAAAAGAGTTGAACGAGCCGCAACTGGCGGTGTACGCGGCGTTGTTTTCGTGGCGAGACGCGACGGCGAGAGACGCCGATGAGAGTTTGGGATACGTTTTACCTCGCACGCTCATGGTGCGCTTGGCCATCGCGTCGCCGTGCACAGAACGCGCGTTGTTGGACGAGTGCAGAGGAGAGGTGCCGCTCGTGGCGACGCGCGCGCGAGAGGTGGCGGATTTGATTTCGCGCGCGCGCGCCGTCGGAGCGCCGAGTTTCAAACCACCGATGGACGCCGCCGAGACGTCTCCGCTCGCGCGCGAACCCGCGGCGACGACCACGACGTCGCGACCGTCGAAAACCGTCGTGGACGACGACGAGGCGACGGATTTAACCAAGGGCGCGAATGCTGTCGCGCCGACGCGTGTCGCGCCGCCCGTCGCGCCGGTGGCGCCGAGGACGAAACGAAAACGCGGTTCCATGGCGGCGTTCATGGGCGGGACGAAAAAACCGGCGTCGACTGACGCGACCTCAGCCTCGGCGTCGGCGGTCGTGCCGATATCTGAGATTTTTGACGTGTGGGGTGCCGACGCCGCGCCCGCGTCGGAGCCTGTCGCGGAAAAAGCGAACGCGCCGGCGTCGGCGTCGGCGCCGGCGCCGGTCACGAAAAGTCCCGCGCGCGTCGAGGAGACGATCGAGCTTCCCGGAGGTATCGTCGTCCCGGCACCGCTTCGTAAGGTGAATAAAGATTTGCCCTTTGTCTTCCCGACAAATGACGACGTCGATCGTCCGGCGTCAAAGGCGGACGAGGCCGCCGCCGCGCGAGACGAGCTCGCAGCGAGACGACGCGAACGCATGCGCGGGTACGACGACAGCGACAGTGACGAAGAGACGCTCGAGGATGAAGTGCGAAAAGAAATGGAGGCGAACGCGAAGATGTTTGATTCGTCCGAGGCGCGCGAAATGTTTACCAAGCGCGCCAAGGAGCTCTTCGGCGCCGCGGGCACGGATCTCTTGTTCAAAGAGGAGAAACAGGAAAAGAAAGGATTCAATCAACGCTTCAAATCGGTGTACGAGGAACCGTTCAAGCCTGAACCGAAGAGTAAGGCGTTCCCGCGCTCGGGTAATAGATACGCGACCTTCAAGGACTAGACGAGTAGGAATAGATGTTCGTAATGTTACAAGATTGTTTGATTTTTTAATATAACTGCACCGACGAGCGCGTGTTGCTCGCGCTAAACGCTTGAAGCTTGGCGACGGATTGAGGAGGTTCGACATCTCTTTCCTGCGCGTCGTGACCGAGGAACTCACGAATGGTTTCCTCCATCTTTTCGCTCACGCAATCCACTGCTGCGCTCGCCAACACGCGCTTGTGCCAGGTGGAGTTGGTTCGCAAATCTTCTTCATAAAACGTCAAACACTCGGCGCCGATGGAATCCCACAATCCGCGAAGAACGCCGAGCATGGCGCGACGTTGTCTCAACTTTTTATCCAGCGACGGTTTGACGTTGTCGATGTACGCCAAGATGGGCGAGACCACCGTCTGCACCTCTTGATTCGGCTTGGCCTTTCGAAGCTTTTCTCGCAGAGACGGCGCGCACCCCTTCAAGCCTTCCACCGCGCGTCGCAGGTACCCGTTGAAGTGCGCGCGCAATTCGCCGAGCGTTTCGGTGAGACCGCGACCGAGCTCTTCGGCGCCCGCGCCGCCACCCTTGGTGGCCCAAGACATCAAACGCTGCCCAACCTTATCCTCCTCGGCTCGACGAATCTCCATCGATTTGAGCGCGTTGAGCGCAGCGGCGAGCGGCGGAGGAATGCCGTAGTGGGTCGAGTCGCCTCGACTCAATCTGCTCGAGAGTTGCTGCGTGCGCTTGGCCACGGTGTTGACGCCCTCCTTCATGCGCGAGATGTTTATCCAATTGTTTTTGCGAGTGCTTTGCTTTTGCGCCTTGCCCTCCGTCTCCTCCTTGGTGGCGATGCCGACGTGCAAATGCTCAACCGTCTCGGCGATTTGCCTGATGAGCAAACGCTCGGCGCCGACGAGAACCTCTTCGAGCGCGAGGGCTTGATCGGGCCATCGCGTGACGATACGCTCAAAGCCGTTCAAGCAATCATTCATAGCAATGTACGCCTCCTCGACGGCGGCGCCAACGACTCCCTTGGCGTTGAACACGGCGACGCATCTCGTCTCGAGTCGTTTCTTTTGGTCGGCGATCCATCCGTCGATGTGCGGTTGGAAAATCGCTCTGGTATCCAACTTGCACGACGCACTCGTTCTCGGCGCTTCTTTTTCCTCCACCGCGACGGAAGCCTGAAGGTTGCACGCGCGATCGATGCAGTCCAGAATATCCGTGGTCGGAGGACCGCGCGGCGGACAGGCAGCCAAGGCGTCTTGAAACGTCGCGGCGACATCCGTCGAGTACACCTCCGCCGTGATGGCGGGTAACGAAAAGTTGCTGGGGAAATCCGACGCGTGCTGAATGGTTCGGTCGATGTCCAACTCGTGACGAAGCGCCACGCACAATTCGCCGATCGCGACGTACAGTTGCGTGACGAGATCCTTGTTGTTCACCGCCAGTTTGCGCTTCTCGCTTACGAGCACCGCGCTATTCTTCTTGAAGCAAGCCTTGGCGGCGCTGGTGATGTTCTTCACGAGAATATCCGTCGAGCTCGCCGCCGTGGGGTCGCGCTGAAGAGCCTTGAACAACTCCAAGGACACCTCGAGCGCCGGCGCCGGAACGATCGGCGGAATGCTCTCCGTGATGCCTTTGAACTGGCTCTCGTCCAACGATTTGTAGTTGGCAAAGCACACGCACACGAGCGTCATGACGGTGACACGAATGCCGTTGAGCATTTGCGCCTCCGTCGCGCCGAGAGAGCCGTCGGCTTGACGACGAAGCGCCAACTTGAGGTGATCGCGGATCAAAGACAAGCAGTCCGCGGTGGGCGTCGCCACAGCTAACAGATGCTGAATGTACCGAAGCGACGTGTACGATTCGGACACGCCGTGCGTCCTCGAGAGCTCGACGAGGAGATATTTCCACTCGCCGCGAATCGCCAGACGACGTCGCGTAAACGCGAGCGCGCGCAAGGCGGCGCCGAGCGCGAAATCATACGCTCCTTGAGGAGTGAGCACGCGATTTATCTCCGCCCAACCTTGCGAACGACGATCCGGCGCGGTGCCAGCTCCCGGAGGCGCAGACATCAAACCCGCGCCGACGGCGGCTTCGAACACGACGTGAATCTTCACCACGCCCTTTTCGTAGACGCGTTCGTACGCGGGCGCCTGTTCCGTCGCCGGCACGTCGACGGAGAGCAACAACGGAAGTTCCACCACACCACTGTCTGATTGTTTACACAGCTCGTCCAAATCGATCGCCGCTGTCGCGATCTTTGACGCCTTCAACGGCACCTCGATGATGCACTTGGCGTCCCCCGGTCCGAGCTGCAAGCGCTCGGGCGCTTGCTTCACCCTGAGACGCGCGCTCACCTCGGCGCTGCCGGGACCTCCCTCCGTGCGAACGATGACGTTTTGACCACGCGGTTCGTTCGGCTTACCCTTCCACCCGTGTTCGCGAGGATCCCATCCACCCGTGATGCGCTTGAGACCGCGGTCGATGATGTCGACGGCGACGACGGAGACGGTGATGGCGGCCCAACGCACGCCGCCCGCTCCGGCGCCGACGGTGGCCGTCTCCGCGCTCACGTCCTTCTCCGGCGTCGGTCGCGGCTTCATCTCGGGCGTGGCGCACTGTTGACCCGTGGTGCTCACCAAGACATTTTCCAAACCGAACGCCTCGCGAAGCTTGGCACATCGATCGTTGAGAAAAAACAACCACGTGTCGACGTCGAATCGAGATTGTCCGGCGAACGAACCCGTCGAGCCGTCCAAGCACGTCTGCACGCACGCCTCGTACGCCAAAAGACGAGCGCGCTCTTCGCCTCGCCATAAACCGAGATAACACTCGCGTTCGGGAGGAATCGGAGGACCCGGACACACGTACGCGCGGCCCTCGGCGGTGTCGGCGCGAAGCGGCGCTCTCGCCGGCGATACGATGGCTGTCGGACTTCCGAAGGCGCGCTGCGGCGACGACGACACCGGCTCCTTGGTCGTCTTCTTCTTCGCCTTGACGACCACCTTTTTCGGCGTCGTCATCGCCGGTTCGGCGTATCGATTCGGACTCGGCGGATGCTCGTCTCTCGCGCGTCGACTCTTTCGCTCGCTCGGCGGCGGCGCCCCCCACGGATCCGCCGTCGCGAACGACGAATCATCCGCGCTCTCCCTCGTCGTCGTCTCTCGCGCGTCCCGCATACCCTTTTCATTCGTTCGCGCCGCCAGAGGTCCGCTCGTTCGCGCATTAATCTTTTCCACCTCTTCCCGCACCGCCACTTTTTTCCCGGGTGTCGGCGTCGCCGGCGCGCGTCGTCGCTTCGCCATGGCGGTCAAAGACGCTTTCTCCGCCTCCTCTCTGAATTTCACAGTCTTGCGCTGCGACCGCGTGTGTCTCATCGGCATCGTCTCCTCTTCTTCCCCTTCACTCGCCGTCATCGCCGCCTCCTCTTCGTCCTCCTCTTCGTCTTCGTCTTCGTCCTCGCGCGGCGTCGACGCGCGTCCATCACCCATTCGCGTCTTTTGCGCCCCTCGTCTCGTCGTCACCCGCGTCGTCCGCGTCATCGACGGATTCAACACCGCGAGCGCGTCCTCCTCGTCGTCATCGCGCACCGCGCGCATGGACGCCCACGGATCGGCGTGCGCGAGCGTCTCCATCCTCGTCGTCGTCTCGCGTCGCGCGAATCAAATCGAATCCACACCGAATGAATACGCGACGACGCGTCGTCGATGCGTCTTCGCGCGGTGGGTCGAAACAAACACGCGGGCTCGGTGAGAAGCGCCCCGCGTGCGCGCGTCGTCGTGTGCGCGTCCGCGTATGACGCGTCACTCGTTCATTCATCCACGTCGCACAAAAACGGTTCTCTTTCCCCTTTGTCTCTCGTCGATGAGTCATGACTCGTCAACGGGGGGACTCGGGGTCCTGCACGGACGCGCTCGCGGGACGAACGCGGGACGACGACTCCCGGAAAGAAAGAATGAAAGAATCGACGATTTTTGATACAGGCGAAGAAGAAAGACTACCTACGGTGATGCGTTCGCGGGCTCGCTCGGTTTGGACGACGACGACGCGCGTCGAGCGGCGCGTCTCGCGGCGCCGCGCGCGCGTCGCTTGGCGACGGCGACGACGACGTCCCTGTCGTCGACGACGAAATCCTCCAGCGCGTCCGTCTGCGCGCGACGCACGATGGCGCGGTCGACGGCGTCTCCGACGAGATTGAAATTTCTATTTCTGAACAACTCTTGAAACGGTCGCGCGCCGCCGATGACCATGCGTCTCCAGTTGAATCGTCGACTGATCTCGCCCCCGGCGCCCTTGCACGCGCGACACGTCACGCTTCCGCTCCCTTGACAAAACATGCACGGGAACGTGCCGGCGTCTTGCTCCATGACGTTGACGAAATCACCGCGCGATGCCGGTCGGTGTAACTTGCCCGTGGCGTCGCAGTGTTCGCATCGCATGCGCTCGGCGCCGCCGCATCGGTCGCAGGTTCGATGGAGCCAGTGCCCGTGGGCCTCTCGCGCGGCGGCGACGACGGTACCGCAAAAACACACCTGGGAGGCGACGCCCAGGATCCCCTTGATGTCGTCCTCGGCGCCCATGGGCGACGAGCGCGGACGACGCGCGTCGCGGTGTCGAGGAAAGAATGAATGACGCGAAAACCCGAGGAACGCGTCGTCGTCGTCGTCACTCGTCGGCGGGGCGACGATTCGACGGCGATGAGCGCGTATCGTCAACCGTTCAGTCGCGCGGGACGAGGGGCGGGATCGTCGGCGGCGTCGGCGTCGTCGTCGATGGACGCCAAGGCGCGGCGTCGCGTCGAACTCGCGCTCCCGGCGGCGTTGCGGGAAACGATCGAAACGCGCAAAGTGGACATCGAGGCGATGAAACCGTGGATATCGACGCGCGTGACGGAACTGTTGGGGGTGGAGGATGAAGTTTTGATCGGTATGATCGAGGCGTTGCTCGAGGAGGAGCGCGTGCATCGAAGCGGGGCGCGTATGTATGGACAATTGACGTCGTTTTTGGAGAAGAGCGCCGAGAAGTTTTGCGTGGAATTGTGGACGCTGTTGAAGAGCGCGCAGGATAATTACGAAAAGGATGGACCGGGTGTGCGAGGCATTCCGTCGGCATTCGTTCGCGATAAGGCGGCGGAGACGCGTCGGGCGGATGAAGCGTACGCGCGCGTGCGGGCCAAGCACGCGGCGCGAGAAGGCGACCGCGGCGGCGAGTTTCATCGTCGTCGTCAGAAACCGTACGACGATCGACGACCGCGACAGAGGGACGGTTCAAGAGACCGCGGTGATGGCGATCGTCGGCGTCGAGACTCGAGAAGTCCGTCTCGCAGACGTTCGCGGTGGGCGCGGGACGACGCCGAGCGCAGCGACGGTTGACGACACGTCGTTTTTAGAGTCGAAGAGTCGATTTGTAGCAATTGTAGTACCACCGCGTCGCGTCGTCGTAAAAAGAGTCAGTAGTTCAACGTTTTCGTTACACGCGCGGGCGCTCACGCGGCGGCCGTCTTGGGCCATTTTTCGTGAATCCACTCCTTGAAGACGGCGCACGCCTTGAGGAATCCTTGGTCGTTTTCGGCGCTGTCGGCGATGACTTCGTCGCCGTGCACGAAGAGCATGCGCATGTCCAGGTTGACGTCGGCGGAGGTTTTCGCTTCGGCGATAGACTTGTCGTACGCCTCGCGTTCGCTCTTGACGAGATCGTCGACGTTGACGCCGAGCTCCTTGACCCACGCGTCGTGGGAGAGCGGCGCGCCGGTGAGGTTGCGCACCAAACCGAGAAATCCCGGTTTACCGCTGCCCGCGCGCCAGTACTCGGCCTCGAGCTTGGGTCCGACGTTCGGGTTATCGACGATGTACCCCTCGGTGTTAAAGAAGTGCTCTCGCGTTTGGTGCACAGCCATCTCCGCGAAGACGTACCCGTGGTAGTACGCCGACGATTCATCCGCCAAGATGTGCGGGACGCTCATGAGCGGTCGGCCGGAGAAACCACCCTGGATCTTTTCTTCGACCTCGTCCGCGATGCGCAAGATGTTTTCCTTGGTCAACTGATCCTCCGGAAGCTCGTAGAGCGCCTTTTCAAAGTACGGCACGGCGATCATCGCGCGAAGCGTCATCACCTTGTACGGGTGCTTTTCGCGAATGTTGCGTTCGATTAAATCCCATGGAATGACGTTCCCCTTGCGATCCTTGGCGTAGCGCGCTTGCCACGCCGCGTCTTCGCACAGAGCGTCAAGGAACATGGACTGCGTCTCCGCCAGCGCGACCGAGAACGGCGCGCGCTCTTGCGCGAACAGAGGCGAGCCCTGCACGATGTTGGCAAAGTGCGCGGCGTGGCCGCCCTCGTGCATCAACGTCGTCAACGCCGTGTTCCCGCTGCCGACTTCGTCCGGAGTGGCGAGCGAGGTAAAGTTGGATTCGGACGGCACCCACGTGCCGTCGCGTTTCTTAAACGGCGGTGTCGGCCAGTGGCAGAATCCGTTCGGGTACTTGCCCACGCGATCGCACAAATCGAGGCGCATCGTCGTTCCCTTGTACCCGATGTTCATCGCGCCGAAAGAGCGTCCCCAGACTTCCGGGGCATTTTCAAACGGGTAGTACGGATCGATGAGTTGCGTGAGCTCCCCGCTGAGCGCGTACGCCGTGTTCCACGCCTTGGTGGCGTCCTCGCCCTTCTCCGCCTTGAGTCGCTCGCGCGCGGCGAGCATGAGCGGACGCGTCGCCTCCTCCAATCCATCCAACATCTCGAAGCACTTCTTCTTATCGAATCCCTCGGCTTGCGTCACCTTCATGTCGTAAAAGTCTTCGAATCCGAGCGCGCGCGCGAACCGGTTTCGCTCCGCGATGATGGCTGGAAACCCGTTGTCGCACAAAAACGGCCCGCTCGATCGAAGCGTCTCCCAACAACTCTTACGCACGCTCTCATCATCGCTCGAACGAATCTTCGTGCGCAACACCGTGGGCGTCGCCGACACAAAGGTCCCATTCGCGTCCGTGTACCCGAGCTCTTGCTTATTCCTCGCCGCTTGCAATTCATTCTCCTTGGCGATGGCTGACTCTCGAAGCGCCGTCGCCTCGGCGCTCTCGACGATGTAACACTTCAACGTCTTTTCAATCTGTTCCAACACCACTCGCTCCTCGCTCGTCACCTCGCTCGACGCGAGTAATCCCCTCGTCTTTTCCAACGCCTCAGCGTCCCCCATGAACGTCTCCAACGCGTTGAACGATGTCGTCAACGCCTCGGTCGAGTTGCCCTCGAGATTCATCTTCGTCGCCCAAAAGTTATCCTCGTACGTCTTATGCTTGGTGAGATACTCGGCGTTAAACGCATCGATAAACGTCGACGCCGCCGATCGCGCCACCGTCGCCATCGCGCGTCGTCCGTTCACGAAACGCTCGGTCGTCGTCGTCGTCGTCGCGATCCGATGACGTCGAGACACCGATGCCGATGCCGATGATGCCGACGTCCTCGTCCTCGTCCTCGTCGTCGCTCTCGTCGTCGCGCGCGTCACCACACCCCACATCCACCGCGCGCTCGTTCTCGTCGTCACGCGCACGTCGACGCGCGCGCGCGCGTCTGCCGCGTCGTCCACGGATTCGCATCGCATCCGTGGTCGTCGACATCCGTCCACCGACGAGTCATGACTCCTCACGAGTCCCCCCCCCAGAGACCCGGGTCATCCACACTCGTCGCGCGTCGTCGTCCACACTCGTCGCGCGTCGTCGTCGAGCGTGACATGTCGTCGTCGTCGAGGGACGGCTCGACGACGAGTTCGTCGAGTTCGTCCTCGTCGTCGTCGTCGTCGTGGGCGTCGTGGGCGTCAGGGACGAATCGCGGGCGTCGAGTTCGTCGTGCGTGCGCGCGCGAGGCGGCGGCTCGAGGGGGAGACGACGATGCGGGTGATGACGGTGGCGACGACGGTGCCGGACGACGACGACGCGTCGTTCGATCGAGGACGGTGACTGGGGAGGACGCGCGCGCGTGGGGCGTCCGAGGGCGAGGACGGCGGCGGCTCGTGGCGGAGACGAGCGAGCGCGTGGACGACCCGCGTGGACGACGGGACGCGCGCGAAGACGCGGAGGAGGAGATGGAGGAGATGGCGGCGCCGCGTCGGGACGTGTACGATGAAGATGGGAACGTGTTGAGTGATTTCGTCGGGCAGACGACGTGCACGATAGAGACGGATGATGAGAGCGGGATGACGCGGGTGCGGCTGCGGACGTACGACAGAGTCGGACTCATGGCGGATTTGGGAAACGCGTTTAGTTCCATGGCGTTGTCGGTGCGAAGCGCGCACATGACGTCGACGAACGAGGGGTTGGTGGAGTGTTCGTTCGTCGCGTCCACGTTCGCGCTGCGAGCGATGGCGGCGAACGATTACGAGGAATTGAAGACGCGGTTGACGACGAGCGCGTTGCGGCGAGGCAAGTCGCCGCGGTGGGTGGAGCGACAGGCGAGGTTGAAACAGTTGTTTAAACGCATCGATGCGCTCGATTCGGGGTACATTTCGCAACAGGAGGTGAACGCGTACGCGAAATCGTTAAAGATGCCGGCGTCGTTCGTGCACGATTTCGTCGCCGAGGGCGATTCAAACGGCAACGGGTGGATGAATTTTCAAGAGTTTGCCGCCTTTGCGAGATCAAAGGACGCCGCGCTGTCGGACGCGTTTCACTCGTTGGAGCCGAACGAGGACGGGGTCATCTCCGGGAAGCAGTTGAAAAAAGGATTGAGCGATTTAGAGTTTCGATCGGGTCGATACAACACGAGGAAAAAGTTGAGACGGGGCAGCGTCGAGTCGGCGTTGCAATCAGTGCCGGATAACGCGCTGCTCACGGCGGATGATTTCCGAGATTTGCTCGTGTTTTTACCCGTCGACGCGTTCAAGACGGTGCAACCGTATTACATGAAGGTTGGTCTCGACATCGGGCCTCGACGACTTCCCATTCCGGACAAGCGCAAGGACGGGTCGCCGTGGGGGCACTTTGTCGCCGGCGGCATCGCCGGCGTCGTCGCCAAGACGGTGAGTTCGCCGCTCAACGTCGTCGCCATTCGAACCACGGTGGGTGGCGACGCACCGTTGGGACTCGTGCCCATGTTTCAGAAAATCATGCGCGAGGAGGGCGCCAAGGGATTCTTCAAGGGTAACTTGTCCAACTCGCTCTCGAGCGCGCCGGGCAAGGCGTTTGACTTTTTCGCCTACTCGACGTATAAGAATTTGCTCACGCGCGGCGAACCTCGCGAACCGACGAACGGCGAGCGCTTGCTCGCGGGGTCGTTGGCGGGCATGACGTCAGACACGCTGTTGTACCCGCTCGAGGTGATTTCGGCGAGATTATCCATCTCCACGAAGACGTACGCCAATTCCTTCGCCGCGGCGGCGACGGTGGTGCGCAACGTCGGCGTGCGCGGTTTATATTCTGGTTGGGGATCAGCCATGTTGGGCACGATTCCGTACACGGGTTTAAGTTTCGGCACGTACGATATTCTCTCGTCCGCGTACAAGCGCGCGACGAAACAAGAGAGCGCCGGCGCGTTGCCCACGCTCGCGTGCGGCGTCGTCTCCGGTTTCATCGCCTCCACCGCGAGTTATCCAATCTACCGCGTCACCGTCCGCATGCAAACCGGACTCGCGCCGAGTTCATCCATCGCCAAGTGTTTACAGATGACGTTGAAAGACGGCGGCGCCAAGGCTTTATTCCGGGGATGGATTCCGAGTTCGCTCAAAATCGTCCCGCAAGCTGGATTTTCCTTTCTCACGTACGAACTCGTGCGCGGTTTGCTTCAATCCAAGGACGACAAGGATGAAGACGACGACGCCAACGCGCGCGAGTCGTAATCGAGCATAGATCGTTCGCAGACACATATTTCTTTCGCGCCGCCCGCGCCTCCGCCAGACACACGCGTATAATTTCATTTCATTCTCTCCCGCGCGCGCGCGACGACGACGCCTTCGACCGCATCCTTCGTCGCGGCACCACCCGCGCGTTCCGACGCGCGCGCGATGGCGGACACGATGTCGCACTCCAACGAAACCCGGCCGCCGGCGTACCCACCGCCCGAGCGCGTCGACCCCGAGACGGGCGCGTACACGCTCGCCGTCGACGCCGACGCGGTCATGGGCTCGCATTCGCGATGAGCGTGACGCGCGGCGTCGAGTATAAACGGCCGCACATTCCGAGCGAGGACGCGTTGAGAGGATTCAAGTCGCTACCCGTGCGTTCGTCCGAGTGGGTGGGAACCGTGCTCTCGTTCACGCCCGTAGAGGACGCGTACTCGGCGCCCGCGCCCGTCGAGCACCGCTCGTAAGAAGATATTTCTTTCCTTCAAGTTGTAACGGTAGTACATGTACATTCTATTCTCATCGAGACCACATCGTGAACACCTCGCTCGCGTCGTCGTTATCCTTGGTGACTAAACCCGATATCCCCGTCGGACCGATGGATCCTATCATTCCCAAGGTTGAGCCTCGGTGCGGATTTCGAGCGTACCGTCCTCGCAAGACGAATCGAAGCGCGTCGTCCTCCGTGATGAAGACGATGCCTCGCATCTTCGCCTCGCCCAACCCGTCCTCTAAGATGGCGGTGATCTCGTGCGTCTTTCTCTCGCTCGAGCTCGACGCGCCGCCGTCGCCGCTCGTGTCGCCGCTCGCGTCGCCGCTCGCGTCGCCGCGCGCGTCGCCTTTGTTTCCAATGCGCTTGGGCTCGCACGACGGCGGCACGAAGAGTTGAAGCTTGAAGAAGACGCTCCCCTGCGCGTCCAAGTACAGATCGTCTCGCATGCCGAACACTAAGCGCTGAATGTCGCACGGGTATCTAAACCCGACGTACCCTCCGTCGAGCTCGCGAATCGTCGTCGGCTCGCCGACGAAGAGGCGTTCGCGTCGTCTCGCGCTCCCCGTGGGTCGACTTCCTATCGTGAACGGTCCCATACCCACGCGACTGGCCGGAAACAGACGATCGCTCGGCGTGGAGTAGAGCATCAGACTGAGCGGCGCTATGACGTGACACGCCTCGGGCGCGTTGAGATAACTTTTGAGCGACCACATAGCGAATTCCTCGGGTGAAAATCCCTCCCTATCGACGGGTCGCACGTCTTGCGGGTTTCGCTCCATCCCGTACACGTGCGGACCCGGACCCTCGATCAAATTAGAGATGATGGACGTGAACGCCAAGATGAACGGCCCGCGCTCTTTCGGCGACCCCACGAGCATCCACTCAATCTTAGAAAACGGATTCCCGCCGCCGAGAAAGCGCACGACGCGATTGTCGCCCTCCGCGTCGTGTATCCCGAACCCCCTCGTCTTGACGACGACCTCTCTCGCCAACAGCGCCGCGCGCACAGTCGTCGATTGTTTATGTAATTTCCACCCGATTCGTCGATCCGAGAGCGCGTGCGCGAGTTCGCGCACGCCCATGTCGCCGTTTTCTCCGCAATACGAGCGCAACATCGGCGGACACAGTCCCGCCGCCTCGCACTCGGCGAATTCATCCATGTCCTCTTCCGTGTACTCCTCCCCCGGGTAACACCACGTAAACTCGTACGAATCCATCGCCACCGCCCGCTCCATCGCGCACACGACGCCCAGAAGAGCGTCCACCGCCGCGCGTTTCCACACGTCGTCGTCGTCGCCGTCCCGCTTCTCGTCCCGCGTCAGCTCCTCCGTCGCCGCGACGAGACGTATATACGCGCGACGATCGAAAGTCACCGACTTTGGAAACGCCCCCCACCGACGCGCCACTCGTTCACCGTACGCGACGTCGTTCGTCGTCGCATCGCGCCCGTACGTCCCGCTCAGCGACAGCGCGCGAATGCTTCGACAATCGAGAAATCGCAGCACCGTGTCCGCGAACACGTGCGCCGGGAGGTACTCCTCGATGCGCGTCGCCTCGCTCACCGGCACCGTCGTCGGCGCGCGGTCGGGCGTCCCCACCATGTCCCCCGCGCGCGCGTGTCCCGCGTCCGACCGATCGATCGATGCATTGATTTCATTAACCGACTCGTCACACGCCGACGCATCGCGCGCGCGCCGAATGGACATGCGCGTCGACGCCGACAGACTGGCGACGATCGACGACGCGCTTCGTCGGGAGATGCTCGACGCGTGCGAGAAGCGAGGGGCTGAGAAATCGTGCTGACCGAGCGAGATTCCTCGTCGCGTGTGGAGCGGGAAAACGACCAAGAGAGGCACGGTGACGGCGAAGACGCGCGCGGCGATTCGCGGAACGTCGTGGCGAGATTTCATGGAGCGCACGAGAGAGATCGCGCGCGCGTTAGCGCGAGAGGGCGCGATCGAGATCACGAGACGAGGGGAGCGGATGCGTCCCGACGCGCGCGTCGCGGGTCCGATTCGGTTGCGTCTCGCGCGGACGTCGTCGTCGTCGTCGCCGCGAGGCGAGGCGACGGACCAAGGCGCATGGACGGGACGAGACGACGACGAAACGAAAGGGTAGTCGTCGACGGAGAGCGCACACTCTCGAGTCGCGGACGTCGGCGCGAATCGTGTCGTCGGTGGATGGATGGGAAGACGCGGTGACGACGGTGGAGCGAAACGACGCCGACGCTTCGCGGCGCGCTCGACGTCCGATTCGTCTTCCGATCCTATACTAAACACATCACGACGGTGACGAATCAACTCGTCTTCTCTGATTCCATCTTCGTCGTTCCCTCGCGCCACCGTTCGCGTCGTTCGCGTACGAAGACGCGACTTTCGAGCCGTATGTAACCACTAGTGTATCAAAACACGAATGCGCCCCGCACACGATCGCGCGCGCACCGGACGTCGTGCATCGCGCGCGCGCACCGGACGTCGTCGGCGTCGCGAACGTATGACGACGATGGCG
>Ga0181573_10000367_pt1 | contig 47575 bp, 28 predicted proteins | sample 101ome_25_FD_148643 | JGI IMG/M metagenome (GOLD analysis project Ga0181573, IMG submission 148643) | Coastal salt marsh microbial communities from the Groves Creek Marsh, Skidaway Island, Georgia - 101409BT metaG (spades assembly) | ecosystem: Environmental > Aquatic > Marine > Intertidal zone...
GGCGGCGTGCGGGTTCTGGGGGGGGGGGGGGGGGGGGGGGGGGGGGGGTGGGGGGGTCGGGCGGCCTCGACCGTCTCGGCCTCGGCCTTTGGGGCCGCTCTCTCTTGCACTTCGGCAGGGTATCGAACGCGTCCGTGGATGTTATGGGTATTTTCTCTTCTTTTGAGTGGGAAGAGCGCGCGCGTCCCTCTCTCGGCACCCAGCTCGCCTTGGCGACCAGCGACGGCAGCAGCGGCGGAAAAGGCGCTCGGCGAACGTTTCGAGGTAGAGGGCCGCGGATGTGGAAAGCAGAGCAACCTTGATCTCGTCTACTTCGTGGATATCGAGACGCAACCTAAAAATGCGCAATTTTCGCGCCTCTCAGCGGCGGCGCAACTTGAGGGCAGCAGAGACCCAGACTTCGCCACACGTTCGCGACAGAAGGCGCCACTTGTGGACAGCGTAGATTGTGGGCTGTGGGGGGGAGTGATGCCCGCTCCTCTTACTGCTAGGCTTGGTGTCGTCCACCGTGGCTCGCACGCATGTCCAGCGCCCGCCGCCGCGACCCATCCTGTGCCGCCGGCCGTTTCGCGGCTCCCTGCTCCTCTGGCGGCCAACCTCCGCCCTCGACACTCTTACCTCCCCCCGTGTCGTGCCTCAACCTCATCGTCGAGCGCGTCCCCCTCGGCGCCAGACGACGTCGACGGCTCCGACGGCCCCGACTATCGCGATGGTCCCGACAGCGGCATACCCGAGCAGCGCAAGTGGGCTTCGGCCGCCCCCGCTCCCCCTCACCTCTCGCCCCGCAAGCCCGGCGACCTCCGCCCCCGACGCGGATTTGCTGAGGACCTGGAACGCGGTCTGTTGTCCGGTCTCTTTCGGGCGACAGATGTGGCTGGGTCTCTGCGCAGGGCGGTGCGGGGAGGGGAGCTTTCGCCGGTGGCTGTGACACGGCTGGAGACGCTCCCAGGGACGACCGACCTGGGGGAATTTTACGAACGATCCCGGAGGCGAGTGGGGGCTGAAGGAATCGAGGTGAGGGGGGCGATCCCAGTCGCCTCCGCCCTCGCAATTGCCGCCCTATCCTGTGCCAGACCGCACAGCCCTCCCCTGCGATCCCCAATCGGAACCCCCGCAGCCTGTCCACCCTCCACGAGAGCCTTCGCGTTGGGGTCCTTCCCCGACCCGATGAGCTGACGTGGCCGCGGGAGCCCCTGCGGTCGGAGTTCCTCCGCGCCCTGGGGGACATGGAGATGCCTCGACTGTGCCGAAAGCACCCCCGCCTCATGCGCCCTCTCTTCGATCGATTCCTCGACCTATGTGTCGACTTCGAATCCGGGTTGGAGCTCCGCGGGGCTGAAGCGGCCGATAACGGGAAGCGGCGTCCCGAGGAGCGGCAGGCGCGGGCGTCACAGGGGAGGGGCACGGACGACGCGCCGGCGCGGGACAAGGACGACGACGAGGACAAGGAGACCGACGATGACGGTGCCGGGACCGATGGGCCAGGGGAGGACGACCCGGATGCTGATCCGAGCGGGAGCGGAGGAGCGCTGGACTTGGCAGAGGCGATCGAGCGGCTGAAGGAGAGCCTGGAGGAGGAGGAGCCCGGGTCGGGGGGGGACGGTACGACGAATGATGCGGACGACAACGACGCCGAGAACGACAGAAATGGCAGCAAGGTCGGCAAGAAGGGCGAGCTCTCGTTGTCTCTCGAGGACGTGGACACGTCGGCCGGCGGGGAGAAGGACGACAACGAGTTGCGCGACTTGTCCGACGCCGACCGCGCCCACGCCAACGACGACTCCGACGACGACTCTGAAGAAGACCGGTCGCTACCCATCAGCGCCGATGATCTCGCCGCCGCGCGAGCCTTGATGGATCGTTTCCGGTCCGAGTGGAGCCCGGCAGCCGAGGCGTTGTCGGAGGCAGACGCCACCTTCGGGGACGAAATCGGTGACTTGACTGACGGCCCTCGCGGATTCGATCAGTCGCTGGCCGTCTGGAAGCACAAAGGGTGGAGAAACGTCAGGGAACTGAGGAGGAAACTCGAGTCGTTGCGGGAACTGCGGGATTTGGTGCGATCCCTTGGGAGAGGGGGCGGCCGCGGCCCGCTGCGGCGGGCTCCTGCGCAGGTTGACAGGAGCGGGGCGCCGCCGGGGGTGGTGCGGTCGCCGCTGCAGCCGGAGGAAACAAGGGGGCTGGGCAGGAGCGGAGACTTGGGGAGGATGCTCCCGGCTGAGGCGGCGCTGATGGCGCGGGGTTGGCCGCGCCGGGGGAGTGAGAGCGAGACGGGCGACGACGAGGATGGGGACGACGAGGGGACGACGAGGATGGTGGGAGGGTCCCGTGCCGCGCGCCTCCTCCACCTCGTTCGCCGCGCTGAACGAGGCCTCATGTCCTATGAGCGCGGCGGCTGGGTCGACGATGAGCCCTCGGTCGTCCTCGACCGCCTCGAACTCCGCCCTGCGGCGGAGCTGGGCCCCATTCTCCTCTGCCTTGACACATCCGGATCCATGTCCGGCGCCCGTGAGACCGTCGCCAAGGCCCTGGCCTTGGAGTGCCTCCGCGGAGCCATGCGGCAACGCCGACGGGCCCTCGTTTACGCTTTTTCGGGACCGGCCCAGTGCCTCGAGTTGGAATTGAACTCGACAGACCCCTCATCACTCGAAAAGCTCTTGGACTTTCTGTCGGGCGGCTTCGACGGCGGCACTGACGTCGATCTGCCCTTTGCCCTGGCGCTGGACCAGCTCGAGGTCGAGGGAGAAGGGTGGAACCTCGCAGATGTTCTGCTTGTGACCGACGGAGAGATTCCCCGGGCGTCTACGGATCTATTGGAGCGGCTGGCGAGGGCTAAGCAGGACGTGGGCCTCGATGTGCACGCGCTGCTGGTGGGCAGCAGAGTCACGCCGGCGGTGGAGGAGCTGTGCACGGAGGGATGTCTTCACGTATTCAAGTCGTGGAGGGCGGCAGAGGGGCGCGGAGGATGAGACAGGATTGAAGCAGGCGTCGCTGTCCCCGGTGTCATCCCTCTCCTCCCTCGTACTCCTCGCTTGTCGCTGCCGCCGCCGTCGCCCATGCAGGCAGAGCGACGTCAGCTGCCGTGATGACGGCCGCGACGCCTGCACCACTGTCGCCGATGCCATCGGCGAGTCGCGACGCCGCCTCGGGGTCGGGGTTGACGACGACGTGGCGAGGACGACCGAAAGGCGGAGCATCAACACCGCGCGGCAGAGCGGCGTCCAGTGCTCGGCCGTACTCGATGGTCGCGCTCTGCAGGAATGACACCCCAACCCAGACAATAGCACTGCAATGGGACACGACGGCGGCGACGGCGGTGAGCGGGTCGGCCGCCGCGTCAGCCGAGAGGCCTTCGGGCACTGCAACGAGGGCGGCGGCGTCGGGGTCGCCATAGAGGACGACGGCCGTCCGGGCCCCGGGGGCGCCGCACCGGGGGCACCGCCGTGGCTTGGCCAAGGTCGCGACGCCGTCGCTGCCGCTGCCATCATCGCCAACGTGGCTCCCCCACTCCTCTTCGTCCAGCCCCCACCGGCAACCCTGCGTTGGGCAGAAGGATTCTCGGATACGCCCGTGCAGCTCGAGGAGGGAACCTCCCTCCCCTTCCCCTCCCACTTTTCTCTCTCCTCTCCACGGAGTCTCCCCTGCGGCCGTGGAGAGTCCGTCAACGTTCAGAGTGACGTGGAGGGCGACGATGGGAGGAGGAGACTCGTTCGATTCCCGCCGCGACAGGCGTGCCAAGGCGCGGTGCCCTGCTGTCGGCGTGAGGCGCGCGGCACGTCGTCCAAGGCGGGCGAAGAAGGCGTCGAAGGCGCAGGGCCGTTGTCGATACCGACAGTGGGAGAAGAGACGCCAGGGGCCTCCTGAGCCGGCGACGTTCTCATTGACGCCGAGGTCTTTGGCGGCGCGGGCGTAGAGCCCCCCGGAGACGCCCCCACTGGAGGCACCACCACCGACGCCGCTGAAGGTGGCGAGGCCGGCCGCGACACTGAGGCCTGCGCCGGAGACGACAACGACGCGAGGGCGGCAGGCGGCGCCGAGAGCCTCGTAGATCGAGGGAGCCTCGCATGGACCGGCGCCGGCGCCCTCGACTTCGAGGTGAAGGGGTGGACGACGCTTGCGCTTGCTCCGGCGCGCCGGGTCTGGGGACTTAGTCTCCTCCTGGGGTGGGGCAAGCTGAGGCGGGCTCGGAGTAGGGCCTGGCGACGACATGGCAAGGCCACCCTGGTTCCGTCTCCCGCCGTCACGGAAAGACACGCGCGTATCATCACTTCGCGTATTGTTCTTCGCAGGTTGCACGTCGCGCGCGAAATGCCACCGTCGGTCCCCCAGGCGGCGCCAATATAGCGGAGACACCCGGTCGACCTCGGCCGCGGCGTGGCGCCCAGGTGCCCTCGTTCCCGCCTCCGGGCTCGGCATTCTCAAAATCGCCGCCGACACCTCCCCTCACACGGCAGCGGTGGTGACGGTCGGCTTAACCTCCGTGGGCTCGGGCTCCCCCGCCCCTGCCCCCGTTTTGACGTCGACCACCTTCCCCCCCAGCGGCACCGGAGCAAGGGCGTCGCGGAGGCGCCCGAGCGCCGCCTCGACGCGCGTCAGCGTGGCCTCAGCCGCAGGCCCCGGGACCCCCTCTCCGTCTCCCCCGCTCACGAGCCAACATCTCTGGTCGCCGACATCGACCCCCACCCGAGCGTCGCCGCCGCAAGCGAGGACGAAAGTCCCCGCGGCCTCATCCGTCACCTCTGGAGTGCCAAATTGCGCCCCCAGGAGCCCCGCGGTGAGGCGGGTCTCGGCGGCCCGCGCCGCATCCAAATCACCCTTCGCCAGGGCCGCGGCGCGCTCGGCGGCGGGCCCTCCAGCCTCGGCGTCGCCCCGCTCACCTTCGAGCATCATACATGACGCGACGACGGCGTCAGCCAGGAGGTCCCCCCGCGGTCCCCCCTCCCAAGCCAATTCCAGGGTGGCGACCCTCCGCCCCGCTGCGGGTGGTTTGTAGGTCAGCTCCACGGCGTCGCCGAGGACGAGGACAAGGGGGCGAGAGGCAGCACAGCCATCGTCGGCCGCCGCGGCGGGTCCTCCGCTGGCCATCGTCATCGTCGTCGCAGCCGCGAGATCGGCGCCTTCAACCCCCTCGAACATTGACTCGAGGGCCATCCTGATCTCGCTGAAGGGGCGCCGCACCGGGAGGGCCTGCCGGGTGAGCACGCGACCGCGGCTGAGACCCGTGTAGGAAGGCAGGTCCCGTGGATCGAGGACAAGGTCATCCGGCGCCCCCCGGGGCCGGACGACGAGGCCCGCCAGTGGCACCGCCGTCGCCGGCTCGCCCCGCAACTCAGCGGCCGCCGCCGCGGCCCCGACACGCGCAGCCAGGCGGCCCACGATGCGAGCTCGCCGCGCCGCACGGTGCGGCAGCCTCACCTCCTCGCACGTGGCCGGCGTGTGCACCTCTCGGCGGCAGCCCCGCGCTGCCGCGTCTGACTCGAGACGCGCTTTCAGCTGAATCATCCCATCTCTCTCTCCATGCACCAGCACCACGTGACCGGGATCCAGTAGCCGCATGAACTCCTGCGCCTGTGGACCGTCGGCGTGGGCCCAAAAGGACACGGACTCGACCTGGCACCGCAGCGGAATCCGATAGCCCGCCTGCGACATGATGTCTTCGGGGTGACTGCAGAGGTCCCGCGCCAACGTGCCCTGCACATGAAAGTCAGCCAACACCACGGCGTTGCGCGGATCCTCGCACCACTGCTCGAGAAGACGGCGTGACAGGCCCGACTGGAGCATCGCGGGGCTGGCAAGGACAACGCAGGGACCAGCGTCATCGACAAGCTCTGCGGCGCCGCGGCTCAGAGTGCGGACGTGGCGGAAGCCAAAGGGGTTCCTGTCCTTGGTGAATTGCTCTCTGATGGAGTCGTTCATCATCTCCACGTACGAGGCGTAGACTCCTTGGGCGCGGCGGGCCTGGGGGTGATGGGGCAGGGCGGGGCATTTAGGGATCGGGGGGCGGCAACGGGCGGCCAAGTGAGAGAAGGGAGGGGGGGCTGAAGGGGGAAGTCTCGTCTTGCCTGTCCGGATGCTTGATATATGGGCACATTCGCCAAGGCCGGCGTACGGCTCCAGTGCTCTTCCAACACCAATAAGATCTCCTGCGCCCGCCCCAGCGCGACGCACGGGATGAGAACGCGCCCTCCATTGAGCACAGTGCGGCCCACGGCACGCGTGAGCTTGCCCTCGCGCTCCGCCACAGACTCGTGGAGGGCGCCACCGCAAGTCGACTCGGCAATGACGATGTCCGGAGGGCGGAGGGGCAGCTCGGCGGCAGCTAGGTGCCGGTCGGGCACACGGCTGTAGTCGCCCGTGTACAGAACGCGCAGTCCGTCCCACTCGAGCAGGAACATGGCGCTGCCCAGGACGTGGCCCGCCGTCAGCGCCGTCACCGCGATTCCATCCAGATCCATCGTCTGCCGAAAATCGATAGTCTCGACCCTTCTCAGCGTCTCCTCGACGTCTTCCTCGGTGTACAGCGCTTCCTCGCCCGACTGACGGGCTAGGCGGACCGTGTCAGTGAGCAGACCCCGCAGCACAGCCCGGGTGGGGTGGGTCATCAGCACCCGACCCCGAAACGTCGTCTGCCCCACGAGGTAGGGAGCAGCAGCGCAGTGGTCGTGGTGAAAGTGGGTGACTAGCAGGGCCTCGCACTGGACCAGGTCCACCTCCTCCAACCGGGGCAGCGCCGCCCTTCCTCGCAGAGCAGGGTGGAGGCCGCAGTCAAGCAACACGGACCGGCCCCGCCACGAAAGATAGATGCAGCTCCGGCCGACCTCCTGGGCACCTCCCAGCGGGATAATGACGACCTCGTCCACGTCACCGTCGAGGACCTTGATTCCTTCGGGCATCACCAGAGGTGGCTGGGGCTTGGCACGGTGCGCCATCGCAACGACAATCTTCGCGAGGGCGACGCCGGCTGGCTCCCTAGGCGCGGCGCGGGAGGGGCCTGGGGCCGAGGCCGTGGACGGCGGGCTTTATCGTTCGACGACGGGATCGCCGCTATGAGCTGCAAGCTAGAAAAGGAATATTGGTGTGGAAAGGAGCGGTGAGAAGCGGCGCGTCGACGACGGGATGCGGAACGACGAGGGGAGAGAGCACGGCGGCACCGGCGGCGGACGCCCGGCCGGGCGGGCCTCGCCTTCTCTCGCCGGCAGCGGGCTTGCTGTGGAGAAGCGGCGCGTGAGTGGTGCAACCTGTTATCCCTCTCGACTTCGGGCGGGGAACCCCACCTACTCTCGCATTCGCTCCTCCGCCCTCCCTCGCGACCTCTCAGGTGCAACTTTCAGTCGTCTCGTTGCCCTGCCCCCCACTAGTCCGCCTTCTTCCCCTTACCCCGCCCCAGCGCCGACCTCAAGCGTCCCCAGACGGGCGTCAGAACAGCTTTCTGGAGGGAGATACCGAGGGCCAGTCCCCCCAGGTATCCACCGAGCCCCCTCACCGACTGGGCCTCGCCCCGAAGCAGAGACACAGGCAGAGCAGCAATGGCAGGCCCCGGGCAGAGGCCAATCGCCCCCCACCCCGCCCCGAAGCAAGCGGCCCCCGCGACGAGGCTCAGCTCACGCCAGGCTCGCGGAGGAGGCAAGCTGAGCCGCGGCGCGTGGGCCCGCGCCCATGCAACAGAGCGGCGCCACCGATCGGCGGCCTCGACCTCTGACTCGCCCTCGCGCGGCTTTGCGCCACCCGCCGCGTCAGCCGCCCGCGCCGCGTGGTCGTGGTCCCCGTCGGCATCCGAGTCGACCGCGCCGTAGCCCGCAGTGAGGTCTTCTCTTTTGTGGCCGTGGTGCCATCCCTGCGATGTAAGGGAACGGGTACCAGTTCCGGTTGGGGAAGGGAATGGGTTTGGGTTCGAGTTGGAGTCGGGGGGGAGAGCCGCGCCCTCCCCGCCCCGCCTCCGCCCCCGTGTCTGCTCGCCTGCAGCACCCAAAAGGTCAACGGAGCAGCCACCAGCAACCCCGCCCCCATGACGAAGGCGAGAGACGGATCCCAGGCGGATTTCATCACCCCCGTGGCAGGCACCGTGGAGCCAAGGGGCCGGCCCGCGGGGGCGCCGACCACGCGGGTGGCTGCAAACTGGAGGAATCCAGCGACCTTGCGCGGGTTCGTCATGCCGCTGAGAGCGAGTCCCGCGCCAAAGAGGAGTCCGCTGCCCGCGTCGGCCGCGAGGCCAAGGAGGCGAGCGCGGCGGCGGCCCGCGGGCGACCGGCGGGCGGCGGCAAAGGCGGCAGGGTCTCGGCGGGCGAGGACAGCGGCGCGAGCGGCCGGAATCGCGGCCAGCGCGGCCAAAGCGGCGACGGCGGAGTAGGGTCCGAGGCCAGTAGCCTTACCCAGCGTCAGCAGAGGTTGGGACAGTGCCGTGCCAGCTCCACGGGGGTACAGAGCGGGGTCAAGGGCGGCATCGGCAGCCTCAAGGGCCCCGAGCGTGTCGAAGAAGTGGGACGACGCAGCCCCCCCCGCCATCATCGCCATCGTCGCGACCATGCTACGAGGGGACCCGCGCGCGTTGCCACACAGGCCATGGCCCGAGGTGCAGCCGTTGCCCGCGACGACGCCGACGCCCGAGACAACGCCAGCGATAAGGGCCCGGGACGCGGGCAGTGTCTCGCCGGGCGAGAGGGCCGATGTCGCGAGGGGAGCCACCAGCGCTCCACCCGCCATCATCGCTCCGAGGAACAGCGCCTGCATCTTGGCGTTGCCGAGATTCTGCATCGACCACCCACGTCCCGACAGGGGATCGGGGGAGGGCAACAACGACCCGAGGGCTCCGGACACGCCCAGGACCCGACCGGGGCCAGCCAAACGGAGGACCGTGGCGAGGCCGAGGACGGCGCCGCCCATGGACGCGTGCAGGGGGGCGAAACGGTCGAACGTCGACTCGACGGCGGTGCCGACATGGTTGGCATGGAGGGCGGCGCCCTGTTGGGAAGGGGCGGGGTAGGGGGCACCATCAGGCAGGCGTTGACAGGGCGGGGTTTACGGCTCCGGTGGCCGCGGAAGGGCTTCTCGTTCGGGCTCCTCTCGTGCCCCCGCTAGATCAGACCGCTGCTGCCTGGACTTCTACTTACCATAGCGAGCATCCCGAAGAGTGACACCGCCATGGTCGCCGATTCGAAACGTAAAGCCGTCTCAGCCAAGGCATTTCCTGTGGAGCCTTTCATCGCGCTGGTTCAAGAGAAGCTCGGACTGGTCCCCGACTGCTCGCTAAAACGCGAGCCTGGACCTAAGAGATGTGAGGTGTCACGACCGAGAGCGGAGTAAGGGGGGCGGAGCGACTCGACGACCGCCCTTCGCACTAACGAAGCCGACGACGCAGATCGCACGGCACAGTGCCCCCTCCCTTACATCCAGATACGAAAACAGGTTCATACCATGCCTCCCGCGAAAGCGAGAGGTATCGGCGAGTTGGGGGGCGGCGGAATGTTTCGCGACCCGGCCGCTGCTCCCCCCAAGCACGTAGCCTCCCGTCTGCGCGGCACGGTGGTTCCCACGTGCTGCCGGGATCTCGAACCAGGATCTGGGACGACGAGATCGTGTCGGGATCGCCAGTGATTTTTCTATAGCTTCCCTGGCTGTCCTAGTCTCCGCACCCTCGCCGACCACGCCAGACCAATCCACCCCCCTTTCAACAGCCGCCCTCGACCTGGGCGCGGTCGCCCTCGGCGATGCCGGCCTGGGCGACGTGGGCACCCCGAACGGTGAGATCGCGACCACGCCGGCCATCGCCGCGGCCGACCGGGCCGCATCGGGCCGGCTCCCTGCGTGGGCGGCAGCGCGGCTCGAGTCCGACGGGCACTTTCCCACGGGCGAGAGCCCCGTCGGCACCCCCCGGGGAGGAGGCGCGGCCCCGCGAACTCCCGGGACGGGGGGCACCTCCCGCGGCTTGAGCCGCCCCGGCTCCGTGTCCAAAGAGAGGGCGGCGTCCCTCCGAGCCCGAGCAGCGCCGGCCCCCTCGCCCTCGGTGGCCTTTCGGACAGGACTGGCCGGGGGCAGCAGCCCCGCAGGGCCGCGCGTTATCACGCCGTCATCCTCCGTGAGGCGGGCCGGCCGCGCACCGGCGGGCACACCCGGCACGGCGGCCAGCGGCACGGGCCCCTCGGCCAGTGCCCCTGGTGGCACAGGCCGCACCGCCGACGCCCTCCCTGGCGGGTCCGGCGCCGCCCCCGCCTCGGCCGAGTCGGGCCTGTTGGCCATCTTCGCCTTTGGCGGGGACCTCGATCTACAGGGAAGAACGATGCACCTCCACGACGCCCTTGTGGTCGAGGCCGGAGCGCCGCGTGTCGTCCGAATCCGCAACGGTGTCCTTGTAGCGGGCGGCGTCGCCGGGGCCCGGGGCGCCGGGGCCGTGGGCAACGGCTACGCCCTCGCCGTCCGTGGAGAGGGGCTTACGCTGCACTTGACCAATATCAAGACGGTTGGGACTGGCCTGCGGTGCGACGGGGGTGCGTCACTAATCCTCGACGAGGGGTGCGTTGTGAGCGAGGCGCCCCGGAGCGGCATCATGGTCCATGGGCGGGGCCATACGTCGGGCGCCGCATCGTCCCTCGTAATGACGGGAGGACGGGTCGAGGCGCGGGAGCTCAACGGCGTGTGCTGCGCTGAGGGGGGCGGGGCCAACCTCGAGGGGGTCGAGCTGGTAGAGTGTCGCCTGGCTGGAATCCTGGCCACGGGGGCAGGGTCGCGCGTGTCGGCCCGCGGCGGGGCCGTGCGCGGGGTATCGAGCGTCCTGTCGGGCGCGGGGGCGGTGGCACAGCACGGGGGAGCCATCGACCTGAAGGACGTGTCGATCGACTCATGCCAGGATGCGGCTGTCGTGGCGATGGATGCCGGGTCAACGCTGGCGGCCGAAGCGTGCCGGCTGACGGGTGTCGTGGCGGGGCACGGCGCGAGCTGCACGCGGGGCGGGAGCCTGGCGCTGACGGGCACTACAATCGATGGGTCTCGCCGGTGCGGGGTGTGGGCGGCGGGCACCGGATCGACATGCGCACTCGACGGGTGCCGCGTCGTCGACTCGGGGGCGTCGGCCGTCGCTGTCGGTGGAGGGGCCATGTGTCGCGTCAGCGGCGGCACCGTCCTTCGCGGAGCGGGGCGGTCGGTCGCGGCGTGCTCGGGCACGGGCACGCGGCTCGAGATTGACGGGGGAGAGGTGTCACTGTCGCGGGCGGGGCATGGTGTCGCCGCGTCGGAAGGCGCCCAGGCGGGTCTCGTGGGTGTCCGGGTCGACACCGTGCATCGCACGGGTGTGCTGGCAGGCGGATCCGGCACCCTCGTCGCAGTCGACGGGGGTGGCGTGCAGGGGTGCGGGGAGCACGGCCTGGCTTGTGCGGGGGGGGCACGGCTCGTGGCGCGGCGGCTCGACGTCGTTGCTGTCCAGGGCGCCGGCTGTGTCGTGGGCGGGGCCGGCGCCGCTGCCCAGCTCCACCGCGTGTCCATCGGCGGCCCCCCACGCGAGGGCCACGGGCTCGTCGTCAAGGCCGGCGGCGCCGCAAGCCTCGAGCACTGCCGTCTCGACGGCGGCCGCCTCGGCGGCCTTGTCGCGTCGGGCGACGGCAGCCGCGCTCGCCTCGCGTCGTGCGAGGTGATGGGGGCCGACCTCGGCCACGGGGTCCACGCCGAAAACGGCGCGCGAATCGAGCTCATCGGCGCCGCCGTGCTGGCTTCGGGCGAGGCCGGCGTCGTCGTCGAGGGGCCAGGCGCGATGGTGCGACTCGAGACGACCGTCATCGACGGCGCCGCCCGGGGGCACTGCATTGCGGTGGTCGATGGCGGCCGCGCTGACGTCGTCAAGTCTCACCTCCTCAACGCGCAACTCTCGGTCCTCTTCGTGGCCGGGCCGGGCTCGGTCGCCGACGTTCTCGGTGGGATCCTGCAGGGGGCCCGTGAGAACCACGGTTGCTGTCTCCGCGACAAGGCACATGTGAGGCTGGACAAGGTCGAAATCCGCGAGTGTGCCCAAAACGGTGTGTTTCGGCAGACAGGCGACGAGTGCCGTGCGGTTCTCCAGGGGTGCTCTATTGGTAAATGCGGCTGGGGGGAGACTTACGGGTGCTGAAGACGTGATTATGCGGGTGGGGATAGACGGATGATGGAACGCAATCACGACCTTCACCTTGCCGCCCCATCAGAGCTCGACACGCCCCAGGGCGGCGGCCGCTCGTGCCGCCGCCCCCGTCCCTCTCCCCTCGCGCGCCACGCGAACCTCATCCACCCAGTCGGCGAAGGCGTCGACCTTGGCGCCCAGCTCCGCTCGCACGGCGGGGTCCCGCGTGTCCAGGTCACTGCTGTAGTCGACGTTGAGGTAAGGAACGCCCTCGAGCAAAGCGCCCCACCGGCGACCCGCAGCTGTACGCCCGCGCGCCATTCCGTCCCCTGCCACGTCCCCGCCGACTCCGTTTCCACGAAGAAGATAGACGTCGTCGGCGATGGCGGCCGGGGGGGCGGGGAGAGGGGGGTGATGTTGGGGCGCAACGTTCGCGGCGGCCCACGGCGCACCCGTGGCTCTGGAGGCGAGGGCGCCCCCCGACCCTGACCCAGTGCCGCCCGACGCATCGAGGATCCCACGCCGCCGTGGCAAGAGCAGCGCCCGTGATGCATCGCCCGACATCCTCGGCGCGCCCTCCCACTCTCCGCTCCCCCAGGCGAGGTGCTCGTCAGCCACGGCCCCCAGGCTCGCCGCTGAGAGGGGGGACGAGGGGTCGCGCGAGGAGTGGCCTCCGCCTCCGCCCGCCGCCATCGCCCGCTTGACGTCGCCGTAACTGACGTTGCGCAGAAACCATTCTTCGTGCTTGTTGTGCAGTCCCTCGAGGTAGGCCTCGGGCAATCCCTTCTCCTCGCTCCGCCCCCGTCCGCGCACACGGCGCTGGGCCACGTCGGGGGTGACACGGAGGTAGACAAAGCCGTCGGGCACGAGGGTCTGGACGGATCCGCTGACCACTCTGCCAAAGGTGTCATCGTACACAGCCAGCTCGACGTCGTTCAGGAGGCAGTCTTCCTCGAGTTGACGCACGAAGACCATGCGGTCACTCCAGACGCTCCGCTCGGTGACGCGGACAGGTTCCGAAAAGTGGTCTGTGGATCGACTCGCATCCCATCTCGTCATGAAGACGTGGTTTTGGAAGAGATATGCGTAGCGCTGCGCGTCCTTGTAGAAGCTGTCTAGGGCGTTCACCGGCCGGTCGAGCCCCGAGGCGGGATCGACATAGGGAACACGCGTCCACTCGTCGACGGGCTCGCGGACACACCGGCGCGCGTGGCCATAATAGCCCCGGGGCGGAAGATGATTGTCGTCGAAGCCACCGGCCCAGCCGCCGCCGGAGACGGGGGCGCCCGAGAGGAGGGAGGACCCCGCAGCAAGGTGCCGGGCATTGAGGGGCGGGCGGTTCTGGCGGCGCCCACCCCCGCCCCTGCCCCCACCATCTGAGAGGAGAAGCCCACCGTCGGTGGCGTCTAGCATGTCCAGAAAGGTCGTCTTCCCGGCCCCGATGTTGCCCTCCACCGACAGGGTGACGCGCATCGATGCGCCGGCCCCCGCGGGGCCTCGGTCCATCCGGCCCGATGTCGAAACGTCGCCGTCACCATCTCCGCCGCCGCGGTCGGCGTTCTCACGCATCCAGGCTACACAGCTCGTCACGTGCCCGCGGTGGCGGATGCCGACCTCCGCCGAGAGAAACTCGCGAAAGGCGGGGGGACTGCGGTCGAGGCCGCGCCAGACACCAGCAAGGGCGGCAAGGCTGGCCACCCCGCGGGCCTCAAGCCGCCGCGCATGGGCGGGGCCAATGCCGTCGACAGCGAGAAGGGACCGAGGGTCCGAGGCGGGAGCTGGGGGGCGGGGGCGAGGGGTCCCGGGAGTGTGCTGCTCCCCGTGTGGGGGGGGGGGGGACGACGAGGGGGACATTGCCCGGGCAAGGAGGCCGGAGGGTGGAACGATGTGGCGGCCGACGACGAAGCGGGCGTTCTGTGGGGCAGTCCGCGTTCTGGAGGCCATACCCTGTGTCATCATTGAATTACGCATCGCCGCAGTGACTGCGGAGCGGTCGTGGCGTAAGAAAACGGTCGGGAGAGGGACGACGCTCTTGCGTGTCGCTCTGAAGGCGTCCACCCTCCCGACGGGACCTCTCCGACGCCCAAGCGCGGTATGGAGGGGAGCTCGAAGAGAGAAAATGTTCGCTAGGTAGGCTGTATCCGCGAACTCGGGGACGGAGCTCGTCGGAGAGAGGCGGCAGCCAACGACGACCGAGAGCAGCGAGTGACTGGCGACTCGCCGCGGCCAAGGAAGGTGTTCAAGTCGTCCTTTTGTTTATTTTTGACGATCTGGGCTCGCTCTGGGGCCCCGAGAGGAAGCTGGCTGTTGGCTGACTGCCTTCTCGCAGACTGTCTAATGTCGCGAAAAAGAGGACCTCGAGCTCCTGACATCAGGTTCCCGCCTCGACGACGACTCTCAGAGCGTTCCGCACGTCTTCATCCTGTCTCGGGAGTCGCTCGCTTAACCGCTCGCCTCTTCTAGAGTAGGGAGAGGCGCCAGTGCCTGCTCTTTCGCACAACGACGCTTGGGGACGGCAGGGAGGCTCAGAATGGTCGGTCGCCCGGCAAGAGAGGGGCAGCCCTAGTGTGTCTTCAGTCTTCCGCATCGTCGCCGCTCGAGCGCTGCCGTTTCGTCCCGAGCCTCCCATGGACTCACCCACAGCCGCCCCCTGAGTGTCGTCCGCAGCCTACTCCCCCGCCGGCGGCCCCCACGGCGGACCCCGCCCCCGCCCCATTCGTGCTGGTCGAGGAGCACTGGGCGCAGTGCGAGCGATGCGACAAGTGGCGGCGGTTACCTCTTGGCGCCGACCCCCCGGGGGAGAAGGACCGGTGGTATTGCCCGATGGGCCCCGACCGACGGTACGCGTCGTGCGATGCGCCTGAGGAAACTTGGGTGGCGGTGGGGCCACCTGCCGATGGCGACGTGACGACGGGACGGGGCGCGTCGCCTCCCGCGCTGCTGGCGCCGCTGCCCATTGTCGCAGCGCCTCCGCCCCCGGCACCCCTCCCGCCCCTACCTCTTGCATCGGCCGGCCGGGGCGGGGCGACAGGAGTCTCGGGCCGGCGCGGGTCGGCGCCGCGCGGGGGCAAGGCCGCCGCCGCCCAGGCCGCCGCCCTCGCCGCCGCCGCTGTCGGCACATCGCCCCTCGCCGCCGCTGTCGCCCTGGGCGGGACGGGCGTCGATTACGATGACGTGCCTCCGCCCCCGCCCCCACTGCCCCGGCCTCCACGCTTCGGTCGACCCCCGCTCGCCCGCGCTCCCCCGACACCGGGCCGGCCCCCCGCGGCCCTCAGGCGTCTCGGTCCGGGGGCGTCGTGGAGACTGGCGGCGGCTCTGCAAGGCCTCCTCGACCGGGGCGGTCGGTGGGGGGACAGCGACACTGACCTGACGCTCGCCCCCTCCTCGGGACTGACGAGCCCCCCGCGGTGGGTGTGGCAGTGCCTTGCTGAGGGGTGCCCGCAGCAGCACGCGCGGGCGATGGTGGCGGTGGACGCGGCGACTCGGGCCGGGCACGCCCGGGCGGGGGGGGCGGGGGCTCCCGCGGTGGGGGCGGGGGGGCTTTGGGTCCCGCCTCCGCCCCCCCCGGGCGTCCCCGGCGGGTCGGTGGTGAGCAGACGGGGGAGCCTCGGGCCGGCGACCGCTCCGGCGGCCGGGGGGGTTGGGGTCGGGGGTGGTGGGGGGGCCGAGGCGGTGGCCGCGCACGCTGCCCTCGTCGACCTCGCCATTGCGGGTCTCGCCTGGGCCCGGACGCTGGCCCCGGTGTAAGCAATGAGAGCAGGTTTAAGCCAGCCCAAACTCCCCACACTAGACCGAAACGATGACCGGTTTCCCTCCCGACTGCGCCGACTTCCCTCCCGACCCCGCCGGCCTCCTCCCTCCCGCCATCGACCCCCTCCGGAGCTCCCCCCGGGCGGCCCGTTCCGAGCACCGTCGGGCCAGGCCCGTGCAGGCGGCGCGGATCTCCTCGTCGTCGTGGGGATCCTCTCCCCTCCGAATCAGCGCCACGGCCCGGCGCCACACGGCCCGCGACTCGAGCTGGAACCCCTCGAGGAAGACGCCCACCCTCACGTCGAGAGGGCAGGGGGGGGGTAGCCCAGGAGCCGTCCCGGCGGCAGCCATCTCGTGGAGGAGACAGGGCCCCAGGCCAGCAAAGTCGTCGGCCGGAACGGCGTTTTCTGCTTTCACGGGCCCCGGGAAACCCCCGAGGGAGCCGCGGCGGTCGTGAAGGCCAGTCGAGCCTCCCTCGCGGGGGGCGCCACTGCCGGCGAGGCTCTCTGGCTCGCGCGCCTTGGGGCGTCCCGGAACGCCGAGGCCCGAGGCCGTCGGCAGCAGAGAAAAGTCGGCACGGACGATCCAGAGGGGCGCGCCAGGGGCAGGCCGGACGAGGGCGCCAAAGGCGATGGCCACTCCCGTCGTCGGCGTCCGCGGGGGAGTGAGGGGGGCGAGGGCAGTCCCTTCCTCTCCCTGTTTCGTCTTGCCCTCCATTGTGCTTCCTTCCTCATCGCTGTTGGCGCCGTGCAGTACGGCCACGTTGCCGGGATCGACGGTGGGTGGGAGGACGAGACCGTTGGGCAGAATGACAGCGCCGTCGGTCTTGGGCCCGGCAACTGAGCCGGCACCTATAGGGGCGTCGAGAAGGCGCGGACTGGCACCGGTGCCATCGCCGGCAATGAGGGCCGAAGGAGAGACGCCCGGCTCGCTGTGCGAGCCACGCCGGGGGAGGCTGGGCGCGTTGGGCGCCGCCAGAGCCCCGTTGTCGACGTTCGACAGTCTGAGGGGACCGACGAGCGGGTCGAGCGGGTCGTCGACAACGCCCATCCCTCGCCCCCCTCCGACGCCACCAAAGCAGGCAAAGAGGTTGCTCCCGAGGCTCGAGTTGCGCGGCACGAGAGGGCGTCCCGTCACGTTCCCCGCCGTCGACGTTCGCGCGGCGTTCTCGACGGCCTCAACCTTGCGCGCCTGGCGCTTGCTCGGCGGTTTCCCCGACCCCATCAAATTCCAAGGACGCCCTGCAGCATCGGCTGGGAGGACGTCGACCACAACGATGGTGGCATCGTCGTTGAGTCCGTAGTTGCGGGCGGCGACACGGAGGAGGCGGCGGGCGGCGCGAGCCGTGTCAAGTCGCCGGACCGACTGGACCGTCTCGCCATCGGGGGGCGGAGTGTCCCAGAGGCCATCCGACGCGATGACGATGCGGCCGCCCGTGACAGGGAGCCGGCACTGTGTCACGGCGGGAGCGCACACAACGGGGGCGCCCACGTCGAAGTCGCCCACACCGCGGCACACGGCGAGGCCCCCGGGCCAGATACGGTGCGGGCCCAGGCCCTGGGTGCCCGGCGCCGCGGGGCCCTGCAAGTCGACGGCGAGCTGCCCCACCGAGTAGCCACACGACGAATAGTGCGCGAGGCGACTCCGCTCGGCATCATACAATCCGTCAGGCGAGGGGTCCAGGCGGTGGTCGCGCGTGAGCCGCACGGGGGGCAGCAAGGCGAGGGCGTCCTCGTCGAGTTTGAAGGCTAGGCCCCCAGTCCCATCGGCCTCGGCCCTCCCGTCATCGCCCGTCCCGCCGCCCGTGTCAAGCCACGCCGAGCTGTCGCCCAGGTTGGCGCACGTGAGAAGCCACCCAGTCTGGAGGACGGCCGTGCACGTCGACCCAGCCAGCAGACCCGACGCCGCGAACTTGCGCTCGCATGCCGCCAGGGCGAGACCCAGGGCAGCACGGACACTTGCTAGCCACCGGCGGGCCGACTCGGATGTCGCGGGGACATCAAGGCCTGCCTGGCCGCCCCAGGGGCCCACGGGTAAACGCTTGTGGACTTCGGCGGGTAAAGCGCCCGCGGTGAACTGGGCAGCCTCGTGTCCGTTATGGCCGTCGCAAACTACAAAGAGACTGGGGGGTGGAGTGAGTTGGGGGTGGTGGAGAAGTGGGGGTGAGAGAGTTGGGGGGGGGTCGGTGGGGGTGGGTCGGCGGGCAGCGAGAGAGTGTCGGCCCCCGAGCTCTCCCTCTATCCCTCTCCCTCTCCTCCACTCTTTTATCTCGCCTGTAGGATGACTCGGACACCCGAAAGATGGCTCCGGTGACCGGTCGCTGGTTGGAACGGCCGCGGTGGGTACTCCCACCCACCGGGGGCGTAGGCGAGATGGGGACCTGGGCGGCCCGGGCGGCGGCCAGAGCGGCAGCCTGCTGGGCGGCCTCGCGGTCGGCCCGGCGCTGCAGATCCGAGAGCACGGCCGCCCTTCGCTCCTCCTCCGTGAGGGGGTCGGCGCCCTTGGTCTCTCCGGCCTCGAATTCTCGGCTCGCCCTCGGCTTCCACCGGCGCGACGGGGACCGCTCCCCGGGGACCGGCGAGCGGTGTGTCACTCCCTGTGTCCCCTCGCCGTTCTCGCTGCCCGACTCGCTGCTCGGGTCCTCTCCGTGCTCGTCGTCGGGGGCCGTCCGGAGGATGCGGCTCATGTCCGTCCCGGTCCCCGTCGGCCTCTCCTCCGAGGCCAGGTGCAACGCCGAGTGACCAGCGGGGTCAACATTGCCTTCGAGCGGCACCTCAAGGGGGGTGCTGCTCCGCGTGCCTCCCTTGTCCACCCCCCCCGTCGCGAGGGCGTTGAAGTCACCCGTGCTGCCCCGCCGGGGCAGGCGTCGCCGCGTGGACCCCTCGTTCGCGCTCGGACGTTCCTCCGAATCAGTCGCCACCCGCGACGCGGTGGGCGCAAGGTTCGAGGCCGCCGCTGCCACCGCCTGGCGGGGACAGCCGGGCCACCGCACATTCAGGGCGCATCGATGCTTATCCTCTCCTTTCAACAGCGCAACGGCCGTCTCGGCCCGGACCAGGGGGAGGGGGGCGGGGAAAAGCAGGTCCCGCTGCGGAGGGTAGAGAGGGTGGGTCAGGGTCCGTCTGAGCGCCAGATAACGCCGACTGCGCATCTCCCGGCGATCTATCGACAATAAGTCGCGATGTAATCTTTCAATTTATCTCCAGAGGGATGTCGCGACGCACCACCGAGTCGCGAGCGAGGAGAGGGGAAAAATTGCCACGGCGGCACCGGCCAGGTGCCGATCGGGGCGGCACAAAACGGCTCGAACGTGACGCGTCGCCGGTCATGATCGAAAAGAACACCTTCCTTCGACTTCGAGCGGTGTGGAGCTTGGGGTAGTTGAGCGCCGAGGCGCGCTGGACACCCCGACACTTCCGGCGGCACCGCCGACGGGAAAGGGCTCTTACGGCATCTCTCGGCGTCTCGTCGGCCCCCGGCTTGTGGTCGACGGACTTCTCTCATTTGTTATGTCTCGCCAGTGTCAGCTGCACCATAGTTGATCCGCCGTCGACAATCTACCGCTGCAGCGCCGAGGCACAACCGAAGTGTGTCGGCCAGCGCAGGCGAGGGGTGCAGCGGGAAGCGACGCTGGCGCTCCGTGGGGTTACCCGGGCGGGGTTTCGACTAGGGCGGGTGCACCGTATCGCTCTGGCGAGGCGGGCGGAAGGGGACGCGACAAAGGAAGGGGGCGCAGGACAATGACGGAGGGCGTACGAGGGAAGGGCGACTGCGGGAGACTCGGCCTCGGCGGTGGCGGAGGCAGCAACAGCGGCAACGGCACCGGAACCGGCACCGGCACCGGCACTGGCGGTGGACAAGACCAGCAGACCCGGTCGCTGGGCCGATCCAATCCTCACCGCCCTCCGTCCCCCACCTCCCTCAGGCGGCCAGCGACTTCTTCGCCTTGCCCCGAACCTTGAGGTTCTTGTTCTTGCGCTCCTTAAGCTGCTTGCGACTCTTACGCGTGTGTTTCCCAAGGCCCTGGCGGGCGACGCGGTACTTGGGCTCGAACCGCTTGAGGGCCTCGAGGGAGTCGTAGGCGAGGGCGAACCCGGACGACTTGCCGCCGCCGAACGCCGTGCGCATGCCAAAGACGACGATCTGGGAAGCGTCCTTGACGTCGTACATGGACTTGAGACGGTCGCGGAGGTCCTCCTTGGACACGTTAGGGCGTCCGGGGTGGAGGACGTCGAGGACCATCTGACGACGCTGCAGAAGAGCGTTGCGGAGGAACTTGCGCGTCCGTAGGACGACGGCGCCGCCTGAGTCGCCCTTGGCCTGGGATAGAGGGAAAGGATTCGGCGGATGGGTCGGAGGAGGATCTGACGTCGAGGGTCGACGGGTCGACAACATACGCCATAGGGAGGAAGTCGCAGGCCCGGGCGCGGCAAGTAGCAACAAACCGCGAGCGACGACCGGCGCGTCGTCGCGCCCGCGATCGAGCCGAGGGCTCGGTCAAGATCGCGCAGGGCCCGCGGGGAGCTGGACCCCGGCAGACAGGGAACGCACGGTCGCAAGGCGACCCGGGCGGGGGCTCGGGCGAGGCCACCACCGGGGCCGCTATCCCCACTGGGCCCGCCAGACCAGGCCTTGCGTCGGCGTCGGCCCCCCTGACGGCGAGGCAGGGCACAAAGACGCGCAAAGGCGAGCGACAGCGCCTATGTAGATTACGGGGGTATCGGAACCCCCCTCATCGAACCCGCGGCGGTCGCGGACGAGTCGCATGGGCCGGCGGCCGAGGTCGACGGCCGGCGCGGCGGTCCCGCCGAGCGCTTGGAGATGTTCGATCCAGTCTACCACTCCCAAGGGCCGCGAGAATCGATGGATGACTGTCGCAGTTGACCGGCGAGCCCGCAGAGGGCTCCTCGAAGCAACGCCGCCGGTCGGGCGGCCTCCACAAGAGCGCGTCGACCGCGTCTCGATTGGGCGGGGAGCGGGTGGGAGCCAAGCGTCGAGGGCTCGTGGACCGCGCCACCAGAAGGGCAGACCGAGCCGAGGTGTGCGGGCGCTAGGAGGAGGCGGCTCGAACGAAGCCCTGGAGGAGGCAACGGGCTCTTCCCTGAGTCCCGGCCACGAAAACGGAACGCAGCGCGTAGCTGTTGCCGAGGCGAGCGCCAAATTGCGCCACAGCGTTCAGGACGGCTGCCGCCCGCGGCCAATGGCAGCGCAACGCCTCCAGCGACGAGCTGGAACGTCCGGGCAAGCTCAAACTCGCCATGTTGCCCGAGCTCCCTGTCAACCGCTAGGGACAAGAAGTTGAGGGCGGCTTTGACCCGGGTGGGGCGCCCTCGAGGGCGCTGCCACGCACGTGCCCACTTGCGTCCCGACGAAGGGCCACCCCGACGCCCGATGGTGGTTAATTCCCGTTCGCGGGCGGCGGAGGTTGCTATTGTCGGGTTTCTGTCGCCGCTCGGGAGGGTCAACCGCTACCCGCGAGGCCCACTGGAGGTCGGCCGCCACCAGAGCCGTCGCCACCAGGGCCGCGCCACCAAGGCCGCCGGAGCCGCCCCTCACGACACCCCCCGTCTTTCCAGCGCCCCTCGGCCATCGCTGAGATGACGACGTCTATGACGCGGATGTCCTTGACACCCCTGGAGCTCGACCTCTTGTGGCCCACGCTTCCGCTCGATGACGCGTCACAGCCACCACGGGCCCCCGCCTCGGCGAGCGAAAGAGGAGGAGGAGTTGTTAGAGTTGTAAGCTCGTAAAGTCGTGGACCGCCCCACAATCACCGCGCTCACCCCCCCTCCACGCACCCCCCGCGATGGCAGGCCTGCCCTGGGGTCGATCCCGACCTCGTCGAGGCCGCCCGGCGCGGAGACGCGCGGACGGCCCTCCGCCTCGCTGTGTCAGCAGGCGCCCTTCCCGTTCCCGCCCCGACCGACACCGTCGCCGACTGGATCGAGCCCCTGCGCGTCGCCGCCGAGGCCGCGCGGGCCGCGCGCCACGCCGATCCGGAAGACGCCGAGGCAGAGACGGCCGTCGGGGTGGGCCTGACCGCGGCGGCGGCTTGTGTTGTAGAGGCCGGTCGCAGGCTCTTGCTAGGGGGGTTCGGGGGAGGTGTGGCCGGCGCTGGCGACTGCGACCTCTGCGCCGCGGCCCGTGGGGACGACGAGGCGACCACGCCCTCGTCGGCCCCCTCGACTTCCGCGCCCTCGGCCCTGCCCGCCGACGCGTGGGCACGAGACTGGGGACACCTTCTGGCCACGGGCGACGGGGAGGCGCCGACTGCGCCTGCCCCTGGCGCTGACGCCCTCGCCCTCGCCCTCGCCCTTCTCCCGGACCCATCAGACCCCTACGACGACGACGCGACGGTTCTTTTGTATCCCTCGTCGTGGCTGTGGCGGGCCCGGGCGGCGGGTCTCCATCTGCGGGCCCTCGACAATGCCTCCAGGAGTCATGGGCGTGGCGCCACGAGCGCTGAAGTGGCGTCGTCGGGCGACCTGGCGTGGCGTCGACTCGCAAAGTCGGCCGCCTGGCGCGTCGACGCCGCGTCCCTCGCGCCCTACGCGGGGCGCGCCGGTCTTCGGGACGCCCGCGTCCTCTTGTCGACCGTGCGATTGGAAAGAGGGCTCTGGGAGGCGGGGCTGGGCCGCCGGAAGACGGCGAGGGCCTGCGCCGCGGGGGCCGCGGCTGCCCTTGGTTTCCAGGCCGGCGTGGGGGGCGCCCTGGCGCTACGCACCATCCACCAGCGGGACGCCAACGCAGTGCTCGTCGTCGGCGCGAGACGCGTCTGTCCGGATGGCGCCACGCGGTGGGCGTCCGTGGGCGCTGCAACTTGGGTCGCAGAGGCGGCGGCAAGGGCCGAGGGCGGGGGGGGCATTGGCGGTTGCTGCTCCAGACCGTCCAGCAACGCCCCCGCCCCCGACGACGCCCCCGCGGCAGCAGTGCCGCGCGGCGGGACCGAGGGTCTCGACGCCGAGGGCGACTCCGAGATCCTGCCCCTGCCACTCCTCCTCCGCCCTACGATGGATAACGCGGAGGGCGACCGGGCCGCCGCCATCACCCAGAGCCCCTCCCCTGCCCCCGCCGCTGGCCTGCCGGCTATCCCAGCCGGACTCGCGCTTGCCACGTGGGGCCCTGCCCTCCCGCCGGCGGAGGCCGCGCTGGTGGGGTGTTGCCCGGCTCTGGGGCACCACTTGACGCCGTTGGACGAGGACGAGACCGGGACCAACGCCGCCGCCGCCACCGCCCCCCCCCGCGACGCCGAGGAGGACCCCGAGGCGCCACCCCCCGAGGGTGTGGCCACGCCCCGTGCCATCGGCCCCCGTGGTGGCGTCGGTGACGATCAGCGCCGGGCCCACGACGAGTGCGTCGAGGCTCATGGGTGGTGTCCTCCCGCTGGAGCGCCCCTGGATGCCGCAGCAAGGCCGGGCGCCCCCTTGCGGGCGGCCCTTTTTCGGCGGGCCGAGCGCGAAGCGGGCCGACCCCGCACCCAGGCGCGTGGCGTGCTGACCCTCGAGTGGCTCTGCGGTGAAGTTGGCTCTTTGTCGGCCCCCCCGCTGGCCGGTCTGTGGGCGGCGCACCTGCCCGCGGCGAGCCGCCTCGCCGAGCGGCTGGGCGGGGCGTTGCTGGCGTCGGGCATGCCCCGCGAGGCACTCGCTGTGTTTGCCGCAGCGGGCCACGATGATGCAGCAGTGGCGGCGCTGCGGGCCCTAGGCCGTGCGGGCGAGGCTGAGGCGGCTCTGGGACGACGTCTACGAGAGGCGGGGTGGGACAAGGAGGAAACGAGCGGGGAGTGGCGCCAATTGACTCGAGGCAACGACGACGTCGACGTCGACGCCGCGACGGCGGGCCGCCGCGCCGCCGCCCGCGCCCGGGGCGCCGCCGCAGTCCCGCGCCTCCTCTGCGCCCTTGGCGACCTCGCTGACTCGCCCGCCTACTGGCGCGCCGCTTGGGCGACGTCCAAAGAGGCCGCGGAGGTAAAGGGAGGGGGCAGAGAGAAGGGCCCCAAAGGCCCACGCCCCCGACCCCTGGCGCGGGCCGTGCGGGCTCTGGCAGCCCACGCGCAGCGGTCAGGCAACGATGCCGAGGCCGCGCACCTCTGGGCGGAGGCCCTTCGGCTCAGTCCGCTGGACGCCGATGGGTGGTTTGCCCTCGGCCACGCTCGGCTCCGCGGTGCTGACCGAGCGGGTGCGTCATTGTCGTCGGACGATGCTGCGTCGCTTGTGGCGTCAGCGGCCGCCGCCTTCGGGCGCGCCGCGTCTCTAAAGGTCGATGACGCCGAGGCATGGAACAACCTCGGGGCCCTTCGCCTTCGCAGCGCCGACGGGATGGCCGCGACGGCGAGGAACGAGCTGAACCCGGCCGTGTCCCGCGCACTCGTCAAGAGAGCACGAGCCGAGGCCCGTCGGGCCGCGGGGGCACTAGCCGAGGCAGCGCGACTGGACGCCACCCGGTGGCATGTCTGGGAGAACCTCGCTCGGGCGGCGAGCCTCGGAGGCAGAGTTGCCGACGCGCCGCGCGTGGTGCGAGCGGTGTTGCGGGTGGCCCGCATCACGCGGGGCGAGGGGGGGGGAGCGGATGGGTCTGGCAAGGGGGGGGCTCCCTCCTCCTCGGGCGCGGCGGGAGGGGCGGGACGGCTCGACCCGGGCGTGTGGGAGAGCGCGGCTCACCTGGCGTGTCGGGCACTGGTCGGAGCCCGGAATGCCACTGTGGAGGCGGTGACGGGTGAGGCGAACGAAGCTGAGGTCCCAGCTGCCGCCGCTGCATCCTCCCTCGCCACACCCGTTGGTGGCCTCGACCTTGGCTCGTCCGACGCAGACGACGACACTGCCGAGGCAGCATCGTCGGCCTCGGAAGGAACGGCCGCGGTCGACTTGGGCAGCGACTACGACGACGACGCCGAATCGGTGCCCATGTCAATATCAACTGAGGACGCCGCGGCGCTGGCACCCCTCGGTCTGGGGGGAGGGGCTGACACGTTCTCGGCGACGTTGGCGGGCCGCCGCGCCGAGCGGCGCCGACTTAACGCCCGGGGGCGCACGTCGCGGGCAGGGCAGACGGCCGTCGTCCTCGCCGATCTGTGGACCCTGTGGACGGCGGGCGGGATCGGTCCCCACACGCCCGACGGGTGGGCCGCGTGGGCCCGCATCCATCGGGCGGCGGGTGAGCCCCCCAGCACTGCCGAGCGCGCCGAAGCCGAGGCTGCCGCGGCTGCCCCGGGGGCATCGGTCCGCCTCCCTGCCCCCTGGGCTGGAGGGCCCACTGCCGCGGGACGCCTTGGTGGACGAGCACGCGAGCGCGAGTGCCTGGCACGTGCTGTGCACCTCCTCACAGGAGACGCTTGGCGCCGCGATGAGGCAGCCTACTCTGCTCTGGCCTCCGCTCACATCGCCCTCGCCGAGGCGGCCGTGCGCCACGCCTCGGAACTCGCTCCTTCCTCGTGCGCCGAAATGGAGTCCGACGAGGACCGGAAGCGGCGCCTGGCGCCAGTGCGGGCTCTGCGGCTTGGGTTGTCAGGGTTGGCTGGTGGGGGGAGGCGGGTGTGGCCCGATGCCGAGGCCACAGGTCGACTGGGTGCCGCGCTCTCCCAGGTCGACGCGGCGCTAGCGGCGTGAGGGTGCAGTGAATGACGGGGGGTGTGACGACGTTGTTTGGTGGGAACTAGGGCCGTCCCACGGGACGCGACGGACCTACTGGCGCGCCTCGAGGGCGAGGACAGCGGGCGCGAGCCAGCTGGCGTCGGCCGGGTCGGCGAGGTCGCCCCACTCGCCGGAGAGACGACAATAGAACATGCGGACGACGAGGGGCTCGATGATATCCCGGAGAGGACGACGGGACCAGACCTCGCCTCGACTTCTTCCTCCCGTGCGGGGCGGCGCCGAGGCGCCCCCCCCCCCCCGCGGCTCGGTCACTCAACCCAGAGCTCCGCCCGTCGCCATGTCCGACAACGCTGTCTTCGTCAATCCTCCCACCGTCACCCGCGCCCAGGCCCGCGCCCGGGCGGCCCGCCTAGAACCCAGGGCGAGCGACGACGGACCAGGAACGAGCGTCCCTTTCTGCGTGCGCGAACGCCGGAGGCGTGCGTGTGTAGCGGTTGCGAACGTATCTTGTCCATTGCAATCGGCTTCGGTGCCACGGGCGTCGATCCGATGGTAGCGGCAATGAGGGTCCGCGCACTTGGAGGACAACGTTGCGATTTTTTAGCGGTTTCGGAAGGCCACTGGCACATTAGACCGGACTTATTGCCGCGGTTGTCGTTATATTCGTTTCCAGGCGCACCAGAGGGGCGATTGTCAACGCCACCCCCCAACCCCCCAAACTCCTCCCCCACCCCCCACGAAGACGTCGACCCTTGCCGTCCTCCTCCTCGTCGCCGCCTTGGTCGTCCCCGCCCCTCCCCACGCCGCGGCCCAGTCCCAAGTCCTGGCCACCGCATTCGACCTCCAAGAGCCCTTTTGGCACCAACGCGCCCGAGGAGGTATGCTGTCCGGGTTCGTGCGGCGATCCGAAAATCCCGACGGCTCAGGCGCGGGGGCCGGACAGCTCGCCCTAGGCCCCGCCGACGCCGAGGACGGGCTAATCGCCAATACGTTGACTGGAGGGGGTAGCAGCGGCGGCAGCAAAACGGACGCCGTCGGTGCCTGTCGGCCAGGATTCGCACCCTTTCGACGGGCCGCTGGCGTCTCCCCCCTGCGGTGCCGCCTGGCCGAGGCCGCTGGCAGCGCCGGCCTCCGTGCAGCCGCCCTTGTCGCTGCACCCGTGGCCGTGCTCCAGACAGCGGCGCAGAGCGATCGCGCCGTCGGGGCGGTCGCCGCAAACTCGGGCGCCGTCGGGCCGGGAGCGGGGGCGGCGCCTGCTTCCTTGGTGCAGCAGGCAATGGCAGGCGCTGCGGAGGGCACCGTCGCCAATGCCGCTGGCGTCGCCCTCGGGAAAGGCGACGCCGACGCGGCGCCCACTGTCATCGCACAGCTCGGGGCGCAGGCGCCGGGGTCCGGCGGATCCGCGGGCCCTCTTGTCAACGACGCCGTCGTCGCGGGTGGCGGCGCCCTTGTCGCCCAGCTCGCGGCTGTGGGCACGCCCCTCGGCCGGCGCAGGGAGTTCCTCCAGAGCGAAGCCCTTTCGCTGAACCTGGTCCTACAGCCGAGCGAGGGCGGCTGGGGGCGGGGGGGAGCCTGGGGGGCTTCTTCCTTGCCAAGCTGGTTCGGTGGCGGCTCCTCTGGCATCGCCAGGGAAGCTGGCGGTATCAACACGCCCGTGACGTGACAGCGGGACGCAACCCGCGGGTCGACCCCGTGCCCCTACCTGTTGAGATCCTCACTCCTCGCCCTCGACCTTGCCCGACCCCATGCCAGCCTCATCCTCGTCCCCCGACCCCGAGTCATCCCCATCGATTTCGGCATTGGCCAATTCGAGCTCTGCCATCCTCTCCGCCAGCAACTTCTCATCCTCGGCACTCACCACACGGGGCCGCTCCCGCACGGCCAGGTCCCCGCCTAGCTCGGGCGCCTCCAGAGCAGCCCGCGCGGCCTCAATGGCCCGAGCCAGAGCCTCGAGCCCCCCCCGCTTGTCGTGGGTCATCGTCGTGAGGACATAGACGGGCGCCGCGATAAGCCGCACCTCGATGGGGCAGTCGTCCGTCGAGCACGCGGCCGCCGCCCGCATCGCCGCCTTGATCCCGTCGACCCCGGCGAACGTGTGGCACCGCAGCTCCACGTCAGCCCTGACCTTGTGCGGGTGGGGCTTGAGCCGCTGCTTAACGTCCTTGATAAGCCTGTCCCTCAACGCGGGCTCCAGGTTGTATTTACCTAAAATGGCGTCGGGGTCAACGGCGGCCTGGCGCAGAGCGTCGTAGGCGTGGCCGTGCTCCTTGTATAAGGGCCAAGTGAGGCGCTTGTTTAGCTCGAGGAGGTCAACGCCGCACACATCGGCGACGTGGCCGATGAGCGTCGCCACAAGCCGTGACCGGGCGTAGCGGTCCTCAGCCGCAGCAGCCTCCTCGGGGCTCACACGGCGCTTGGAGAGGTCGATGTATCCCTTCTCCTCGTCCACCCTCAGGCACATGACGGGCTCCACCCGGCCCACCTTGATGAGCTTGGCAATTGACCGGATGCGGCGACGGCTCAGCTCTGACAACAGGATCATTCCCTCCTTGTTGTCGTACTCGAGGAGAGAGACATACGCGCCCATTTCCGCAATGGACTTGACCTGGGGAAGAGGGCAGGGGGAGGAAGGGAGGAGGATGTCGGAGCACGCGGAGAGCTCGACGAGCGCGTCGGGGGTCGCAGGCCCGCGGCCTCGCCGCCGCCGCCGCGGGACGTCAGGCGCGACGGCGGACGGAGAACAGGTCCGCAGGATCCGAGATCCCACCGGCGCGCCGATAAATCGCACGGATAACGCTCTGGACAACCCCGCGGGTCCGCCGTGGGCCACGGCGATCGGCTGGAGCCGGCGGCCGAGGTCGGTGGCCCGGCTTGGCACTCATGGCGGGCGCTCGGACCGTAATGAGCCATTCCTCGGGTACGACGGGGCGAAAACCCCGATGCAGGACCGGCAGGATAGAGGGTCGATCCCAGAAAAAGCCAAGTGCTCTCAGGGAAACGTGGACGTGACGGCGGCGGCCGAGGCGGTCCCCCTCGGCTTCGCATCGCGTCGTTCGCCCTTCTCGCCTCCACCATAACGACCTCATCGATCCGTGGGAACTCTTGCTCGAAGAAACGGCAACGCTGACGGCCCGTTCCCTCGGGGCCGCCCGTCTCAGCGCCTGTCCCTGCACTGGCGCTGATCTCGGGATCACCGTCGGCCATCCTGACCCGGTCCGCTGGGGTGGGGGGAGACTGGAGCGGTGACCTCCGGGGTGGGGGGGGGAACTCCGGTCAGGGGTGGGGTGCCACTGGCAGACAACGGGGGCGGACAACGAGGGGCGACGAGGAGGACAATGGGGTCCCACGAGGCCTGGTTCGCCGCCCCTCGGCGCCCATCCCACCGCACAAGTCGCGCAATCATGTGTCGAGCGTCGAAAGACCCAATGAGGGCCACGGGGCCGCGGACTGTTGCGAGAATCCGCACGCGCAGCCCCTGGACGACGATGCCCAGAGGCGCAACGACGCAACGGCCACCTCGCGCCGCTCGGCGAGATTTCGGTTTCCAATCGCGTCCCGCGCGGGGGAGACGATAAAAACAATTCATGATTCACCCTCCATTCTCCATCTGCTTCGTTCTGCGCTCCGCAGACAAGGTTTCGAGGAGGCGACCATGCCGGGAGAGCCGTCCTCGTCTTCGGCGTCGGTTCCACCGCCTCCACCTGCCGTCGCGGCGCCGGGGCAAACCGGGCGCCTCCGCGGTGGCGGCCACCAGATGGTCCGAGCGGCGCCCACCCCTCCACTCCCCCGCCCCGCTGGCGAGGCGTCTGCCCCACTGGCGAGTCTCATACTCCTCGGAGCCGCCATGGGGGGCGCCGCAGCTGCCTCACGCGCCGCCATGCCCATCCTCCGGCAGCTCGATCGCACGCTCCGGGCTGTCGAGGAGAGCGCAGTCGCCGCTGAAGCCGCGTCCCGGGCGGTTGAGGAGGCCTCGAAGGCGTTTCAGCGGGATTCTCCTCTCGCTTTGCGGGCGGTTGAGGACGCTTCTCTAGAATGCGCTGACTTGGCCGAGGGCCTGGCCGAGGCGGCGTCCGGGGTGGGTCTACTAGGGCTGGGGAGGGGACGGGTGCGGCGGGAGCGGGCCGTGCCGCGGGCCCAGCGGGCCGCGCTGCGAGCCGGCGGGGACCAACGGAAGACAACTACGACGAAGACGACGTCATCGGCGGCGGCGGCAGGCCGAAACGGAACCGGGGTCAAAGCAGGGGGTGACCTCGACAAGGAGGAGGTCGACCCCCCCCGCCCCGCATCCCCCGCGGCTAGCGCCAGCCTCGACGACCTCGTTGCCCAGGCCATGACCCCCGGCGGCGTCGAAGCTTCCGTGTCTCTTGTGGCCCCCGAGCGACGGGGGGGGCGGTCGTCGCCCCGGCTGGGCAGGGGGAGGGGGTGGGGGGAAGGGGGGTGGGGGAACGTTCAGCTGGACGAGATTTTGGGGGGAGCCTGGAGGAGCACGTCTGGGGCAGCGGCCGGGGGCTGGCGGCTGTTGGGCGGGCGCCCGTGTACGCTGCCGACCGGGCGTTGGATGCTGGGCAGGCAGCGCGGCGGGCAGCTTTGTGGGCCCTGGGGGCACCCGAGAACGAGGAGAACAACGCGAGCGGGACGGCTGCCGACGCCGATGATGCCGCCGACGGCGACGCCGTCAATGCCGATGTTGACACAGACGCTGACGAAAGGGTCACAGGGCCATTGTGGTCGCCCGTCCCGTCAGTGCCGCTCGACCTGGGCGCGGTGGGAGGCGCTACGCGATGGGGCGCCGACCTGGCCACGGGTTTGACGGGATCATTGTCGGGCACCATGGGGGCGTGGCAGGCGCAGCTGCGGGACTTGTCGGTTTCTGTCCTGCGGGCGCAGCGGAGTGCCACGCTCGTCGACGCGCGGCTCGAACGTGAGGTCAAGGCCCTCCGTGGCGAGAGCGGCGATGCGCCTTCCTCGTCGTCGCCATCCGAGGGGGTTGACGGCAGTTCTGGTGGCTCGCTCTTGCTCTCTGACACAGCCACGGCCAAGGCCAAGGCTGAGACCAAGTCTGAGGCGGGCGCATCAGCTAGCCCTGGACCCTCCTCGACGGCAGACGCCGCCTCAGACGGCGGGTCTGCGTCGGACGGTGTATCGTCCTTTGACGACGATGACGACACCGAACGTGAGGCCGCGGCTGTGCGCGGGGAGCGGGAGCTGGCCAGCCGTCGCGACGCCGAGGAGCGCGTCATGGCAGCTTTGGGAAGAGCATCAGTCGCCGCCCAGGAGGCCATGACAGCGAGTGCTAAGCTGGAGGAGGCGCTGGCCTCGGCCCGCGACGTCGGGGTCGACATGCCCGAGGGGCCGCGGAGTAGAAGCAGAGAGGGTCAGACGGATCCTGTCTCTGTACCGGGAAGGGGGTACCGGCCAGGTGGGGGGGCCGACGCCCTCGCGCGGCTCGTCCGCACGGCCCGGCGCCGCGCCTCGGAGCGGCGCGCTGATGAGGCTACAGGCGTGAGTCCCGCACTACGCGAGGAAGGGGTCGGAGATGATTCGGAGTTCTCGAGTGGGGAGTCGTCGTCCTTTTTTTTCGACTCGACAACGTGGGAGGACGGAGAGGCAGCGGCCGGTCCCGGTGGGGTCGGGTGGGATGACCAGGAGGACCGGCCTCCGACCCCCCCGCCCTGGCCCTCGCTTGTCGTGGACAAGGCGGCCCCGAAACTGGGCGCACGCCGGGACCTCCGAGGCCTCGCTGACGGTGGGATGAGCGCCCAGACCGTTGGCGCCGATGGATCTCTGGCGCGAGGACCTCCGATGCGGGAAAGCGATTCGGGGAGCGACGGTGACAGTGAGCCCGAGCCGTGGCGCGGCGACCGCGGTGGAGGACAGCTTTCGCTGTCCGAGGTCCTCAACGAGTTCCGGAGCCAGGCGGATCGCATCGATTGAGTTGTAGTGGGAGCTGCTGTCGTTAGGCGAAACAGCGACCTCCCCAGTGTCGGCTGCCGAGACTGGGTGAGGAGCAAAGTCGAGGGCGCTTGAGCCCTTCTTACACGCCTTTTTCCTGCAGCTCCCCACCCTCACCCGCCAAAAAGCACACCGTTGATGCATTTTGGGGAATGGCTATGTCTATGGGGGGACCCACGGTTGTGAATGGACCAATTACGCTACAGCGTCAGCCCCGAGAAGGCCTCGTCAAGCCGCCGCCGGGCAGAGGAGAGCTCCAAGAATGGACCGACATTTGTTGCATGGCCCGAGCAGCGCCCCGTCACGGTCGCAGAGGGACCCGTCTAGTGCCGGCCCGCCCGCAGTGCCCGCACGAGGCCGCGCTCCGACCCAGCACACGGCCATGCCCACATCAACCAGCGGGGCCAAGGCCAGAGTGTGGGCCGCGTGGAGGAGCTTGGGCTCAGCGCAGTCGCCGACGCCGTGCGGGAACGACGGGACAGCTGGACCGCCCGGGCCCCTTGGGCGGAGCAAGGGGGGGACGGCGACCCCGTCACGCTCCAACGTCTCAAGCCACACCGCGCGAAGGTCAACGTCCCGGCCGCCCCGTGACTTGGTGCGATAGCTGTCCTGGAGGCGCACCTGGAGCGCGTGGCTCGCCGCCTTGCGCTGGGCCCCGAGCCGGGCCGCCGCCGCGGCATCGTTGGCCTCAGCAGCGGCAGCGTGTCGTCGGCTCAGGGCCTCGATAGCGGCACGGGCCTCGCCGTACTCGGCGTCCTCATGCGTCAGACCAGCAACGGGCCCAGCCCACCCGTCGACGCGCCATCGTCCATCGCACTGGCCCGAAAAGGCCCGGAGCCGCACAGGTCGACCGGTCCCGGCCTCGGCGCCCACCAGCACCCCGATGGCACGGCCGGGCCGGGCCACGAGGGGGGGGCCACGCGATAGCAGGCCGTAGGGAGGGGCCATCAGCCCGACGACCTCCTCCTCCAACGCCGCGACGGCCGCGGGCGTGGACGCAATAACGTGGTCGACGCCACATCGCGCGCACGGACCGCCATATGTCACCGTCGTCGTCCGGGCGGCCGAGATGGGAGAAATACGGCACCGTCGGGGCGGCGAGGCCGGCAACGGCGCAACCACTGTCGCGATCTGCGGTGCGGGGGTGGTGATGAGACGGGGCCCTTCTTTCTCGCGAAGGAAGGGCGGAAGTGCACTCTGACGACATGCCGCCCCAGATGGCGACAAGACGAACGACGCCTGCCGGCGCGCCGCAGCCGCTACGTGGTGTCGGGTCGGGGGCGTCGACGGTCTGTACCGAGGCACTCGCCAGGGGGCGCCTCCGCGGCGGTGGCGGCTTCGAGCTGCCGGACCGCGGCTCAAGGCGCCGCCCGTGGGACGACCAGTACGCCCCCGTCTGGGACAAGGCTCTCTTCGAGGGGTCCACGTTTCGCTCCCGGTGGGATCAACGTGAGGAGCCTCGCGGCGTCTCGCGACGCGAGCGGGGGGCTGATCAGGGTATGGCGACTCAAAGGGCTGTCTCCAGGGTGGTATCGGTCGGTTCGAGGTGGGGAAGTCGACGACCTCGTCTGCCCGTTCCCCCCGCCGATCTCTAGGGTCCGTGATTGTCCGTGTACCTCTGGCGCCCGCCGTGTCTCCACCTGAATGGGCAGTCTGCCAACTGCCCCCGGGCGCCGTCCCGTCTGTTCTATGGTCCATGGCGGTCGATCCGTCTCCAGCGCGGGCCAGCCAGGGCGTCTACTCGACGCCCTCGATCTTGTCCTCGACGTCCTGGTACATTTGCTTGAGCCGCTCGAGCTGCTCGTCAGTGGCATCCCAGTAGCCGCGCCCGTTGGCCTCGAGGAAGGTGGCCACCAGCTTGCGGAAGGAAGAGGGATTGAGGTCCATGAGCCGGTCGGCCATGGCAGGGTCCTCGATAAAGGTGGCCGAGGCCTCGTCGTAGACGAAGTTGTCGACCTGGCCCGACGTGGCGCTCCACCCCATCGTGTTCGTGAGGCGCTTCTGGATCTCGCGCACACCCTCGTAACCAGACCCGAGCATGCCCTCATACCACTTGGGGTTGAGGAGCTTGGTGCGGGAGTCAAGGCGGACCGTTTCGGCGAGGGACCGGACCTGCGCGTTGGCCGTCGTCGTGTCCGCGATGAAGGAGGCGGGCTTCTTGCCGTCCTTACGCAGGCCCTGGACGAGGTTGGTAGGGTCGCTGTCAAAGTAGTGCGACACGTCCGTGAGGGAGATCTCCGACGAATCGAGGTTCTGGAAGGTCATGTCGACCGTCGCCATCGACTTTTCGAAGATGTCGCGCGACTCTTGACCGCCATCTCCGGGACGGTCCGAGTTGAAGGCGAAGGACTTGCGCTTAAGGTACATCTCCTGGAGCTGGGACTCGTCCGTCCAGGACGAGTTCTCGACCGCAAGGTTAACGTTGGACGAGTAGCTACCACCGGCGTTTGAGAAGATTCGGGTCGCGGCGTCACGAACGCTGACATTAAGCTCAGCGGCCTGCTCCAGGGCGTGCTTGCGGACGTAGTTCATCTCGAGGGGCTCGTCGAGCTCGGCGACCATCTTGACGCCGCGGTCGAGGAGGTTCATCTGGTTCACAAAGAGGTCGCGGAAGACGCCAGAGCAGTTGACGACAACATCGATGCGGGGCCGGCCAAGCTCCTCAAGGGGGATGACTTCGAGCTTGTTGACGCGGCCAAGGGCATCGGGGACAGGCCGAACACCGACCATGAAGAGGACCTGGGCGAGGGACTCTCCGTACGTCTTGATGTTGTCAGTGCCCCAGAGGACGAGGGCGATGGTCTCGGGATAGACGTTGCCAGCCTCCTCGTACTGACGCTGGATGAGCCGCTCCGTGATGACAGCAGCGCTCTTGCAAGCGGCCGTCGTAGGGATGGACTGGGGGTCGAGCGCATGAATGTTCTTGCCCGTGGGCAGAACGAGGGGGTTGCGAATGGGGTCTCCGCCCGGACCGGGCTCCACGTAGGTGCCGTCAAGCGCCTCGGCAAGAGCACCGACCTCGTTGTCCTTGACAATTTGCTCCAGGCAGTACTCGAGGTACTTGAACGTCTCCTTCAGGGCCAGCCGGTCAACGGACTTGAACTGGGTCCCGTTGAGGCCCTTGAGCCAGGGGTCCTCGGAGAGGCCAAAGGCCTTGCCGAGCTGGGCCATGACATTTGTGCCAAGGCGGCCATCGGGGCCGGTGGACCCGGCAACGAAGGCGCCCACCATGGCGCGCGACGCGGCAACGATATCCTGGTTAAGCTGGACGCAGTCAAGGTCGCCTTTGTTGTTGCCAGCGTAGATTTCCTCGATGTTGCGGCCAATCGACCGGGCGAGGATGGATGGGATGCCCTGGATAGGAGGCTTGTTCTCAGGCCGGTCGATCTCCGCAATGTTGACAAGGGTAGCAACGCCCTCCTCCGCCGTGGGGGGCACGCCCACGACGTGGAGGCCACAGGGCAGGAGACGTGACTCGATCTCCATCAGCTTGCGGTACACCTGGCCGACGATGAGGTTGCGTTCGTCCTCGGTGAGGTCCTCACACGTGTCCTCGAGCGAGGGCAGGTTGCAGTCACGGTCGAGGTTGCACTCGTACGCCGTGGCGACAATGGATGCCACGATGGGTGTGGCCCTACCGCCATCCTTGAGGCCCTGGTAGGACGCGATGAGCTCCTTGAGCTCCTTCAGTCCCTTGTAGAGCCCGGCGTTCTCGGCGGGAGGCGTGAGGTAGGAGATGGTGGAGGCGTAGGACCGGCGCTTGGCGATGGTGGCCTCAGAAGGGTTGTTGGCGGCGTAGTAATAGAGGTTGGGGAGGGTGCCGATGAGGGAGTCTGGGTAGCAGCCTCCGGACATGCCGACCTGCTTACCCGGCATGAACTCGAGGGAACCGTGGGTGCCAAAGTGGAGGACGGCGTCGGCGCCCCACACGTGCTCGAGGTAGGTGTAGAAAGCAGCGAAGCCGTGGTGGGGGGACGCCGACTTGGAGAAGAGGAGCCGCATGGGGTCGCCCTCATAGCCAAAGGTGGGCTGGACGCCGATGAAGATGTTGCCGAACTGCTTGCCGTACACGAGGAGCTCCTGCCCGTTGGTGTTGAGGGTGCCAGGGGGAGGGCCCCAGTTCTCCTCAAGGGCCTCAGCGTAGGGGCATAGGCGCTGGTACTCGTCCACCGGCATCTTGTAGGCGATGTTGAGTTCCTCGCTGTTGAACTGGGCCTCCTCGGCGTTGAGGACGGACTCGATGAGGGCGCGCTCGTCAGCGGGGAGCTGGCCGACGTCGTAGCCGCGCTTCTTGAGATCCTTAAGTACGGCAAAGATGGAGCCAAAGACGTTGAGGTAGGCGGCCGTGCCCACATTGCCCTTGTCAGGGGGGAAGGAGAAGACAGCGATGGCCAGCTTCTTCTCGGCGTTCTTCTTGCGCCCGAGGTTGGCCCAGCTGATGGCGCGGCCCACGAGAGCCTCGGCGCGGTCAGGGAGGGCGTGGGACTTGCCCGAGCGGGGCTCGCGGCCGGCAAAGACCAGGGGCTCGACAGCGCCATCGAGCTCGGGGAGCGCAACCTGGAGGGCGACCTGGACAGGGTGCACGCCCAGTGAGGAGACCTGCCACTCGGGGGTCGTCTGGAAGACAAGGGGCACGGCGCAGAGGTAAGGCACGTCGAGCTTTTTGAGGGCCTCGATGGCCTTGGGAGCGTCCTGCCGGGCAGGGCCGCCAACGAGGGCGAAGCCGGTCAACGACACGCATACGTCAATTGACGCCGTGTTGCCCGAGGGACCGTAGAAGAACTTCTTGACCGGGTTCGAGAAGTCAAGGCCACCGGCGAAGACGGGGATGACGCGCGCGCCCTTGGCCTCGAACTGCTGGATGACGCCAGCGTAGTGAGCCTCGTCTCCAGTGACGATGTGGGAACGCTGCAGGATGAGACCGACGGTGGGGGCGTCAGCAGGCAGCTGGACGTCTTTGCGGGAGTCGTACCAGGCACGGTACTCCCGCACGTCCTCGTAGAGAGCGGGGGCCATAGGGTGCCAGATGCCTGTCTCCGGGTAGACCTTGGGCTCATCTACTTCGGGGAGCGACGACAAACCGGGAACATACGCCCTGGAAACGTTGAGCAGGAGGTTCTCGAGGTTCTGCGCGTCTCCTCCCGTCCAGTACTGCAAACTCAGCACGAAGTTGCGGGCGTCCTTGGCCTTCTCGGCCGGGAGGAACTTGAGGACCTTGGGCAGCGTGCGCACAAGGGCGAGAAGGTTCTCCTCGAAGTTGTCCGTGTTCTCCCGCGCTGACTTCATGAAGTCAGACATCAGACTCTTGGATTGTCCCAACTGAGCCATGTTGAAACCGCCGAGCTTGTTGAGCTTCATCACCGCGGGCATGGAGGGCAGGATGACGCACGCGTCGAGCCGGTCGCGCTGGGGACCAACGACCTCAACAATCTTTTCCGCCAGGTCCTCGATGAAGATAAGACTCCCGATGAAGACGTTGGCCTCGGCCACATCGGCCCGAAAGGTTTCCATGTTCTTGCTGTCACGGAGCTCCTCCAGCAGGTACCCGACGATCTCAATGCAGACGTCCTCGTTGGTGCCGTTGAGGTTGCGGACAGCCTCATCGAGCGCCGATTGGTACTGGGCCTCGAGCACCGTGTAGACGACCTTGACGACCTTACGGCCCTTGGGGTTGACCACCTTGATGCGCCTGAGTTCGGGGCTGGTGTTGGTGTAACCGCCGCTGCGAGGAGGGGGTGTGGGGGGGGGAGGTCGGGGGCATGGGGGAGGGCCACGTTGTAACCGTCTCTCGCGTCGCGCGGCCTCGCTTCAGCCACTAAGGCGCATCGGGGACGACGGCGTCGCACGCGCCGTCCCGCCGTCGCGCGCCCGGGGATCTCGGGATTATTGTGTACGAACGCATGCCGCGGAAGCGGCGACCAGACCAAGAACGGCTCTCGGGTAGCCGGGAGTCAGCCGCGATCGTACGGCCAAGACACGACGACGTTCTCTCGTCCCGCGCCGTATTTGAAAGGGAACGGTGGGGGGCGGAGTCTCAAGGGGGAATGAGTCACCTTCAGGCACGCACGGAAACCTTTTTTTCGCGCAGATCATGCCACAACGACCCGCTCGGGAGCGGCTGGTGCCCGTTGCCTGACCCGAAGCTCGACGCCCTTTACTCGCCCCTGCTTTGCATCCTCCACCTCGTCACCGAGGTTCACGGTCGTCGGCTTGCGCGCCGCGGCCTTTGGCTCGCCCGCGGCGACGTTCGCGCGAACCTGTGGAAGGAGCAACGGACGGGGAAGGAGAGATGGGCTTGCGCAGCGCTTCCGATCGCTCTTTCGACGCGCACCGCGCTCAGAAAGACGGGTGGGGCGTCTTGTAGTTCGCTCGCCTGACGGGGGGCCGGACGAGCGGCCGAACGTAGAGCAGAAGCCTTCATACTACCCGCGACGGGCCTCGGGGCCCCCGCGAGGGACGCGGCGATAGGCATCGCCATGCCTGCCTGCCCTTTGTGGGCTTGCGGGCTCGGAGACAGGGCGTCGGCAACCGGGCGTCCCAAAAGAAATCACACTCGACGGGCCACGTTGAACCCCGGCCAAACCCCAGGTCCCGGGGCCGGATAAGAAGTCCCGTGGCCCCGCCCAAGGTCACACTGGCTTCGTCTGCGTACGTGCCGCAATCATCGGCGCCAGAGCAGTCGCGACGGGCACCGGTCAGCCGCCGAGAGAGGGGGCCAACGCGTACCAGCCGGCTCCTCTGTCGTCGCCTGAAAAATGACCGCCACGACTACTGAGGTTCTGGCGGGCCCCGTGATTGAAGACACGACGGTACGCCGCCGTCGTCTCGCCGCGGGACGCCCCGTGGCCGAGGCGGCGTCCTCGCTTGGCGCTGCATCTGACGACGAGACCGACGCCGAGCCGGGCGCGCGGCTGCCCAAGTACTCTGCCTTCACACAGCAGGAGATGTGGGCGTGCCGCCCCGTCCTGACGCCGGCCTGGGTCGTGGGCATCCTCGTCGCGGTGGCGGTCGTCTTCTTGCCCCTGGGTGGAGTCGCTCTCGCCGCGAGCCGCGCCGTGGTCGAGGTGAGGAGGATGGGGAGCAGGAAAAGGATGAGGGGGAGGAGGGCGCCCCAGCCCGTTGCAGAGATACCCCGCGGCTACCGCGTTCCCCGTCCGTCCTCCCCGACTGATCGCAGGTGTCCTACCGGTACGACGAGTGCCTCCTCGAGACCCCCGCGGGCCTGGAGGGAGTCTCCCCCCTGGCTCAACTGGAGGCGGCGGGCCCCGAGGGCGTCCCCTGCTCGTGGACGTTCGAGGTGCCCCGCGACATGGAAGGCCCCGTCTTCGTCTACGCCGAGATCGACGGAATGTACCAGAACAACCGGCGGTACGTCCAATCAAGGAGCGACGCCCAGCTACGGGGAGAGGCCACGGAAGAGATCAAGTACAAGAAGATCAAGGCGAGAGAGAGTTGGACGAGAGGTGGAGAGGTGGTGCGGGGGCGGCGGCCTCGGCATCGCAGCCTCCCATGGAGGCCCCCCCCCCTCCCCGCCCTCCACCCCTCCCCCTTTCATCTCCACCTCGACCTCCCCCTCTCCAATCTCCCCCAGGAGTGCCGTCCCGAGCTCTACACGGACCCCCTGCTTGACCCCGACACGGCCAACCCCGACGTCGTGGCGGCCGAGACCATCGTGCCCTGTGGCCTTGTGGCGTCGTCCCTCTTCAACGACGACTACAGTGTGCGGGTGGGGGAGCCCGACGCAGAAATCTCCATCCCACTGTCAGTCGAGAACATCGCCTGGCCCAGCGACAAGACACGTCGCTTTGGCGACATTCCCGCCCAAAACTCTGCCGCCGTCCCCGACGGGATGCCCCTCAACGCGGACGAGCGCTTGATCGTGTGGATGCGGTCAGCGACGCTCTCCCGCTTCCGCAAGCTTTGGGGCATTCTCGACGTTGACCTGGCCGAGGGCGACCGCGTCACCGTCGACATCGCGTCCCGGTTCGACACCTACTCGTTCGACGGCGCCAAGAGCGTCGTCCTCTCGACGGCGGGCTGGATGGGCGGCGCGGGCCACGTCACGGGCCTCCTCTGCATTGCGGTGGGTCTCGTGTCCCTCTTTGCCGCCGGTGGGTTTGCACTGCTCGTCTTCCTCACCCCGCGCACTACAGGCGACCTGTCGCACCTTTCGTGGAACCAGGAGGCCGCAGCGGCTGCGCGTGCCGCGGCAGGTGGGAACTGAGGAGGTGTCAAGAGGGCGTAAAGGGAAAAGGAGACGACGCGTGACTCCCCCCCCCCCCATCCCCCACGGACCCCCCCCAACCCCCGGAAATTCGGGGGGGCGATCCCGTGGGACGCATCGCGACATCATCGCACAGACTGTGGAGTCCAGCGACCAGAGCCCCAGCCAAGCCCGACAAGGGCACCAGAATCGAGCCGGAGGACGCAGGTCGCCCTCGGCCACGGCCGTGTTGGAGCCCCCGCTGCGCGGTGGGGTCGACGGGGGGCGTCAGGCGGGACGTTGACAACGCATTGGTTTCGATTCCCGAATTCGTCTCACTCTAGTTCCTCCTCCTAGTCGGAATCGTCCGAGTCCTCGAACTCGACGGCCATGGTCCCCTCAATGCGTGGCGCATCGGCCGGTAGGGGCTTGCGCACAGGAGGTCCGCGGCGGGCGGCAGGCACCGGGACGGACGCCGCCAGGGCGGCGGCCGGTTCGACGGTAGGCTCGACGGCCGCCCGCTTGGCCGCGGGTTCGACAGGGGCCCCCACCGGTTCGCCAGCAACCGCCGGTGCGGCGGGTCTCTTGGCAGCCAAGGCGCGCCGAGCGGGCTCCTGGGCCCGCTCGACCGCCTGGGCGGTGGCGCGGGGCGGCCCCGGGCGCATGCCTGCGACGTGCCGGGCCAGGGGCCCCGCCAGAGCCGGCTGCAACCCTAACGCCTCCTCCAGCTTGGCGGGCGGCAACGCGAGCAAGAACTTGAATGAGTGCGGGGCGGCGTGGGAGCAGCACAGGACAAAGCCACGCCAGTGGTCGGGGTCCTCCCAGACGCGGCGAGAGGAGAGAGCGTCAAGCACCGTGGCCGTGAGGCCGAGGAGGCGGGGGTCGGCCTGGTGGGCCAGCATGACGGTGCGTAGAAAGAGGCGCGGTGGGGGTCGGCGGGCCAGGAGGCGCTGCACGGCCTCGGTGACAGCGGCGCGATCAAAGACGCGGCGGAGGGTGGCATCGCGGAGGCACCGGGTGAGGCACTCGACCTGGGCCCGGACTCCCTGGGCATTGTTGTCGCCCTTGTTGACGCCGTCTTGATGGAGGGCCACGAGAAGCTCGGATGCGCGAAGGAGCGGGCCGTTGGGCCGGGAGCTCCCCGGAGTGCACAGGCGAGCGCAGAGGACGCGGAGGTCGCCCAGGGGGAGGGCAGGCGCGAGGGAAGGGGCGGCTGCAAGGGCTGCCTTGTCGTCGTCTCCGAAGGGGAGGGCGACGGCGCGGAACCGAGCATCGTCAGCGCGCGACTCGAGCACCGTAAGGAGTAAAGCAGGGGGCTTGGAGGACTCTGCAACGGCGTGAAGCATCCGAAGACACAAGGGTTCGGATCCGGGGTGGTCGCGCGACGTCTCAGATGCTGCGGCGGCGAGGAGCGAGGGGGACGACGCGCCAAGGGCGCGGGCGAGGTCGGGCGCCGAGTCTAGGACTGCCTGCTTGACCGCGTCTGGAGCACGCCCGAAGGAAGAGATGAGGCGCGGCAGCAGCCGAGGCGCGCGGGCAGCCAGAGCGACAAACAGCTGAGCGGCGCGCGGGCCTCGAAGAGCCGCCGAGCTGGAGGCCGAAGGCTCGGACGGCTGCAGATCGCCCTCGCCCTCTCGTGTCTCGTCCCCCTCTCGCACCTCCGCCGTCGCATCGTCCAGTCCCTTGGACGCCGCGGCCTCGACCGCATCCCGAAGCGTGGGCTCCGTCCAGAGCCGGTTTCCCAACAGCTTGGTGGCCTTGGCCCGGGCATCGTCGTTCTCCGACGTTGCCTGCTCAAAGAGAAAACGCAGCGCCCACGACCGATCGGCGGGACGACCGACGGCAACCTCACGGGCCGCAAGAAGCGCCCGTGTCGTCCACTCCGTGACGGCTTCGGCCTTAGTAGGGTCGGCGTCCTTGTTGTCTGCGTTGGTTGTCGGCTCCGCCGTGCAGCAGGCGCGCAGCCAGGAAACGGTGGCGGCCGGTGGCAAGAGGGGCGCAAGCCGGAGCACCTCTCCCGCGGCACGGCGGGCGCGGCCAATGAGGCGAGACCGGAGCCCGTCAAGGAAGGACGTCCACAGAGCCGCGTACCGCGCCTGACTCTCGGCGGCAGGGGGGGCGCGTTCACCTTCGCCGGCGGCCGGAACCGTCCACCACCGGGCGGCGCAGACGTGGAGCCACCGCAGCGCCAACGCGACACCATCGGCCTCGCCATCGGATCCCGTCAGGCACCGGCGCGAAACCTCGGCCGCGACAAGTGAGGACACGGCGTCCGATCCGGGCGCAAGGGCCGCAAGGAGGGGCGCGAGCACGAGGGGCGAGGCCGACCGTGGCGGCCCGTCGAGGGCGAGGATGGCCCGCTGCGCCACCGACGCCCTGAGGACACGGGCCACGGCAGCGTCGCGCTGCTCGCGCGCAGCCTGGACGGTGAGGCGGTCGGCGGCAAGGGCGGGCTCCTCGATGACCTCCAACGGAACGAGCGCCTCCTCCTCGGCCTCAGCTGCTCGGACATCGTCGGACGCTGTGGCCCCACCAGTGCCAGACGCGTTGGCAAGGCCCCGGGCAGCCGCCCGATCCGCCTCCTCCCGCGCCTTGTGCTGGTTGAGGAACCCGATGAGGCCAGCGAGGCCGGGGGGCTGGCCGGGAGGTCCACCGTCGGGGGGGGCCGCGGGTAACGAGGGAAGGAGGGAAAGAACGAGATCGGCCAGGACAGCCGGGGCGAGGCCCTTGGAGAACGTTGCGGCCTCTGCCGAAGGGTCAGTCGACCTCGCGAGGCGCTCGACAAGGTCGGCACGGACTCGGGCCACAGAGGCTTCTCTGTTCTCGGGCTCGTCCTCCCTTTCACCCCGGGCGGCCGCAGCGGCCGACGCGCGAACCTCGCGCTCCCGGCCCCGGGCATCGCGACGCTGCGCTGCCCTCTTTTCCCGGTCAGCCTCGGCCGCGAATCCAGCGCGGGTCAAAAGGCCCGCGAATCGGGGGCGCCAGGGGGCCAGGGCGGGATCGGCCGACCGCAGCAGGCACAAAAGGGAAATCCTCAGCGCCTGGGCAGCAGCCTCGGATCGGGTCGGGCGGCCCGTCCCAACGCCGGCAGCACCACGGGACCCAGCCCGGTCGGCAAGGCGACCAAGCGCAGGCACCGCCTTAGCCGCGGCGCGGGGGTGCCGCCGCACGACAACCGTCACGGCCGAGAGCGCGGCCAGAGCCACGGCGACGGGCGACGAGTCGGGGGCGCTCGTGCTGGGCTCATCGTCACCCTTGTCGTCCTCCATACCCTCGTTGCCGTCCTTCCTCTTACTGTCCTCCGTGTCCGCCCCAAAAGCGCCCTCAGCAAGACTGAGCAGGCCTGTCAGGAGGGTATCGGCCTCGCTCTGGATGGACACCGGCTCCCCCGAGGCGTCTTTCGACAACACGGGGTGATCGGAGCCCACACGTGCGGCGGGAAGTCCCCCCACGGCCGGGCCCCGGCCTGCACCCGCGTCGAGCGAGAGGATCGTCAGAGCCTCGAGCGCCCCCACCAGGGTCAGCCGCAGCGTCGGCGCTGTCGCGGTCGCCGTTGCGAGCCGGTGGGCAAGGTCCCTCGCCTCACGGGCCCGCGACGCTAGGCCGGCCGACTCGGGCGACCGGGTCTGGGCCACAGCGGCCAGGCCAAGAGCCGCCCGAAAGAGTGAGGGGAGCCGCTCGGCCGCCGACACCCGCAGCTTGGCGGCGTCGGCCGACGGGCGGGCATCATCAAGGGCGGCCGCGCATGCGCCAAGCGCTGCCCGCACGACGGGAGCCGCGGGATAGAGCCGGGCGAGACGGTCGAGGGCGTCGAGGGTAGCGCGACGGACGGCGATGGCGTCCGAGCCACGCAGCACCCCAAGGATCTCGTCGCTCATCTCGGCCGCCAGGCGCGCCTGCGGTGGGGCGCCCGCAGCCCCGCCAAGTAGATCAACCAGACGGGACAGGGCCGACACCTGAGAGGGGCGAAGGGGGGAGGGGTGGTGAGGGGTGAGCCGATTGTCCCAGTAGTTGACGCCTCGCCCATCGCCCCCTGCGCCGCCGCGGGGACTGGGACAACGCTGTCGCGGCGCGGAGCCCCGACGGCGACGGAGACGAAGCGCGAACCGCTCCAAGGCGACAGCGACGTCCCCCGCTACGGATGCTTCCATGGAAAGGCCTTCCCGCTTCGCCTGGCGCGAGCTCCACGCGTCCGCAGTCGGCCACCCTCCGAAGGGCTCGCCGCCGCCGCCCACCGCGCCGCCACCGAGCTCGCCTGGGCCTGAACCGACCCCGAGGTGTTGAGGAGGTCGACGGCAAGGTCGCGTGCGTCATTGTACGAGGACATGGCGGCGGCGGGCGGTTCAGCGGCTCCGCGCTAGGGCCGGGAGCGCCAGTCGCCGCGGTCGAGGCGCGACCGCAGAGCCAGCTGCCGCGCCGGGGGGAAGGGGGGAGCCCGGCGGGCCACAGAGGACCCACGGTTAACTTTCTGACCTGGGGAGAGGCCATCGGGGGTGGAACCCACCCCGTCGTTCTCGACCGACCGGCCAGGCACCCTCGCCCTTGCCCTCGACCTCGACCTACCTCGGCCCCCACGCTGCAGCGCGTTTCAGCCCGCCCGCCCCTGCCGCCCGGCCCGCCGGCGAGGGGGTCGGTCATCTCACTCGGGGCTGTCGGCGGTGTTGAGCTCGGCTCTGCGGCGGGGGCGCCGAGAGGCGTCTCGCGCCCTCGCCCTCGCCGCGGCAGGCGACAGGACGACACCGGGCGAGCTCGGCGGCGCAGGTGGCCGCCAGCGGCAGGCCATCGTCACCGATGGGCCGTTCACGGGCGTCATTACAGAGGACTTCGTCGGCTCCGCTCGGCCTGGGGCGCGCGATGTGGCTAGCGAACGCCTGCTGACGGCAGCACGTGCGGCGACGGCGCCCGCGCCGTACCGCGGCGGGCTTGACCGCCCCGCGGAGATGGGCGCGGTCCGCGGCGACCACGCTTCGACGATCTCTCCTAGCCAGGCTGTGTGGTCTCTTCTCGAGCTGGGACGACCCAGCGAGGCCGAATCGCTCTTCCATCGTTGGTTTTTAAAGGGCGACCGACGCCTCGCCGCCGCCCTCGGCCCCGCCGACCCCAGCCGCCCCGCCGCCCTCGGCGCCGCCGCAGCGTGCTGTGCCGCGCTCGTCGTGGGCGCCCGGATCGACGCGTGCCCCTCGACCCGCTTTATGTGGATCACCGAGCGCTTCGAACACGCGGGAGTGAGGGACGCAGCGCCCGTCCTGGTCGAGGCTCTCGCCGATGGCCTCGCCCGGCGCGCGAGGTCGGGGGCGGCGGGGGCGGCTGGGTCGTCGTCGTCGCTCGACGGCGCCTCGCGCGCGGCCCTCGCCGACGCCGCGGTGACCGCCCTTGGGGACCGCCCGGCGACGTCGGTGTCGGCGAGGGCGTGGACGTCGCTGGCGACACTGGCGCTGGGGGGGGGGGCAGGACGGGCGCGACAGGCTCTGGCCTGGCTGGGTAACGCCGGTGCAGCCACCTCCGGCAATCGGGAGAGCCGCTCAAGCCCCGGCGACCGGGTCCGCCACGCCGTCGCCCACGACGCCGCCCTGACGGCCCTTGCGTCGTCGGGCCTGGCGGGGCCCGCCGAGCTCTGGGCCTGGCTGGGGGCGCTGCGGGGCCGTGGAGTTGTGCCCTCCCCCGGATGCCTCGAAGCGTGCCTGGCCGCAACGTGCCTGGCCGACGGGGAGGGGGGCGCCCAGGCTCGCGTGGCTCTAGCCCTCGCCCGGTCCCTTTCGGCCAGTATCCAGGCCTTTCGTGTGCGGGACGGGGGGATTACTGTGCTGCCAGCGCGGCCAGCTGCGGGGACGGCTGAGGCCCTCCTCGACCTCGCCGCCGCCCGGGGCGACGCCGGCCTCGCTGACGCCGCCTGGGAGCTCCTGTGGTTGGCGCGCCACGTGCCCTCGCTCGCGACGACCTGCCGGGTGGAGATGCTGGTGCTGCTGTCGGCCGGGTACGGGGATGACGCTGACGGCCACGCCGACGTTGTCCCGAGACAGGGCGTCCGTCTGGATACCCGGCGGGGCAACGCGGACGCCGTCGCCCGCGTCGCCGCCCTAGCCCGCGCCTCGGACGAGGCCGCGGCAGGCGCCGACGCCCTGCGGACCGCCGTGGCCGAGGAGCTTCAGCGCGAGGGAGATGAGGCGGCCCATGGCGGAGGGCGCGGGGTGATGCTGCCGGACAAGGGCCTGGGGCAGTGGGCGCCGGGCGAGGCCGAGCGGGCGAGCCGGGTCCGCGCGACGCTCGCCACCACGCCCTGCCGAGTGGCGGGGGTCTTGGGGAGCGCAGACCCCCTCGAGATGGCAGGGCTGGTGGACCACGACGACGGTTCTATTTCTTCTATTGCTGCTGTCCTTCCCGAGCTGGCCTTTGACCCGCTCGCGACACTCGAGGCGCCCCACGCCGACCCTGCGGCGCCGACGACCTGGCACACGGCGCTGTTTTCCCGCGCCCCGCGCGGCGTGGAGGACGAGTCAGCTTCGGCGCGCCTGGAGTGGTCGGCGCGAGTTCGCGCCGAGATGGGGGAGGAGAAGATCGCACCTCTCTGGGTGGCACGGGCGCCCAGGCGAGATGGGGGTCGGGTGGGTGCAAGGAGGGGAGCAGAGAGGAGGTCTCTCCCGAGGGAGACGGCGGACGACGGGGGGACGACCCGGGCCCCGGGCTTGGGCGCGGGCGGGCGGGCAACGCCAGCCCGCCAGCCCTCTGAACCTCTCTCTGAACGTCCCGACCTCCCCTCGACCGTCCCTGCTCTTCTCGCGCAGTCTCATCGCGTATCACGCGGCGCTCGAGGCCGTGGCGGTGACGACGGCGGACGTGTCGCGTCTCTCGCGCCTGTGCGCCGGGCTTGAACGCGACCACGAGGTCGAGGCGGCAGGCGCCGCGATGTCGGAAGACGAAGACGAGGAGGATGGCGACCATCGTCGTCGGACCTCGTCGTCGTCCTCGTCCTCCTTGACTTCCTCTTCCTTTCCCGCTCGCCTCCTCCACCCATGCGCGACATGCGCCGATCGGCCGCGCCGGCTGTCGGCGTGGTGCGGCTTCGCTGGGATGGCTTCGCCCCAGTGTCTTCGCCTGCACCAGGGGCCCGCTTGGCAGGACGACGCCGACGTGTACGCCTGGCAGCGGGCCGCCGAGGGTCGGTCGTGGGAGGCCCTGGGCCGCGTCGCCGAGGCGCTGAGCCCAAGCCACGTGGCGACGAGGGCGGTCGAGCACCTCGTCAACCGGCGCCGCGCCACGGGCGAGAGCCCCCCGGTGTCCCTCGTCAACCTCCTCACCCTCGCCCTAGCCACGGGCTGGGACCTCGAGGGGGCCACGCGCCTGGTCGAGGACATGCCCGAGTCGCTGGGGATCCAGCCCGACCCGGGCAGCTACTCCGCCCTGGCCCACGGGTGCCTGGTCAACGGCAACGTCGACGCTGTATTCGGCCTCGCCAAGCTCCAGCACGCTGCAGGCTTGCTCCTCGACTCCAGATCCCACGCGAGCCTTGCCCGCGCCTGCCTCCTTCGTGGCGACCTCGAGGGGGCCCAGGCCAGCGTCCGAGACATGTGCGCCTGCGGGTCCGAGCCCGACCACGCCCTCCTCTCGGCCTTTGGCGCCGTCCTGCGCGAAGACGCACGGCGTGCGCTTGACGAGGGTAGGGGGACGGACAAGGGAGCCAGCAGGCGCCGCTTCACGGCGGGCAGGTTTCTCCGGGCCTTGGGGTACCGCAACCCGACAATGGACGGCACCCTCAGGGCGGCGCGTCACGAGACACTCCGGGCCATCGCCCGCGACGCCAACGAACGGCAACGAGGACGAGCGTCGCCCACGACCTCAGGGCCGGCGCCAGGTTGAGGCCCTCGAATTCCGCCGTGGTTCTGGTCTCTCTGACTTCCCTTACAGCCTCGCCGCGTCTGGCCCCGCCCGCGCCGTGTTTGCTGGGTGCGGCGACGGAACGGTTCACGCGATTGACGTGGCAGGGAGCCTCTCGGGCGGTCGGATCGAACT
>Ga0181573_10000371_pt1 | contig 47416 bp, 49 predicted proteins | sample 101ome_25_FD_148643 | JGI IMG/M metagenome (GOLD analysis project Ga0181573, IMG submission 148643) | Coastal salt marsh microbial communities from the Groves Creek Marsh, Skidaway Island, Georgia - 101409BT metaG (spades assembly) | ecosystem: Environmental > Aquatic > Marine > Intertidal zone...
CTGCCGAGGCCACCCAAGCGCAGCTTTTGGGGCTTGAGGGGCAGGTGCTGCTTGATGCTGTCACGGCCTATATGAATGTCTGGCGCGATGTTCAGGTGGTGAATGTGCGTCAATCCAATTTGCGCGTAGTTGAAGAACAATTACGTGCCGCTAGAGATCGCTTTGATTTAGGCGAGGCCACCCGAACCGATGTCGCGCAGGCCGAGGCGCAGATGGCCGCGGCACGATCCGCTTTGGCAGCGGCGCAAGGAACGCTCAGCATTAGCCGCGAACTTTATCAATTGGCCGTGGGCGTAGCACCAGAGGCGCTTGGCGCGCCAGGTGCGCGGCCCGAATTACCTGTATCTGCCGAGGCAGCGGAGGTGATTGCGCGCAGCGCAGCCCCCTTGATCCTCGCGGCGCAGCATGAGGTGACGGCCAATCAGCACAATTTGACCGCGGCCCGTGCCGCCTATGGCCCAACTGTCAGCATGAGCGCGACCTCGACAGACACGCGGGAAGGGGCCCCCAATACCATCGGAAACAGTGAGCGTCTGTCACTGACCATCACGCAACCCATTTACCAAGGTGGGCGTCTAGCCTCGCTAGAGCGCACGGCGCTGGCCAATCTTGCGGCCTCTCAATCTAATTTGAGCCGCCAGACCGCAACTGTCATCCAAAATTTGGGCAATGCTTATGCACGCCTTTCTATCGCATCTGCGCAAATTGCGGCCACCGAGCAGCAGATTAACGCGGCGCAGCTGGCCTTTGAAGGCGTCCGTGAAGAGGCGTCTTTGGGTGCGCGCACAACGCTTGATGTGCTGAATGCGGAACAAGATTTGCTTGATGCGCGCATAGCCCGCATTCAGGCGCAGACGGATCTCTATACGGCAAGCTACGGCGTTTTGAATGCGATGGGCGGGCTGACCGCAGAGGCGATGGGGCTGGATGTAGAGCTATACGATGCTGACGCCTATGGCGCGCGCTTCTCAGGCGCACCACTTGGCCGCCCATCGGTGCAAGGCAGCCGCCTTGACGGTGTTTTGGAACGCTTAGGGCGTGAGTAAGCCCAAACGGCCAAGTTGCGACAAGGCCTGATGAAACCCGCCCCATGTGGCGGGTTTTTCATATCTAGGCCACTGGTCTTATATCCGCCCTGCCGTGTCACGTGTCGCAGCTGCCGCATCGGCAGAATTCTTTACGTTGCCGTTTGACTTCCTTGCAGAGTATATAATTAAATAAATACATAAATAATTTACTATTTAGCTGTGATCAAAGTGTTCTGCCCCGCAGTGCGGGTGAGACCAGCAACAAGACCGCAAAGCGGATGGCATTTGGGGTGACGGGATGAGCGAAGATAAAGACGGCGCTGACATAGAGGATGTGCTCTCTTCAATCCGCCGTTTGGTGGCTAAGACAGCGCCCGCGCAAACGGTGTCATCGACCGAGCGCCGCGGCGCTTTGCGCGCAGAACTACGCTTGCGACCAACGCGCCCAGTGGGAGACGCTGTCGAGCAAAAATTGGTGCTGTCCCCAAGCCAACGCGTGAGTGAGCCTGAAAACCCTTGGACAGTGATCCCCCTTGATCCTGCGGATCACGCGTCTGGCGATGGGCGGGCTTGGGCGCGTGAGGATCGCTTGGCGGATTATGCAGAAGGCAGCGCTTCGCCATCAGCCGCGCCGCAAGATGCGCTTGGTGCTGCTTTGGCTGCCGCTGCAGAAGGGTTGCGCAGCCCCGCCGCGTCACCTGCAGGGCCAGAGCGGCAAGACGCTTCGCCTCAAGCGGCCATGCCTCCCGCCGCGGATCCCCTGCCTGATCAGGCAGATGCAGCGCAACAAGACGCGCCTCAAAGGCGTCATGATTTTATATCAACCGAGATAGCCGACGAAGATGGCTATGACGAGGAGGTGGAAACCCTGACCCTCTTCGCCGCGCCACCACCACCATTGACGGCCAAGCCCAAAGCGGAGCCCCCCCCTGTCTACATGGTCGAGCCCGAGCCAGAGGTGCAAGAAGATGATCTTGCAACAGACGATCCTGTTGATGACTTGGGCCATGCCCCGCATATGCGGTTTGCTGCAAAAGAGGCCGATCTCATCTTGGCCGAGCAAGACGAAGTTGCGTTACGCGCCCTTGTTGCGCGTGTTGTGCGCGAGGAATTGCAGGGTGATTTGGGGCAACGGATTACCAGCAATCTGCGCAAATTGGTGCGCCGCGAAATTCGTATGATCCTCGCGGCTGAGAAACTGGATGGATAAGCCTTGACGACAGGCGCCGTCCCGCGAAGATGGCACGGTCATGTTTCCGATACGCGACCATAACCCATCCAACCGCAAGCCCGTGATCACGATCGGTCTGATCTTGGTGAATGTAGTCGTGTTTCTGGGCTATTACCCCGAACTTTCATCGACCCCCGCAGGGCTTGCGCGGTTTTTTGACAGTTGGGCGCTTGTCCCCGCCGAAGTGCTGAAGGGCGGAGATCCCCATAGTTTGATTACGTCCATGTTTCTGCATGGCGGCTGGATGCACCTGATCGGCAATATGCTGTTCTTATGGATTTTTGGCGATAACCTAGAGGATCAGCTCGGGCATGTTGGGTTTTTGGCCTTTTACCTTGTCGCAGGGCTGGCAGCTGGGTTTGGACAAATTTTGTCAAACCCCGCTTCGCAAGTGCCGATGGTGGGTGCCTCTGGGGCCATCGCTGGGGTGATGGGGGGATATTTGCTGTTATTCCCGCGCGCGAAGATCGACATCCTTTTTATCTTCATCATTTTCTTCAAAATCTTCACTGTGCCCGCATGGGCCATGTTGGGGCTATGGTTTGGGCTGCAGCTGTTTAATGGTTTGTCGATGGATGCCACAGGTGGCGGTGTGGCCTATTGGGCCCATGCGGGCGGGTTTATCGCAGGCTTCGCATTGATGCTGCCGTTTTGGATCAATCGTGGCGCTCAGGCTTTTTGGGCGCGCACCGCGGGGGTTCCCCCCCATGAAGAGGCGCAATATCGCTTCGGCCAAAGCCGTATTCCTGCTGTGGGTCGGCCCAAAAATGCGCCACCCGCAGTCACCCGTGTGCCGCGGGTGACCCGCAAGACGCGCGGCGACAACCCTTGGTCAAAGTGATCTGCCAAACGAAAAATGCCCCACGCATCGCGCAGGGCATTTGATCTGACCGACCGCGTGCGTGTTTAGGCGCGTTCGGAATATTCCATCGTTTCGGTGTTGACGATGATCATTTCCTCTTGGCCGACAAAGGGCGGAACCATAACCTTTACGCCGTTGTCGAGGATTGCGGGCTTAAAGCTATTCGCGGCTGTTTGGCCCTTTACCACGGGTTCTGTTTCCACAACTTTGCAGGTGACTTTCTGAGGCAAGGTTGCGTTGAGCGCCTCGCTTTCATGGAATTCCACCACGATGGTCATCCCATCTTGCAAGAAGGGGCGGCGGTCGCCCAACAGTTCCGCAGGCAATTCGATCTGCTCATAGGTTTCGGCGTCCATGAACACCAACATTCCATCTTGCTCATAGAGAAATTGCTGGTCTTTTTGTTCAAGACGCACGCGTTCAACCTTGTCAGCAGAGCGGAAACGCTCGTTCAATTTGCTGCCATTGCGCAGATTGCGCATCTCGACCTGAGCAAAAGCACCGCCTTTACCAGGCTTCACGTGATCCACTTTTACAGCGGCCCAGAGGCCACCATTATGTTCCAAAACATTTCCGGGACGAATTTCATTGCCGTTGATTTTAGGCATATTGTAAACCCTAGCAAACCTTGATGATTGATTAATGCTCCCTATATCTAGGCGATATCAGGGTGGCAATACACAAGCGCCGTGCAGCATTAAATGCGATTCCATGCAAAAAACGCATACGAGGTATGCAATATTCGCATACCAGAATCGCTTAGAACATGTGCATAAGGGGCCCCACGCCGCAAAACGCAAGAGCAAAAAATAAAAAGGACGACGAAATGCGAGATTTCGTTGATGGCACCGCCTTCAATTACGAGCAAGGTCAACGCGCACGCAAGTTATTTGCTGCCGTTGTTTTGGCCGCGCTTGATGATGCAATCGCCGATGACAAGAAATTCGGCAACGGTCCAGAGCAAATCGCACGCTGGGCGCGCTCCCGTGATGGGCGCGAAGTGCTCAGCTGCGCAGGGATCGACCCCAATGAGCGCGTTGTTCAAGGCTTGATGAAATTTGTGGCCTCTGGCGTGCGCACCTCTGTTGCGCTGAGCCGCGAGGAAAGCGAACGCCGTAATCAGGCCGAAGCTGCCTGATCAAACGTCACGCCTGATCTTTCGAAACGCGTCCCATTGGGGCGCGTTTTTTGTTGGGAAGGTGGTGGCCGCTGTGGGACTCGAACCCACACGCCCGAAAGCCTCGGATTTTAAGTCCGGTCTGTCTACCAGTTCCAGCAAGCGGCCACAGGGTTTGACTAGAGGAAAGTTTCCCGCCCCGCAAGCGGCCAAGGCACGTTCCATCCCCTACATCCAAAATTCGCCCCGCCCATAATATGAGCGAGGCGAGGGTTTGGGTTAGCAAGCAACATGTTCGCACGTGCTGACGAACGCCCCTTCGATACAGGGCAGGGCGTTAAATTTTGGTGAAATTGCGAAAAATTTTATAGCCCGTCAAATTGGCAGAGCGCGTGAACGCTTTGGCCCATCTCCTCAAGCTTGGCGCGCCCCCCCAATTCGGGCAGATCAACCACAAAGGCGCAGCCCGTCACCTGCGCGCCGAGGCGCTCAATCAGGTGAATGCCCGCCCGCGCCGTGCCGCCAGTGGCCAAGAGATCATCCACGAGCAGGACTCGTTCACCTGCCTCGAAAGCATCATCATGGATCTCGACAGTGGCCGTGCCATATTCCAATGCGTAATCTTCGCTGATCGTGGCCGCGGGCAATTTGCCTTTCTTGCGAATAGGCACAAAACCTTTGCCCAGTTGATGCGCGACCGCGCCGCCAAGGATGAACCCCCGCGCCTCAAGCCCCGCGACCTTATCAATCTTTTGCCCAACATAAGGGGCAAGCAATTGATCCACAGCCAATCGAAACCCGCGTGGGTCTGCAAAAAGCGTGGTCACGTCACGAAACAAAATCCCCTCATGCGGGAAATCGGGAATGGTGCGGATATAATCCTGAACCGTTTTTTGGGGCGTCATAGCGTCTCTCCGTTCGGCGGGCCTTACAGCACGCGGCCTGCAATCGCATCTAGCTTGGCGACCATATGAGGGTCGCGCTTATCAGGGGCCGTCATGATGGCGTGATCCAATGCGCGATCACAGCCGCACGGACAAGGCGCGCGCTCAGGCCCCAAAAGCGCAGGCAAGGCGGCAATGGTCTTGCGCGCATTTTCTGCATTTCCCGTGAGGGTTTTAATGATCTCGGTGATATCCACCGCGCCGTGATCTGCATGCCAACTGTCATAATCCGTGATCATCGCAATCGGGGCGTAGCACATCTCCGCTTCGCGGGCCAATTTTGCCTCTGGCATATTGGTCATGCCGATCACATCGGCCTTCCATTCATTGCGATACATCAGTGATTCCGCGAGGGTCGAGAATTGCGGGCCTTCCATCGCTAGATACGTGCCGCCTTGATGCAGTTTTGCGCTGCTTGCGCTTGCGGCCTTGGCCAATTTTGCGCTGAGATCCGCGCAGGTGGGATGCGCCACGCTGACATGGGCCACCAGACCTGTGCCGAAAAAGGATTTATCGCGCGCGAAGGTGCGGTCGATAAATTGATCAACCAAGACGAAATCACCAGGCGCCAAATCTTCGCGGAATGACCCGCAGGCGGAGACAGAGATCATATCGGTCACCCCAAGGCGTTTTAGCGCGTCAATATTGGCGCGATAGGGCACGGTGGTGGGGCTGTGGACATGGCCGCGCCCGTGGCGTGGCAAAAAGGCCATGCTGACCCCGCTCAGGCGGCCCGTCAGGATGGCGTCAGACGGCGTGCCAAAGGGGCTGTTCACCTCAACCCATTTCGCGCCCTCAAGCCCGTCTATCTCATAGACGCCCGAGCCGCCGATCACGCCAATCACGCGCTCTGTCATCCTGCCCCTCCATGGGTTGGTTCCAAATCCACGCGCGCAGTATCGCAAGCGGCGGGGGGAAGGGAACCCGCGAATTGGTATTTTGGCCTATTCAGGCCGCGTCATGGTGAAAATTTCACCGATTTGCGCGTAATCCTGATAGCCAAGCCGTGAAATCAAGCCCGCGCGGGTGATGTCAAAGCGGCCATCACTCAGGCAATCGGGGCGGATATGCACCCCCGTCACTTCGCCAAAGACCGCAAAATTATGTGCCCCGTCCAAGGCAACGATTTGGGTCAGTTTGCATTCAAGGCTTGCGGGGGCGTTGGCCACCCGCGCCGCTGCAATGGTTTCACAGGGGGCACGGGCGATCTGTGCATGGGTAAATTCATCCACGCCCCTTGGCCACGGGCCAGAGCTTTGGTTCATCATATCGCGCATCTCGTAGCTCACGAGATTGACACAAAACACCCCCGTCTCGCGAATATTGGCCACGCTATCCTTGGTGTCGCCGCGATCCGCTTTGGCCGAGGTCGAGGCGAACATCACCTGTGGCGGCACATAGGCGACTGCGTTGAAAAAGGAATAAGGCGCAAGATTGTCCTGACCATCGCTCCCCCGTGTCGAAATCCACCCAATCGGGCGCGGTGCGACTATGGCATTGAACGGATTGTGGGGCAGGGGGTGGCCGTCATCAGGTTTATAGAACATCGCTGCGCCTTTTGCTTCTTCGGTTTGGCATTGAGCTAGCGCCGTGCTACCAGTTTGACCAGAGGCATTACATGAGCAGCCAATGGTCGATATCGCCAAAGAGCAGCCAAATGACTGGTGGGAGGTCGAAGCCCTTTTCGATCTGTGCTTTGCGCCCGGGCGCACGGCCCTGAGTTCCTATCGCCTGCGCGATGGGGTTCCGCCTGTTGACGGGCTCTGTCTCATAGCCCGCGATGACTATGGTGCGATTGGTGGGGCGATCCGGTTTTGGCCCGTGCGTGTCGGGGCCAAAGAGGCGTTGTTGCTTGGCCCGATTGCCGTGCATCCCACCCGTCAGGGGGAAGGTTTGGGTGGGCTGCTGATCCGCGAAGGTCTGCGGCGGGCTGACGCCTTGCACTGGCCGCGCACCATGTTGGTGGGGGATGCCCCTTATTATAGCCGCTTCGGGTTTCACCGTCTCGAGGGGGTGGAGATGCCACCACCCACCAACCCCGCCCGCATTTTGGGCGTTGGGGATTGGTCAGGGGTGATGGGGAAAGTGACGCGTTGGGGCGCCTAAGCGAGGCGCGCCAAGATCAGATCTGCGGCTTTTTCGGCAATCATGGTCACGGGCGCATGGGTATTGCCCGAGGGGATGGATGGCATCACGCTGGCATCCGCCACGGACAGGCCGGAAATCCCGCGCAAGCGCAACTCTGGGTCAAGCGGCGCGTTTTGATCCGCCCCCATTCGAACGGTTGAGACAGGGTGAAAAATCGTGGTTGCGATATCGCCTGCGGCGCGCACCAGATCACCTTCGCTATTGATATGGGCGCCGGGTTTGATTTCTTGCGGCGCAAAGGCGCGCAAGCGTTCGGTTTGCATCAGGCGGCGGGCATGTTTGATGCTATCGACCGCCACGCGCTGATCTGCCTCAGCCGACAGGTAATTTGGGTCAATGACGGGCGCGGCCTTTGCATCGGGCGAGGTGATATGCACTGAACCGCGGCTTTCTGGCCGAAGGTTGCAGACCGAGATGGTGAGGGCAGGGAAGTCATGCAAAGGCTGACCAAAGGCTTCAAGCGATAGGGGCTGCACATGATATTCGATATTGGCGGTTTCGTAATCGGAACTTGATTTCGTGAAAATACCAAGTTGTGAGGGGGCCATGGCCATCGGGCCAGATCGCTTGAGCGCATATTCAATCGCAATTTTGGCCCGCCCCCAGAGCGAGGCGTAAAGGGTGTTGAGTGTTTTTGCGCCTGTGATGCGGAAAATCGTGCGGATCTGAAGGTGATCGGCGAGGTTTTCGCCAATCTCGGGGCTGTCTTGGATCACGGGTATGCCCAAACCCTGCAGGCGTTCCGCTTGGCCAATGCCTGACAACTCCAACAGTTTAGGTGTGCCAATTGCCCCTGCGGCTAAGACCAACTCACCACGGATTTGGATGTCTTTGACGATCCCGTTTTGACGATAGCGCAAGGCGCGAACGCGCCCCTCGGTGATGACGATTTGTTCGGCCTCGGCATTCGTGACAATGCTCAGGTTCTTACGGGTTTTGGCGGGATCAAGGAAGGCGCGGCGCGCGTTCCACCGCAAACCGCCTCTTTGGGTCACTTCGAAATATCCCGCGCCCTCATTGTCGCCTGTGTTGAAATCATCTGAGGGCGGGATGCCCATTTCAGCGGCGGCTTCCCGCACGGCATCTAAAATTTCCCATGACAGGCGCTGATTTTCTACGCGCATTTCGCCGCCAGCGCCATGCAGGGCGTCCGCGCCGCGATGATAATCTTCCGAGCGTTTGAAATAGGGCAGGACATCCTCCCATCCCCAACCCGTATTGCCCATTTGCCGCCACAGATCATAATCGCGCGCTTGGCCGCGCATATAGATCATTCCATTGATTGAGGAGCAGCCCCCCAAAACCCGCCCACGCGGATAGTTGAGCGCGCGCCCATTTAACCCTGCCACAGGCGCGGTTTTATAGCACCAATCAAGGCGCGGATTTCCCATCGCATAGAGATATCCCACGGGGATATGCACCCAAGGGTGGCGGTCATGTTCGCCCGCCTCCAACAACACGACCTTGTGCTTGCCATTTTCAGACAGGCGATTGGCCAACACACATCCCGCTGACCCTGCGCCGACAATCACAATATCCGCTGCCTGCATGATTTAACCTCGAATGCCTTTTTATATGCCCGCTTCAATACGGGTTTTTCTTGTCGCGGAAAGCTTCATTCCTGGGCTTGAAAGTTTGCTCTCAGGTCCAAGCCATGCATAAGCCAAGAGACAGGGATCAAGATCCGCCGTTGTGATCCGATGTTCGTCACCGGGGCGGTTTAGGATTAACGAGCCTGGCGCATGAACTGCAACCTCGTTCTCAGACCAATCGCCCGCGACCGAGATATAGCTTTCTTCAATTTCCGCATGGCTGTGTTGCGGGTAAGTGGTGCGAGGGGCAAAGAGAACAAAGCCCAAGATCATCTTTTCAGAATAGATCGGCCCGCGCGGCCCCAATATCTCGCAATAGGCATATTTCTGCGCCAAGGCCTTTGGCACTTTCTCATAGCCGTATTCCCATGTCAGTTCGGTTGCGACCCGCGACAGCGCGCGCGACAGTCCCGCGACCGAACCCCGCTCGCCCAGATCAAGGGCGCGGGGCAAATGGTCGGTGACGGGTTTAAGCAACGGCCCGCGGGGCATCACCACGGGATTTGTGTCAAATACCTGCGAGATGCCTTCACGCACCCGTTTTCGGTGCCTGCGGATTGGTTTTGATCCCCCCGCCGAGCCACGCCTGTAAAGCGCCTCAAACTCGCGCAAGAGATAGACCCAATTTGGAAAGGCCATCAGCCGCTTTGGGGCCTCAACCTCAAGCGCCACCGGGGCAAGGGGGTCTGTCATAGCTGCTATCCTTTTGGGGTCCTACTCGGCCAGTGCCACATTCAAAGGTACAACCACGCGGCCGCGGATTTTACCTTCAAGAAATTTTGGCGCCTCTGCGATGACATCTTCAAGGGCCATTTCATGGGCGATTGCCGCCAATTTGCTCATATCCAAATCTTTGGCCAAGGCCGCCCATGCATCAATCCGCTCATCGCGCGGCACCATGACACTGTCGACCCCCAATAGGCTGACCCCGCGCAAAATGAAGGGCGCGACCGAGCTTGGCAAATCCATGCCTGCGGCAAGGCCACAGGCGGCGACAAGCCCACGATATTTCATTTTCGAGATAACATTGGCCAAGACGGTGCTGCCCGCAACATCGACCGCGCCTGCGAAACGCTCCTTGTCGAGGGGGCGGGGTTTGCCTGCGAATTCCTCTCGCGGCAGGATTTCGCTTGCGCCCAAGGATTTAAGATAGGCTTCTTCCTCGGCGCGGCCCGTGACCGCACAGACAGTAAATCCTTTCGCCGCCAAAAGGGCCACGGCAACACTGCCAACACCGCCCGCGGCCCCCGTGACCACGACCTCGCCCGCCTCTGGCGTCAGACCTGCCTTCAACAAGGCGCTGACGCAGAGCTGCGCGGTATATCCTGCCGTGCCGATCTCCATCGCTTGACGCAGGCTGACACCATCGGGAAGGGGAACCAACCAATCGCCCTTGAGGCGCGCGAAACGCGCCAAACCGCCCCAATGTTTTTCACCAACACCCCATCCGTTCAAGACCACCCGATCGCCGGGATTATAGCGCGGATCGGCGCTTTCACGGACGATGCCCGATAGGTCAATGCCGGGAACCATCGGAAAACTGCGCACCACTGGCGAGGCCCCTGTGATGGCGAGCGCGTCCTTGTAATTCAAGGTTGACCAAGCCACTTCGACCAAAACATCCCCCTCGGGCAAGTCTTCCTTGGCGATTTGGCGCAAGGCCACGCTTTGCTGATCATCCTCTTTGCTGATTACGATGGCATCGAACATGGGGCATCTCCTTTTGGGGTGGTGTTAAGCTGTGCAAGAAATTGCGCTGCAAACAGGCGCAAGGGCGCAGGCCCGCGTTCCAATTTGGCCCGCAAAACGGCGCCTTCCCATCCGATCCAGAACATTTGCGCCAGATCGGCGGGGTTGTGATGGGGGGATATCTCGCCCTGATTTTGGGCAAGCTGTAGAACCCGCGCGAAGCGGGCTTGCCAATCTTCCAAGGTCGCAATGAGATCGGCGCGAAATTCTTCGGGCAATGCGCCCATTTCTTGGCCCAGATTGCCAATCAAACATCCGCGCCGAAAGCCATGACGGGCCATGCCCGCCTCGGCCGCCGCTGCAAAGGCCGCGACACGGGCAAGCGGGGCAAGACTGTCATCGCCCAAGTGGCGTTCCATCTTTGCCACGAAATAGGCGCGATAGGCCGCGATGGCAGCGCGACCGAAGGCGGCCTTGTTGGGAAAATAATGATAGAAACTGCCCTTTGGCACACGGGCATGCGTGAGGATCATATCAAGCCCGACCGCAGAATAACCCCGCTCTGTAAGATGCACCAACCCTGCGCGGATCAATCGCTGATAGGTGGCCGCGTCTTGGGGCGCAGTGGCGGGGCGGCCACGGCGTTTGGGGGCGTCATATGTCACATCGGCTAAGCTCATGCGGTATTTCTTAGACGGCTTGGTCTAATAATAAAAGCCCTCATTTTTCGGATGGCATAAATTCCGCTTGCCAAGGGCGTGGAACCCGTCAGGATGCCACGGCAAAGCCAACATAAAGGGAGGGACAAACGGGTGAGCAAAGTAGCGATTGTAACGGGGGCCGCGCGCGGTATCGGATTGGCCACCACGGATCTTTTCCTTGAGATGGGCTGGCGGGTTGCGATGGTGGATCGCGATGCGGCCGAACTTGATGCGACAGCGACCCCGCGTGATGGGGCCCTAGGGTTTGTCTGCGATGTCTCAGACCCTGAGGCTGTGGCAGAACTGGCAACCCAGATCAGCGCCCAAATGGGGCGCGTGGATGCTTTGGTGAATAATGCAGGTGTCGCGGAATTTGGGCCGATTAAAGAATGCGATTTCACAACATGGCGCCGTGTCATGGCGACCAATTTAGATGGTGTTTTTCTGATGTCACAGGCGATGACGCCTGCGCTAAAAGAAACCCACGGCGCGATTGTAAATATTGGGTCGATTTCCGGTCTGCGGGCGTCAACCTTGCGGGTGGCTTATGGCACGACCAAGGCGGCTGTTATTCATTTGACCAAACAGCAGGCGGCGGAATTGGGCGAATACGGCATTCGTTCGAATTGCGTCTGCCCTGGCCCTGTGCGCACGAAATTGTCGATTGCGGTGCATTCGCCCGCCATCATCGCCGCCTATCATGATGCGATCCCGCTCAATCGTTATGGGTCCGAGCGTGAGATTGCCGAAGCGATCTGCTTCCTGTGCAGTGAAAAAGCGAGCTATATCTCTGGTCAAATACTGGCTGCGGATGGGGGGTTTGAGTCGACAGGCGTTGGGCTGCCTGCGCTGCGCGGCTAGGGCCTAATGGCCGTTTTGATGAGCGAGCCAGTTTGCAACCGCGCTGCGCACGCTCATCGCCCCTGTTGCCTGCGCTTCGCGGATCACGGCCCGCAATTCGCGCAAATCAACCCGCCGCAAGAGGCTTTTGACGGGGCCGATGGAAGCGGGGCGCATCGACAATTTGCGCAACCCCATCGCGGCAAAGCACAACGCCTCAAGGGGGCGGCCTGCATCCTCGCCACAAAATGACAAATCGGTTTCAGTTTCCGCGCAGCGCGTGACGATCATTTCTAAGAAATTCAAGAAACTAACATTAAGCGTGTCATAGCGGCGGCGCACCTGTTCGTTCTCGCGGTCAGCGGCGAAGAAGAACTGCTTAAGGTCATTGCCGCCGATTGAGACAAAATCAGCCATTTCAAAAAATTGGCGCGGTGCGAAAGCAAGGCTTGGGGTTTCCAGCATGGCCCCGATTTTAAGAGTTTCGGGCAAGATATGTCCCAAGGCCGCTTCGCGATCCATTTCGCGCAAAAGATGATCACGGGCCTCGGTAAATTCTTCGAGTTGGGCCACAAACGGGAACATGACCGAAAGCGGGCGCCCTTGTGCCGCGCGGATCAAGGCCTGCAACTGCATCCGCATAACGCCCGGTTTATCAAGACCCACACGGATCGCGCGCCACCCCAAGGCGGGGTTTGGTTCTTCTGGCCGCTTCATATAAGGCAGCACCTTATCCGAGCCAATATCAAGCGTGCGAAACACCACGCGCTTGCCGCCTGCTGCATCCATGACGCGGGAATAGAGCGCGGCCAATTCCCCGCGCCGTGGCACTTGGTTGCGCGTTAGAAATTGCAATTCCGTGCGAAACAACCCCACCCCTTCCGCACCAGAAGAGGGCAGGGAGGGCAGATCCGCCATAAGGCCCGCATTCATCTCAAGCGTGATACGCGTGCCGCAAAGCGTCTCAGCGGGTTTGTCACGGATCGAGGCATAGCGTTCTTGGGCCGCGGCCTGCATGGCGATTTTATCGCGAAACGCCTTGGCCACATTTTCTTCGGGCCGCAAATGCACGATACCCTGCTCGCCATCGACCAAAATCGGGTCACCGTTCAACGCCTCGGTTGTGATACGTTTGGCATTGATGATTAGAGGAATCGCAAGGGCGCGGGCCACAATGGCTGCGTGACTTCCAACCGATCCTTCCTCAAGCACCACCCCTTTGAGGCCGCGGCCATAATCCAACAATTCCCCTGGCCCAATGTTGCGCGCCACGAGAATCGGGTGTTCGGGCATTTCCGCGCCCGTGTCGCCGCCTTGACCTGTCAAAATCCGCAATAGGCGGTTTGAAAGGTCGTCTAAATCCTGCAAACGTTCGCGCAAATAGGCATCAGGCACAGTTTCTAGCCGTGCGCGGGCGGCGGACTGCTCTTTCTCCACGGCGGCTTCGGCAGACAGGCCGCGCGCAATGTCCTCTTGCATCCGTTTGATCCAACTGCGCGAATTGGCAAACATGCGATAGGCTTCGAGAACTTGGCGTTCCTCGCTGTCATCGTTGTCCATACGGGTCAAAAGCTGATCAACCGATTGGCGCAGCGTGGCGATTGCATCCGATAGGCGGGCTTGTTCGGCCTCTGGGTCATCGGCCACGGGGCGGGTGACGACCACGCGCGGTTCGTGCAGGTAAACCGCGCCTTCGGTCACGCCCTCTTGCGCGACACCGCCACGGATCATCACCTGCGATTGGTGACGGGCCGATAAAGCCTCGCCCTCACCAACAAAGGCGCCAAGCTCTGTCATTTCAGCCAGAACCATCGCGACAACCTCTAGGGCATAGAGTTCATCTTCCGAATAGCTGCGCGCCTCTTTCGATTGCACAACCAAAACGCCAAGCCGTTCCCCCAATCGCTGGATCGGCACGCCCAAGAAACTGGAATACCGCTCTTCGCCCGTCTCAGGCATATAGCGAAATCCACGCGCAGCGGGGGCGTTGGGGGTGTTTATGGGGCGGGCATCGCGGGCAACGCGGCCCACCAGACCCTCGCCGAGGCGCATTCGGGTGACGTGAACGGCCTCTGGGGCCAAGCCCTCGGTCGCGCAAAGCTCGAGGGTGTCAGAATCGCGCAGCAGGTAAATTGAGCATACCTCCGTGCCCATCGAATCGGCGATCAGGTGGGTGATACGGTCAAGTCGCTCCTGTCCTGCGCCTGCTTCGGCCAAACTGGCTTGCAAGCGGCGCAGCAATTTGCGGCTCTCGGTTTCCGTGCGCTCTGGCATAGTCCCTCATTTAGCCCCATGGGAGCTTATCCTTCGGCATAGACATACCGCCCGATGCAGGTGTCGCGCAACATAGGGTTAGCGCAATCTGCGCCTTGCGGCATAAATTTGCACGAAACTCGGGCCTTTGGTTGAAAAAAGCAGCGACAAAACGTGCGCAATGCGCGCGCATCGGTTGACCACTTCAAGGCTTGGCGCTAGACCCTGCGCTGACCGGACACCCTTTGCCACGGTTCCTGACAACCGAGGGAGAGCATCTTGCAAGACCTTCTTTCTGAATATGCGCCAATTTTGATCTTTCTTGCCATGGCCATCGGCCTTGGCCTGATCCTGATTTTGGCTGCTGTGATTGTCGCTGTGCGCAATCCTGATCCTGAAAAAGTTTCCGCCTATGAATGCGGGTTCAACGCCTTTGATGATGCGCGCATGAAATTTGATGTGCGTTTCTATTTGGTGTCGATCCTGTTCATCATCTTTGATTTGGAAATCGCGTTCCTGTTCCCATGGGCGGTTGCCTTCCCAGATATGTCGATGACGGCGTTCTGGTCGATGATGGTGTTCTTAGGCGTGCTGACCATTGGCTTTGCCTATGAATGGAAGAAAGGAGCGCTGGAATGGGAGTGATGACAGGTCAAAACGCCGCAGGTGTGGACAAAGAGGTCGCCACCCAAGCGCTTAATCGCGAGCTTCAGGATAAAGGGTTTTTGTTGACCTCGACAGAGGACATCATCAACTGGGCGCGCACGGGCAGCTTGCATTGGATGACATTTGGTCTGGCATGCTGCGCGGTTGAGATGATGCATACCTCAATGCCGCGCTATGATGCAGAACGGTTCGGGATCGCCCCACGCGCCTCTCCACGCCAGTCGGATGTTATGATCGTGGCGGGCACTTTGACCAACAAAATGGCCCCTGCGTTGCGCAAGGTTTACGACCAGATGCCTGAACCGCGCTATGTGATCTCGATGGGATCTTGTGCGAATGGCGGCGGTTATTACCATTACAGCTATTCCGTTGTGCGCGGCTGTGATCGGATTGTGCCAGTGGATATTTATGTTCCTGGCTGCCCTCCGACCGCTGAAGCGCTGCTTTATGGTATCCTTCAGTTGCAGCGCAAAATCCGCCGCACGGGAACGATTACGCGCTAAGGCGCATCTTTGGGCGCAAGGCGCCCGAACCAAAAAGAGAGTGACGCAATGAGCGACCAGGCCTTGCAAGAATTGGCGAACTATCTGGCCGAAAAGCAGCCCGAAGCCGTGATGGGCAGCACCATCACACGCGGCGAATTGACGGTCGAGGTCTCCTTGGCCCATCTGTTGGATTTCGTGGAATTCTTGAAACTCGACCGCAATTGCGCCTTCTCGACCTTGGTCGATGTGACCGCTGTGGATTACCCCGGTCGGGAGCGGCGCTTTGATTTGGTCTGGCATTTCTTGTCCATGTATCAAAATCAGCGCATCCGCCTTAAAGCGGCGCTGCGCGAGGATGAGATGGCCCCCTCCATCGTGTCGATCCATCCATCGGCGAATTGGTTCGAGCGTGAAGTGTTCGATATGTTCGGCATTCTCTTTACAGGCCATCCCGATCTGCGCCGCATTTTGACCGATTACGGCTTTCGCGGTCATCCGTTGCGCAAGGATTTCCCGACCACTGGCTATGTCGAGCTGCGCTATGACGAGGCGCTTAAGCGTGTGGTCTACGAGCCTGTAAAACTGGTTCAGGAATACCGCCAATTTGATTTCATGAGCCCATGGGAAGGCGCGCAATATGTGCTGCCCGGGGATGAGAAGGCAGACCAAGCCAAGGAGGCGCAGAAATGATGGACGGCTCCAAAGGATTTGAAGACTCGCTGACAGGCGAGCAGAAAATTCGCAATTTCAATATCAATTTCGGGCCACAACACCCCGCGGCGCATGGCGTGTTGCGTTTGGTGCTAGAATTGGACGGCGAGATTTGCGAGCGCTGCGATCCGCATATTGGTCTTTTGCATCGCGGCACAGAAAAGCTGATGGAAAGCCGCACCTATCTGCAAAACCTGCCCTATTTCGACCGTTTGGATTACGTTGGCACGATGAACCAAGAGCACGCATGGTGCTTGGCGATCGAACGTATGACAGGTGTCGAGGTGCCGCGCCGCGCCCAATTGATCCGTGTTCTCTACTGCGAGATCGGGCGTATCTTGAACCATTTGCTGAACGTAACAACGCAGGCGATGGATGTGGGCGCGCTGACGCCACCCCTTTGGGGCTTTGAGGAGCGCGAAAAGCTGATGGTGTTCTACGAGCGCGCCTGTGGTGCGCGTTTGCACGCAGCCTATTTCCGCCCCGGTGGCGTGCACCAAGACCTGCCCCCTCAATTGATTGCGGATATCGATACATGGGCGCAGGACTTCCCGCGCGTGTTGTCAGATATTGACGGGCTTTTGACCGAAAACCGCATCTTCAAACAGCGCAATGTCGATATTGGGATTGTGACCGAAGAAGATATTCAAAACTGGGCATTCTCGGGGGTTATGGCTCGCGGGTCTGGTTTGGCATGGGATTTGCGCCGCGCGCAGCCCTATGAATGCTATGACGAGTTCGAATTCCAAATCCCTGTGGGCAAGAATGGCGATTGCTATGATCGCTACCTGTGCCGCATGGAGGAAATGCGCCAATCCATTTCGATCATCCGCCAAGCCTGTGCCAAGTTGCAAATGCCCGAAAATCAGGGCGATGTTCTGGCACGCGGCAAGATCACCCCGCCCTCACGCGGTGAGATGAAAACCTCGATGGAGGCGCTGATCCATCACTTCAAACTTTACACCGAGGGCTTCCACGTCCCTGAGGGCGAAATTTACGCCGCGGTCGAGGCCCCGAAAGGTGAGTTTGGTGTCTATCTGGTTTCTGATGGTAGCAACAAACCTTACCGCTCTAAGATCCGCGCCCCTGGATTTGCGCATCTTCAGGCGATGGATCACCTATGCCGCGGCCACCAATTGGCGGATGTTTCTGCTGTTCTTGGGTCGCTTGATGTTGTGTTTGGTGAGATTGACCGCTGATCCCGGATCGGCTTTTGCAGCGGCGGGATCACCGCCGCGTTCAACCTGTTGACGGAAAACTTTACGATGCTCAGACGCCTTCATTCGGAACAGCCAGATAGCTTTGCCTTTACCCCTGAAAATCAGGCATGGGCTCAGGCGCAGATCACCAAATATCCCGAAGGACGTCAGGCTTCGGCGATTATTCCCCTGTTGTGGCGCGCACAAGAACAGGAAGGGTGGCTCAGCAAGCCTGCGATTGAATATGTCGCTGATATGCTCGGCATGGCCTATATCCGCGCCTTGGAAGTCGCGACCTTCTATTTCATGTTCCAATTGCAGCCCGTGGGCAGCGTGGCGCATATTCAGGTTTGCGGCACCACCTCCTGCATGATCTGTGGCGCGGAAGATTTGATTGGCATTTGCCGCGAGAAAATTGCCCTCAACCCGCATGAGCTGTCAAAAGATGGTAAGTTTTCGTGGGAAGAGGTCGAATGTTTGGGCGCCTGTTCCAACGCGCCAATGGCGCAGATCGGCAAGGACTATTACGAAGACCTGACGGCGGCGCGCCTGTCTGAGATTATTGATGAATTGTCGGCAGGCAAGGTGCCGACACCGGGGCCACAAAATGGCCGCTACACATCCGAGCCTGCATCGGGTCTGACCAGTTTGGCCGCACATGAAAAGGGCCGCGATCCGCTGAATGCCTCCGCGCGATTGGCGGCGGATATCGGTGATACGGTCAAGCGGATTGATGGCACCGAGGTGCCATTGCTGGCCCCTTGGGGTAAGCAGTCATCGGCTGGCCTTCCCAAGGAGGCCGCGCGGCCTAAACCCGCAAATGCGGCGAAGAAAGCCCCTGCGAAAAAGCCTGCTGCGAAGAAACCAGCCGCCAAAAAGGCGGCAGCAAAGCCCACATCGCGCAAGCCAAAGTCGAGCGAATAAGCGGCTTTAACACTCAAAATTCGGATCAATTCCACAAAAAACCCGCCTTTATGGCGGGTTTTTTACATCTTACCCCATGAAAAGATGTTTTTTATATGTGAAAAGATAGGGTAAGTTGCGGGGCATTAAGGCGCGACAGGCGCATGTCGAAATCAGTGATCAAAAATCTACGATCAGACGGGGGAAAAATGAGCGAGAATTCAGGGGGTTTGACCTGTGCAGCTGTGTCATGGGGCTTGGCGGCATTGGTCGGCGCATTTGCAGGGGTGCTTGTGGCAATCTTTGGTGATTGGAGCTTTATGCAAGCCGTGTTTGCGGCCGTGATCGTGGCGGTTGGTGTAGGGTTGTTTTTGATGCTCACGCTGTGTCGCAGCTTGCCTGAGCCCGCCAATAAGAGTGTGTCTGCGCCAAAACCCGCGGCCCCGAAGGCGGCGGCACCTGCAGCATCCGCAACCACAAAACCTGCTGCAAAACCTAAAGCCGCCCCCAAGCCAAAAGCAGCGGCGAAACCCAAAGCCGCAGCAAAACCCAAAGCGCCTGCCAAAGCCGCCGCGCTTGCGGCCACCACAGGCGCAGGCACGCGCCCTGCCGCCTTGAGCGCCGCGCGCGCCTCCGGGGCGGATGATCTGAAAATGATCAAAGGCGTTGGCCCGAAACTGGAGGCGTTGCTTAATCGTCTAGGGTTTTACCATTTTGACCAAGTTGCCTCTTGGACGGCGGATGAGGTCGCATGGGTTGATCAGAACCTCGAAGGGTTCAAGGGCCGCGTCAGCCGCGATAATTGGGTTGCGCAAGCCAAAACCTTGGCCGCAGGTGGGCAAATGGAATTCTCAAAACGCGTTGGCGATGGGGATGTCTACTAAGTCCTAATACGAATTCCTGCAAAAGGCGGCCCTGCATCCCAGATGCGGGGCCGCTTTTTCTTGCAGCTTGCAGCCACCCCCGTTAAAACCCCGAGCAAATGACATGCCATGTTGCAGACCAAATGAATGACCCGCAAACTGCCCATGCAAAACGCTGAAGATGCCGCGCTCGACCGCAAGGGGCGCGTGGCTGCCTTGGTTATTGCGGGGGCAATGCTGTTGTGGATGTTGATGCAGGCCATTGGCGCCCATCTTGGGTGGCCTGCGAGACTGGTTTTTTTGTTTGACCTTGCGGCAATTGCAGCCCTTTTCTGGGCGCTTGTGGTAACGTATCAGGTATGGCAAGGCCGTAAAAAACTCCGTGCGGGGCACGGACAGCGCCAGAACGACAAGGACTAGGACATGCTTCAGGATAAAGACCGCATCTTTACCAACATCTATGGGATGCATGAGCGCAGCCTGAAAGGCGCAAAGGCACGGGGCCATTGGGATGGCACCAAAGACCTGATTGCGCTGGGCCGTGACAAAATCATTGAGATCATGAAAGCATCGGGATTGCGGGGCCGTGGCGGGGCAGGGTTCCCCACAGGTCTGAAATGGTCCTTCATGCCGAAGGAAAGCGATGGTCGCCCCTCCTACTTGGTGGTGAATGCAGACGAATCTGAGCCTGGCACCTGTAAAGACCGCGAGATCATGCGCCATGACCCGCATACGCTGATTGAGGGGTGTTTGATCGCCTCTTTCGCGATGGGGGCCCATGCCTGCTACATCTATATCCGCGGTGAATATATCCGCGAACGCGAGGCGCTGCAGGCTGCGATTGACGAATGTTATGATGCGGGCCTTCTGGGCAAAAATGCCGCGAAATCGGGTTGGGATTTTGATCTATACCTGCATCACGGGGCAGGGGCCTATATTTGCGGCGAGGAAACCGCACTTCTTGAAAGCCTTGAGGGCAAAAAAGGCATGCCACGTATGAAGCCACCCTTCCCTGCGGGGGCGGGTCTTTATGGATGCCCGACCACGGTGAACAATGTCGAATCAATCGCAGTTGTGCCGACCATCCTGCGCCGTGGGGCTGAATGGTTTGCGGGCTTTGGGCGCCCCAATAATGCAGGGACAAAACTTTTTGCGATTTCTGGCCATGTGAACACCCCTTGCGTGGTGGAAGAGGCGATGTCGATCACCTTTGAGGAATTGATCGAGCGTCATTGCGGCGGCATTCGCGGTGGCTGGGATAACCTTAAGGCGGTCATTCCTGGTGGATCATCTGTGCCCTGTATCCGTGGTGAGGATATGCGCGAGGCCATCATGGATTTTGATTATCTGCGCGAACAGCGCTCTGGCCTTGGCACAGCAGCGGTGATCGTGATGGATAAATCCACAGACATCATCAAAGCGATTTGGCGTTTGTCGAAGTTCTACAAACACGAATCTTGTGGCCAATGCACGCCTTGCCGTGAAGGCACGGGCTGGATGATGCGCGTGATGGATCGTTTGGTCAAAGGCGAGGCATCGGTTGAAGAAATCGATATGCTGCTTGATGTGACCAAGCAGGTTGAAGGTCATACAATTTGCGCGCTTGGCGATGCGGCTGCATGGCCGATCCAAGGTTTGATCCGCAATTTCCGTGATGAAATTGAAGATCGCATCAAATCAAAACGCGGTGCCGCGATTGCAGCAGAATGATATAGAACGGGGCCCTTGCGGCCCCGTTTTCGTATCTATCGTTGGCCTAAGCCCTGCACGGGCTTGTGAATTGCGCTCTGTCACCCGATGTGGCCTGATTTGAATATGGTGACGCAGATGCACAAATCCCCACGAAATGGCCCGCGCGCAATGATGCGCGCCTTGGCCGTTACGCTGCTTTTGGCGGCTGCGGCGATGCCTGCAAGGGCTGAGGATCGCTTTGATGCCTTGCGCAACGATCCCCAAATTCATGAGGGTCTTTTGGTCATCTCAATCGGGCGATTGGTGCGCAATCATTGTGACAGTATCAATGCGCGGATTCTGCGCGCTTGGGCTTTTGCACAAAGCTTGGTTGATCGCGGCATATCCTTGGGCTATTCGCGTGCTGAGCTAGAAGACTATCTCGATAGCGATGCTGACAAAGCACGATACCGTGCCCTAGCAGCGGCCTATCTGGCAGAACGCGAAGCAACTGTCGAAGATGCCCAATCTATGTGCAGATTGGGCCGCGACGAAATTTCTTCGCAGTCAGCCGTTGGCAGATTGCTTATTGAGGGTTAGAAGGCACCAAAAGCGAATTTGCAGGGCATAAATTCCAGACCCGCCCTGAGGCCAACGAAGGACCGCGCGCATGAGCGACCTGAGAAAAATCGTAATTGATGGGAATGAGATCGAGGTGGAAGGGGCGATGACCCTGATCCAAGCTTGTGAAGTGGCAGGAATAGAAATCCCGCGCTTCTGCTATCACGAGCGCCTCTCCATCGCGGGCAACTGCCGGATGTGTTTGGTTGAGGTTGTAGGCGGCCCCCCCAAACCTGCGGCCTCTTGCGCGATGCAGGTGCGCGATTTGCGCCCTGGCCCCGAAGGTCAGCCGCCTGTGGTGAAAACCAATTCGCCCATGGTGAAGAAAGCCCGCGAAGGGGTGATGGAGTTTCTTCTGATCAACCACCCGCTGGATTGCCCGATTTGCGACCAAGGCGGTGAATGTGATCTGCAAGATCAGGCCATGGCTTATGGCGTGGATTTCAGCCGGTATCGCGAACCCAAACGTGCCTCAGAAGATTTGTATTTGGGCCCCTTGGTCGAAACCCATATGACGCGCTGCATTTCCTGCACGCGCTGCGTGCGCTTCACCACTGAGGTGGCAGGGATCACCCAAATGGGCCAGACAGGCCGTGGCGAGGATGCAGAGATCACCTCTTATCTTGGGGAAACGCTGAATTCGAACTTGCAGGGCAACATTATCGACCTGTGCCCCGTGGGCGCGCTGACCTCCAAGCCTTATGCCTTTACCGCGCGGCCTTGGGAGTTGAGCAAGACCGAGACTATCGATGTCATGGACGCGCTTGGCAGCAACATCCGCGTGGATACAAAAGGGCGCGAAGTGATGCGTATCCTGCCGCGCAACCATGATGGCGTGAACGAGGAATGGATTTCGGATAAAACCCGCTTTGTGTGGGATGGCCTGCGCCGCCAGCGGCTTGATGTGCCCTATATCCGCGAAAAAGGTAAATTGCGCAAAGCAACGTGGGGCGAGGCTTTGGCCAAAGCCGCCGAGGCGCTGAAAGGCGCTAAAAAAATTGCGGGTCTCGTGGGTGATTTGGCCCCCGTTGAGGCGATTTTCGCAATGAAACAGATGATCGAGGGTCAAGGTGGCGTTGTAGAATGCCGCACCGATGGCGCGAAATTGCCCGAAGCCAATCGCGCGGCCTATGTGGGCACAGCGGCGATTGAAGATATTGATCACGCAGATCATATCATCCTCATTGGCACCAACCCCCGCCTTGAGGCCCCCGTGCTCAATGCGCGGATCCGCAAAGCATGGGCGCGCGGCGCAAATGTCGAGGTGATCGGCGAACCGGCTGATCTGACCTATGACTATGCACATCTGGGCACAGATCGTGCGGCCTTGGAGAAAACCTTGTCCCGTGCGGCAGGGGCGGTCGCAAAACAGGCATCACTGGTCATCATCGGCCAAGGCGCCCTGCGCGAGGCCGATGGCGAGGCGGTTTTGGCCGCAGCGCAAGCCTTGGCTGAGAAAACCAAATCGGGCCTCTTGGTCTTGCACACGGCCGCGGCCCGCGTGGGCGCGATGGATGTGGGCGCTGTTACCAAGGGGGGGCTGACCGCCGCGGTAAAAGATGCGGATGTCATCTATAACTTCGGCGCAGATGAGGTTGAGATCGCCGATGGTGCTTTTGTCATCTATCAAGGCAGCCACGGGGATCGTGGCGCGCATCGTGCGGATGTCATTCTGCCTGCTGCAACTTATACCGAAGAAAACGGCCTCTTCGTAAACACCGAAGGGCGTCCGCAATTGGCGCTGCGCGCGAATTTCCCGCCCAATGAGGCCAAGGAAAATTGGGCGATTTTGCGCGCGCTTTCCGCTGAATTGGGCGCAACATTGCCTTACGACACCCAAACCCAATTGCGTCAGGCATTGGTGAAAGCCGTGCCGCATTTGGCTATGGTGGACGAGTTGCCCGCAAATTCAGGCGCGGCTCTGACGCAAAAGGCCTTGGGTAAGGCAGGTTTCAAATCGGCCATTGCAGATCATTACCTAACCAACCCGATTGCCCGCGCCAGCCAATTGATGGCCGAGCTATCGGCGAATGCAAAGGCGCGTAATGCGGCCGCACTGGCGGCTGAATGAAGAAATGATGTTCCGCGATTTACATCATATTATCTCGAAACGGGGTTCTATGATGATCGCGGGGCTGATATGGGCGGGCTTAGGCCTTGCGGGATGCCAGACCATTCCGCGTTACGATCAAGGGCCACCCGCTTTTTATGACGGTGTAGAGACAAGACTACTGGACGACGACTTGGTGAATTTCATCGTGCAAATGTCAGGCGCGGCCACGACAAGTAATGTCGAGGACTATGCCAAATGTGCGGCAGCGCAATATGCGCTGATCCGTGGATATGGTTTTGCGCGACATGTGCGCACAAATGTATACGAAGAGGGTGGCATTTGGCGCGGAGATGCGGTTTACACCATCTCGCCATCGCTCCCGCTCGGGTCGCAGACGATAGATGCAGAAGTCATCGTTGCGGCCTGTCAGGATAACGGCATACCGACGGTTTGAGGACGACATGGACGGTTTCTTATCAACCACGCCCGGAATGATGCTGATCATCGCAGCACAATGTTTGCTTGTGATCGGCTTTGTGATGGTTTCGCTACTTTTCCTTGTTTATGGCGACCGCAAAATCTGGGCGGCTGTTCAGATGCGCCGCGGCCCCAATGTGGTGGGTGTGTTCGGCCTGTTGCAGACCGTGGCCGATGCGCTGAAATATGTCGTGAAGGAGGTCGTGATCCCCGCAGGTGCGGATCGCCCCGTATTCCTTCTGGCGCCAATGACCAGTTTTGTCTTGGCCATGATTGCTTGGGCGGTGATCCCGTTCAACGATACATGGGTTTTGGCCGATTTGAACGTGGCAATCCTGTATGTTTTCGCGATTTCCTCGCTTGAGGTTTATGGCGTGATCATGGGGGGATGGGCGTCCAACTCGAAATATCCGTTCCTTGGCTCTTTGCGTTCGGCAGCGCAAATGATCTCTTATGAGGTGTCGATTGGTCTGATCATCGTTGGGGTGATCATTTCGACTGGATCGCTGAACTTTGGCGATATCGTGCGCGCGCAGGACGGGGATTTCGGCCTGTTCTCGTGGTATTGGTTGCCGCATTTGCCGATGGTGTTTTTGTTCTTCATCTCGGCGCTTGCCGAAACCAACCGCCCGCCCTTCGATCTGCCCGAAGCGGAGTCGGAACTGGTCGCGGGCTATCAGGTTGAATATTCTTCGACACCGTTCTTGCTGTTCATGGCCGGCGAATATATCGCAATTTTCTTGATGTGCGCGCTGATGACGCTGTTGTTCTTCGGCGGTTGGCTGTCGCCCATTCCAGGGGTCGCAGATGGCGCGCTGTGGATGGTCGCTAAGATGGCCGTATTCTTCTTCTTCTTCGCGATGGTAAAGGCGGTTGTGCCGCGCTACCGTTATGACCAATTGATGCGCATCGGTTGGAAAGTGTTCCTGCCTATGTCTTTGGCTTGGGTCGTTTTGGTCGCCTTCCTCGCAAAGTTTGAACTCTTTGGTGGGGCATATGCCCGTTGGGCAATTGGGGGCTGAACGATGACACAGATCGATTATACCCGCGCTGCAAAATATTTCTTGCTGGTCGACTTTTTTAAGGGCTTCAAGCTGGGCTTTAAGTATTTCTTTGCCCCCAAAGCGACCGTCAATTACCCGCATGAAAAGGGGCCGTTGTCGCCGCGTTTTCGCGGTGAACATGCGCTGCGCCGCTATCCTAATGGCGAAGAACGCTGCATCGCGTGTAAATTATGCGAGGCAATTTGCCCCGCACAGGCGATCACGATTGACGCTGAACCCCGCGAGGACGGCAGCCGCCGCACCACGCGCTACGATATCGATATGACAAAATGCATCTATTGCGGTTTCTGCCAAGAGGCTTGCCCTGTGGATGCGATTGTTGAAGGGCCGAATTTCGAATTCGCCACTGAAACCCGTGAAGAACTGTATTACGACAAGGCCAAACTTCTGGCCAATGGTGAGAGATGGGAAGCGGAAATTGCCCGCAACCTAGAGTTGGACGCGCCGTATCGGTAAGTCCGAACCTGTGAGTGTGTAAAATGAGTAACGAGTCCCCCCAGAACCCTTTCGAGGCATTAATGCGCCAAACGCAAGAGATGACACAGGACTTCCTCAAGGCGGTTAACCCCGCCATGGCGAATATTACTGCGTCAAATCTTGATAAACTGTGGCCCACCATGCCCGCCGAAATGATGGAGGCTTTCTTTGGAAAGCAATTCAATCCTGGGGGTTTGGACGCGAAAACGCGGCTGCTTTTGACCCTGCATGGTCTGACCGTTCAGGGCGCATTGGCCGAGGCGCAAATCCGTATGACGGTGCGCCACGCGGTCGAGGCGGGGGCAAGCCCGCAAGAGATTGCTGAGACCATTGGCATGGCCGCGATGTTTGGCGGTGTGCCTGCGATGAACAAAGCGATGGAACTGGCCAAAGCGGCCATTGACGAAGGCGAGGACTAAAATATGGGCGTGGCCGATATCACCTTCTATGCGTTTTCAACCGTTCTGGTTGCCGCAGCACTTTTGGTGGTGCTGGCCCGCAACCCCGTGCATTCGGTTCTGTGGCTGATCCTCAGCTTCCTGTCTGCGGCGGGTTTGTTCGTCCTTTTGGGCGCTGAATTTGTCGCGATGTTGCTGATCATTGTTTATGTGGGCGCGGTGGCGGTGTTGTTCCTCTTTGTGGTGATGATGTTGGATGTCGATTTCGCCGAACTTAAGGCGGGAATGGCGCAATATATGCCACTCGCTCTTTTGATTGGTGTGGTTTTGTTGATCCAACTGGGCCTTGCCTATGGCACATGGGCCTTTTCAGACGGGATTGATACTCGCCTTGGCAACCCAACCCCCGCAATTGATCAGATGCACAACACCAAAGCCTTGGGGATGATCCTTTATGATCATTACCTGTTGGTGTTCCAATTGGCAGGTTTGGTTTTGTTGGTTGCGATGGTGGGCGCGATTGTTCTGACGCTGCGCCACCGCGTAGACGTCAAACGCCAGAATGTCTTGGCACAAATGTATCGTGATCCTGCGAAAGCGATGGAACTAAAAGACGTAAAGCCTGGTCAAGGGCTGTGACATAAGCGGGGCTTTTGGCCCCGCAGAATATTGAATGACCATGAGGGAAACCCCCTCGGAGGGACGAGATGACGATCGGACTGGAACACTACCTGACGGTGGCGGCTGCGCTCTTTGTGATCGGGATTTTTGGCATCTTCCTCAATCGGAAGAATGTCATCGTGATCCTGATGTCAGTCGAATTGATTTTGCTATCGGTGAATATCAACCTTGTCGCCTTTTCCTCCTATTTGGGGGATTTGACGGGTCAGGTCTTTACCATGTTTGTCCTGACAGTCGCCGCGGCAGAGGCCGCGATTGGTCTTGCGATCCTTGTCTGTTTCTTCCGCAACCGTGGCACCATCGCGGTTGAAGATGTTTCGAATATGAAGGGCTGAGCCGATGGAAACGATCCTGCTTTTTGCACCGTTCATCGGCGCGCTTTTGGCTGGCTTTGGCTGGCGGTGGTTTGGTGAACAACTCGCCTGCATCATTGCAACCGCGCTTTTGTTCTTGTCGATGATCCTGTCTTGGGCCGTGTTCATCGGGTTTGATGGTGAAACCTATTCCATCTCAATCCTGCGTTGGGTGGAATCAGGCAGCCTGTTCACGGATTGGGCCATTCGCATTGATCGCTTGACGGCGATTATGTTGATTGTGATCACCTCTGTCTCGGCGCTGGTGCATCTTTATTCCTTTGGCTACATGGCGCATGACGACAATTTCCGCGAAGGCGAAAGTTATCGCCCGCGGTTCTTTGCCTATCTGTCGTTCTTCACCTTTGCCATGCTGATGCTGGTGACCGCGGATAACCTGTTGCAACTCTTTTTCGGGTGGGAAGGGGTCGGGGTCGCCTCCTATCTTTTGATTGGCTTCTACTTCCGCAAGCCAAGCGCAGGTGCGGCGGCGATGAAGGCCTTTATCGTCAACCGCGTTGGCGATTTCGGCTTCTTGTTGGGGATCTTCGGTCTGTATTGGATGGCGGACTCGATCCAATTCGATGTGATTTTGCCGATGGGTGCGGAATTGGCAGAGCAAAGCTTTGCCTTCCTCGGTTTTGAGGTAAATGCCGCCAATACAATCGCAATGCTGTTGTTCATCGGCGCGATGGGGAAATCGGCGCAGCTCTTGCTGCACACATGGTTGCCTGACGCGATGGAAGGCCCGACCCCTGTATCCGCGCTGATCCACGCTGCAACCATGGTGACGGCGGGGGTCTTCTTGGTCTGCCGTATGTCGCCGATTATGGAATACGCCCCCTATGCTACAAACTTCATCATCATCCTTGGCGCGCTGACCGCGTTCTTTGCGGCCACGGTTGGATTGGTGCAGAACGATATCAAGCGCGTCATCGCCTATTCCACCTGTTCGCAATTGGGATATATGTTCGTTGCGGCAGGGGTTGGGGTTTATTCGGTGGCGATGTTCCACCTCTTTACCCACGCATTCTTCAAAGCAATGCTGTTCCTTGGCGCGGGCTCGGTCATCCACGCGATGCATCATGAGCAGGATATGCGCAATTACGGCGGATTGCGGAAGAAGATCCCCTATACATTCGCGGCCATGCTGATTGGCACATTGGCCATCACGGGCGTTGGTATCCCGCTGACCTATTATGGCTTTGCAGGGTTCCTGTCCAAAGACGCGGTGATTGAAAGCGCCTATGCTTTTGGCGGTGGTTTGGGCCATTACGCCTTCTGGATGTTGGTGATCGCTGCTGCCTTCACCAGCTTCTATTCATGGCGTTTGATGTTCCTCACCTTCTTTGGCACCCCGCGGGGTGACAAGCACACGCATGATCACGCACATGAAAGCCCTGTGGTGATGTTGATCCCGCTTGGCGTTCTGGCCTTTGGTGCGGTGTTTGCCGGTATGATCTGGCTGAAGCCGTTTTTTGGGCATCCAGATGAGGTCGGTAAATTCTTTGGCGTCCCCTATGCTGAGGCGATGGCCCATGGTGAAGGGGATGCAACCCATGGCACCGAAGGTCACACCGATGCGGCCATGGCCGAAGCAGGTCATGATGCCACCCATGCCGCCACGCATGAGGGCACAGCCGAAGCTGAACATCACTACGTCTTTACGGGCGCACCTGGTGAAGGGGCCATTCACCAAGCCCCGGATAACACGGTTCTCAGTGACGCGCATGAAGTGCCCAAATGGGTCAAAGTTGCGCCGTTTATCGCGATGTTGGGCGGGCTGCTTGTGGCTTATATCTTCTACATCGCTGTCCCAAGCCTTCCTGCCCGTTGGGCAGCGGTCAATCGCCCGCTTTATCTGTTCTTGCTGAACAAGTGGTATTTTGACGAGATTTATGACGCGGTCTTTGTGCGCCCTGCTCAGGCGATTGGCCGTGTCTTTTGGAAGCTTGGCGACACCAAAATCATTGACGGGGGGATCAACGGCCTTGCCCTTGGGATCATCCCCTTCTTAACCCGCCTCGCAGGGCGTGCGCAGTCGGGTTACGTTTTCCATTATGCATTTGCCATGGTGATCGGTGTAGTAGCACTGATCACATGGATCAGCCTTTCGATCGGAGGCTAAGGGATTTCCATGGACAACTTACTTTCCATCGTCACCTTCCTGCCTATGGTTGCGGCCCTCATCCTTGCGCTGTTTTTGCGCGGCGAGGATGAGGCGGCACAGCTTGGAGCCAAGCGTTTGGCGCTGGCAGCCACCACCGCAACCTTCCTGATCTCCTTGGCGATCCTTGTGCAATTCGATGCGAATGACACGGGCTTCCAAATGGTGGAAGAACGCGAATGGCTCTTTGGCCTCAGCTATAATTTGGGCGTAGACGGGATCAGCGTGCTATTCGTTCTGCTGACCACATTCTTGATGCCGATTACAATCGCTGCCTGTTGGGGCGTAGAGCATCGTGTCAAAGAATACATGATCGCGCTTTTGGTTCTCGAAAGCCTGATGATCGGCGTCTTTGTGGCCTTGGATTTGGTGCTGTTCTACCTGTTCTTCGAAGCGGGCCTGATCCCGATGTTCCTGATTATTGGGATTTGGGGCGGCAAAAACCGCATCTATGCGGCGTTCAAATTCTTCCTCTACACCTTCCTTGGCTCGGTGCTGATGCTGGTGGCGATGGTGGCGATGTATATCGATGCCGGCACCACCGATATCCCTACATTGTTGACACATGAATTCTCGGCGGCAGGCATCAGCCTCTTTGGATGGCAGATCGCAGGTGGGATGCAGATGTTGCTTTGGCTTGCTTTCTTCGCGTCCTTTGCGGTCAAAATGCCAATGTGGCCTGTCCATACATGGTTGCCCGATGCGCACGTTCAGGCGCCAACCGCAGGCTCTGTGGTTCTGGCGGCAATCCTGCTGAAGATGGGCGGATACGGTTTCTTGCGCTTTAGCTTGCCAATGTTCCCAGTTGCCTCTGACATCATGGCGCCATTGGTGCTTTGGATGTCTGTGATTGCGATCATCTACACCTCACTGGTCGCGATGGTGCAAGAAGACATGAAAAAGCTGATCGCTTACTCATCGGTCGCGCATATGGGATATGTGACGATGGGGATTTTCGCTGCCAATCAACAAGGTGTAGATGGCGCCATTTTCCAAATGATCAGCCACGGCTTTGTTTCGGGGGCGTTGTTCCTCTGTGTTGGCGTGATCTATGATCGCATGCATACGCGCGAGATTGACGCTTATGGCGGTCTGGTAAATCGGATGCCCGCTTATGCGGCGGTGTTCATGCTGTTCACCATGGCCAATGTGGGCCTTCCTGGCACATCGGGCTTTGTCGGCGAATTCCTGACCTTGATGGGTGTTTTCCATGTGAACACGCTGATTGGGCTTTTGGCGGCAACAGGCGTGATCTTGTCGGCGGCCTATGCGCTGTGGCTCTATCGCCGCGTGGTGTTTGGTGACCTGATCAAGGAAAGCCTGAAATCCATCACCGACATGACCGCGCGCGAAAAGGCGATTTTCGCGCCATTGGTGGTGATGACCATTCTATTGGGTGTCTATCCGAGCCTCGTCACCGATATTATTGGCCCCTCGGTAGAGGCGCTTTTGTTGAATTATCACACAAGCGTTGCGGAGTTTGCCCCCGCAACTGCGCTTGCAGCCAGCCATTGAGGAATTTCTAATGATCGGCGCAGACCTCGCAGTTTTGATCCCAGAGATTGTCCTGTCCATCTATGCGATGGCGGGGCTGATGTTGGCTGTTTACACCACCAAAGATGGCATGGCGCCTGCGTTAACCTACGCGACCGCCGCAGTTTTCGCCATTATGGCGCTCTATGTCGCGGCAACAGGTCAAGGCGATGCAAGCAGCTTTGGTGGCATGATCGTGGTTGATGATTTTGCGCGCTTTGCCAAAATTGTGATCCTTTTGTCCGCGGCGGCAATTTTGATCGTAGGCCAAGAGGCGATGCAGAAATCGGGCCTTGGTCGGTTTGAATATCCGATGATTGTCACCTTGGCGGTTGTTGGCATGATGATCATGGTGTCCGCTGGTGATTTGATCGTGCTTTACATGGGGTTGGAGCTGCAATCCTTAGCCCTTTATGTGGTTGCCGCCTTGCGCCGTGACAGCGTGCGCTCAACCGAGGCGGGTCTTAAATATTTCGTGCTTGGCGCTCTTTCCTCGGGTCTTTTGCTCTATGGCGCGTCCCTCGTTTACGGCTTTGCGGGAACTACGCTTTTTGCGGGCATCATCGAGGCCTCGATGGGGGGTATGTCTTTGGGCATGGTGTTTGGCCTTGTCTTTATGGCGGCAGGTCTGGCCTTCAAAGTATCAGCGGCCCCGTTCCATATGTGGACACCTGATGTTTATGAGGGCGCACCAACCCCTGTGACAGCCCTTTTCGCAACTGCCCCGAAAATGGCTGCAATGGGCCTATTTGCCCGTGTCGTCTACGATGCCTTTGGCATGGCCATTTCCGATTGGCAGCAGATCGTTGCGGCCTTGGCGGTTTTGTCGATGTTTGTCGGGGCCATTGCAGCGATTGGCCAAACCGATATCAAACGCCTGATGGCTTATTCTTCCATCGGGCATATGGGTTTTGCCCTGATGGGTCTGGCTTCTGGCACGGGGCAGGGTGTCGAGGCGATGCTGATCTATATGGCCATCTATGTGACCATGAATATTGGTGTGTTCTCCTTCATTATGTCGATGGAGAAAGATGGATACCCCGTCACCGATATCTCTGCCTTGAACGGCTATGCCACCGCGCAATCGGGTCAGGCCTTGGCGGTTTTGGTGCTGATGTTCAGTCTCGCGGGTGTCCCACCCATGTTGGGCTTTTTCGCGAAATACGCGGTCTTGGTCGCGGCTGTTGATGCGGGCTTGGTTTGGTTGGCCGTGGCAGGGGTCATCGCTTCTGTAATAGGCGCCTACTATTATTTGCGTATCGTCTATTTCATGTATTTTGGCGAACCGCGCGAAGGCCTAGATGGGCGGATGTCGATCATCCAATTCTTGGGCCTGACGATTTCCGCTGTGGTCATGATTGCGGGCATTGTGAATTTGTTCGGGATTGACCATTTGGCGGCCAACGCGGCGCAGGCACTTGTGCGCTGACAGCACGGCGGTTGAACGGGTCATTTTGGCCCGTGTCGACAGCACCATGGCCGAAGCGGAGCGGCGCTTGCGCGCCGCGCCGCTAGAGCGACCCACATGGATTTTGGCCCATACCCAAGAGGCGGGATATGGTCGGCGGGGGCGGGCATGGCGCGCGCCCCTTGGTAACTTCACAGCCTCATTCATCCTGTCACTCAACTGCCCCCCGCAAGAGGCAGCTTTGCGCTCGTTCACCGCGGCGCTGGCCTTGCGCGATGCTTTGGCCAATTATGTGGCGCCTGACGCATTGACCTTAAAATGGCCCAATGATGTGCTGCTTCATGGTCAGAAAATCGCGGGCATCCTGCTGCAAAGCCACGGGATCGCTGCGGGCCAGCAGGGGCATTTGGTGATCGGCATCGGTGTGAACCTTCGGCACAGCCCAGATGTGGCGGGCCTTGAGGAGGGCGCGCTTGCGCCCATTGATCTGTTCAGCGTTGCAGGCCAATGCCCAGACCCTGAAACATTTTTAGATCACCTGACCCCGCGCATGGCTCACTGGGAGGCGCAGATCTCTCAGCAGGGTTTTGCCCCTGTGCGCGCCGCATGGATGACCCACGCCGCCAAGCGCGGCGAAGTCATTTTGGCGCGTTTGCCCAATCGGGACATTCGTGGTGTTTTTGACGATGTCGATGAAACTGGTAATCTGATATTAACCACGCCAAGCGGGCCTTGTGCCATTGCGGCGGCGGATATTTATTTTTAGGGGGCGTGCGAGATGCTTCTTTGCGTGGATTGCGGCAATACGAATACAGTGTTTTCCCTATGGGATGGCGTGCAATTTCTGTGCACATTACGCACCGCAACCGAGCATCAACGCACCGCAGATCAATATTACGTTTGGTATTCGACCTTGATGGATCATTATGGGCTAAAACCCAAGATTGACGCGGTGATTATCTCCTCAACTGTGCCACGCGTGGTCTTTAACTTGCGCGTGTTGTGTGATCGCTATTTCGACTGCCGCCCGCTTGTGGTTGGTAAATCTGAGTGTCTCTTGCCTGTGCCGCCACGGGTGGATGCAGGCACGCAAGTGGGGCCTGACCGCTTGGTCAATACCGCGGGCGCCTATGATCGCCATGGCGGCGATTTGATTGTGGTGGATTTTGGCACAGCAACCACCTTTGACGTTGTGGCCGAGGATGGCGCTTATGTGGGTGGTGTTATCGCGCCTGGCGTAAACCTTAGCCTTGAAGCATTGCATCACGCAGCCGCCGCCTTGCCCCATGTGGATGTGACAAAACCGCAATCGGTGATTGGCACCAATACGGTGGCTTGCATGCAGTCGGGCGTGTTTTGGGGCTATGTGGGCCTTGTGCGTGGTATTTGTGACCGCATTCGCGCCGAGCGCGACCGCCCGATGCGGATAGTTGGGACAGGGGGGCTTGCGCCGCTCTTCTCTACGGGCGATGTGTTGTTTGACAGGATCGAAGATGATCTGACCATGCATGGTCTGACCGTGATCCATAAATATAACGAGGAACAGGCAAGCTGATGAGCGATCGAAACAGGCTGATCTATCTTCCCCTTGGCGGGGCAGGTGAGATCGGAATGAACGCATATGTCTATGGTGTTGGAGAACAAGGTGCGGAGCGTTTAATCCTTGTCGATTGCGGCGTCAGCTTTCCCGACATGGATGGTCAACCGGGCGTTGACCTGATCCTGCCTGATATCGCGTGGTTGGAAGAACGCGCAGATCGCCTTGAGGGGATTTTCATCACTCACGCCCATGAAGATCACGTTGGCGCCCTTGGCCATTTGTGGGGGCGCCTGCGCGCGCCTGTTTACGCCCGTAATTTCACGGCCATCCATGCGCGCCGCAAATTGGAAGAGGCGGGCCACGACCCTGATCAGGTGCGGGTCGTTGGGGCCTATCCCGAAGTGGTGGAAGCAGGCCCGTTCAAGGTGCAATTTGCCCCCGTCTCGCATTCCATCCCTGAAAGCTCGGGCCTCGTTATCGACACTGAACATGGCCGCGTGGTGCATTCGGGTGATTTCAAAATCGACACGAACCCGATGGTCGGCGAACCCTTTGACGAAGCCATGTGGGGCGAGATCGCAGGGAAGGGGGTCTTGGCTTATATCTGCGACAGCACCAACGTGTTTTCGCGCCATGAGGGGCGCAGCGAAAGCCAGTTGCCAGAACCCATCACAGCGCTGATTGGGCGCGCGCGGGGTATGATGGTGGCGACCACCTTTGCCTCCAATGTTGCGCGGGTGAAAACCTTGGCCGATGCCGCGGTGGCCAATGGCCGTTCCGTCTGTCTGCTGGGCCGTGCGATGCAACGCATGATCCGCGCCTCGGTCGAGGCGGGCGTGCTGACAGATTTCCCCTCTACCGTGTCAGTTGAGGAGGCCCGCGATATCCCACGCGAAAACCTCATGCTGATTGTGACAGGCAGTCAGGGGGAACGGCGGGCAGCCTCGGCGGCCCTATCGCGCGGCTCTTATTTGGGGATGGAGCTGAAAGAGGGCGATATGTTCCTGTTCTCATCCAAAACAATTCCCGGCAATGAGGTTTCCGTGGGGCGTATTCAAAACGCGCTTGCAGAAATCGGGGTAGAGATTGTGGATGAACAATCGGGCTTTTTCCATGTGTCGGGCCATGCCAATCGCCCCGATTTGGAAAAGATGCATGATATTTTGCGTCCACGTATCCTTGTGCCCAATCATGGTGAATTCCGCCATTTGCGCGAACATGCACGGCTTGCCATGGAAAAGGGAATGCTTGGCCTTGTTGCGCCAAATGGCACAATGTTGGAATTGTCAGGCAATGCGCCCGCTGCGGTGGAGTATGTCGAGGTCGCGCGCGATTACCTAGATGGCAGCACACGGGTGGGCGCCTATGACGGGGTGATCCGTGATCGCATGAAACTGGCCCTAAACGGCCTCGTGATTGCGGCGCTGATTGTCGATGAGGATGACAGCTTGATTGAAGATGCATGGGTCGAGCTGCGTGGTCTGCCAGATCATTTGCGCAATGGCCATGGCAGTTTAACCGAGATGCTCGAGGATGAATTGGCCGATCTTCTGCCGCGTCTGGATCGCAAGATCACCCGTGATGACGACAAGATTGAGGAGGCGGTGCGCCGCGCCATCCGCCAATCTGTTCAGGCTGAAATCGGCAAAAAGCCTGAGGTCAGCGTGATCATCAGCCGCCTTGTTGCGGAATAAAAAAAACGCCCCAAGCTGGGGCGTTTTTTTTATTCTTCTGATACTGCTTCGGCGGGGGTTTCTGCCCCTGCCGCCTCAGATTTTTCTTTAGGTTTGCGCGGGCTGCGCTTGCGCTTTGGCTTTGGGGCCTCCTCAGTGGCGGCCACTGGCGTCTCAATCTCTTGCGCCTCAGCTTGGCTCTGCTCATCCTCTGCATTGGCAGAGACATAGCTGCTGCTTGGCCCGCGGCGTTCGTCAAAGCTGAGCGCGATAAAGCTTGGTAAATGCTCACCCATGCCAACAACACGATGTCCGCCACCTTGTCCGCCGCGATTGCGTCCGCCGCGCTCATGGCGGTCATGGCTGCGCTCGGGGCGCGGCGCCGTGCTGCTCGGCGTTGGCTGGGGCGGGGTGTTGTCTTCGGACACCTCTTTGGGCGCTTCGGTCTTTGTTTCAGTCTTTGTTGTGCTGCCCTCATCGCCCTCGTGCGACTTGCGGCGACCACGCCCCCCGCGGCTGCGGCGCGGCTTGTCGCGGTCATCATTCGCCGCGTCCGCTTCATGAGGCTTTTGCGCGCTTGTGGGGCTCCATGGCAGGGACTCATCAGTCGGAATGGGCTTGCCAATCAAGGCCTCAATCGCCGTGAGATATTTTTCATCTGCAGGCACCGCGATGGTGATTGCGCGGCCCTTACGCCCTGCGCGGCCCGTGCGGCCAATACGATGGACGTAATCCTCGGCGTGGGAAGGGACATCATAATTGAACACATGGCTTACGCTTGGCACATCAAGCCCGCGCGCGGCCACATCTGAGGCCACAAGAAAGCGAAGGCTTCCTTCGCGGAACCCATCCAACGTGCGCATGCGTTGCGATTGATCTAAATCGCCATGAATAGGGGCGGCATCCAGCCCGTGTTTCTTCAAAGATTTTGCGACTATATCGACATCCACCTTGCGATTGCAGAAGATGATGGCATTTGTGCAGCCCTCGCCCTCTGCGGCAATCGCGGCGCGCAGCATGGTGCGCTTTTCTTTCGCGCTTGTGTCGCGGCGGGTGGGTTTGAAAGAAAACAACGCCTGCGTGATTGTGTCGGATGTCGTGGATTGGCGCGCCACTTCGATCCGCGCGGGATTCGACAAAAATGTTGATGTGATCCGCTCAATCTCTGGGGCCATCGTGGCAGAGAAAAAGAAAGTTTGGCGCGTGAAGGGCGTCAGCGAGAAAATCCGCTCAATATCGGGGATAAAGCCCATATCCAACATGCGGTCGGCCTCATCCACCACCATGATCTGAACGCCCGTCAACAACAGTTTGCCGCGCTCGAAATGATCCAACAGACGGCCTGGTGTGGCGATCAGAACATCGACACCCCGATCAATCAGAAGGTCTTGCTCTTTAAATGATACGCCGCCAATCAGCAGCGCCTTGGTCAGTTTCAGATGCTTGGTGTAGGTGTCGAAATTTTCGGCCACCTGTGCCGCCAATTCGCGGGTGGGACAAAGAACAAGGCTGCGTGGCATCCGCGCCCGTGCCCGCCCCCGTGCCAATAGCGTGATCATGGGCAATGTGAAACTGGCGGTTTTGCCTGTGCCCGTTTGGGCAATCCCCAAAACATCGCGCCCTTCCAATGCGGGGGGGATTGCGCCTGCCTGAATGGGGGTTGGGGTTTCATACCCTGCTTCAGATATAGCTTTCAGAACCTTCGGATTGAGGTTTAGATCGGTGAATTTGGTCATATGCGTCCGTTCTGGCCAGTCTCAACTGGCATATGTGAAGGAGCGCATATCCTCGCGCGCTCCGCGGCGTGATCCTTGGCCAGATTGCCAAGAATGGACAAGCATTTAGCCGAAACCACGGCAAGGGTCAAACGGGGTGTTAAACCATCAATTCCTTGGTCGCCGAGAGCCGCACATCGGGGTAGTCGCGTTCGACACGATCAATGTCCCATTGCAGGCGCGTCAGATACACAGGGTCGCCATCATTATCGACCGCCATATGTTGTTTATTGGCGGTCGCAAATGCGTCGACCTTGTCGCGCGCGCCATGCACCCATCGGGCCGATGTGAATTGGCTGGCTTCAAAGCGCACGGGCAGGCCATATTCCAGTTCTATCCGACTGGCGAGAACCTCAAATTGCAGCGCGCCCACAACACCCACGATAAAACCTGAGCCAAGCTGTGGCTTAAAGATTTTTGCAGCCCCTTCTTCGGCGAATTGCATAAGCGCCTTTTCAAGGTGTTTGGCCTTCATCGGGTCGCCTGCGCGCGCCACTTGCAACAATTCAGGCGCGAAACTGGGTATCCCTGTAAAGCGTAGCGCCTCCCCTTCGGTCAGGGCATCCCCGATGCGCAACTGCCCGTGATTGGGAATGCCGATGATGTCGCCTGCCCATGCCTCTTCTGCCAATTCGCGGTCAGCGGCGAGGAAGAGCACAGGATTGGATACAGCCATCGGTTTCTTAGAGCGCACATGATGCAGTTTCATGCCCCGCTCAAAATGTCCTGACGCCAAACGAATAAATGCCACACGATCGCGGTGTTTTGGGTCCATATTGGCCTGAACTTTGAACACGAAGCCCGTTACCTTGGCTTCTTCTGGCGCAATTTCGCGCGGATCGGCCGTTTGCACCTGTGGCGCGGGGCCGAATTCGGCAATGCCTTCCATCAATTCCCGCACCCCAAAGGAGTTGATGGCCGAGCCAAACCAAATCGGGGTCATCGCACCCGCAAGGAATGTGGTGCGGTCAAAGGCGGGCAGCAATTCGCGCGCCATCTCGATTTCTTCGCGCAGCTTGGCCAGCTGTGCTTCGGGGATGTGATCCGCAAGTTTCGGGTCATCTAGCCCACTCATCTTGACCGTTTCGGCAACGCGGTTGCGATCGGCGCGATCCATCAATTCAAGCCGATCATGGATCAGGTCATAGCACCCCAAGAAATCGCGCCCCATCCCAATGGGCCAACTGGCGGGGGCCACATCAATCGCGAGGTTCTCTTGGATTTCGTCAATGATTTCGAATGTGTCGCGGCTTTCGCGATCCATCTTGTTGCAGAAGGTGAGGATGGGCAAATCGCGCAAGCGGCAAACCTCAAAGAGTTTTTGGGTCTGGCTTTCTACGCCCTTGGCCCCATCAATCACCATGATGGCGGCATCCACCGCCGTAAGCGTGCGGTAGGTATCCTCTGAGAAATCGCTGTGGCCGGGGGTGTCCACAAGGTTAAAGCGGAACTCGCGGTAATCAAAGGACATGGCCGATGCCGAGACCGAGATGCCGCGATCCTGTTCCATTTTCATAAAGTCCGAGCGCGTGCGCCGTGCTTCGCCTTTGGCGCGCACTTGACCCGCCATTTGAATAGCACCGCCATAGAGCAAGAATTTCTCGGTCAGCGTGGTCTTGCCCGCGTCTGGGTGGGAAATGATCGCAAAGGTGCGTCTGCGCCCGATTTCAGGCGGCAGGGCAGGGCGATTGGCGAGGGGTGAAGGCGATATATCGGACATGGGGCGCGGTATATGGCGCGATGCGCCCTTTGGAAAGGGGGATGATGCGGCAGGGCCATCAGAATATGCTATGGGTTGGGGCGTTTTTTGCCACCCAGTGAGGCCTCGTAAAGCGCCTTGGCGGGATCCCCCCCTGCGCGGGCAAGCGCCAGCGCGTCAAGCTCAAGCGCGGTGCGTAATTCGGGGCTTAGATCGGGCGCGGCGGTTGCAAGGATCGCTTCGGGCAAGGCGGGGCGGGTTTGTCCTGTAACCATCAGGCTTTCGACCGCGATCCCCTCGGCATAGAGGATTTCGTGACGATCAAGTAGGATTTGGAACCCATCAAAGAAGCCGCCCTCAAGCCGCGTGATCGTGCTGCCATTGATCAAATGGGCGGCCTTCACCATGACCTCAGCCCGGCCTGTGCCAAGCATATCTTGGCGCTGCCACACAAAGAGGCGATGGTTCGGCATCAAAACCAAATCTCGCGCCGTGTTTAACGCGCCTTGGCGGATCAGCACGGGCGCTGTGCTGCCTGTGCCGCGCAACACCGTGCGCCCAATCCATCGAATAGGCTGCGCCCCATTTTCGCGGGTCAGCAGCAGGTCGCCCTCTTGCAGCGCCTCAACGGCAATTTGTGCGCCAGAGGCAAGGGTAAGGTGCGTGCCTGCCAAAAAGGACAGGCAGGCAATATCAGCAAAGCGCAGCGATGCTGTTTCGGCCTCAGAGCCCACCAATTCATAATCTTCGCCCGGCTCAAGGTTGCACAGCGGCAGGATGTAATGGGCGGGTTGGCCCGCAGGCCAGATTGTCAGGGTCAGGATTTCGGCCAAAGTCCCGTCTGGGGTCATCAATTGGTGACAGGCTGCAATCGTCAGCTTGTCGCCTGCACGGCCCAATTGACTGCCTTCGGCCACCAACTGCGTGCCATCGGCATCATCCCGCATGGCAAGGGTGAGGGCGCTGGCATCTTTGCGCATGCGGTAGATATCGCCTGCTTCCACCTCGTCAAAGGTGCCAAGCGCATCGCCTTCATTGGCGCCGCGATCCACGCAGAACTGCGTGGCAGGATAAACATCGAATTTTAATTGTGTGGGTAAGCTGGCCATTTCACCCTCCTTTTTTCTCAATAGAAACGGGGCAGGGCGCGGTCAAGCGGCGCTTTTGGTGAAAGGTAAATCTAGCGCAAGACTGGATTTGGCGGCAACAGGCACCTAACTTGCCCCCAGAGGCGCGCTTGCGCGCTAGGAAAGATAGTAAAGAATGCGAGGGAGCAGATCATGGATTTGGGCATCAAGGGAAAACGCGCATTGGTTTGTGCATCGTCCAAGGGCTTGGGGCGCGGCTGCGCCGAAGCCTTGGCTGAGGCAGGGGTTGATCTGGTGCTCAACGCCCGCGGGGCAGAGGCGCTTGAGGCGACTGCCGCGCATATTCGCGACACCTATGGTGTTTCAGTCACCGCCATTGCCGCCGATATCACCGATGAGGCAGCGCGCGCCGATGTTATCGCGGGAGCGGGTGCGATTGATATTCTTGTGACCAATGCAGGCGGCCCCCCACCAGGTTTGTGGTCGGATTGGACGCGTGAGGATTTCATCAAGGCGCTGGATGCCAATATGCTGACGCCAATTGCGCTGATGAAACATTACATGCCGCAGATGATGGAAAAATCATGGGGTCGCGTGGTCAATATCACCTCGCAATCGGTCAAGGCGCCGATCCCACAATTGGGCTTGTCCAATTCTGCACGCGCAGGCTTGACGGGCTATGTTGCGGGCACAGCCCGTCAGGTTGCTGCCAAAGGGGTGATCATCAACAATCTCTTGCCTGGTATTCACGCCACGGATCGCGCCGATGCGCTTGATAAGGGTGTGGCGGAACGCGAGGGGATCAGTGTTGAGGAGGCACGCACCCGCCGCTTTGGCACCCTACCTGTTGGGCGCTATGGCACGGCGCAGGAATTTGGCGCTACTTGTGCCTTTCTATGCTCGCAACATGTGGGCTTCATGGTGGGGCAAAATGTGCTCTTGGATGGTGGTCAGAACGCCATAACCATTTGAGAGGCCGCAGCAAAGCGGCGCTTGAAAGGGGGGCTTGTGCCTGATAGCCAACCAAGTTGAGTGTTTTTATCAGGATGTAAGCGCCCTATGAACCAAGTCCCGCGCCAAAATTCCCCGCGGCTTGAGGTAAGCAACCTCTCTTGCGTCTTTGATGGGACGGAAGTGGTGCGGGGCATATCCTTGTCGGTGGCGGCTGGGCAGGTGATGTGTTTGCTTGGCCCTTCGGGATGCGGAAAATCCACCACATTGCGTGTCATCGCGGGGGTCGAGCGTCAAACGGGTGGGACGGTTGCGCTTGATGGTGTCACTGTCTCCGATGCAGGGCTGCATCTGCCCCCCGAGGCAAGGTCGGTCGGTTTGATTTTTCAAGATTTCGCGCTTTTTCCGCATCTCAACGTGGCGCAAAATATTGCCTTTGGTCTAAAGGGGCGCGGCCCTGAAGTGGGCGCGCGGGTTGAGGACTTGCTCGCCCGTGTCGACCTCAAAGGCTATGGGGAAAAAGGCATCCATATGCTGTCGGGCGGCGAGCAGCAGCGTGTGGCCTTGGCCCGCGCGCTAGCACCGCGCCCCAAAGTGATGCTGATGGATGAACCCTTTTCGGGGTTGGATAATCGTCTGCGCGATGGCATCCGCGATGAAACATTGGAATTGCTGAAAGAAGAGGGCACAGCGGTGGTTCTTGTCACCCATGAGCCCGAGGAAGCGATGCGCATGGCAGATCAAATCGCCTTGATGCGCAACGGTCAGATCGTGCAACAGGGCGCGCCTTATAATATTTACAACGCCCCCGTGGACAAGGCGGCGGCGGCGTTTTTCTCGGATGTGAATGTCATCTCTGGCCGTGTGGACGGGGCACTGACCGACACTGCCTTTGGGCAATTCTTGGCGCCAGGTTTTGCCGATGGCACGGCGGTTGAGATTGTCTTTCGCCCCCAACATGTGAAGATTGATTTTGATCGGGGCGGTCGTGGCCCAAACCCGACTGTCAGCGATGGTGTGCCAGCACGCGGCATGGTCGAGCGCGCGCGCTTCATGGGCCATGAAAGCCTTGTTGAGTTTCGCATGGATTTCAACGGCGAGGTGATCCGTGCCACGGTGCCGGGCGTATTTTTGCCCAAGAAAGGCACCGCGATGTGGTTGAGCCTGCGCCGCGAGAAATGTTTTGTCTTTCCCGCGGCCAAAGCATCCTAAACGGGCCTTCATTATACAATCGTGATCAGTTTCCCGCGTGCAGGGGCGTTTTGCCCCTTGCAGGCGGCGCAGGATTTCGCAACATTCCCTTGGTGGGCAAGCGGCATTGGCCTTTGGGGGCTATGGCGTTGAGGCCAAGATATAAACGCGGCGCGGTTGATGTGCGGAGTGTTTCATCAGTCGGCGCTGAAATGGGAGAGCGAAATGTTCAACAATATTGGCCCTGCAGGGCTTTTGCTGATTGCGGTGGTCGTGCTGGTTCTATTCGGGCGCGGCAAAATCGCGGGCCTGATGGGCGAAGTGGGGAAAGGTATCACCGCCTTTAAGCGCGGCGTCAAAGACAGCACCGAGGAGCTTGAAAATAAAGCTGCCGATGGTGAGGGCGCGCGCGATGTCACCCCTGAAAACGAGCGTGACAAGGCCTAATGATCGTCTTTGGCCTTGCGCATTGGCGCGGGGCGGGATCATGAAACCCTGCGCTAATCGCGGTTTGTCACGAGAGGGACGCCATGCCTGATATCGGGTGGATGGAATTGATGGTGATCGGCATTGTTGCCTTGATCGTTGTCGGGCCAAAAGACTTGCCTGTTATGTTCCGCAAAGCGGGTCTGTTTGTGGGCCGCATCAAAGGCATGGCGCGCGAGTTTACCTCGGCTATGAATGATGCGGCTGATCAAACGGGCATGCGCGAAATGAACCGCGAGATGAAAGCCCTGACCAATCCGCGTCAATATGGTCTGGATAAGGTCAAGCAATCTCTCAACGCGGATCTTGATCTCGATGCAGATTTCAATAGCGACAAGCCGCTGAAGACGGGCAATCAGGGTAAACCTGCGGGCGCGCAAGGAAATCCGACACAAGCCCCCGCACCTGCCGTTAAGCGCAGTGAGCCTGCAGAGGCGCCAAGCGAGGTGCCAGCGCAGGCAAAAGCCGCGCCTGCCAAAAAGACGGCGCCCAAAGCAAAGGCGGCCCCGAAGGCTGCGCCGAAAAAGGCACCTGCGAAAAAAGCCGAACCTGCAAAAACGACACGGGCCAAGGCCGCGCCTGCAAAGGCCAAGACGACTGCGCCCAAAGCGGCCCCTAAACCCCGCGCGAAAAAGGCGGATGAGGCATGAGCGAAGACGAGATTGAAGATCATTCCGCCCCATTGATTGAGCATTTGGCGGAATTACGCACGCGGTTGATCCGCTCGGTTTTGGCCTTTGTGGCGGGTATGGTGATTATGTTCACTGTAGCCGAACCCTTGCTGGAATTTATTTCGCAACCTCTGGCCGATGTCTTGCGCGCGCGGGGCGAAGATGCACGTTTGATCTTCACCGCCCCGCAAGAGAAATTCTTTGTCTTGATCCGTATTTCGGTGATCGCGGGCTTTGCGATTTCTTTCCCTGTGATCGCGCATCAGCTTTGGCGCTTTGTGGCACCGGGTCTCTACAAGACCGAGAAAAATGCGTTTTTACCCTTCTTGATTGCTTCGCCGCTTTTGTTTCTCTTGGGGGCTGCCTTCGCGCATTTCATCGTCACGCCCTTGGCTATGAATTTCTTCATCGGGTTTTCTGATGCGATCCCTGCCTTGGCCAATTTGATTGCAGGGGAGGGGGAATTCCAACCCTCCGCGCCCTCACAAGAGTTGCAAACGGTCTTTCTTGGTTCGGTGCGCGAGTCGCTTGATCTGGCGCTTAAGTTTATCTTTGCCTTCGGGCTGTGCTTTCAGCTGCCCGTGCTTTTGACCTTGATGGGTAAGGCGGGTTTGGTTTCAGCCGCAGGTCTGCGCGATGTGCGCAAATATGCGATTGTGGGCATTTTGGTCGTTGCGGCCTTAGTGACCCCGCCCGATGTTGTCACGCAGCTGATCCTGTTCACCGCCGTTTATGGGCTATACGAGATCTCCATTTTCTTGGTCGCCATGGTTGAGAAAAAGCGCAAGGAGCGCCTCAAGGCCGAAGGCCTGTGGGATGAAGACGAGGCCGATGAAGCGCCCGCAGAGGACGCGGCGAAGAAAGAGTAAACGGTAGTAATGGCTATGGCGAAAAAGCAGCTTGCCCGAATTGCGGATGCGTTAGAACGGATGGCCCCGCCCGCCGCGCAAACCCCTGATTGGGATGCGGCTGATGCCTTTGTGTGGCATGCAGATCCTGATCATTTGGAACCTGTCGCACAGATTTCGCGCGTGGGTGTTGAAATGTTGGTGGGCGTGGATCGCGCGCGCGACACGCTTATGGCCAATACGCGCCAATTTGCGCGCGGCTATGCCGCCAATAACGCGCTCTTATGGGGCGCGCGGGGGATGGGGAAATCCTCGTTGGTTAAGGCCGCACATGGGGCTGTAGTGGCCGAGGGTCTGCCGCTCAAATTGGTAGAAATGCAGCGCGAAGATTTGCCCACGATTGGCAGGCTTTTGACGCTGTTGCGCGCGGCCCCTGCACGCGTGATTTTGTTTTGTGATGATCTATCCTTCAGCCATGATGACCAACATTATAAGTCGCTCAAGGCGGTTTTGGATGGTGGTGTGCAAGGCCGCCCTGAAAATGTGATTTTCTATGCCACCTCTAACCGCCGTCACCTGATGCCGCGTGATATGATCGAGAATGAGCGCAGCGGTGCTATAAACCCGTCTGAGGCGGTTGAGGAGAAGGTCTCGCTCTCGGATCGGTTTGGGCTGTGGCTTGGGTTCCATCCTTGCACGCAAGACGAATATTTCGAGATGATTGACGGCTATTGCCGTGCCTATGGCGTGACTGTGCCCCAAGATCAGTTGCGTGCCGAGGCGATTGAGTGGACTGCAACGCGCGGGGCGCGGTCAGGCCGCGTGGCATGGCAATTTTTCACTGATTTGGCAGGTCGACACGGCGTTGCGCTGAAGTAACTATAGACCGAAAACCCGCTCCCCAAGGCTCAGCCACAATGGCATGGTTGCGAAGGAGAGCAGCGTTTGCACGGTGATCATTGCGGCCATAAGCGGCGCATCCCCTCCCATTTGTCGGGCCAATGTATAGGCGGCCACGCCTGTTGGCAGCGCGCCAAAGGTCAGCGCGATTTGTGCCTGTAGGGGCGGCACATCGAGGATCAAAGCCAACCCCATAATTGCGGCAGGAAACAAGCCAAGCTTTGCGATGGCTGCAAGAAATAATGGCCCCGCCTCTGCCGAGAGACCGCGCAGTTTGAGGTTTGCCCCAACGCACAGCAACATAATGGGCAGGGCCGCTTGGCCCAGAATTTCGAGGCTGTCATGAAAAACTGGCACGCGCGGCAACCCTGCAAGGTTCCATGCTAAGGCGGCGGCAATCGACAGAATCAAAGGGTTTTTCGCAAGATTTTTCAGCGTGGCGGTAATCTGGCCGCCAATCCCCGTGCCGCGCTCTTGTGGCAACATGAGAACAAGCGTGGTCACCACTGTTAGGTTGACCACAGGCACCAGAATGGCCGCGCCTAAAATCGCAAGCTCCAATCCCTCAGGCCCATAGAGGGCGCCTGCAACCGCAAGGGCGATGAACGTGTTGAACCGTCCCGCCCCTTGCACCAAAGAACTGCCCGCGGCGCGCCCATGGTGGCGCATTAAGCCTGCCCCGATGAGCCCCGCAAGGATGCCCACGAAAAATCCCGCATAGAGCAATGCGGAAAAGCCACCCAAAGCAGCTGCGCCCAAATCGGCTGTAGAAATGCTATCAAAGAAGATGGCAGGCATCAGAACCAGATAGACCAGACGATCATTGAGGTTCCAAAACTCGGCCGAGGGCAGGCCCGCGCGGCGCAGGCCGTAGCCTGTGGCAATCAGAACGAAAATCGGCGCAATGGCGAGGGGTATTGTGAACATGGCGCTGTCTTACGCCTCTTGCAGGATAATGGCGAGCAGCGCGGCGAGGATCAGAACCAATCCCATCACCTCTTTTTTGGTGCTGCGTTCCTTAAGCCAGAAGAGGGAAAAGAGATAGGTAAAGACCAATTCTACTTGCCCGACCGCTTTGACCAATGCCGCATTTTGCAGGCCAAAGGCCAAGAACCATCCAAGTGAACCCAAAAGCGAGGTGGCCCCCGTGGCAAGTCCAATGCGCCATTGATGCAGCACAGAACCAATTTGTGCGCGCTCGCGCCAAGCGATCCAAAGGCCCAAACTGCTGGCTTGGATGGCGCAGGCCACCGCAAGGGCAAATCCAGATCGCAGCAGCGCATCCCCCCCTTCAAGGCTGAGGATCGCGCCGCGATAGGTCACGGCAGACACCCCGAATAGCCCGCCAGAGGCCAGCCCGAAAAATGCGGCCTTGGTGGCAAAGCGTGCGAGAAGGGTTTGACCATCGCCCTTTTGCCCCCCGTCTGAGATCAAAATGACGCCGATCACCCCAACCACGATGGCGGCAAAAACCCATACTGATACGCCTTCGCCTAAAACCACCAAACCGAGGCAGGCGGTCAGGATGGTTTCCGTCTTTTTCAGGGTTACGCCAATTGCGAAGTTGCGAAACCCAAACAGCGCCACAACACAGGCTGTGGCCAGAATTTGGGCCAATGATCCAAGAACGATATAGGCCCAGAACTGGGGTTGGATCTGCGGCAAATCAAACCCGCGTAGGCGGGCATATAGGATCACGCCACAGGCCACGATGGGCGCGCTGTAAAGAAACCGCGCCCAAGTGGCGCCTGCGGTCGACAGCGCGCTTTTGCGCAAGTGATGCTGCAACAGAAACCTGAGGTTCTGCATGAAGGCGGCAAAGATGGTGGCGGCGATCCAAATTGGCATGCGATCAGATTGCGCCTTTCCTGTGAAAGGGCAAGCGCGCAGTCATGGGTTCAGCGGGATAAAATCATTCGGGTCGTAACCATTGGCCGCAGCAAGGCGCACTGCAGCGTCAATGCGATCAGCGCCCCCCGTTGTTCTGCGGTCAATGATCCACGCCAAGCGCCCGTCAGGCGCGCCTAGCAATGCGGTGCGATAGTCATCATCAACCCAAAGCACCCAAAGCGCCCGCCCGCGCGCATCTGTAAAGCGGGCAGGGTGCGGGCCGTCCGAGGTCAGCGCCATCCTTTGGCCAGACCCATCCACATAACGCAAACCTATGATTTGGCCGCCGCCTTCCTCAAAGCTGAGGTTGCGCGGCGCGGTTCTATCAATAGCGTGGCGCATCACCCATGGCCCCGCAAATCGAGAGGCTTCAAACCGCGTGGTCGAGGCAATCGGTGCATCCGCCCGTCTTGCCCCCACCATGGGGGGGCTGCAGGCTGTGATCAAACACAGGGCCAAGACGAGCGCGGTTTGGGTGAGGCGCAGGCGCATCAATAGGGCAACGGATGGGCGCGATGGATCGCGTCTATCTCGTCCAGAATGTCGCCCGATAGGGTCACATCCAAGCT
>Ga0181573_10000372_pt1 | contig 47361 bp, 24 predicted proteins | sample 101ome_25_FD_148643 | JGI IMG/M metagenome (GOLD analysis project Ga0181573, IMG submission 148643) | Coastal salt marsh microbial communities from the Groves Creek Marsh, Skidaway Island, Georgia - 101409BT metaG (spades assembly) | ecosystem: Environmental > Aquatic > Marine > Intertidal zone...
CGCTGGAGAAGTACAAGGCTGCCGCAGACGAGGAGCTCACGCGGGCCAAGGCGGACCTGGAGAAGGCACTCGGCGAGACATCCACGCTCAGGGCCGAACTCATGGACGCCAAGTCCGCCGCGGAGACTGTCCGCGAGACCATGATGAAGGAGGCTGACGAGCTCCGCGCCAAGTACGAGGGCGAGCTGCAGGGTGCCGAGAAGGCCAAGGCTGAGCTCGAGGCGTGGCGCAAGGACCGCGAAGAATGGGAGAAGACCACCAAGGAGAACTTCCTCGCCATGGAGAAGGAACTGAAGGAGACCAAGTCCAAGCTCGAGGCCACCGAGGAGGAGGCTGTCAAGGCTGCGGACGAGTCCGACGTCGAGGCCATGAAGAAGATCGAGGCGATTCGCGACGAGCTCGAGACTGAGGTTGCGATTGCGTCTGATCGGCTCCAGGAGATGGAGGGCGTGATGCGCGCGGCGCAGCAGGCGCGCGCGGATGCCGAAAAGGAGCTCAGCGACGTGCGTCAAGACATGGACGTGCTGAAGCAGATGATGGACGACACCTCCCGCGACGCGGTGCAGCAGAACCTGGACATGGAGCAAGAGCTGGGCCGCGTGATGAACGAGGCCAACGAGCTTCGCGCCAAGCTCGATGCCCAGGCCAAGGCGCTGGAGGCGCGCGACGGCGACGCGTTCAAGGCGCTCGAGAAGGCATCCGGCGAGACGGCGGCGCTGAAGGCGGACCTGGAGGCTGCCAATGCGGCGGCGGCGGCGGATGCGGCGCTCAGGGCGGATCTCGAACAGGCGATGGTCCGCGCGCACGAAATCGCCAAGGAGAACGCGATCAAGATGGTCAAGCACAACGAGCGCATGGGCCGGTGGAGGTCCTACAAGTCCGGCGACATCGACATCCCGGTCAAGTTCGAGATCGCCGTCGAGACCCTGCCCGGCCAGCGCGTCGCCATGGTCGGCACGTGGAACGACTGGGACATCTCCGCGGCGTTCCCGATGGTGTGGACCGAGGGGAACGTGTGGACGGTGACCACCCCGATCCACGCGGACGACACGTACGAGTACAAGTACGTCGTGATCGACGGCGAGGGACCGGCGGCGTTGGAGAACGCCACGTGGCAGTCTGGAAATAACCGCGCCCTCGGCCTCAACCTCAGCCTGCACGACGAGGTTGCGCTCGTCGAGGTTGTCGACACGTGGAGGCCGGATCCCAAGCAGGCGCCGGTCATCCTCCACATGGTCGACGGAACCGTCAAGGAGGAAGGCAGCACCAAGCTCCTCCACGACGTCGTCAGGGAGCTCCGAACGGAGCAGGCGCTCCTCGACGGATCACTCAACGTCAAGGTCCTCGCGGAGATTGCGCGAGCCATCTCCGCCGCCGCCGGAGACTCCATCGCCGATCCCCTCGACGAGGAATTCTTCGACGCCATGGAACGGGCGGCGGTGGAGGAAGCCGCGCCGCCCAAGCCCCCGAAGGACATCTTCACCACGGCATCCTCCAACATCGTCGCCGCGGAGGAGGCTGAGGAACACGTGCCGGTGTTCGTCGACGCAGAGGAGGATTTCGCCCCGGATGGCGACGTGGAGGCGTCGGCGATGGTGAACGTGAACGTCACCGCCGACGGGGAGCAAATCGCGGAGTCCACGATGGCGGACGTGGACGTGGGCGAGGAGCAGGACGCGTCCGCGGGTCCCCGTTGAGGATCCAGCAAACAGCAGCATGAGACATACGCAACGCAACATAAAATTTTTGACTTTCTGTTTCACCTTGGAGTCTGACCTCGCGGTGCGCGGCGCGAAGACGAGTCGAACCTCGTCTTCACCGCGATCGCGCGGGCGGCGACGATACGAAAACTTTGTAAGTAAGCGAAAGCAGCATGATAAGCATCGAACGTGTCGTCGTCGTCGATAGCCGCCGCGCCCGAAAGCCCCCAAGTCTGTTGCCTGTTCATAGTCTGATATCTTCTCTCGGCTTGTCGCCGTCGTTGGCTCGTTTTCGCCTTTAACAGAAAGTGGTATCGAAGCAGATGCTGATGGGTCGATCGCTGATTGGCCGAGAGCAGCCCGGCATCGGATAGTAGATACTGCCCGCAGATCGTATGGGTTTCAGTCTGCAAATTCCTGTTTATTGGCATCCCCATATAATCGAACCAAGAAATAGACCGTCATGAAGGACGCGAGACCAAAAAATCGTGAAAATCGCGAAAGCGAAGAGATCTTCGATCTCCAAATCTCCAACTGCACCCGACCGAGCGCTCATTCCTCGTACAGGGCGTGCCTCCGTCGCCGCTCAAAGAGTAACCGCACCCTACAAAAATGTCCATGTCCATCGCTACCCAGGCCACCCTCAAGGTCGGCAAGGTCGCGGGCCTGTCCAGGTACGCTTCGCTCGGCTCGCGTCGCGTCGACGCGCGTCGTTTCCGGTGCAAACCCCGGCTCGCTTTTTAATCCATCACGAACGCCAACGCGAACAGGATGCCGATATGCCCCATCAGCGGGTCCGGATGTGCGCCCCGCGCGAGCGACACGCGCGTTCTCTGAGCATCGCGACTGACCCGCACCGTCAATCTCGCCCCCGTTTCCCTTCCCCGCAGGTCCGTCCGCTCCTCCAAGGCCAAGAGGTGCGTCCCTCGCCCCGCGCTCGCCCCGCAACCCCGAACCAAACTCTGACGGAAATCCCGTGTCGGAGGGTTATCTTTTATCGCGCGGTGTCGCGGATATGGGGACCGGATACGCGCCCGCGACGGCGACGCGATGATGCGACGCGTGATTCGAGGCGCACGCCGCGTCCTCCGACGGCGTCCACATCCGTCGCGAGGCTCCGCGAGACGCCCCGATCCCTTCTCCGATCGACGCGCGCGTGCCCGCGCTCGCGATGGGGTCCCTCAATCGTCAAACACTCCCCTCCAAGTGCGCACAAGAGCCAAATCTGACCTCGCCGCCCCGCCCCTTTCCCCGTCGCGTTTCAGGGCCATCAAGTGCGCCGCCGCCGCGGAGACCACCACCAAGAAGGCCGGCCCTCTTCAGCGTGGAGGCACCCTCGAGGGCGAGAAGGCTGCCGGCAAGGACGCGGGCACCGCCGCCAAGACGGGCGCTCTCTTCGCCAACGGCACCCAGGAGTGGTCCGATCCCCGCTGGGTCAACGGCACCTGGGACCTCAACCAGTTCAAGCTCCCCAACGGCGAGACCGACTGGAACGCCGTGATCGACGCCGAGGTTGTCCACCGCAAGGCGCTCGAGGATTGCCCCGCCGTGTACGACGAGGACGGACTCTTCGATACCTCCATCGTCCCGTGGTGGGTGTGGGTGAAGCGCTTCCACCTCCCCGAGGCTGAGAAGATCAACGGCCGCGCCGCGATGGTCGGCTACGCGTTCGCGTACCTCATCGACGCCGCGGGCGGCGCCGGTCTCGTGGATCTCCACCAGTCCTTCCTCGGCAAGACGGCCATCTTCCTCACCGTCGCCTTCTGCCTCACCGTCCGCCGCCTCGAAGATCTCGACACCATGAACGTCCTCGCCGACGAGGCCACCTTCTACGACAAGCAGTGGAACGCCACCTGGGAGGGCAAGGAGCGCCCCTCCGACTCCCAGTAAACGCGCGTTTACAGTTCGTTCGTCTGACGACGGATGTGGTTGATTTGCTGATTCGGTGCGGGCGGGCGGGGACGCGAGTTGGTATTCGGCATTCGCGTCGTGCTCGCTCGCGGGACGAGTGTGGCGGTGGCGGGCTTTTTTCCCACGCGACGATCGGCGACGACGATTGGAGCGGCGTCGCGAGGGGCGGGCCGCCGTGCGGGTGCGCGGCGCCCGCGGGTGTGTTGGAGTCTATTCGAACTTTTTCCCGCGCGTAGACCACGGGAAAATACATAATGTACCAGTCTTATTACGATGAACCGGACGCGTTCGTCTCGCCGTTGTTAGTCTAGCTAGCTAGTGTTGGTACACGCGCCGCTCGCGGTTCCGCCGGGTCTCGGTGGATCTACCACCGCTGGCTCTGCTGCCATCGAAGCCTCCTCAGGTGCTGCCTTCGATCGTCCAGCGCCGCCTTTGCCCACGCGAGCTCCTGCCGCAGCGTGGACAGCCTCATCTCCCTCGCCCGCGCGTCGTCCGCCGCGGACTCGCCCTCGTCCTCGCGCCCGCGCACGAGGCGGACCCCTTCAATCGCCGCGGCCACCCTCGACGCGACGCGCGCGCTCGCGTCGTCGTCGTCGTCGCGCTCGTCGATCCGCGGCGCGCGATCGGCCGCGTCGTTACCCGCATCGCTATCCGGCGAGATCTCCATGTCCAGGTCGAGCACCGACGGCGGAGAGAGCCGCCTCGGGCTCTTCCATCCGAGCTCCCCCCACGGCTTCGAGGGCGTCGCGGCGTTTAAATCCATCGAGCGGAGCGGGCCCTCGACGCGGCGCATCACCTCCTCGAAGTCCACGCGGACGGCGTCGATGAGCTCGCGCCTCACGAGACGACCCCTGAACGCCGCCTGGATGCGCGTCGCGGCCGCCACGCGGCGAATCGACACCTCCATCGCGCCCACTCGCCAGCGGCGTTTCCAACGGCAAACACGCGCTGCGACGACTGACGGACCGGACCGCCTGCTGCGAGTGCCAGTTTGGCTCGCCAGCTCCGAGGAATTACTAGGTCAATTCAGGTACCGAGAGAGGCGCAGAGTGGGCAGAGCGCCGAGGACGCATCGGGGCACGCGGGGAGACGCACAATGGGGAAGATCGTCCCGCCCTACGGCGAGGGCGCGCTGGGCCATCTCATTCTCCAGGTTCTTCGCGACGCGGGCGAGGACGGGCTCACGGTGACGGATTTGATCCAGGCGACGAAGGATGCGGGGCGACGATACCCGAGTAGCGGGGCGGAGCGCTCGGGGGTCACGAACGTCATCGTCGGGGGCACCGACAATCAGAAAAAGCAGGCGCGGGCCATCTTCCAGTGCGCCAACCCCGAGGAGAGGTTCCTCGAGCAGCGTTGGGCGCTCCGGTTCGACAAACTCGATCTCGCGAGCCTCGGCGAGACCCCCACGGAGGACACGTACGTCCCGGCCAAGAGAGGAGGAGCAGGGCGCCGCAAATCATCGGACGCCGTCCCCGCCGACGCGGAGGACGCGTACGTCCCGGCGGGAAGAGGAGGACTGCGCCGCAAATCATCGGACGCCGACGCCGCCGAACCGACCCGAACCAACTCCGGCCGGCCCCGGCGACAGCGATCGACGAAACTCCTCGACGACGACAGCGACTTCGAGTACGACGTCGGCGACGACGGCGATGACGGCGAGGACGACGGCGATGGCGGCGATGACGGCGAGGACGGTTCGTCGTCCGACGACGACGCCCCCGCGGACCCGACGTCGCCCGTCAAGCCGAAGAAGTCCCGGCGCGGACAGGGCCAGCGCGCGCGCGCCGTCGACCCGAACTCTCCCGTTCCGCACGACGACCGCGACGATCGGTTCCCGGTGGACTTTCACAAGGAGGTGAGCGGCCAGGTCCTGGGCGGGGACGTGTGGGTGTGCTTCCTGCCCCGCAGCGACGAGAGCGGACAGGTGGACAAGTCGTTTCGGCTGTTTCGCGAGGACACCAAGACTCGGCGGTGGTTCAGGGACACGGACGACAAGGGGTTTCACGCGCCGGGAACCCACGTGGCGCAGCTTCGGTCGATCGTGGCGGTGACGCGGTACCTGGATAGGGAGGGGGATCGCGGGAAGCTGAGCGACGAGGACCTCGCCGCGAAGTATTCGGACCCCAAGAAGCAACCGGCTGAGCGACCGAAAAAGGCGTCGACGGACAAGGTAAAGTCCAAATCGCTCGAGCGGTCAAAGTCCGCGTCGACGGAACGGTCGAAGTCGCTCCCGGCTGAGCGCCCCGCGCCTCCCGCGCCTCCTCCTAAGGCGGCGGAAGGCACGCCCGTCGACAAGCAGCTGCTCCGTCGCATGCGATGGGGCTGGCCCACGGCGGAGGCGATCGCGGCGAACAAAGTCACGTCGGGCGTCCCCGGCAGGCGCAAGCCGGGCTCTGAACACTGCCCCGACGACGCCGTCGCGTACGCGTTCGTGCTCGTGCGCGGGGCTCCGGAGGGAACCCCACCGCCCGCGGTGACGTCACCGACGGGGTGGGTCATGTGCATCCCCGGCGCGGTGCTCAGGTTCAACGACGAACGCTTGATGATGCTCGCGGAGGCGTGGGAGAGCGCGGAGGGCGTCGCGACGGTTTCGGGGCGCATGGTGCTCACCCGGCGGCAGCTCCGGGAGACGTACCACCTGGAGAAGGGTGCGGTGCGAAAGATGCCGGGGTGGCAGGAGGACGGCGACCTCACGTTCGCCACAGAGGAGGCTGCGGAGACGCGCCAGCTGTTCCTGACGGAGACGGTGACGCAACGGCGGCTCGACGATCTCTACGTCTCCCCGGACGGCGTCCCCGGCGCGTGCCTGGTCCAAGCCCGGGACGCTCGTAAGCCGCCGTCGAGGGGGGTCCTTGACGTGTGCGCCGTGATCGCCAAGCGCAAGTTCGACGTCGACTGGAACAACGTCGCGCTCGAGGACCGAGGGCCGTGGATGCGTTCCAACACCGAGGTGTTCTCGCCCGGGGACCCGCCGGTGCCCAGGGTGGGCGCGACGGGGGCGGCGAGGATCGCGGCGCGAGGATCCGTGGACGCGTCGGTGTCGGGCGGCGGCGGCGGGGCGGCGGCGGCGCTCGCCGCGGTGGCGGAGAAGCGTCGGCTGAAGGCGGAGGGGTCCGCGGAGCCGAAGACGGAGGGGTCCGCGGAGCCGCCGGCTGAACCAATGGACGTCGACGGCGCGTCCGGCGACGGGGCGGTCAAGAAGGAGAAGCGACGAAGGGTCGACCTGCTGCGCGACGACGACGACGACGGCGGCGACGACGAGGAGCGCGAGCGCGACGACGGGGAGGATTACGAGCCCGAGAAGAAGATTCGGAAAAAGTCATTCGTCGACGCCGTCCGCTCGGGAACCGACCAAGGGCGACCGGACGACCAGAGAGCGCTGGAGGACCAGAGAGCGCTGGACGTTCACGCGCAGGTACGCGCCAAGGCTGACGAACTTCGCGAACAGCAGGCGGCGCGCGCCAGAGCGGAGGCGGCGGCGCGAGAGCGCGCGTACGAGGAGAAGCGCGAGCGCGAGGAGAAGGCTCGCAAGGACCGCGAGGCTCGGTCGCTGCAGCTCAAGCAGATGATGGAGAGGCAGAAGCGCGAGAAGGACAACGCCGCGCGCATGAACCTGATGGGCAGCGCCGTGGAGAAGCAGCGAAAGGAGAAGGAGGAACGCGAGAAACGGGCAAAGGCTGACGCGGAGAGGGCGCGGCGCGAGTCGGAGGTTGAGTCCGAGGCGGCGGCGTACGCGAAGCAGAAGGAAAAGTACAAGGATTGGCCGGTGAACCCCAAGACGGGGAAGCGTTCGCTGCTGCTGGAGGGGGCGCGCCACCCGGTGTGGGCGCCCGCGCCTCCGCCACCGGCGATTCCGCCGCCGGCGCCGCCGCCGATCATGCGGCAAGGTTCGATGGGGTCGATGGCCTCGATGGGAGCGCACGCGCCGCGGGGACCGCCTCCGAGCTGGCCGCCGGGGCCGCCGCCGCCGCCGGGGCCGCCGCCGCCGCCGGCGGCGGCGCAGCCGCCGACCGCTCCTTACCTCTCGCCGCCGCATCCGGATAACCGCGATCGGAACGTGCGACCCGGCGATCGAGACCGGAACAGGAATGCCCGCGACGGCGGCGCTCAGGGAGGCGACGATGAGCTCCCGAAGGACATCGACGGCGGCTTGATTTGGGTCTCGCGCAGGGAGGGTATCGACGAGGCGTACGCGAAGAAACTCATCGGCATGCCCAGTGATGGCGGCGTGGTCTTCGAAAATTGCATCACGTCGCCAAGCACGGTGATCTTCTTGTGCGACGTCACGAAGAGTGACGACGGTCACCAAATCTTGCTCGACATGTTTCGGGCCCAGCCTCGCGAGGGTGCGGGTGAGAGACGGATGTATCGCCGGGAGTTGGTCGATCAGCCCCTGGATCCGACTGCTTTCCTTGAGAGCAAACCGGATGGTCTACCTCACCAGATTAAGCTCGTGCCCTGGCAGATGGGGTCGAGGCCGGGGAAGATTGGGACGATACAACGGGGTCGTTCCAGCTTCTTGAGCGACACGAACTTCCGGGACTGGCTCAGCTTGAACCTCAGAAAGAAAATCAGGGACGAAGGCAAGGACGAATTCCCGGTCGTCCTGAAGCGTCCTGAGGCCGAAGAGCTGGCGTTGGGCCTGATAAAAGAGGGCAGGGAACAGGACAAGAGGAAGTCAAGGCGGCCGGGTAACGGTGGCTACGGGGGCTACAAGTAGCATGAGGTAAATGCAAAATATGACTTCGCGTCTCATGACATCATGACCAGAGGTGGATAATCATCCAAGGTTATGACAACTCTTGCTAATTCTCTGACCACGTTTCCATACAGTTTGGGCAAGAAAAACCCGAGATCGCCCGCCCGGTGAGGTTTCTTCGCCAGGACCGCGCGTTCGGTCAACTCACAGTCGACGCGAGGCGCGGGCACACAGGCTCGACATCCCCCTCGGTCGCGCATCGACACTTCATTCGGTGCCGCATCGTCGACCGGCTCACGCGGGGTAGCTAAAGGAACTCGCGGGAAGGGCACCCGTGCTTGCGAAAAGCACCTCGGCCGTTCAGTAGACTACACATCCCCGTCACAGCCTCGTCAAAGCGCGGAGGACCCGAGGCGCCCGCGATGGAGGGTCCGGATGGAGGCGCGGCGCGAGCCGAGATCACGATCAAGATCCGGCAGCAGGAACCCGCGGGAGAGCACTCTCTGACCGTCGCCGGCGATGTGCGTGCCCCCCGCACCCTCGCCGCCCGCGCGCCTCCTCCACACTTCCTCCCGCGTCCACAACCTTCCTTTTCGCCTCCCACGCTTCTTTTCCCTCGCCCCGCATGCGAGCGTCCGTAGATCTCGAACCTGACGCGTCATCCAACTCCCTTCCACGGCTCATTCAGGTCGACGTCCTCACGCTGAAAGGCATGATCGAGCCCGTCTGCGGCGTGCCCGCCGCGACGCAGCGCCTCATCCACCGCGGCCGCGTGCTCAAGGACGATCAGCGCGTCTCCAGCGCGCGCCTCACCGACGGAGACACGATCTTGCTCGTGCAGCGCCCGCCGGACTCGCCCGCCGCGACGGAGGGCGCCGCCCAGGGCGTCGGCGTCGGCACGGGGAACGCGAACGGGAACGCGAACGGGATGCCGCCCAACCTGGTGCACATGGGCCAGGTTCGCATCCCCCAAGGCTCCACGGGCGCCGCGCAGATCTCGCAGGTGGTCAACGCCGTGCTCAGCAGAAACGGCCACGGCGCGACGACCACGGCGAACGATTTCTCGTCCCTGGGAGAGGGCGGTAACGTCACGTTCGAGCTGACGATGGGACCCAACGGAGGCGCGCCGACGATCAGGCGCGTCGAAGGAGCCCCGGGCGCCGGAACGCCCGCCGGACCCGCGCCCCCCGGCACAGCTGTGTCCGCCGGCGATCCCGCCGCCGCGGCTCGAGCGGCTCGCGCGGGCGCATCGGGCGACCTTCCCGGCACGCGCGCGGCGTACGTCAACCCGGTGGACGTCATCACCGCGCACGTCGAGTCCATGCGCCGGCTCGCCGCGGAGATGGAGAGGGAACGCGCCACAGCTGTCGACTCTGGCGTCACAGCTGTCGACGCTCCGTCCGGCGACGGCGACTCGGCGGCTATGTCGACGGACGAGGCCGACGCGCGGGAGGAGGCGAGCGATGAACCGACGAACACGTGCGTGCACGCGGGGGTCCAGTGCGACGCGTGCGGGGTCCAGCCCATCACGGGCGTCCGGTTCAAGAGCGTCAGGGAGGCTGATTACGACTTGTGCGAGACGTGCCACGGCGCGGGCGGGGAGACCCCGCCGCAGGCGCCGTTCGCGAGGCTCGCGCTGCCGCTGCCCGGCCTCGTCCCGCCGCCGACGACCGCGCCGGCGTCGTTCGTGGAGGCGAGGGCGCGCGGGAGGGTGAGAGGCGGCGAGGCGGCCGTCCTCCCTCGCGGCGATTCCGAAGCCGCCGCCGCCGCCGCGAGTGCCGCCGACGGACGAGCCGGCCGACAGCCGCCGGTGGCGTCGACGCCGACGGTGCAGGTGGTGAGGCGCGTCCCGCCGGTGGTCACCGTGACGGACCTCGCGGATCTCCTCTCCGGTTCCGCCGACGTCGTGGCGAGGATCATGCCCGCGGTGGCGGCGACGGCGGGGACGATGCGCGACGTGGAGGCGAGACGATCGGCCGGGTCGCTCGGGAGCGTGCCGTCCGTCGACGGGTCCACCGCCGCGGCGCAGGCGGAGATGCTTCGGGCGTCGATGACGCTGCACTCGGCCGGGTCGCTGCTGATGGAGCTGGCGCGGCTGATTTCGAGCGTGCACGTCAACGGCGCCGCCTCGGAACCGCCGCAGTTTATGAGCAACTTTGCGAGGCAGCACGAACAAGCGCAGCAGCAGCAGCAGCAGCAGCAGCAGCAGCATCAGCAGCAGGCGGGGCAGCAGCATCAGCATCAGCAGCAGGCGGGGCAGCAGCATCAGCATCAGCAGCAGGCGGGGCAGCAGGCGGGCGGTGGCGACGTCACCGACGCTCTCGCATCTACCCTCGCGGCGGTGCAGGGTTTTCTGGCTCCGCCGCTGATGTACCTCGACCCGCGCGGGGGCACGCAGCCGCTCAGCGGTTTATCGATGCGACCCTCCATCCAGCAGGCGGGCCTGCACAACATGCCCGGCGTGCAGATACCCGCGTCATTCGCCGACGCGGTGGCCAACGGCGTCAACGCGCGTCAACGGATGAGCGTCAACGTCGCCGCGGGAAGGCCCATGCCCGCGACGATGGGCGACGCCAACGCCGAGGCTAACTTGCCCGGCGGCGGCGTCGAGGCGTTCATGACCAACATGATCGACCAGGCGCTGGGCGACATGATAGGGTCGATGGCCGACCGCGTGCAGAGCGGCATCATGGCCAGCGTCGACGCCGTCGCGCAGACCAACGACGAACTGACGGGGGTGCTGACCCAAATCTTGGAGCGGCGCGTCGAGTCGGGCGAGGGTGGCGTCGAGGATGCGGAACGGCTCAGGGACATGCTGCAACGACACCGCGACGAACGACGCGCCGCGATGGACCGCGCGAGGGCGATCAACCCACCCGAGATCCCGACGAACGTGGCTTCGATGCCGCCGGCGCAGTTGCGGGAGCTCCTGCAGCGGCAAGAAGAGGTCGCGCGCAACCAAACCGAGACGCTTGAAATTTTGCGGAGGCACCAGGACGAGCTGATCAGTTTCGACTCGACGTTGGTGAGCCACCCGCAGGTCCCGGATATCCTCCGGCGCACGCGGGATCGCTTGCGAGCGGTGAATGGCTCGCCGCACGCCGACGTTTCCTCGGGCGCGGGCGCGGGCGCGGGCTCGGATGATCGCGCGGGCTCGGATGATCGGTCGGTGGGTGAGGCGACTGGGTTCAATCCTATCCGTCGGGGGTTCCTTCGCAGGAGGCCCAACCCCACGCCGGCGGCTGACGCGCGGCCCACCGCTCCCGCCGCCGCTCCCGCCGCCGCTCCCGCTCCGGCCCAGGGTCAAGACCGGGCGCAAGGCCGGGATCAGGGGCAGGGTGGGCACGGACCGATTCACGGTCTCGTCGGCGCGCTGTTCAACAACATCTTTCACCGCGGAAGGGGTCAGCGGCAGCAGCAGCAGCAACAACAACAGCAGCAGCAGCAGCGGCAGCAGCAGCAGCAGCAGCAGCAGCAGCAGCAGCAGCAGCAGCAGCAGCAGCAGCAGCAGCAGCAGCAGCAGCAGCAGCAGCAGCAGCAGCAGCAGCAGCAGCAGCAGCAGCAGAACCAACCGGCTCAGGCGGCACATGCCCAGGCTCAGGCTCCGCAACATGCCCAGGCTCAGGCTCAGCAGCAGGCCCAGGCTCGGGCTCCGCAACAGACTCAAACCGGCGAGCGGCCCTCGCCGCGCATCACCGTTCGCCGGTGGGAGGTCAACCTACCCATCGGTGGTAACGTCCAGGGCCAGGGCCAGGGTCAGTCGCAAGGTCAGGGTCAGGGGCAGCAGGCTCCGGTCAACAACGCGCCGCCCGAGGTGTTGCAGATGCTGCAGAGGTTCATGCAACAGGGCCAGCCGGGGGTTGGCGCGGCGGCGCAGGGTCAGGCCGGTCAGCAGCAGGCGGGGGGCGCGAACGGCGCTCAGGAGCTGTTCCAGAGCGTCATATCTAACCTCGTGGATAACTTGCAGAACAACCAGGAGGTGAGACAGACCGGGCAGACGCGGCTGAGGCTCGTGCCCTCCCCCGGCGGAGGCTTCACGCTCCTCCCCTTTGACGGCGCCGCGCCCGCCGCGACCGCCGCCGCGACCGCGACCGAGCCGGTTCCCGCCGTCCCCGTCGTCGACCCGGCGGCTGGACCATCCCCGGCGGCTCCCGACCCGATGGTCTCCGAGGCGGCGGTGGTTTCCGAGGCGGCGGTGGTTTCCGAGACGGCGGTGGTCTCCGAGACGGCGGTGGTCTCCGAGGCGGCGGTTGCCGAGGTTGCGTCGATGGATGTCGACGCTGGGAGTCCGGGCAGCGACGACGCGGGCGCTCCGAGAGGCGGCGTGGGCCTCGGGGCGCAGCTGCCGCCCAGACGGAGCTCGGCGAGGAAGAGGCGCGCACCACACCAGCACCCGCAGAGTGACCAGGATTGATCGGGAGATAAATCGCGCGACGGGGTCGTCGCGGACGAGACGAGTGCAAGGAGGTCCAGAGGACTTCTCGGGGAATAATTTTTTGTGTTGGTTTTACTCATAAAAAAAGCGACGTGTTGAAGACTCGTCGCGCCTTCGCCGCCGACGACGCGCGTGGCCCGCTCGATACCGTCGGCGAACGACGTAGTAAACGCGCGTTCCCTTCGCGTGGGGACGCGTTTCAAGTGTCGCGTCGGCGGTAGCCGCGCGCCCTGGACCCGGGCACCAAAAGCCAAAAAGTATATTGGGGACATGAGGGAATCGAACCCTCGACCACCTCTACCCGAAAGAGGTATCATACCCCTAGACCAATGTCCCGTCTAGGATGATACTCGCCCGACCTTTCAGCCGGGGGAAGAGTGCCGAATGATTTTACCATTCGTGACTGTGTTGGCGTACACAGCGATTCGTAGAAATATATCCACGTCAATTTTGGCAAACGAGTCAGACTAAATAACCATTGGACGCCAATTGCCGTATGGGTCCGGAGTTCCTCACGTGTCGCGCGTTGCCTCGTTTTCCCAATTACGGACAAGTACCGCGAAGTCGAGCAGTTGGGAGGACTCGAGCCTTCAAACGTCGTCACTGTGCTCGAGCACTACGCGATGTGGAGGAACGCGGCGAGGCGACTGTCCGGCGCGGCCGCTGGCATGGCGACCGCCGCTGGATCTGCGCACGTATCCTCTTCCGCCGCCGCCGCCCTCAGATCGGGCGCGGTGGCGTCCGCGTCAGCGCCCAGCGTCGTTGCGCGAGAGCTGCGATGCTTCAAGGACAGCGGGAGCCTCCTCCGCCACGGCGCGCCAAATCGTTCGCGACGCTTCGGCTACTACAGGAACGACTACAGGCCCCCACCGCCGAACAACTACCGCCGCGCGCCACCCGCGCTGCCGAACATGGAGGGCGAGCGGATGCTGTGGAGCATCATGGGCGCCAACGCCTTCGTGTTCGCCTGTTGGCACGCCCTCGATCCGAGGCTCATGCAGCAAAACTTCCTCGTCAGCGAGGAGTCCGTGTACGCCGGTCGGGTGCACACCATCGTCACGGCCGCGTTCTCGCACTACAACCTCGGGCACCTCGGCGCCAACATGCTGGCGCTGTACTACTTCGGGCGAAACCTGTCGCGCGTGTTCGGGCCAAAGTACCTGCTGAATCTCTACCTCGCGGGGGGCGTCGCCGCGAGCGCGACGCACGTTGCGTGGTGTCGGTGGGAGCGGGAGCGACGGCAGTCCAGGCGTCGGGGTATCATCGCGCAGCGCGCCGGTCGATGGATGGAGAACACCGCGGGGTACCTGACGACGCCGCCGGCGCTCGGCGCGAGCGGCGCGGTAAACGCGATCGTGCTGCTGAACGCGCTGGTGTTCCCGACGAACACGATTTATCTCAACTTTTTCATCCCGATGCCCAACTGGCTCTTCGCGGCGTTGTTCCTGTCGCGGGACCTGTACGGCGCGCAGTTGGGGCTGGGCGGGTCGAGCACCGGACACGCGGCTCACCTGGGCGGAGCCGGCGTCGGCGCCGCGGCGTGGGCGTGGATGAGGTTCGGCCGGTTCATCCGGCGCTGAGCCCGACGACGTATTCAGCGAGAAGAGAGCGCAGTCGCGACGAATCGGATCGAATCGGACGCGCCGACGTCAAGGAAACTACGCTAATCTTACTGATGGTAATGTCGAGTGTTAGCTAGGATCGACACATCGCTACGACCCGACGACGTGCCACTTCCACGGACTCGCCGGTATCGTGTCCGCGACGGAGCGCCAACCGGGAGACGCGCCGTCCTCGTCGTCTTTATCGTCGCCCGCCGCCGCCGCCGCCGCCGCCGCGACCGCGCCGACGATGACCCGGTTCTTCGGCGTGATCTCCCGCGGTATCGTCCGCGCGTGCACGTGAAACCCCGCCCTACGAAGCAGCTCCAGACGCGCCACGTCCATCGCGACGCTCGGGCAAATCGGCGAGGGCCCCGAGCCGCCCGTACCCTCGTCGGCGAGAGCCGCGTTTAATCGCTCGGCGAACGCGCGAGCTTTCGACAATCCCTGGTGGCAGCACGGAACCACCGCGACGGGCGACCGGGCTTCGGCCGCGAGCTTCAGCACGAGATCGCTCAAATCCCCGCACGCGTGGACCGACACCAGCGCGGTGCACGGCGTCGGGGTCGCGTCGGCGATGGACGCCTCGACGTATCGCAACCTCGCGTGTAGCCTCGATGCCGGGAACGCGTTCGCGAGCGACGAGACGAGTCGTTCGTGACTGTCGGGCTTGCGCCTGTCCACGACGACCGCGGAGGACAGGCGCGGGTTCAGGATGAGCATGCACACGGCGAGGAACCCGTGGCCGCCGGCGAGGTCCATGACGCGGCGATGTCGGCGGCGTTTCGTCGTCGTCGTCGTCGTCGTCGTCGTCGTCGCATCCGCATCAGCGTCGAGCGACGCGGGTCCGAGTGCGTCGGTGATGGCGATCGCCGCGTGCCAGGTCTCGAAGAGCTCCTTACGGGGCAGCGCGTCCGCGTCGCACACGGCCCTGGCGATCGTGGAGAAGGCGTCGTCGCCGGGGAAGCGTCGGGCGTCCATCGGGGTCAGCCGACTCCGCGACGCCATCCTGAAGGTTGGCCTCTCCGCGTCGACGATGAGTCTCGTATCGAGGATCGCGGATCCCGGTCTCGTCGTCGGTTCGCCGGGGTCTGCATCGCGGCTGGTCGCCGCGTCGTCTTCGCGCCACGCGCTCGGTACCAACGCGCGCATCGCCTCGTCCGACGCGTCCGACATCTCCAGCATATCCACGACGGAGGAGGCTGTCGTCGCCCATCTTCTACCGTTCCAGTCGGCGGACGTGGCAGCTGCCGCCCGCACGCGACGCGGGCGATGGACGTACGTATGGCGCGCGGTAGGGGCGACGGCGCACGCGGTTCTCATGTTTCGACCTCCACCGCCTCCACCGCGCCGCCGCCGCGGCAATGTGCGCCGGCGGTAGGGGCGAAGGCCAAAAAGGCAGAGTACATAGAAACGGCACAGGCAAAAGGGCGGAGCCGAGGATCGAACTCGGGACCTCCTGCACCCAAAGCAGGAATCATACCACTAGACCACACCGCCTTATTTAGCGTAAACGATGCTCGCACCGTAACTAGCCAATCATACGATTTTCCGGGAAAGGTGGAGATATAATCATCCATTTAGCTCCACACGAGTTATAGTCAGAAACTCGCTCTGCGACGTATTACGCATTACACGAAAAACGGTATTTCGTATGGGCAAACGGTTACGCGTAATTCACGGCAAATAGGGCGGGAACGTACTTTCCTCGCCGGAGCCAAGAGAAGCGAGCAAGAGGCCCAGTTTGACCCTTCAAGATTCCAGACGACTACTTTTTATCCCTTGTCCCGTGTTCAACCGAGAGCGTCGCTCGGGTCGCGAGGCGGAGGTCACAGCCCGACCGCGCCGAGGCAGGAGGCGAGGACGCCACCTCTCGCGTCCACGCGCCAGCGAGCGCCAGCGCGGTTCCCTCGGAGCGCCTCGGGTGAGAGCCCGCCGGCGGGTCGGTCGCGCTGGTGATCTTCCGATCGTCGCCTCGCGCCCACACATTTTATTTATTTTCCCGCGGGAAAGGCCGGCCCCGGCGAAGCGTTGGGGCACGCTCGGGGCGTCTCTCGGGTCGCGGGAGCGCATCCGCCGGCGCGGCGTCGGCGACTGCGATCGGCGCGCGCGCGAGCCGCGACAGGGAACCGCGCGTCCGAACCCGCGCGTGACGGCGCTCGCGAAACCCGCGCGCCCCGCGTCGAGGAGGCGGGCATTGCCGACCGCCCGGGCGTCGCGGTGAGATTCGGGCGGGGGGCGGTGGAAAATGAGGGGCAGCTCGCGCAACGGCAGCATGGATAACCTCCTCTCCGGGCCGGGTTCCCCCGCGCACGGCGCGTCCAACGGATCGCAGCACTCCAACGTCTACGTCAAGAACCTCTCCGAGGACGTCGACGAGCTCACGCTCAAGGGAGTCTTCGACAAGTTCGGCGCGGTGGAATCGTGCTGCGTGATCCGCGACGTCAGCACCAACTCCTCCAGGGGGTTCGGCTTCGTCAAGTTCATGCAGGTTCACCAGGCCGAGGCGGCGATCAAGGAGATGAACGGCAAGGTCATCCGCGGCAAGGCCCTGGAGGTCAAGTTCGCCAACTCCGACAGCAGCGCCACCACCGCCGCGTCGGGCGTCGGCACGATATCCGACAACATCTATGTCAAAGGGCTGCCCCCGCTGTGGACCGAGGTGGAGCTCCGCGCGTTCTTCAAGATCTTCGGGACGATCATCGAGTGCCGCCTGCTGCACGCGTCGGGTACCACCACCGCCGGCGCCCTGATCCGCTTCTCGTCCATGGAGCAGGCCGCCAGCGCGGTGGTCACCGCAAACGGCAGAGTCCCCGCGGGTGGGCAGGTTCCGCTGGTGATTCGATTCGCCGACTCGCACTCCAAGACGCGACGGTCGTCCAAGTCCGAACGGAACCTCGCGGCGCTGCCCGGGGGCGGGTCCACGGTGGGCGGAAGCGGGCACGGGATGAACGGCCTACCCGGCGGGTCCATCGGCAACGGCTTGGTGGACATACCGGGCGCGGGGGGCGGGAACGCGGGGTCGAGGGATTCCAGTTTTCGCGGCGGATCGCAGCACCACCCGGGCGTGGTATCGCCGGGCACCGCGCTGATCAGCCTCATCGCGAACAACGCCGCCGCGGCGGGGGGTTCCGCGCACGGGTCCCTGGACATCGCGTCCATGCTGCTCGCGCGGCAGAACGCCGTCACGGCGGCGGCGCTGCTCCAGCAGCAGCAGCAGATGGCGGCGACGGCGGACGGCTCGTTCCGAAACGGGTCCTTTCACGTGGGCAGCGTGGACAGCGCGAGCTCCTACGGCGACGACAGCTTCAGGCGCGGGAGCCACAGCCCGTACATCTCCAACGGCAGCCTGGGCGGGGGCGTCAACGGCGGGAACGCGTCGGGGTTTGGCGGCGCGCTCAACGCGCTCCAGCAGCAGCAGCAGCAGCAGAACGGCGGGGTCAACGGCGTCGGCGGCCTCTCCGCCATGTTCGCCGGGGGCATGGACATCGCGGGTTCCCCCAGGGCAGGCGGCGCCCAGGGCGCCCCGAGCACCCAGGGCATAACCTTCGGCACCGGGCATAACCCGGCCACCACCAACGCCCTCGACAAGTCCAGCCGCGGGAGCAGCGTCCGCGGGGGCAACGTGTTTGGCCCGGGCTCCTTCGCGTCGGCTTCGGCGTCGTCGCTGCCCAACGTGGTGTCGCCCGTGGGGTCGTACGACAAGGGCGGCTTGTGGTCCGCGATGGGCGCGGCGTCGGCGGGCGGGACGACCACACACGCCGCGGCGTCGGCGTCGGCGGGGGCCGGACCGGGCGGACCGGGTCAGGCGTCGTTGGGTCAGGCGTCGTTGGGTCAGGCGTCTTTGAGTCAGGCGTCGTTGGGTCAGGCGTCGTTGGACCCGCTCGACCGCGCCGAAACTCCGGGCATCTCCGCCGCGGAAGCCGCGCACCTCCTGGACTCTCTCGAGGACGCCGAGGACGACGTCGCGGCTTTCGTGCCCTTCGGTGGGCGAACCGGCACGGGCGTGGGGGATCGATCGGGTCCGTCAACCGCGGACGGGCCCGCCGCCCTCGTCGTCTCGGGGCTTCCCGAGGGCGCCGACGAGCTCTGGGTTTACAAAAATTTCGCCCCGCACGGGGCTGTGTTGGAGGTGCTTCTCGAGGAGGGAGGCGGCGAGGCGACCGTGAAGTTCGCCAACGGCGGTGACGCCGCGGTCGCGATGAGATCTATGGACGGGCGCGACGCCCTGAGCGTCGTCGCCGCCGAGGCGAGCTCGCCCGCCGCGAATTGAGTCATCTCGCAGCCCCCGTTCGTCCTCGGGGCGATCCTTAATATCCTGGATTCTTTCAGAGCGCGGCGGGGGGACCGCCGCGCCGACAGCACACACGCAACATGTACCGCGCATTATCAAGACACGACCGGCCGCGTAACGCGCATATCAACCGCCGGACCTCGCACGAGTGTAATGACAAAAATGAATATTATCGTCTCGAATATTTCGTCGCCTCACGGTTGGTTAGCCTCGGCCTCGTCCCCCGCCTCCTCCGCCGGCGCGGCCGTCTCCCCTATGAGATCCCGCAGGTCCACGCCCGGGACACGCCCCGCCGCGATCGCCTCCGCCGCCTCTCTCAGCCTCGCGCGGGCGATGACGTACCGGTCGTCGCCGCCGCCCTCCTCGATGAACGATCCCGCGCCGGAATCGTATCCGCCGACGCTCTCCTCGTCGAGACCTGCGGCTTTGATTATGCTGCGCGTCCTCGCCGCGAGCGTCCCGGTGCCCTCGCCGACGTCCCGGCTCGCGGGGCCGCCGAACTCGCCCGGGTTCTCCGCAGCCTTCTCCAGGACCCGCACCGCGCGGATCAAGTCCCGCGGGGTCTCGCCTCTCGCCACCGCCTCGGCGGTTCTCTTAGCCGCCTCCAGACGCTTTCGCATGCGCCTGCGCTCGCGTCTCTGCTGCCGCCCGGGCCCGCGCCGCGAGGCGCGCGACATCGCCTCACCCTCCGTGTAGTGGACGTACCGCTGGTACCGCCCGGGCTGTAAGAGCGCCGGGCGGACGTGCGAAGCCTTGCCGCACTCGGGGCAGCAAAAACCGCCGTATTTCGACGTGCACGCCGGACACACCAGAAACAGCCTGTTGCAGTCGACGTTCGGGCAGTTTCTGTGCGGCGGCGGCGCCTTCCTCTCCTTACAGCAGTAGCACTCCAGTGTCGAGGCCTCGGCGCCGGCTTCGGAGGCGGGTAACCCCCCCGGGGTCATCGCCAGCCGGCTGTCGAAGACGAACAGGTGGTCGTCCCACCGCTGATCCTCCCGCTCTCCGAATTCCTCAAAGTACGCCTGGACTCCGCCCTCGAGCGTGAACACGTTGGAGTACCCCTGCTGTTTCAGGACTGTGCTGTACACGTCGCACCGGATCCCCCCCGTGCAGTACATCATGATGGGCTTATCCTTGTCCACTCCCGAGAGAGGGCCGATGATGTCGTCCACGTTGGTCTCCACAGTCTCGCGAAAGGACTCCTGCACCGGACGCTGCGCGCCTTTAAAGTGACCGACGTCCCACTCGTACCCGTTGCGAACGTCCAGGAGCACCGGCGCGTCCGTCGTCCGCTCGATCACCTTGCCGAGCATGTCGTGCCACTCCGCGGGCTTCAGCGGCTTCGCCCTCGCGTTCGGGTCGTGCAGCGGAAGGTGCGCGGTGCCCCCCTCGAGTTGCACCAGCTGCGGCTTGTAGCGCAGCGACAGCTTCGGGTGGCCGTGCGCGTCGGTGGGGTAGACGCTGATGCGCATGCCGCAGAAACCCGGGCGGGATTCGACCCAGCGCGCGTAGGTCTCGCCGTCGGTTCCCTTACCGCTCATCTGCGCGTTGATGCCCTGCTCGTTGACGTAGATTCGTCCGCGGAGTTCGAGTCCGTTCTCCGCGATGTACGCGTGGTGCGCCTCCACCTCCGCGTTCGGATCCTTCAGCTCGGTGAACCTGAAGAAGGTGATGAGCTGGTGCGTGACGTTGACGCCCGGCGCGGGCTTGCCGTAGCACACGACGGCGGAGGACGATATCTCGCGCGCGGAGGGAGGATGCGCGGGGGCGGCGGCGGGTCCATCGGCGGACGCGCGGAGCGGCGGCGTCGCGAGGACGCCGCGCGACCGAGGATGCCGCGCGCGGTGCGACGCGCGCGCGCGGAAGAGCGCGGGCCCCCGTGTGGATGACGCGGAACTCGGCGCGGTGGTCCACGCGAGGGTCCGCGCGGCGCCGGCGGCACGGCACGACGCGCCCCCTCGCGTCGTGACGAAACCCTCGGAAGTCGGCTCTCTCGTCGCGGGCAATCGCGCGCCGGTCGCGGGCGCGAGACGCGCGCGGGCCAGGCGCGGCGCGAGGCGAGCGACGAGCGCGCGATGCGTCGCGACGACCATCTCGACTGTCGTGAGCGCGGATGCGATGGCCGAGCGGGCGCTTTCGGACCCCCGGGGTCGGTGCCGCGAGGAATGCACGTATTATAGACAGGACTTTTTCGGATAAAGTGGTGGAGCGTCACTCGGAGGCGCGCGACAGCTGTGGCGTAATCCATGTCTCGCACAGCTTCCATCGTCCAAACGCGCGTCCGCATCGGCGCGCGCATCGCGAAGCCCGTCGCGCACCACCGCGTCGCGTGCGCGTGCGCGCAGCCGCCCCGTGCTCGAAGCGTCGTCGCGCGAAACGCTGTCGGATCCGCGGCCATCTTGGCGTCCTCCCCCGTCCTCGCCGCGACGCCCGAGCTCGTGGAGCTGGCGAGGAGCGACGCGTGGTTCGGGTGGTACTTCGCGCCCGGTGGGTTCATCCTCGGCCCAGCGCTGCTCCTGACGATCTTCCTCGTCGGAGGCGCCGTCTTCGAGAAGGTCACCGGGAAGGCGGTGAGCTCGAAGCCAATGAAGAAAAAGTGATCTCGCTCGGGAAACCCTCGTTGTCTGTAACATCTAACACGCACGCGCTCGATTCACGCGCTCGTCGCCTCCTACCTAGGGACTACTCTACGCCGTTAGAGCGGCGGGGGCTCGTCGTCGTCGGAGTCGAGCACCGCCTGCTGCACAGCTGGCGTCGCCGGCGCCGCGGTCCTGACGGACTCCGCGATTGTGAACCCGCCGATGTCCGCGGTGTGAGCGTCCCGCACGATGCCGCGTATGCTCACCCCGCCCAGCTCCTTGATCAGACTCCGGGCGCCGCCGTTCTTCGCGTCGGCGCCCTTCCCCGGGTTCGAACCGCCGACCCCGCATTTCCCGCCCTCGACGCCCCCGCCGCCGTCGACCACGTACTCGTCTTTTTTCTCCTCGCCGCGCTTGGGCTTCTGGAAAGCCTTCGGCATCGTCACCACGAGCGCGCCGGTCACCTTCGAGCGCTGCGCGGTGCTCGCGTCCGGCTTCACCTCCTCCGGCAGCACCAGGCACAGCATCTTCCCCTTCACGAGCACGCGAATCAGCCGGGTCTGAACGTCCACGTCGATCAGGCTCGTGTCCATGTACTTGCCCACGTTGCAGTCCAACACCACCGCGCCGCCGTCGTCGCTGTCGTCCAACCTGAACGTCAGCCCCGGCTCGTTGCACTGTTTCACGTCGTCCAGGTCATCCGGCAGTTCGGGAAAGCCCTCCCTTCGCGGCTGTTTTTTCGTGCCGTCGGGGTTGAACAGTCGCTTGTTGTGCTCGCGCTTCTTCTCCTCGTTGGCGTCTCTCTGCGCGGCGAATTCCCTCTGCTCGGCGACGCGCGTCGCCGCCGTCCACGGCCTCTCGTCCTCGGGCATGGCGAGCACCTCCGCGATGTCGTCCTCGTCCGGTCCCAGGTCCCTGGCGTCGGATACCCTGGACGCCTCCTCGATGTCCACGCCGTCGGCTCGGAGCTCCTTCATCAGTCGCTCGGTGACCCGCGGCAGCTCCTGTTTGCTCAGGATGCGCTCGGAGGGCGTGACGTCCTTACCGTCCAGGCGCCTGAGTTGGGGTAAGGTGCCGATGACGAAGGCGCGGTACCCGCCAAAGTCGGCGCACGGGTTGCCCATGAGGTACAGGTCGTCCAGCTTTGGGCACGCGTCCAGCGTGTGCACGGTGAGCAGCGACGCCTTCGTGATGAAGTTCATCGTGAGGTCCAGCTTCTGCAGACTCTCGCATCGCTGCAGGTTCTCGATCTTCGTCACGTTGTTGAGAGCCATGTTGAGGTACTCGAGCTCCTTGAGCCTGTGTAGGTTCTGGAGCTTGGAGATGAGGTTGTTCTGCATGTAGAGGATCTTGAGGTGGCGGCAGATCTGGCCGAGCGCCTCGATCTTCTCGATCTCCTGCTGGTGCAGCGCGATCTCCTCGAGGTTGCCCACCATGCCCTCGTTGTGCTCCGCCCTGCGGCGGATCATGTCGAGGGTGATGGGCGCCATGTTGGAAACGGGTAGACCGCGCCGTGCCCTCCCCTCCTATGCCCGTCCCGGCGCGCACGTCCACTGATCCGGAAACGAGCGGGTGCCGTTTGCCGGGCGTTGATGTTGACCGGGCTCGCGTTTCAAACACGTTTTTATCGGACCTGAAAAAGCGCCCCCGCCAGAACCGACGCTTCATCACTCGCCAGGGGCACTCGGAGACTCACACACGCGCCGAGACCGTCCCATCGCGACTCATCGCGTCGTCTACGCCGCCGAACCGCAAAGGTGGACCCGAGCCAACCGCCGGTGTCACCCCGTCGATTGCGAGGCGATCTGGAGGAAACAGAGAAAGGGAAGGAGTGAACACAGGGTGACGGGCGACGACAGGGAGCAGCGATGACGAGCTTGTTCAAGAAGCACAAACGCACGCCCAAGGAGCTCGCGCTCAAACTCGCGAATGCACTCGACCACCTGAAGGACTCGGGGGCGGAAAAAGATCAGGAATCGTGCGGCAAGTACCTCGGAGACATGAGGGCGGTGATGTACGGCGACGGCGAGAATCCGCCGGATCCCTCGCTTCAATCGCAGCTCGCCGAGGCCGTGTTCGCCTCCGAGGGGCTCCTCGCGGCGGTCGTCATCCACCTCCCGAAGCTCTTCTTCGAATCCAGGAAGGACGCCGCCGCCGTGTTCAACGCCCTCGTCAGGCACCCGCTCGAGCCCGACGAGAGGCTCCCGTTCGTGGCGTACCTCGAGGGGAAGCCGGGCGTCGTGGAGCGTTGCCTGACGGGAAGCGAGCTCGGGGATCAGACCGTGGGGAACGACAACACCGCGCTGACCTACGGGACGATGCTGCGAGAGATGGCGAGGTACGAGCCCCTGTGCCGGCGCATCGTCTACTCGCCGGGATTCGCCAAGATGTTCGAGTACATGCAGTCCACGTCGTTCGAGATTGCCTCGGACGCGGCGGCGTCGTTTCGCGAGATTCTCACCAGGCACAAGGCGTTGGTCAGCGAATACCTCGAGAAGAACTTCGAGGCGTTCTTCGGCGCGTACAACCAGATGCTGGAGAAGGGAAACTACGTCACGAGGCGGCAGTCGCTCAAGCTCCTGTCGGAACTGTTGCTCGATCGCGCCAACTTGTCGTCGATGCTCAGATACATCGGCGACGTCGAGAACCTGTGTTTGATGATGAACCTGCTGCGAGACGAGGCGAGGAGCATACAATTCGAGGCGTTCCACGTGTTCAAAGTGTTTGTCGCCAACCCGCAAAAACCTCCGCCGGTCGTGGCCATCCTGAAGAAGAACCGGGAGAAGCTGATGGGGTACCTGGCCAACTTTCAAAACGACCGCGAGGACGAGCAGTTCGCGGAAGAGAAGGCCATGCTGACCAGGCTTCTCGAGCAGATGGGCGACGACGACGCCGCCCCGGCTCAATAGCTCAACATAGCTCGACGCGGGTTTCGCGCGCGTTTCGAACGAAAGCGTGATTCGGCGTCGCACAAAATCCATCCTCGCCGTCGCCGCCGGTTTCGCTAAAAGTTACAGGATTCGGTAGGATTTGGACGGGATCCGGAACAGCGCGTTGAGGGGCGCGAGGGGCCGGTTGTCTATGACCTCCGTCCCGTCCGCCCTCGCGCGCTTCGCCGCCTCCTCGAGTTCCTTCTGCCTCCTCCGCTCGGCTTTTTTCTTGGCCCGCGCCGCGCGCCGTCTCTCGCGCTCCGCCTCCGCCTCCATCTCCTTGTCGCCTTTCTTCCGAGACTCCGACTGAGGGACGGGGGTTCCCCTCGCCTCCCCCTCGCCCTCTCCCTCGCCCCGCGCCTTCGCCCCGCGCACGCCGATCTCCTTACCGTCGTTCGCGTGCGCCGCCTTGTTCGCCTCGTCGTTGACGTCCCCGCCTTGCCGTTGACGACCCGGGGTCTCTTCGGCGCCGGCGTCTTCGCTGGCTGATGAGGCGGTTCCGGACGCCTTCTTAAACTCCGTCTTTGCGTCTGGAAACACGGCGGGGTGCCGAAGCTCGTATAAGACGCACAGCGAGACGACGAAGCGGGTCGCCTTGAACACGCGGGTCCACGTGACGAACGACCACGCGTACAGCACCGAGTTTGTCGTCGTGGCCATCGTCACCGTGGCCGTGTACGCCGCCGCGTTGTACGGGCCCTCGAGGTAGTTATCCCAAAGGTATTCCCAGCACTCGGAGATGAAATCGACGGCTCTGGCCCAAGCGTCGGCGCTCGCCGAGGAAGCCGCGCCTGAAGTGGCGCCCACAGCCTTCTTGCCCACCAGCCACACGACGAACAGCGTCCACTCGACCACGAACTGCGAGGCGAAGAACGCCAACCCGGTCCCCACCAGCGCAGCCATAACCGCAAACGTCACCCTGGGTTCCTTCCACGTCAACACCCCGAGGATCTGCTCCAACACCGTCGCGACGTCGTCCATCGTGGTCTGAATGCTCGCGATCATCGTGGTGAGCTCCTCGTACTGCTTCATGAGCGACGCGAAGGGGTTCATGCTGCCCGCCATCTTGGGCGCCTGCTGCGCCGCGTCGTCGTTGTCCGAGTCGGCTTCGCTCTCGGCGTCAGCCTCGGCTAAGATGGCGGCGATGGCCTCAGCCTCCTCCTCCGCGCGCTGCGCCGCGGCATCGCTCTCCGCGCGAACCCTCGCTTCCTCCGCCTTCTTGTCCGCGGCTTCGCGCTCCTTCTGCTCGCGTTCGCGCGCCTTGACCTCTTCGTTCGTCAGCGAATCGCCGTTGAGCAGGATGTCCAAATGCGGCGGCAACTTCCCCACGGATACGTCGTAGTCCATGCTGATCTGATCGAGCGCCCGTTTCCGCCTCGTCGGGTAGAGCGCCAGAGGTATGGACCCGATCAGTATCAGTATCCCCGGGATGATCAGCCGAGGGTAGTTGATCATGAGGAACAACACCGCCTGCAACGAGGCGGTGACGTGGAAGTGCTTCCAGCCGAGGAGGTCGTTGACGGCGTTTCCAATCGCGATGCCCTCGGCCGCGACGCACTGCAAGCGCGCGATCGACGTCTGGATCATCCTCGCGTTAAACTCGTGTCTGTTGTAGTCCAGCATCTCCTTCGCGATGCTCACCTTCACCGGCGGTTCGCTCAGGCCGAGCTGGTAAATCACCAGGTCCTTGTGGCGCTTGGCGACTTTCTCCTGCTCCGTCTCGGGTATGGGGTTATAGTACCACTTGTCGTCGCACACGGGTTTGATGTACTGCCTCGCGAGCGTCACGCCGCTCGCGATGGTCCCGGCGTCGCGGCGATACGTCAACGCCACGTCCAACTTGCCGCCCTTCTCCACCTCGCCCGTCACCGCGTCGACGGCTCCCATGTCCACCACCTTGAAGTACCGCTGGTTGCTCTCCAGCGCGGCCACCGGAACTTTGATCTTCCCCAAAAGTTTCGGCGTATCCCCGACCCCGGCGAACGCCGCGATGATGACAGGGACGTGAAAGTCGATGACGGGGAAGAGGGATCGGAGGTCGTACCTCGCGTCGTCCGCATCCTCGATCGTCGGCAGCCTGGACCAGTACGGGCCGTACTTGATGACGACGAAGACGTCTTTGATTCCGTCGTCGAGCTCGTGCAGCTTGAAGACGTCCACCTCGAGCCGGCCGAGGTCGGGTTCGTCGCGTGACCGCACCTTCTGCAGGTGCATGTGGTGCAGGTACTCCTCGTCGATGTACGCCTGTATGAGCACGTCACCGTAGGGGTCGCCGTCTTTGGTCTTATCTTTCCCGCTCGCGTCCAACAGGGTGTACCACTTGGCCGGCGGCGGCTTGGCGAGGCCTTCGTGTATGTCCAGGTCCTCGCACTTGATCTTCACCGTCCCGATGAGCTGATCGAACCCGCCGTCGTAGTCGTACACCTTGAACCACAGCGTCGACGCCGTGTACGGACGAGACACCACGAAGGAAAATTTCCTGTCCCACTCGGTAGAGTCAAACCAACATGCGTGTGGTCCAGTAAGCTGTCCTCGCACCCAACAGCGAGCAAACAAACAGAAACGGGGCGAGAGGGAGAGGGGGAAAGATAAGTAAAACCCTACCACTCCGGCGAGTCCGTGTCGTCTATGAAGTGGGTCTGCTCCGTCTCGAACCGTGCCGTCTTCTCGTGCTCCAGCGTCACCTCGCAGTACGGATCCGATAACCCGCCCGGGTCGTCCCTCGACCCGTCCATCGGCAAGATCTCTCGCGCCCGGAACACGGTCACGTGAAGCGCCGCGGTGAGCGGCTCGACGTAATACTTGGGCTCCGATCGCGACGCCTCCACCGCGCGCCAAGCCCGCGGGTGCTCCGCCGTGCGCATCTCCAGGTCCGTCCGCGACCCGACCCAGCACGCGATCTTAACCCGACCGGTGTACGTCCGCTTACCCTCCCAGAACATCAGCTGGTCCTTGAGCCGTCCCCAGTCGAACCCCGACTTTTCCTCGTAATCCGCCGGCAGGGCGCCGACGTTGTACCACCGCGGCTCCTCGCTCCAATCGCCGGGTTGACTCACCCTCTTACCCCTCAGGTCCACGCGACAAAAACCGAGGAAATCGTTCAGCGCCAGGTCGTAGTCGTACAGGCACAGGTTGACGTCCTCGTCTATCACGTCGGGCGTCGACCCGAGGTTGAACACGAACGTCTCCTCCCACGAAGGGCTCGTGGTCTCGTACACCACCTCGGTTTTGCACTCGAGCGAGCCCCACCGGGCGGTGGCGAACGGGTCCGACGTCCCGCCCGCGTCCATCGCGAGCAGCCCCTCCGCGGCGACGATTTTTAAGAACATGCACGCGTCCGTCTTGGCTCGAACGTCTACCGTCTCGAGGTGGGGCGGCGGCGGCGGCGGCGGCGGGAAGAGAAAACGGTCCACCTCCAGATACACCGCGCGCGCGCGGCGGTACACGTTCGCGCACCGCTCGTATCCGTCGCCGACCGCGGCGGCGATGCGTCGCAGCGCCGACCGCCGGCGCGCGTCGATGTCCGCCCTGGCCTTCATCGCCGCGATCGAGCCGTCCTCCACGAGTTCGGCCAGTTTCGTCCGAGGGCCGTCTTTGCGAGGGTCCAACACGCGGTCGTTGACCGCGCTGACGCCGCGCTTGTTCGCGAACGTCCCCTCCACCAGCCCCCACTCCCTGACCAACACGCGGTACAGCTCTTTCGACAGCTTCGGGAGCTGGAACTCGTGCGGGGCGCCGTGCCAGTCGACGACACATACAACATACTTGCCGTTCGCGTCCACGCGTCGCACCTGCGATCGCGGCAGCAGCACGGTGGTGTCGTCCAGGTCGAACATGTCCGCGCGGAACATCGCGAACTTGCGGTAGACGCCGATGCGCCCGACGTGCGGCGGGAGACACTCGGGTTTCTCTCCCGTTTTTTGCGGGGCTGCCCCGTTGGCGCCGTTTGAAGCCATCACCGAGGTGGGGCTCTTCGGCGAGCCCGACGCGGAGTCCCCGCCGGGCGTTCCGACGTATATGCAGTCGAAGAACGCGATCGGAGCGTCGACATCGTTCTTCGCCGCGGAGCCGAAGCCCGGCAGCGACCCGTACAGGGCCTCCATGAGCGCCCTCCGCCTCTGGAGGCGAGCGGCGATGTTATTTTCTTGGAACGGTTCGACACGCAGCTGATGAGCGAGTTTCTCGGTTCCGTCTCGGTCACACCACAGGGCGCGATAAGGGGCGAACAGGGAGCGGGACGCGGATGAGGGCGGTGCTGTGCCGGACGCTCGGGGATCCGACCAAACCCCGATCCGAGGGGGGCGCGTTGGCCGTCGAGGACGTTCCATCGCCGACATGTCCGCGAGACTGGGTCAAGGTGAGGGTGGAGGCGGCGAGTCTGAATTTCGCCGACGTCTTGATGGTCCAGGGCTCGTACCAGGAGAAGCCCCGCATGCCGTTCATTCCGGGCGGCGAGTGCGCGGGCGTCGTCACCGAATGCGGCACCGACGTCCGCGGACTCAAGGTGGGCGACCGCGTCGCGGGGGTGACGATGGGCGGGGGCGCGATGGCGGAGGAATGCGTCATCCCCGAGCGCGTGTGCTTCCCGGTGCCCGCGGGCGTGAGCCTCGCGCAGGCGGCGGCGTTCCCGGTCGCCTTCGGGACCGCGCACCTCGCCCTCACCCGATACGCGCGGGTCACGCCGGGCCAGACGGTGCTCGTCCTGGGCGCCGCGGGCGGCGTCGGTCTCGCGGCGGTGCAGGTGGCGAAGGCGCTCGGCGCGATTGTCGTCGCCGTCGCTAATGGCTCGGGTAGTAAGATGCGAGCGCTCGAAGACGCGGGCGCGGACCACCGCATCGACGCCTCGACCCTGCACTCGAGATCTCGGCCCGCGCGTGAGGTCGAGAGCGGAGGAGGCGACGGAGGACGCGAGAACGAGATTCGCGAGGACGATTACGCGGGGCTCAAGGCGGCGGTGGCGAAGGTTTCGCCCGCTGGCGTCGACGTCCTGTTCGATCCCGTCGGCGGCGCCGGCTTCGAGAGAGGACTGCGATGCGTTAAATGGGGCGGCGTCGCGCTCGTGATCGGGTTCGCCAGCGGGGTCGTCCCGCGCCTCGCGATGAACGTCCCGCTGGTGAAGAACCTGTCCGTTCGCGGCGTGTACTGGGGCTCGCACTCGATCCATGCACCGGCGGAGTTGGCCGAGTCGCTGACGGAGGTGTACTCGATGCTCGCGGATGGGCGATGCGTGGTCCGGGTGAGTCACGCGCTCGGTCTGGACGACGCGCACGAGGGGTTTCGGACGATCGCGGAGCGACGGGCGGTGGGGAAGGTGGTGGTGACGCCCGCAGCAGGGAAAAAGCGCGCGTGGTCGAGGCTCTGATGAGGCGATTGCTGACGTGGGGGTGTGTTGGCGCGCGGCGCTATAAATTTGTGGATTTTGCCGATTTTGCCGGTGGTGTTTCGAGACCAACTAACGCGAATTTCCACACGAAACGCAGACTGCGCGACTGTGCGCCGATTCTCTATCCACAGATCCTCTCGGCCGCCGCTTTATCCCGGAATCGACGGTTCGAAAGCGTTTTGGGTTGAGGTTGTAGGTCTCGAATCGATCGCGCGACGAATACCCCTCCGCATTCGCGCCACCCGAGCGCCACTCTCGCTCGCACGACACCCGCGGCACACGTCCTCGTCTGCTCGCACACTCTCGGCACAATGTCTGCCATGTCTGCCACCCGCGCGTTCGTCGCGGCGCCCGTCGCGGCCAAGCTTTCGGCTTCCCGCAAGTCCACCTCCGGCAAACCCTACAAAGCCGGCGCCCGCCGCTCCGTCGCCGTCTGCGCGAAGACCTCCGCCCCCGAGCTCGACATCAACACCAAGGTGTTCGAGAAGGAGCTCGTCGATGTCGCCGGCGAGGGCGAGTACATCGTCCGCGGTGGCCGCCACCTCTTCGAGAAGCTTCCCGAGGCGCTCAAGGGCATCAACACCATCGGCGTCATCGGCTGGGGCTCCCAGGCGCCCGCGCAGGCGCAGAACTTCCGCGACTCCCTCAAGGAGGCCGGCATGGACACCAAGATCTGCATCGGTCTCAGGCCTTCCTCCAAGTCCAACGACGAGGCCCGCGCGTGCGGCTTCACCGAGGAGGACGGCACCCTCGGCGAGACCTTCGACATCATCGCCAAGTCCGACCTCGTCATGCTCCTCATCTCCGATGCCGCGCAGGCTAAGATGTACCCGCGCATCCTCGCCGCCATGAAGCCCGGCGCCACCCTCGGCCTCTCCCACGGCTTCCTTCTCGGCGTCATGGCCTCTGACGGCGAAACCTTCCGCGAGGACATCAACGTCGTCCTCGTCGCCCCCAAGGGCATGGGCCCCTCCGTCCGCCGACTGTACGAGCAGGGCAAGGAAGTCGGAGGCTCCGGCATCAACGCGTCCTTCGCCGTGCACCAGGACGCCACCGGCAACGCGACCGACATCGCCCTCGGCTGGTCCGTCGCCCTCGGCTCCCCGTTCACCTTCGCCACCACCCTCGAGATGGAGTACCGCTCCGACATCTTCGGCGAGCGCGGCATCCTCCTCGGCGGCGTGCACGGCATCGTGGAGTCGCTCTACCGCCGCTACGTGAAGGAGGGCATGTCCGAGGAGGACGCGTTCAAGAACACCGTGGAGTGCATCACCGGTCCCATCACCAAGACCATCTCCACCAAGGGCATCAAGGCTGTCTACGAGGCCGTCTCCGACAAGGCTGAGTTCATGAAGGCGTACTCCGCCTCCTACATGCCCTGCAAGGACATCCTCTACGAGTGCTACGAGGAGGTTCAGTCCACCAACGAGATTCGCTCCGTGGTCATGGCGTGCGAGCGCTTCGACACCTTCCCCATGGGCAAGGTCGGCACCTCCGCGATGTGGAAGGTTGGTGAGAAGGTTCGCGCCGAGCGCGTCGAGGAGGACATCCCCCTCAACTCCTTCACCGCGGGCGTCTACTGCGCCTGCATGATGGCGCAGATTGACACCCTCCGCGAGAAGGGCCACTCCTTCTCCGAGGTTTGCAACGAGTCCGTCATCGAGGCTGTCGATTCCCTCAACCCCTACATGCACGCCCGCGGCGTCGCGTTCATGGTGGACAACTGCTCCTACACCGCGCGCCTCGGCTCGCGCAAGTGGGCGCCTCGCTTCGACTACAACCTCGAGCAGCAGGCGTATGTCGCCGTCGACCAGGGCGCCGCCGTCGACAAGGAGATTGAGAGCAAGTTCCTCAACAACCCCGCGCACATCGCCATCGCCAACTGCTGCGCGCTCAGGCCGTCCGTGGACATCTCCGTCAAGTTCGGCGTCGGTTCCGCGCGCGACGTCGAGTCCGCCGACTTCAAGATGGGCGACAAGGCCACCGCCGACGCCAAGTAAGGGGCGCCCTCGAATCTCGCAAACGGAACGCCCACTCCAAACGACGCCGCGGCGCTCCAAACTATTCATCTATACACTACTATCACAAATCGGGGGGAAAGAGAGAGAGAGAGAGAGAAACACATTTGCACATGCACATAATAGCCGCATAGAACATGCTGAAAGCGTTTAATAATAGCTGAATGCCGACAAAACACGAGCGCGCGCTTCTCCTCTCCCGCGCGTCGCCTCGCAAAGACCAATCATTTTCTCGCCATCCTGCCGCTGGGCTTGTTCTTGGCGAAGGCGATGTGCAGCGCGGAGGAGTCCGGATCGTCCCTGTCGATCAGATACCCTTCCAGCGTCTCGAGCGCCACGAACGCGAGCTCAGGGTTGGTGAACTCCGCGAAGCACAGCGGACCCCGCTCCGGGTCCTTGCTGGGCACCAGCCGAGCCGACTGAAACCCGTCAAACGGCCGAAAGATGTGGCAAATCTCGCGAACCGTCGCGTCCTTCGGCACGCCGCTCACGTGCAGCGTCGGTGACGCGTTGTCCGGGAGCCGCGGGGGAGGCGGCCCGCCGCGGGGAGGGCCCATCGGACCGCCTCGCATCGGCGGCGGCGGCCCCGGCATCGGCGGCAGCGGCGCCATCATCCCCGGCCCGCCGGGGCCAGGGCCCATCATCCCCGATCCCGGCGGCCCGCCCGGTCCGCCCCGGGGACCAGGGCCGTACCCGCCGCCCGGGCCGTGTCCCATCGGAGGGGGCGGGCCGCCCATCGGCAGCGGAGGGGGCGGGCCGCCGCGCATCGGGCCGCCGCCGTAGTTGTCGGGGGATCCCCAATTGCCGCCGCCGCCGCCGCCGCCCCGCGGAGGCATGCTTCCCGGCCCGGGCCCGGGCGGACCGGCCTGGTACCCGAATCCGCCGCCGTCGTATCCGCCGTCGTTTCGCATCCGTTTGCCGCCGCGGTCTTCGTCCACCGGCGCCTGATTGGGCGGCGGGCCCCTGTTGGGCTGGTTGATCATCACTTCGAGCCTGTAGCTCGTGGTGTCGTTGTAATAGTTGCGCGCGGTCATCGCGGCGGGTTCGTCCGCGAAGCTGAGGTAACCGACGGGCCTGTCGTTCGAAAAGGCGGGGCGCGAGGTCGGGATGTTCAGGCGACGCGCGCGTGCGGTGGAGAAGGGATCGGAATTGCGGGAGAGAGTGACGTTTGGAGGCGCGGAGCCGTGTTCGGGGTGAGATCGTCGGCCGGTGCGCACCTTCCGCCGCCGTCGCGCTCCAGCCTGCTGCCGAGGCATCCGCTCAGGGAGAAGAGGTGGTGGAAGTCCGCATCGTTGATGTCCGGCGGGAGGTTCGTGACCTCCAGCGTCGAGCCCCCCATGCTTCTCACGCGCGGAAAAGATCACCGGCGCGCTCGTGCGGATCTGGTGCCCGCTGACGCCTTCGCGACAATCCCAGGCGACGCGGGAGTCGGACGAGACGCGCGATATCACCGAGTGCGCGCGAGGGTTGACGCGAACTCCCGACGCGATCGGACGATCGCGGTGCGCGCGCGCGTGCAGTGACCAATCGAGCCGCTCCGCGTCAGGGATTTCATCATTTCCTCAGTCGCCGCCACGGACACTCGGCCTCGCGTCGAAGACGAGATTGGAAGACGACGAGACGAACGGAAGGAAATTGCCAACGCGGCAGCATTCGTCGGTTGGGGCCTCCATCACAAGTGTCGCTACGTCTAAAACGTCCGATCGCTCATCCCGACGGTCCGTACAGCAGGTCTCGGGAAGACGCCGACCGAGACACGGAGCGCGGGGTGCTCCTCCCGCTACCGCCGCCGCCGCCGCTCCCCCCCCGGCGATTCTGCGCCAAGAGCGATCGGCCGCCGGGCATCGGTCCCCCGGGCACCGGCATCTGCGGCGGCGCCGGCGGGGGCTCCCCGTCGTCCCCGTCCCCGTCCCCGTCGTCATCCCCGTTATCATCCGCGTACATCAACGAGCGCATGAGCTCGCGCCTCTTCTTCTTCGCCTCCGCGTCCAGCCTCTCCAAGTCGGCGACGCACCCTTTGCCCGCCGCGTACCTCGAATCGATCGCGACGCCGTCAGCGCCGATGTAGGCCACGTCGGGCTCCGGCAGGTTGCGCGCCGCCTTGTACACGCGCTTGGCGAGAACCACGGGAAGACCGCTCGTCACCAGCTCCATCGCGCTGAAGTCCCGGACGGTTCGAACGGTGACGCCCTGCGCGACGAGTTGGTTCGCGTACGCTTCGGCGCCGACGGGTCGTAACACGTCCGATCTGAGCTCGTCGCGAACTTCGACGAGCGCGCGCTCGCGTCTGCGCTTGCGGACCAAACCCTCGACGGCGGCGATGAACCTCTTGCGGTTCCACATCTTGCGGAACAGGCGCATGACCTTGACCTCGTCGTCGCCCTTGACCTCGCGCATGATCATGTACCGCTCGTTAATCGTCGGCACGTTTTGCATCATCTCGAAGCCGTACTGCTGCAGCAGCACCTGCATGCCGTCCGCGTAAGTGTCCGCCGCCACAGCCTCCCTCAGCGCGCGGTACATCGTGAGCATCACGTGTCGCACCTGCCACACGAACATCTTGCGCCTGACCTGGCGCTTGATGTACTCGTACTTGGGCCTGTCCAGCAACTCGTGGATGGCGTCGCCGGGAAACGCGAGCAGCAACACGTTTGTCATCGCGGTGGCTCGGTACCCGCGGCCGTTGGGGCGGCACACCCACCTCGCGCCGTACCTCGTTCGAAACTCCTGCTCGTCGAGCACCTCCGGGGAGTAGTACACGAGCACGTCCTCGCCGAAGGGGTCGCCCTTTTTCAGGACGCGTCCCTTGCATCCGACCACGCCCTGCTGAATGACGTAGAGCTGGTCGATGGGAGAGTCCTCCTTGAACACAGTCTCCATCGGAGCCACCACCTCGACGGACATGGACAGCGACAGCTGCAGCTTGAACTCGTCGTCCACCTCCCACTCGTTCCCGTCCGCGTCGACGCCGCTGAAGTAGTGCACGCGCCTGAGCCACTCGCTGTGGAGCTCCTGAACAACCTCGCCCTGCATCTCGCGCGAGGTTCGAAGCACGATGTCCTTCCACCCGTCGCCGTCCCCCTCGTGGTGCCTGAAGATGTAATACGACCTGAGACGCTCGCACAGGCGCGGGTTCCGCGCGTTGAGCCGTTTCTCAGTCAAGAAACGGTTCAGGATGTCCATGCTGTTGTAGAAGCTCTGGTTCCTCGCGTTCAGCGCGGTGATCGCCGCGACCATCCCGCCCACCAGGTACGCGTTGACGAACCCCGCGGTGAGGTGGCAGATGGTGAAGTATACTCGCTCCTCGGGCCTGACGGGGATCAAGTCTCCGAACGGCGTCCCCATGAGCTCACCGGACGCGAAGTACACCGACAGCAGGTACTTCCCCGCCGGGTCTGCGTCCACGAGCTTACCGTCCATGTAGTAATAGAGAAAGGTGCACCTGTCGATCATGTTCGGGTCGTCCCTGCAGTCCAGCTCGAGGATGTGATGCACCAAGAACAGCGTGCATCCGATCCAGTGCGCCGCGAGTAAGAGGGTGAGGAAGTACTTCTGCAGGGTAAGGATGGCGTAGTTCAGCGTCAACCGCGCCTCCCACCGCTTAAAGATGCGCATACCGCGGAGGATGCGCAGGAGCTTCAGCAGCCTCAGCAGACGAATGATGCGAACCGCCTTGAAGCTCGAGTCGTCCGGGTCCGAGCTCCCCTCGCTCAGGATGACGTTGATGGTGTCGTAAGGGATCACGGATACGACGTCCACGAACATCCACGTCCTGGCGTAGTGCCGCAAGATCTTGCGTCTCGAGTACACCTTGCGCCCGCGGTTGTCGATGAACGCGGTGTTGGCCTGGATCACGATGTCGACGATGAACAGAAAGTCCACCACCCTGTTGATCACGAACAGGATGAGGCTCGGCGTCGTGTCGATTCGCGTCGTCAAAAATCCGAGCTCGAACGGCGTCACCACCGCGACGAACACCAGCAGCACGGCGGTGATCACGTCCCACTGCCTGGAGAAGTCCCCGTCGGGTTCGATGATCCCGCCCGAGTCGAGCCGCTCCGCGAGCGTGAGCCGGCGGCCTTTGATCACCGCGAGAGGGTTACCGTCCGTGTCCCACGCGTTCCTCGCCACCCCGACGCTCTTCTTCTTATCGTACAGCTCCCAGTCGTAGAAGGCGCCGTCGCCGTCGCCGTCGTACCCTTCGTCCCCGCTCTTCTTCTTCCGAAATCGCTCGGACTGCGCCGCTAACCGCTTCTCCGCGTGTCTCGCCATGGCCTCCTCGGTGCCCGCCACCTGCATGTGCGAGAAGCGCTCGGCGAGGGACTTGCGGTTGACGTTCTTCTTCACCTCGTGCTCCTTCTGCTTGGCCTCCTCCATGGGCTTGGAGCTGACGTAGTCCCTGTCCAGCCTGTCGTTGGGCCCCGGGGCGGAGTCGGCGGCGCCCCCGGACGCGAAAGCGAGGCGCGACCTCAGCGGCGGGGGCCCGTCGGGGTTTGAGCGCGCGCTGTCGACGGGGTGATCCTCGACGCGGTAGGGGGTACCGCCTGGGAGCCGCACCCGCGTGTCGTCCTCTTCATCGCTCGAGCGGCCGTCCTGCGAACGAAGGGTCGGGGAAAGGGACGGATCGCGCGCGGTCAGGGTCGCGTCGGTCGCGCGGATTCGATCACGCGCTTGCTTCCGAAGGGGCGCAAAATTGGAGGCGTTTCCGCGTGACTCAGCACGGCGCACGCGCGAAGGGTCGGGATCCGCGAGTAGTCTGGATGCGCACCTTATCCCAGTAGACATTCCTCACGTCGTCGTGGCCCCTCATGCTCGCGGGCTGTCGGAAGACGCCGCGAACAAGGGGGTGCGACGGACGCAGTGGGTCGGCCACTAATTGTACGGCTCGCTTTTGCTTTTCTTGGGTCCTTTCGTCAGCCGGGACGTGACTGTGAACGACATTCCAGCTGTCCAGACACACCACGTGTTGAACTATTTACCGTATGAGTGTTTCCAATATGTATGGATATCAGTCATCGAAAAATGCTGATTACTTGCCAAAATATCGAGACTGGTTTCTGACACGTCTGCGAAGGTGCAAAAGCGCGTCGTTCTCGTCGCGTCCCACAAATCAACTCGCGTCGCGCGGAGATATGTGGGGCGTCGTCGCGCGCATCGCCGCGGCCGCCGCCGTCCTGACCCTCGTCCAGCACAACATCTCGCAGATGTACAAGGCGTACTACGACGAGCGGATGAAGGAGGAGGCGGGGCCCACCAAGATGCTCCCCAAAGATGCTCACCACGACGACCGAGACGGCACCGCGCGGGGAACGCCGAGAGGGGGGCGCCGAGAGGGGGGCGCCGGCGGGGGCAGGTCGATGTCGACCGCGACGATCGCGTCCACACTGGGAATCGCGACCGGTGACGCGCTCGCATCGAGACGAGCACCGGGCGGCGTGGGGGGTGCCGCGCGAGATCCGAGATGCGTCGCCGCTGCGCTTCGCGCGCTCGCGCGCAGATGACCGTTCTGTAGACTAGCTAGCTAGTAGTGTATGAGTATGACATCAGAAGGGCTCCAGGGGCACCGGCGCGAACATCTCCGGACGCGTCGCGCGCGCCACCTCCGCGACTTCGCCATCCATGACGAGCGAAGCGGTGAGCTGCACCAGCGCGGCGGCGGGTAACGCGCCCTCGACCCTGTGCGCCTCGCGACCGCCAACCATCCAAATCGTCGTGGGATACGCGTCCACGCCGAGCCTTCCCGCCAGCGCCTCCTCCGCCGGCGAAGCCTCCGCGTCCAGCTTCGCCACCGCGATCGAGTCGTCGAACTCCCACGTAAACTTCGCCAGCGTCTCCAGCTCGGGTTCCAAAACGTGACACGGCCCGCACCACGTCGTGCCGAACGACACCACAAACGGATCGCCTCCCGCCATGGCGATCTCGCAATGCTCCGCGTCCCACCGCTCGAGCGGCCCCGGGGCTGAAGAAGACGAGGCGACGACGACGGGGGCAAACCGCAGGAACAGCGACGACCACGCCACCTTTCCTCCGCCGTCGTCGCCAGCTGTGTCGTCGTCGTCGCCAGCTGCGTCGCTGTCGTCGTCATCCGGAAAAACTAAACGCTTCGCCACCGACCCGGATTCGAACGCGCGCACGTCCGACAGCCACATCCCGCGCTTACCGAGCTCCGCGGAGACGACGTCGAACGCGTCGCCACCGACCGCCACCTCCTCGACGCGCGACGCGTCCAGCTCCAGCGTCGCCAGAGCCGCGTCCCCCGCTCGGCTCATCACCCGCACCCGCATGTTCTCAGTCGGTCCCACGTCGAGCGCGACGCGAACCGCCGCCTCCGCCGCCTCCACCGCCTCCAGCTGCGAAGGCGTCGCGTGGACCCCGGGGGCGAGCCGGGAGCGGAGGCACGGCGCGGCGGCGAGGTTCCAGTTGGGTAAGCCCGCGGCGAACGCTAAACGCCGCACTCGCGTTTTGTCCAGGTGGCACGCCGGGGACTCCACGCGGTGGTGCGCCGCGGCGAGGATGCCGAGCCGCGTCGGGTCCTTGAGGTCGTCCGCGTTGGTGCCGTTGTACAGGACCACGCGTTGCTCGGCGGATGGAGCCACGTCGGATGGAGCCACGTCGGATGGAGCCACGTCGGATGGAGCCACGTCGGATGGAGTCACGTCGGATGCCACGTCGTCAACGGCGGCGGCGGCGACGGCTCGCAGCGTGGAGTAGAGCGCGTTTTTGCAGTGCGCGCACGACTCGCCGTCGTTGGCGACGTACTCGGGAACGTCGCCCTCGTTCGTGCGCAGCTCCCACAGGGGGATTCCGATGTGCGCGGCGACGTCGCGCGCGATCTGGAGTTGCGACTGGGGCAGCGAGGGCGACACGCCGATCGCGGCGACGCATCGCGGCGACGCGTCGGATCGGTCGTCGTCGTCCTCGTCGTCGCCCGCGCCGAACGCGCGGTGGACGACGTGCGCGACGAGCGAGGAGTCGACGCCGCCGGAGAAGGCGACGACGTGCATCCGCGCGCCCGCGCCGGCGGCTCGCGTCGACTCGACCATCGCTTCCAGCTCGCGCGCCAGCCGCGCGTCGTCGTCGCCGTCGTCGTCGTCTCCCGCCGCTTCTTCCGCGATGGGGGTGCGCGCGTGGGCCTTCGTCGTCGTCGCGACGGGGCGTCGGCGTTCGCCTCGGGCGAGCCTCCGATGGCGGACGCGGAACGGCGACGCGTCCGCGCGGGTCGCGGTCCCGGCCGGGAACGCCCGCGCCGCGCCGACCGCGATCGAGCGTGCCATCGTCCACCCACCGCGCGTCCTCTCCAGTGCGGCGTCCGATCTGCGACAACCCTACAAGTACTTGTACAATACTCGGTTCTCCCGAAACGGTGCCCACTCGTCGGACGAACGTTCGGGAGCTTTCGCGTCGACGCCGGCCATGTCGTCGGCGCACGCGCAACCCCCCTCCGTCTGCGCCGCGGAGCTCGCGCAGCGCAGGCTGATGGAGTGCGAGTGCCTCGCCGCCATGTACGGAGGACCGATGGCTGGCGACGCCGGAAGTTCGTCTTTCGAAGTTATGAATCCGGACGTCGAGCGCGAGCTACGCGCGGCGGTGGACGCGTGGGAGGCGTCCGGGGACTCCGTCGCGGCGGCGCTCACCGTCCGCGCCGTCTCGGCGCCTCTCCGAGTGTCGCTCACCCTCGCGGTCCCGTCGGCGAGCGGCGGAGACGAGCCCGACGAGCCCGCCCCGTCCGATCCCGATCCCGATCGCACCCCCGAGAGGGGCACCGTCACGCTCGCGGCGTCGTTGCCGACGAACTACCCCGCCGCGGAGGCCCCCGCGCTGGAGCTCTCCGCGACGCACCTGTCCCGCGACGCCATCGCGCGCGTCCTGCGCGAGCTGCGATCGCTCGCGTCCGAGCGAACCGTCGGGCAAGCACCGGACGGTTTCGAGTGCCTCTCCGAGCTGGCGCAGGCGGTCGCGGACCTGTCGTCGGCGGCGGCGGCGGATGACGAGGCGCGGATGAAGGCGAACGGGGGGGACGGCGACACGGCTGACGGCGATGAGGGACACGCGCACGCGGTGGTCCGCATAGACCACATGAACGACGGCAAGGGATACACGAAGACGCTGCGTCGGTGGTCGCGGGAGCTTCGCGTCGACGCTCGCGTCTTCTACGAGCGCAAATCAATCCGAGAGAACAATCCGGAGGGTTCCGGAAGGTCCTCCGAGGGTCCCGACGGGGGTCTCACCGGTCGCGTCGAGGGGGTGTACGCGGTGCTCGGCGGCGACGGCGACGACGTGCGGACGTTCCTGACGAGGCTGCGCACGGAGTTTGTCGACGTCGACGCGAGAGGCGCGAGGTGCAAAGAGCGAAAGTCTACGGTGCTGACTTTGCGTCGAGCCGGGGTGGTCAAGCCCGGGGAGGAGCGCGTGCCCGAGTTCGACGGGTTCGAGTGCGAGGGGTACGTCGGCGCGGATGGGCTGGAGGATGCGCTGGCGCGATTTAACCTGTTGCACGTCGGGGCGGGGGCGCAGAGGTTCCAGCCCGCCGGCTAATCTTACTCTCATAGTCTACAAACAACCAAAAGCGTGGCCACGGCTTCGAATAACCAAACGTTCCAGAGCGAGACGCGCGGTACACGAGGGGATGTTCTCGTCCGGGTTGAGACGAGCGGCCGCGCTCGCGCGGTTCGCGCCCTCCTCTCGAGTCCTCGCATCCTCCTTCTTCTCCTCGTCCTCGAGCGCCGTCGAGGCGTCCTTCTCCGCGCGTCCCCTCCTCGCCTTCCGGCGTGCGATGTGCGCGAACCCGATGCACGGATACGACGCCTCCCGCGCGGGGACGTGCGAGTACACCGACGTCCACTACCCCGATCCCCTGGACGTCACCGTCCCGCGTAAGATGCAGATCGCGGACGCCGGATACTTCCGCGACTTCGGCGGCGTCACGCGCTTCTCCGGCCCGGCGTCCACCGTCAAGTGCTACGAGAATAATCCCCTGGTTCGCGAGGCGCTGGGCGAGCCGGGGAACGGGCGGGTGCTCGTCGTGGACGGGGGAGGCAGCATGCGATGCGCTCTGCTGGGCGATAACCTCGCGGGCATGGCCGTGAGCAACGGGTGGGCGGGGATCGTCATCAACGGGTGCCTACGGGACAGCGAGGACATCGGCAAGATGCGCATCGGGGTCAAGGCGATTGCGCCGCACCCGGTGAAGAGCAGCAAACGCGACCCGGGCATGCGCGAGGTGCCCGTGACGTTCGCGGGCGTGACGGTGCGACCGGGTGATTGGATTTACGCGGATATGGACGGGATGCTCGTGGGGGGACCCGAAAAGTTCGAGCTCTGACCGTGTCCGTTTGCGATGTAATAACTCTTAACCCTGAAATATTAGCAACACGCGACGACGTTCTCGCCAATGATGAATGAATATAGGGTCTCCGGATCGAGCGGAACCCCGCGCACGCGGCGCCTCATCCGAGGAGCTGCTTGACCTTGTCCACCACGAAGAGCATGCCCGCGTTCGCCGGCGACGCGCGCAGCAGGCACGGCACCAAACCCGCGTAGAGCCTCTTCACGCCGCCCTGTTTGTACAGCTGGGACCCTGCGTCGAGGAAGCCCTTGTACTTTCGCTCAGCCTTGTTGATGGAATCCGTCATCATCGCGCTCTTGATGACGTCGACGGGGTAGAACAGGGACCAATAGAAGAACCCGCCGAGACCGCCCGCGAACATGATCTCCCAGTCCCTCGGCTTGCCGTCCTCGTGCTTCGCCGCGAAGTAGTTCTTGGTGTTCTCGAACACGCCGAAGTAGATGGCACCCGCGGGGAGGTTGCGGACCAGCGTCGCGCCGAACGCCTGGTAGGGCCCCCGAATCCCGTTGTGCTTGAACGATGCCTTGACGCACTCGCCGACGGTCTTGTACGGCGGGACGTAGTTCGGGTTCTGCTTCGCCTGGACGATCTGCGTCTGCCACTGCGACTTGAACAGGTCGATGGGCGACTCGAAAAATGAACCAGCCATCCACGCGAGCAGACCCGCCTTCGCGTAGGACATCGGATCGTCCGGGGAGACGCCGACGATCTCCTTCGCCCGCGCGTACCCAAAGAACAGGGTGGCGCGGAAGAACATCTGCCCCGCGAGCGGCGACGTGACGCCCTTGTACAGGCCCTTGAAACCCTCGGACTTTACCACTTTCGACGCCGCGTCCAGCGGGCCTTTGTACGCCGGGTTCGTCGCCGACTGCGTCTGCAGGAGCACCTTGACGGTGTCGAACGGGTGGCCGACGAGGGTGACGGTGATGCCGCCGCACGTGCCGGCGAAGACGTCCTTGGCGGAGCGGACGAGCGCGGACTGGGGCTCCGCGCCGGACGCGGCGACGAAGGCGGAGTCGGCGGGGTGCGCGAAGCCCGTGGCGATGGCGTGGCCCCTGCGCGCGTGCGAGACGCTCATGCCCGGCGAGTCCAGCACGGAGCGGAAGCTGCGAGGATCGACGGGGACGCGGTGGAAAAGGGTCGTCGTCAGCACCGATCGGCGGCGTGCGAGCGTCGCGACGATTGGGATTGGGACGCGCGGGTAGATGCCCGCTTCCCCTTCGCGGATGCGAGCAATACAACAAGATGACGGTCGCGATAGAGACGTTAGCCGAATGTGCCGACGCGTCTCGGCACGCGCCGCGCGGCGTATCGGAAGGGAATTCGGAGGGCCGACGCGCACCTCTGGAGGAGCACGTTGCTGGGAACGGTCATCGTGACGCCCTTTTTCTTACGACGCACAGCCGACGAGCGCCGAGACACTCGATCGGAGTGGCCCTCGCGTCTGTTCTTGCGGCTTTCTTTATCTCGTCTGCACGGCCAAAATCTGGGCAACTCGGGGGCGGCAATCCCGTTCGGGCATCGGGTGCCGTACGTAGGTGCCCTCTGTCGTGAACCAAAAACGTATGGAGACCAGTCTAAGAGGAAGACATCGAAACGGGCCCAGGGACGGGACGAAGACAGACTGACGACCCCAGTCTGACTCGGACGCATTGCCAAATCGCGAAAGCGAGCGGGCGGGAAAAAAAGGGCTCGCGCGAGTCATCGATTTGAAAGGGTTTAGCGTCCTCGGGCGGACCGCCAGACGTAGCCGCGCCGGGGTGGTCGATCTTCCCGCGGATGATCGCGACGGATATCGCGAGGACGCGCGCGCCTCCGGGCGCCGTCGCGCGCTCGGCGGCGGGCCACCATCGGCGCGCGACCGCGCCCCTTCGTTCCATCATCGCGGTCCATCGTCGTGCCGCGGTCATCAACCGGTCGTTCAACGGCCGCGTCCTCTGCCAGGCGTCGACGAGCGGCCGAGACGACGTCGAGGGCGCGGACGGGTCGTCGTCGTCGTCCAGGCGGAGATCTCGCATCGTCCCTCGCGTCCACGCGAGGCGCATCGAGGCCATGAGCGGCAGCCACGACGAGGACGAGCTGCACCTCGAGGGAGAGGACGACGACGCGCCCGGGCCCGTCAACTCGTCTCGGTCCATCATGGGTTCCGCGGACCCCGGCGCGCCTCTGGGCGTCGTCCTGACGCACGTCAGCGCCGACTTCGACACGCTCTCCTCCGCGGTCGGCCTCGCCAAGCTTCGCAACGCGCGCCTGGGCGCGAACTGCACTTTCGTCGTCCTCCCGAGGGGCGCCTCCCCGGGCGTCTCGCACTACCTCGCGCTGCACAAGAACAAGTTTCCGATCAAGGAGAAGAGGGTCGTCGAGGCGGGATCGTTGGCCTGGGCCGCCGTGGTGGACGCGCAGCGCCGAGACAGGATCGGAGACTGCGACAAGTGGCTGGACGCCGCGAAGGAGGTGGTGGTGTTGGACCATCACCTCCTCGCCACCTCGGACATCGACGCGACTGAACTCATCGTCGAGGACGTCGGAGCCACGGCGACGATCGTCGCGGAGATGCTCGAGAACGAAAACGTGCCGATAACCGAGGAGGACGCGACGCTGCTCGCGCTGGGAATACACACCGACACCGGGTCGCTGACCTTCGAGGCGACCACGCCGCGGGACGCCGACGCTCTCGCGTATTGCCTCCGCATGGGCGCCAGTCAGAAGGTTCTGGCCGAGTACGTGAACCCCTCGCTCACCGCGGAGCAACGAGAGGTGATCGCGCGGGGCATGACGGACGTGAAAAAGACGACGGTGGAGGGGATCACCGTGTCGAGGGTCCACGTGGAGTGCGAGGAGTACTCGCCGGGCATGGCGACGTGCGCCAAGGAGGTTTTGGACCTGACGGATTCGGACGTGCTCTTCATGGCGGTTTCCTACGTGCACGGCAAGAAGAACCCGTACAGGCACGTCAGCGTCATCGGCCGCGCCAAACCGGTCAAGACGGTCGACCTCGGCGCGGTGCTCAAGGCGCACCTCAACGGCGGCGGGCACCCCAAGGCGGCGTCCGCGGCGTTCCGGATGGATCAGGAGATTGTCTCGTCGGCGACGCTCGAGACGCTTCGAGTCCGAGGCGACAACCCCGTGGAGGGAATCCTCGACGAGCTGGTGCGACGCGTGTGCGCGGAGCAGGTCCCGCCCGAGCGCAAGGCTAGGGACGTGATGAGGCGTTCGCGACACGTCGTGGCGGCGAGGCCGGATATGACCATGGCGGAGGTTGGCGAGTTTCTGGACGTTCACGACCACAGAGCGTGCCCGGTGATATCGGGCGAGGGGATACTCGTGGGCGTGGTGTCCGTCACCGAGGTTGACGTGGCGACGATCAAAGGACAGCTGGACAGACCGGTGAGCGGGTACATGAAGCTTCGAAGCGCCGTCACCCCGAACACGCCGGTGAGCGAGTGCGAGCGGATCCTGGTGGAGCAGGGCGAGGGGTGCATACCGGTCGTGGCAAACTACGACGAGCCCCGCAGGCAGTGGCGGATGGAGGGACTCGTGACCCGAGCCACCATCCTGAAGACGCACGAGTACTACAGGAGGAACAGGCTGCGATCGAGGAAGGGCGGTGGGCTGCTGGCGGAGAGGGACGAGGGAGACAAGGCGGCGCCGAAGGTGACGGTCAACCCCGAGGTGTTCTTCGACTCGGAGATGTTGGGTTTGGCGGAGAACACCAAGACAGTCCCGGGGGCGGACGACGCCGCGGCGGATGCCGGCGCTTGACGCGAACCCGAGCTTAAAACCGTTTTTAACACGCGCGCGAGGCGGTGGCGGCGGCGAGGCGAGCTATGACCGTTAAAAAAGAGCTAAAACTGTTTCGCCACCTTGACGTTCCACCAGCGCCCGAACGCGTCCTTCCCCTTGAAGTACGCCGCGACGAACACCGCAAAGGCGGACAAGACGCGCCAAACCAAACCCTCAGATCCCTTCGCCTCCTCGAAACACTCGAGCCTCGCCTCGAGCTTCCCCGCCGCGTCCAGCGCCAGCTTTGTCAACGCCTCCAGGTCCACGTTCGCGCTCATCGCGAAGTGACGCGCGCGCGCGTGATCGTGCATCGCCTCCGCGGCGAGCGCCCGCTCGTGCTTGCGCGACATCGACGCCCAACGCCCGTCGAACTCGAGCCCAGCCCCTCCCGTCATCGCGCCCTGCCCGTCCCTCGCGCCCTTCAGCGCGGTCAACACCCGCGCCGCCCTGACCCTCGCGTCTTGAACGATGGCGAGGATCGCGTGCCGCTTCGCCGCGTCGGAAGCCGCGAACGATAACCCACCTCGGCGCCCGACGGGAGATAACGCGCCAAACGGCGAGTTACCGACGTCGAACGCGTCGTCCCTCGCGACCGACCCGCGTGACTCGCTCCACGTCAGGCGCGTGGGAGCGACGCCCCAGCCGCTCGTCAGCACCGCGCCCAGCAGCGCCCTGTGCACGTCCGCCGGCTCGGTGAGGACGGGAAGGTCCTGGCACTGAATCGTCGAACTTATTTGCGACGGCGACCTGGTACGAACGGCGACGACCATGTCCAGAAACGCCGCGACGGAATCGCGCCCGGGCTCGAGGAGCAGCGCCTCCGTGCGCGCCAAGTCGAACAGGAACACGGGAATCACCCGCCGCCCGTCGCCGTCGTCCCCGTTGTACCTGTCGCCGAGGTCCATCTCGATCTCGTCCGCGATTCGCGCCCGAAACGCGCTCAGCCAGTACCGCAACTCGGCGGCGTCGACGAATTCCCTGTGCGTTCCACCCGCGGGGCGGCCGACGTCCAGGTTGAGCACCCGCCCGCCCTCGCCGTCCTCCTCGGCGCCCGCGTACGTGTCCGTGACGCCGCCCGGACCCGGGTTCGAACCCGGGTCGGACGAACGCGCGGTCGCCTTCAGAGCCCGGTGCATCGCCGCCACGCACAACGAACACGAGCCGACGCCAACCTCCGTCTCGGTCACGTGCACCGCGGCGTCGTCGTCGTCCCCGCCGACTTTGCCGACGCGCATCGCCGCCGCTTTCCTCAGCGCGGACTCGATCTCCCTGATCCCGAGGGGCGGCACCCGGCCGTCGTTGCCCCGCGGCATGTCCGTCACCCTGACGATCTTCACCGTCGTCTCCCGCCAAACCTTCGGCGCGACCGCGTGCGCGGCGGGGGGCGCCAGGAGATGGTTCGACGCGCGCCGCAACAACCCGGCGATGGCGACGGCGAGCTGGTCCGGACGTCGCCGGTGCGCGGCGCGAACCCGCGGGAAGGAACCCGCGTGCACCGCCCCTTCGCTGCCGTCGGACGGGCCGTACGACACCGGACCCGCGGTGAGGTCGAACCACGCGTACCGGCCGTTTGTGACGGAAACGTTCGAGACGGAATCGTCGCCCGTCCACAGCTGGCCGACGCAACCCGACGCGCTCGCGCCCACCCACCCGCCCGACGAACCCCCGACGTGTACGCCGGGAGGGGGGCGACCCACCGCGCTGTCGTACGCGTACGCGTACGCGCGCGCGCCGGAGATTGGCGACGTGTACGCCTTGGGCGCCGGGTTGAGGACGTAGAGGACGTGCGTTCCGGCATCCGCGGCGGAGGCGCGGTCGCCGGCGATGATGGCGTCGACGACGTCGTGGGGTATCGCCGTCACCGCCGAGGATTCCACGGTCGCGGACGCCAGGGATCCGCGCGTGGCGTCCGCGCGTTCGATGGCGTCGTCGATGGCGGCGGCGATTTTGGCGCACAGCCGTCGGGACGCGCGGGTGACGTGGAAGCGGAACCTGGTGGTGATGGGACCGGGCGCGATCCGGCCGTCGTCGCCGTCGTCTTCGTCGTCGTCGTCGGGCGACGCGAGGGCGACGTGCGGGACGTCCGCGCGGAGGGCGTCGAGGTAGGGCGCGAAGTCGCGCTCGGTCAGCCTCACCCCCGCGACGCCGTCCCCGTCGAACCCCACCAGCCGCACCTCCACCGTCGCGTGCCGCACGATCGGCGCTTCGAGAGACTCCGTCTTCTCCTCGAGCGTTCGCGTCGAGCTGTGCCTCCTGAAGACGTCCTTGTGAGACTCGGAGAGGGACGCGTAGGAGTCGCCCTTGGCGAGCGGGTCCTCGTCCGCGGCGCGGTCCAGCGCCGCCCTCGCGGCGTGCGCGTAGGGCGTCACGCTGAGTTGATCGGTCGCCCCGACGCGCGGGATCCGCGATAAACTGACGAGGCAGAGGAGCGTCGTCGCCGTCGTCGTCGTCGCGACGCTCGCGACGAACGATCGCGACGCGAGCGATCGTCGGGTTCGCATATTCGAGCGCGGCGTCGTCGACGCGCGGCGCCCCGCGTCTCCCATCCTCGCGACCCGCGCGACGTGTTGTGGACGTGTTCGTTCAAGTGTTTGAAGCTGGGCTCATCACGGGCGAGGAATTCACTCGGGTGGCACCAGTACTCGATGATATAACTGGTATTCAGACCACGCTCATTCG
>Ga0181573_10000374_pt1 | contig 47263 bp, 39 predicted proteins | sample 101ome_25_FD_148643 | JGI IMG/M metagenome (GOLD analysis project Ga0181573, IMG submission 148643) | Coastal salt marsh microbial communities from the Groves Creek Marsh, Skidaway Island, Georgia - 101409BT metaG (spades assembly) | ecosystem: Environmental > Aquatic > Marine > Intertidal zone...
GATTGAGGGCGGCAAGGTTCATCTGGAGGGCCAGCGCATCAAAGTCAGCAAAGAACTTTGTGTTGGCGATCGATTATCCATCAGGCAAGGATGGGACGAAAAAGAGGTCGTTGTCTTAGCCCTCAGGGCCGATCGTCGATCGGCGCAAATCGCACAAACTTTGTATGAGGAGACTCCCAAGAGTGTGGAGAAGAGGGTGCGTGAACACGCTGCTCGCAAAGCCGCGGGCAGCATGGCCCGGCCAGATCACAGACCCGACAAGTATGCGCGCCGACAGTTAAATCGTCTTCGGCGCCAGAGGTATCTCGACGGTGAATTAGATTGAGCGTTTTAGCGGTATGACGACCTGGTAGCGGGCGGGTTTTTATACCGGTGGACTTCCAAGAGTAGCCCGGTTTCGGCCGTTGCCTTTGCTCTCGTAGAGCGCTTTGTCCGCTGCCTCAATCATCTCGTCGATTGTCGTCTTGATGTCGGGCACACATGAAACCACGCCCAAGGAGACGGTAACGTGGGGTGCCACCGCGGAACTGGCGTGTGCAATAGCCGCGGCCCCGAGCCGCTGCTTTACCAGCATGGCAATCTCCATGGCTTCCACCTCTGCTGTCCCGGGGGACAATAATAAAAACTCCTCGCCACCCATGCGCACTGCCACATCGCCTGCTCGCCCGGTAACTGACACCAGAACCTCAGCGACCTGCTGCAAGACTTTATCTCCCGACGGATGACCGTAGGTATCGTTGTATTGCTTGAAACAATCTACATCGATCGCAATCACTGCCAGGGGCGCGCCAGCTCGTTTCGCGCGGCTAAGCTCATCCTCGAGCATCTGATTGCCACCCCGTCTATTCCGAAGTCCAGTTAGCTCATCGATAGTGGCAATATCAGCAAGCTGATCCCTTAGCTGCTCAAGTTGAAAGTTTCGCACCCTGAGATTTTCGCTGAGCGTCGCAAACTCCTCACTCATCGATTGACGCTCGAAACTCGACTTGGTCATATCCATAAATGATTGACTCAACCAGGCACCCACCAACAACAGCAATGCGCACAACCCAAGAAGTGAGAGAGACATCAGCATATTGTAAGGACGATCATCGACATGCCAGGCAAGTAAACACGATATTGGAATCAGCGTTGAGAGTATCCAAGTCTGATAAACAATACGGACAACCGAGATGACCGCGGTGGCGGTAACCACCATCACTGTGACCAGCAATAAAAGAAAGTAGAATGTCATATCGGGCAAGCGAGGCTCTAACCAAATGACGCTCAACACCCAAGCAGCACCTGTTGAAGCTGCTCCCAGTATCAACATCATCAGCAATCGCACAGGCTCATCGATAAAAGCCTTTTTGGAAGCAGATCGCCACATATAAGAGGAGTGAATCAGGCCAAGCAAGACCATCGCCCCTGCCCAGCGAATCACCAAGCTCGATTCAACCTGATACCAAATCAGGCTCGCCACCGCGGAAATAAAAAGTACCTGCACACCGAGCAAACCAAATCGACCATGCCGTAGATGCTCGGAAAGCAGCGAGATCTGAAGGTCTTTTTGACTTATTTTTTGTTGGTATAACATTTGGACACCCTTCCTCCTCGGCAGGATACCATTCTGGCTGGTATGCTTACCAAGGACCTACCGAAATTTGCAGACGAGGTGATACTCTATGCCCACAGAAGGGCGTGAACACTGGTCAATTGGCGCCATCGGTCTTTCCCTCATATTGACTCTCCCTCTGGCCACATTAACCGTTAGGTTCTTCGCGACTTACAGCAATAATGTCGCTGCCACAGCCGATTGCGAGCCACTAACCCAAGCGATGGAGCGTCAAGATGAAAATCAATCCTTTGAAGAGCGCTCTGTCCTTCTTCTAGGAAGACGTACGCTTGACCAGTGGCAAGGTAGCGCCCACTGGCACAACCAGAAGCCGCTTATCGTAAGGTATTCAACCCTGTTTACAGCGGAGGCCTTGGGGTCTTGCTTTCAGCGTGCCATCGCGCATTATCGTCCCACCACCACACTACTTATCCTGGAACCCACGGACATCACCGATCATGGGATCGAAACCTTAGCGGCAATCCAGGAGCTCATGGTACAGCGTGACTACTGGGCAACCTCCCCTCGACTAATAGTTATACTCCCCTTCAGAGGGCCTCGATTCAAAGACGACCTGCAGTTATGGCAAGACTATGAGACGGCGCTGCGAAAAATGATCGAATTCCGAGGCTTCTCCCTGATCGACCCGAACGGAGCCCTCATAGATAGTACCGGCAACGCAAATCCCAATTGGTTTTGGCCCGATGGCACTACCCCAACCCCAGATGGCTTTGGTCGCGCCTTCTCCGTTTTGCAGCAATCCATAGGCCTAGGTGGGCTCGAAACCTGATATCGATTCCGGCAATTAATGCTGTATGATCACCCCATGATCGAGACGTTTCCTAATAATAAGCCAATAACCCCGCTGCTCGATAAGGTACAAACTGATCTCGCGGTGTTGCGCTCGCTGGCAGAAGATGACCTACTTCGTCTCGCGGACGAAATTCGCCAATTCATGTTGTACTCGGTTAGCCAAACAGGGGGTCACTTTGGCGCCGGTCTTGGCGTGGTCGAGCTGACCGTCGCCCTTCATCATGTTCTCAACACACCAGAAGACCGAATCGTTTGGGATGTCGGCCATCAGACCTACCCCCATAAAATTATTACCGGTCGCGCCGATCGCATGCATACCATCCGTCAGGCGGGGGGCCTATCGGGATTTCCAAAACGAAGCGAAAGTGAATTCGACACCTTTGGCGTCGGGCATAGCTCTACCAGTATCTCTGCCGCGATGGGCATGGCAGTCGCAGCCGGAAAATTAGCGCCCGACAGAAAAGTTGTCGCGGTGATTGGCGATGGCGCCATCACGGGCGGTATGGCTTTTGAGGCCCTCGCGCACGCCGGTCATGTCCGTCCAAATCTGCTGGTCATCCTCAATGACAATCAGATGTCCATTGGACACAACACGGGTGGCTTGGCGACCTACTTTGCAAAAATCTGGGCGAGTCCGACCTACATTTCGTTCCGGGAAGGATCCAAGCGAATACTGGAGCATGTCCGCACTGCGTGGGATATCGTCAAGAAAACCGAAGAGCAAATGAAAAGTCTGGTAGCCCCCGGCATGATGTTCGAAGAATTGGGCTTCAACTACATTGGCCCACTCGACGGCCACAATCTGCCTCTCATGGTGCAGACACTGGAAGCCATGCTGCAGCTTCAGGGCCCTCAACTCCTGCACGTTCGTACCGTTAAGGGTAAAGGCTTCGGGCCCGCAGAAAGCGACCCTGTTGGCTATCATGCGATTAACAAAATTGAAGCCAAGCCTTCTGCCCCGGCAGATACCCGGCCCAAGCCACCGAAGTATCAGGATGTGTTTGGACGATGGTTGTGTGACCTTGCGGCGCAGGACCAGCGACTCATCGGCATCACCCCTGCCATGTGTGAAGGGTCGGGCATGGTGAAATACTCGCAAGAATTCCCTGACCGATATCATGACGTGGCCATTGCAGAACAGCATGCCGTCACACTGGCCGCGGGCATGGCCTGTGATGGTTTAAAACCTGTAGTGGCCATCTACTCGACCTTCCTGCAAAGGGCGTACGACCAGTTGATTCATGACGTGGCGTTGCAGAATCTCGATGTCACCTTCGCGCTCGATCGTGCAGGCCTCGTGGGTCAGGATGGCGCAACTCACCATGGCGCCTTCGATCTCAGCTACTTGCGCTGCATTCCAAATATGATCATCGCCTGTCCATCGGATGAGAACGAATGCCGGCAACTGCTCTACACCGCTTATCAGTACGACGGACCCGCTGCCGTTCGCTATCCACGGGGCGAGGGAACCGGCGCGCTGGTAGAAGAAGAAATGACCGCCTTTCAGATAGGGAAGGCAGTGACCCTACGAAAGGGCACCTCAGTAGCCATCCTGAATTTCGGCGTATTGCTGCCCGAGGCAAAAGCCGCGGCGGAAGCACTCGACGCGACACTCATCGACATGCGGTGGGTCAAGCCTCTGGATGAAGATGTCGTCGAATCGATCGCAAGACAGCACGACAGGATCATTACCGTGGAAGAAAATGCATTGGCGGGGGGTGCAGGAAGCGCCGTCGCTGAGCTACTGGCAAGCAAGCAGCTTCATTGCGAAGTCAGGCATATAGCCATTCCCGACAACTTCATTCACCACGGCTCCCAGCAGCAAACCCGCGATGCAGCCGGTCTGACTGTCGAGAATATCATTCAGCAGGGTCAGCGTGATGCGGCGCCTATGCATGCCGCTGCAAGCCTGAGTTAAATCGTACAAGCCAACTTTTTTCGGAGTCAGCCGTGAGCAAGGCTAAAAGCCCGACCCTTAAAACCCAAATGGATGAACTGGCAGCGGTGATCGAGAAGCTTGAGGATCCAGAAGTGTCCTTAGAAGATTCGCTGGTTCTTTATGAACGGGGCATGGCTCTGGTGGGAGCTGCCACCAAGGCGCTCGAAGCGGCGGAGCAGCGGGTCGCCGTCATCAACGAAAAGGATGAGGTTCAAGCACTGGACTCATGAGCGCCAAGACCCCCGACGCCGCAGCGTTGCGGTGTGCTGATCCAAAGCTAGCTGAGGCCACCGCCTATGTGCTCTCAAATCCAGGGAAGCAACTCCGCTCTCGTTTAACACTGGAATCCTGCGAGCTCATTGCCGGCGAAACACTACCTACCGCCATATGTATCGGCACTGCCATTGAGTGGCTGCATGCCTATTCACTTGTCCACGATGATCTTCCCGCCATGGATGACGATCCGATGCGGCGGGGCAAACCGACAGTCCACGTTGCCTATGATGAAGCCACGGCGATTCTGGTGGGAGATGGCTTGCAAGCGGCTGCCTTCAACCTCATCGCGGGCGAAGAAACCCTGACGGCAGAAACCAAAGTCGACATCATCGCGCTGATCAGCGAGGCGATTGGTTTTGGCGGGATGGTAGGAGGTCAGGCGCTTGATATGGCAGCGGAACATCAAACCCTTGGGGTGGAGCAACTCCGTGAAATTCACCTACAAAAAACCGGCGCTCTTATCAAAGCCGCTATTTTGGCGGGTGCCCGGTGTGCAAACGCCGATAAGGAGGCGATCCATCGGCTTGGGGAATTCGCCGACCATATTGGTCTCGCCTTTCAGGTAGCGGATGATGTGCTGGATGTGACACAAACGACGGAAGCTCTGGGCAAAACCGCGGGCAAAGATCAGTCGGCAGAGAAATCAACCTATGTAAAATGTCTGGGACTTGCTGGCGCCAGAGAAGAGGCCGAGCGTCTTCTCCGTCACGGCCTGTCTTGCCTTGATTATTTTGGCGATGCGGCCGACCCGCTCAGGGCAACTGCTAACGCCATGGTAATTCGGGGACGTTAAGTCACAATTCTCTTCAAAGGGTGATAACGATTCCGGCGAGTAGTAATGCCGCCGACACTCCACCCGCGTAAAGGCCGGCAGCCACATCATCGAGCATGACACCCATGCCGGTCTTCATATGACGATCAATGAGACTCACGGGCCAGGGCTTTGCAATATCAAAGCACCGGAAAGTCATGAAGGACACAGCTACGACCGTTGGCAAGTCGGCCCACTGCCCAAGCAAATAAAAGGGAATCGATACTGCCAGAATCATGCCCACTACTTCATCGATCACGATGGAACCGTGATCCACCTTGCCCCAGGCTCGCCCTGCCACCCCCGCGGCCCATGTGCCCGCGAGGAAAAGGAAAATCGTGACGACTGCTACGAGCCACAGAGGACTGAAATAAAGTAGCGGCCAAATAAGCGGGAGTGCTGCGAGACTTCCCACGGTACCCGGCGCTTTGGGGGCAAAGCCTGAGCCAAACCAGCTTGCGATCAAAATCGCTATTCGGTACCCGACTGTCCCGTCAGTATTTTCTGTCATATCCAGTCCACTTTATTCTCGGTAATGTCAGCTCACTCCTGGCCAGCGCCTGATCTGACAGCCCTCAAGAAAAATGATCGAACCCCAATTCACTCACGTTCATACCGATACACTGCAACCCCGTAGTCTCGGTGAACTCGCCCACAGCTGTCATGCCATCAGGAATCTCGCACGTGTGGGGCACCGCAATCGCGAGTTCATAATCATCGCCCCCGGTCAGCGCCCATTGCACGGCCCGCTCCTCCCCCTGCCGGCGAATACTAGGGGATAAAGGCAGAGCATCGGGATTGATGCAGACACCAACACCTGAGGCCTCTGCTATGCGCTTCGCATCCATCAGCAGACCATCGGAAATATCGATACCCGCGTGAGCATGCTGACGAAGCCAATCGAGCCATTCAAACCTCGGGCTTGGTCTGTAAAATCGCGCGTTGAAAAAGTCCTCATCAGTCTCACTGCAACTGGCGCGCTCCGGTAGCTGCCCCTCAAACATGGCGAGAGCACACGCGGCGTCACCTAGGGTGCCGGTAACAACAAGCAAATCCCCTGCGACCGCGCCGTCACGACGTAACAACTCCTCAGTGGGGACAGATCCCATGACGGTTACGGAAATAGTGAGAGGTCCGCGGGTTAAGTCTCCCCCAACGAGAGGGAGATCAAAGGCCGTGGCGGCGTCACCGACACCCTGAGAAAAACTGTGGAGCCACAGTTCATCAATCTCGGGCAGTGTCAGAGCCAGGGTCATTCCTAGAGGGGTCGCCGCCATCGCAGCGAGATCGCTCGCCGCCGCGGCAATCACGCGGTAACCGATATCCTCAGGCAGCACATCGGCAAAAAAATGACTGCCAGCCACCTGAGTATCAGTGGATACCACCAGCTCGTGTCCCGGCGGGATATGGAGCGCCGCTCCATCGTCACCAACACCAAGAGTGACTCCATCACCTCGGCCAAAAGATGAAAAATAGCGCTGTATTATTTGAGATTCGGAGATCACTGGCTCTTATCCATGGGAAGACTTGCTAGCACATCCGGGAATTAAGCGAGGGCCTGAGTCAGGGCTGCGCGCGCTCGGCGTTAATTTCAAGCTGGCGCAAATCATGAGCCACCTTATCAAGGACGCCATTGACGTAGCGAAAACTGTCAGTAGCACCAAACTTTTTAGCCAGAGCCACCGCCTCGTTAAGCACTACTTTATAGGGCACATCGATACGATCACGGAGCTCATACACACCCATGCGAAGCAGGCTGTGTTCGACAGGATCAAGATCATCGATAGCGCGATCAAGTTTGTTGCGCATGGCCTCGTCCAGTTCATCGGCATGACGCGCAACACCGGTTAACAGATCGCGGTAGTACTCTCCGTCAACATGGGTAAAGTCGTTGTCGACCCGAAACTCTGCTTCAATCTCCGCAAGAGCTGCTCCCGTCATTGACCACTGATAAAGGCCCTGAAGGGCAAAATGACGCGCGCGCCGCCGCTGTGCAGCAAGCGCGTTAACTTCACTCATTTGCCGCCAAGCGCTGCCATCAAATTGACCATTTCCAGAGCGCTCAAGGCCGCCTCGGCGCCTTTGTTACCGGCCTTGGTTCCGGATCGCTCAACAGCCTGCTCGATAGAATCCACCGTCAAAACACCAAAGGCGATGGGTTTGCCGGTATCCATTTGAACCTGCGCGATGCCTTTGGTGCACTCGCCAGCGACATGCTCAAAATGCGGGGTACCTCCGCGAATGACGGCGCCCAAGGCGATGATGGCGTCGCACTCCGTTGTTGCCGCTACCTGCTTGCACACCAGAGGTATCTCAAAAGCCCCGGGTACGCGAACAATATGGAGTTGATCGTCGCCAATGCCATGCCGCTTCAGAGTATCGATCGCGCCGGACAACAGGTGCTCGACGACAAAACTGTTCCATCGAGCCACTACCAATACATAACGGCCGCCATTGGCGCTTAACGCGCCTTCTGTTGTCGTAATTCCTTCAGTACTCATGATGATCTCCTTGCTTCGATGGCAACTAATCGCTTGCGGCGATGAAATCCACCACTTCCAAGCCAAATCCTGAGAGCGCATTGTACTTCAGCGGCGCTCCCAGCAGTTCGATTTTTCCAATACCTAAATCATTCAATATTTGTGCTCCCAGGCCAATCGACGCGTAGCTGCTGGTTTGTTCACCTGTCTCTGTTGGCGGATTGCCAAGCAATCGATCGATGCCGGCAAGCAAGTCGCCGGGGGTCTCAGGGCGATCAATCAGCACCATGGCTCCCCTCTCAGCAGAAGCAATCTCGGCGAGGCTTTGCTCAAATCGCCAGCTGACTCGATCTTCAAGTGTTGTGCCGACTAAGTCGCGCAGGATGGATGTTACGTGGACCCTCACCTTGGTCGGCAGGTCCGGATCAAAAACTCCCTGCGTCAAGGCAAGGTGAATCTGACCCGTATTCACATCGCGATAGGCGTGTAGTTGAAGGTCTCCGTGAGGGGTGGATATCGCTCCTGAGCGGATACGATCAACCGTTCGCTCGTTCGCGAGACGATAGTCCACCAGATCCGATACCCGACCTACCGGGAGCTGATGTTGTTCAGCAAAGGCTCTCAGGGCAGCGCCCTCAGCCATGTTGCCTTCATGATCAAGCACGTCCGTAAACACGGCGGCGGGAAACAAGCCCGCCATTCGAGCCAGATCCGTCGTGGCTTCCGCTCGGTCTGCGCGGGTCAAGAGGCCACCATCAGCGGCCGCAATGGGGAAAATATGACCGGGTTGAACCAGATCCGCCGCGACGGTCTCGGGAGCGACTGCCACCCTGACTGTTTTAGCGCGATCCGCAGCAGAGATCCCGGTTTCTATGCCCTCAGCCGCTTCTATCGACAAGGTAAAGGGCGCAGAGTCAGTGCGACCCTCTACCATCATCGGCAGGTTTAAAAAATCACAGCGCGATCGCGTTAAACCGAGACACACAAGACCCCTCGCCTGTCTCGCCATAAAGGTGACGTGCTCCGCTTCACAGAGTTCTGCGGCAAGAGTAACAATCCCCGTCTCGGTACCCGCGCTATTGTCGAGCAGCAGCAACACCATCCTGCCGTGACGAAGTTCGCTAATGAGCGCGTCAGGCTCGAAATAAGTCCAGTCTTCACTCATCGATGTATCCCGACTCACGCAAGTGCTCAAGGGTTAACCCCGCACCGGTTGCAGCGTGATCTCCTTGCAACAGTCGTTCCAGATAGCGAGCAATAACATCAACTTCGAGATTGACCCGGCGTCCCACCTGATAATCAGAGAAGGTGGTTTCTTCAAAGGTCTGGGGAATGATATTCAAATCAAAGTCAGCACCACTTACGGCATTGACTGTCAAGCTCGTGCCATCAACCGTAATGCTCCCCTTATGAGCGATGTACTTGGCCAGTGAGGGCGGCACGGTCACTACGTAACGCCAGGAGCGCCCTTCCCGGCCTATCTCCTTGATAGTACCCACGCCGTCTACATGACCACTGACAATATGGCCTCCCATACTGGAGCCGGGGGTCAGTGACTTCTCTAAATTCACCCTATCACCGGGGGAGCGGTCCCCAAGAGTGGTAAGTTTTAAAGACTCATTGGACACGTCCGCCCAGTAACCATCGCCGGGTAACTCAGTCACTGTCAGGCAGACACCACTGGTCGCGATGCTGTCTCCCAACTGAACATCCGCGAGGGGTAATGAGCCGGTTTTTATGCGCAGCCGGAGATCACCGCCGCTGGGCTCCATAGCCGCAATGTGGCCCACTGCCTGTATGATTCCTGTAAACACAACTCAGTCCTTTGCCTGAAGGGTGGCCATAATACGCAGATCAGGGCCAACCTGACGCACATCTTGATAGGCCAATCGGACGCCCTGAGCCAGGGATTCAATGTCCAGATCCACCAGGGGGCGAGCCGTCTTACCAAGCAGCAGTGGGGCTTGATAAATGACCACCTCATCCGCCAACGACGCGCGAAGCAGCGCCGCGGCAAGGGTTGGACCGCATTCCACCAGAATTTCATTCATGCCTTCTTTGCCCAATCTCAAAAGCACCGACTTCAAATCAAGAGCACCATCCGAGTCTGTAGGCATGTGAATCACTTTCGCGGGTGAAGGCACCGAATTGCCCTCGGCGGTCATAATCCATAAAGGTGCGTTGTCTTGAAGGCATCGGGCCTGACCGGGAAGTCGAGCCTTGGTATCGAGGACAACCCGGGTGGGTTCGCGCGCCGTGGCGCGCTCGAGGACGTCGCCCTCCAATGATAACTGATCTCGCCTGACCGTCAGGGAACAGTCATCAGCCAACACAGTGCCGATACCCGTCACAATGCACGAACTTGTGGCTCGAAGCTCCTGCACATCGGATCGAGCCTCGGCACTGGTAATCCACTGGCTTTCACCTGAGGCCATGGCAGTGCGGCCGTCCAATGAAGTAGCAAGCTTCAGGCGTACCCGTCCCCAACCCCGCGACATGCGAAACAAAAAACCCGCCAGCTCGACACTGATGGCATCGGCGCAGGGGCCGACGGTTACTGAAATACCCGCCTCGCGAAGCGCGCGGACACCCGCCCCGCTAACCAGAGGGTTGGGATCCTCAATTCCAATAACGACCTCAGCAACCCCAGCAGCGATAAGGGCCTCAACACAAGGGCCCGTCCTGCCGGCGTGGGCACAGGGCTCTAGCGTAACGTACGCCGTGGCGCCTTTGGCCTGATCGCCCGCCGCCACCAGTGCCTCGACCTCCGCGTGATTGCCGCCAGCGGGCTGGGTAAACCCCTCAGAGATAACACGACCATCAACCACCAAAACGCAACCAACGTGGGGATTGGGGGAGGCCCAGTAACGGCCAGCCCGAGATACATTCAGGGCTCTGCTCATTAACTCGCTATGGAGATCGGCGCTATCGCCGGTAGTCGCAGATACCAGTGACTCGCCGCCTGATGAAATGGTTGGCACGAGAATCAGTCCTTTTCGACAGGCTCGGCTTCAAGCCGCTCAATGGCATCGCGGAATTCTGACAAGTCCTGGAAACTTCTGTACACCGACGCAAATCGGACAAAAGCCACTTGATCGAGAGCCTTGAGTGCAACCATCACCATTTCACCCACCTCTCTCGAAGGAATTTCCCGCTCTCCGGTGGCACGCAATCGATGCATAATCTGGCTGATCTGTTGCTCAATCGCCTCCAAAGATACTGGCCGCTTCTCCAATGCCCGGCGCAATCCCCCTCGAAGTTTCTCTTCATCGAAGGGCTCGCGGCTTCCGTTCTGCTTGATGATGCGGGGCATCACCAGCTCGGCAAGCTCGTAAGTGGTGAAGCGCTCTTTGCAACTGATGCACTCACGCCGCCGTCGCACCTGCCCTCCATCGGCGACAAGACGCGAGTCGATCACCTTGGTCTCATCCTGAGAACAAAACGGGCAGTGCACGGCAGATAATTCCTAGCGCTGGTAAACAGGCAGACGCTTACAAACAGTTAGCACCTGCTCTCGAACGGCGGGGATGACGGTATCGCGGTCGCCGTTTTCCAAAGACGCGAGCACATCACAAATCCAATGGGTCAAGGCCGTCGTCTCCGCCTCTTTAAATCCACGGGTAGTAATGGCGGGCGTACCCAAGCGCAAACCAGAAGTCACAAAAGGCGAACGCGGGTCATTGGGCACCGAGTTTTTGTTCACGGTAATAAAAGCTTCTCCAAGTGCAGCGTCAGCATCCTTGCCCGTATAGTCCTTACCAATCAGGTCGAGCAGCATCAAGTGATTGTCGGTGCCTCCAGAAACAATCCGGTGGCCTCGCTCTATAAACGCAGCTGCCATGGCCTGCGCATTGGCGACCACCTGCTTTTGATAGGCCACAAACGAAGGCTCCATCGCTTCTTTAAAAGCAACTGCCTTCGCAGCAATCACGTGCATCAGCGGACCACCTTGAGCGCCGGGGAAAATCGCGGAATTAAATTTCTTGTGGAAGTCCTCGTTTTCTTGCGCGAGAATGATGCCACTGCGAGGACCCCGCAAGGTCTTGTGGGTTGTGGAGGTGACGACATCTGCATAAGGAATGGGCGACGGGTAAACTCCAGCAGCCACCAAGCCGGCAACATGGGCCATGTCCACCAGCAGGTAAGCACCTACGGCATCTGCTATCTCACGAAACTTTGACCAGTCCATTGTGCGGCTGTAGGCCGAGAAGCCACCGATAATCAGCTTTGGTTTGTGTTCTTGCGCCATCGCCATCAGCGCGTCGTAGTCAATCAATCCGGTATCGTGATCGATGCCGTATTGAACAGCGTTATAAAACTTGCCCGAAAAGCTGACCGATGCCCCATGGGTCAGATGGCCTCCGTCCGCCAGACTCATTCCCATAACTGTATCGCCAGGCTGCAAAAGCGCGTGATAAACGGCTATGTTTGCGCTCGAACCCGAGTGCGGCTGCACATTCGCGTAAGCCGCCCCAAACAGCTCTTTTGCGCGCTCAATAGCCAACTGCTCCGCGATATCGACGTATTCACAGCCTCCGTAGTAGCGCTTGCCCGGATAACCTTCGGCGTACTTATTGGTGAGAACTGAGCCTTGCGCCTCCAGAACTCGCGGGCTGGCATAGTTTTCCGAGGCGATAAGCTCAATATGCTCTTCCTGCCGCTGGTTCTCGGCTTTCATCGCCGACCAGAGCTCCTCGTCAAATTGCGCGATGGTCTGTGCCTCAGGGTCAAGATAATCGGAAGGCAAGTTGGCAGCTTGATTCATAATGGGTTTCCCAATAATTGGAGGTAACGGAGAAGCCACCCTGGGATCAGGGACTACTGGCGCCGGAGGGGGGCTATTCTATCGCAATGTGCCCGCGGGAGTTAGTGCCTGGGGAGCCCCATAAATCGCGGATATTTCTGTTTTATACTCCCCTCGCCCCGGCGTATGGGGGCAGACAAAACCTTGATGCTTTGGAAGCGACCAGCCTGAGGATGGGTTAAATGAAGACTGAAGAAGTGTTGGGTTGGCGCGAGTGGGTGTCCCTGCCCGAGCTGGGCATAACCTGGATCAAGGCAAAAGTTGACACAGGAGCCCGCACCAGCGCACTCCACGCGTTTGAACTCGAGCCGTTTCAGCGCGGGGGTAAAGACTGGGTTCGCTTCTCGGTGCATCCGCTGCAGGGTGAAAGCGATACGGTCATCCAGTGTGAGTCACCAGTCTTGGAGCGTCGCGACGTAACCGACTCAGGGGGGCACCTCGAAAATCGGCCAGTCATTGAGACTGAGCTGGTGCTGGGATCCTTGAGCAAGCGAATTGAGCTCACTCTCACCGATAGGGACACCATGCGTTTCAAAATGCTCCTCGGCAGGACGGCAATGCGGCCCAATCTACTTGTATATCCCTCTCAATCATTCAAACTCGGCGGGTCTGCATCCCTGCCCCCGGAGACTCAGTGAAAATCGCCGTTTTATCCCGCAACCCAAAGCTTTACAGCACCTCCAGACTTGTCGAAGAAGCCAAAAATGCTGGCCATGAGGCCCGTGTTATCGACACCCTGAAATGCTACATGGACATCACCTCGGCCAAGCCAGCTGTCTGGTACCGCGGGGAAAAACTCGAGCAACAAGACGCGGTCATTCCGCGCATTGGTGCATCCATTACCAACTATGGCACCGCTGTCATTCGACAATTCGAAATGATGGATACCTACTCGCTGGTGGGTTCAATTCCGCTAAACCGTTCGCGATCAAAGCTTCGGGCACTGCAACTCTTGTCCCGAAAAGGTGTCGGTTTGCCCGTTACCGGGTTTGCTCATGACGTGCACAACACGCGCCAACTGATCCAGCTCGTCGGCGGCGCACCGGTGGTCGTCAAATTACTGGAGGGCACTCAGGGCCGCGGCGTTGTTTTGGCAGAAACGGTGAAGGCCGCTGAATCGGTGATTGACGCGTTTATCGAACTAAAAGCAGATTTTCTGGTGCAGGAATTCATAAAGGAAGCTGGAGGCAGCGATGTCCGATGCTTCGTGATCGGAAAACGCGTCGTGGCCGCCATGGAACGCAAGTCGGCGCCAGGAGAGTTTCGATCAAACCTTCACCGCGGAGGTACCGCCGTCTTGACCAAATTGACCCCACTTGAACGCCGCACTGCAGTGAAGGCCGCCCAAACGATGGGTCTTAACGTCGCAGGCGTCGATATTCTGCGATCCTCCAGGGGGCCACTGGTCATGGAGGTGAACTCATCGCCCGGCCTGAGGGGGATCGAGGAATCAACCGGGGTCAATGTGGCAGCAAAAATTATCAAGTTCATCGAAGAAAACGCCCATACCGGCCGATCCAAAAAACAGGTAAAGGGCTAGCCGCGCCCCTCATACAGAGTCCCTAACGTGAGCAAACGCTACAACGAACCCTTGGCCATTGGTGGCATTGACGTCTATCCAGGTGAACGTCGTACTGTCGATATCCATGTCGCCCCAACCTTTAGTAACGACGACCTTTCTATCGAAATACAGGTAGTACGCGGTATGAAGCCGGGGCCCGTGTTGTTCGTCTGCGCGGCGATTCACGGGGATGAAATCAACGGCGTGGAGATCATTCGGCGGGTTCTTAAGACCGTCGATCAGAAACGGATGGCTGGTACGTTACTAGCCATCCCTATCGTCAATGTGTACGGGTTCAACACTCACTCCCGTTACTTGCCCGACGGCCGGGATCTGAACCGATCCTTTCCCGGTTCCGCCGGAGGATCCTTGACTGGCCGTCTTGCAGATACGTTTCTTACCGAAGTAGTAGCCAAGTCAACCCACGGCATAGACCTACATACGGGCGGTCGCCATCGTTCCAACTTTCCTCAAATCAGGGCGGTTCTGCGGGATCCCGCGGTCCGTGAAATGGCGGAGGCGTTCGGTGCGCCCATCATCATCGACTCAAGTATCCGGGATGGCTCGTTGCGTGAATGCGCCACTGACATGGGCGTCCCTGTCATCCTGTATGAGAGCTGTGAGGCACTTCGCTTCGATGAGGTATATATCCGCGCGGGGGTCAAAGGTGTCATCAACACCATGCGTCACATAGGCATGCTGCGAAAGTCACGTTCCAAAAAAATCACAAAGCCCATAGCAAGCAAGTCCACCCAATGGGTCAGATCTCCCACCAGCGGCGTGCACCGGGTTCTGGTTGCGCTGGGGGCTCAAGTCGAGAAAGATCAGGTGCTCGGTATCGTTGCCGATCCGCTGGGAGATGCTGAGACGGAAGTGAGATCGCCTCTTTCAGGAATTGTCATCGGGCGGTCCAATCTCCCAACCGTTTATGAGGGGGACGCGCTGTTCCACATCGCCAAAGTCTCTGCTCAAACCGAATTTGAGTATGAGGAATTTCACGAAGAGCTCCTGCCCTCCGATTACTCCCATAAGGACGACGATCCAGGAACCGCACCTATCGCCGGCTGATCGGATTAGACCCGTTCACATCTCGCGCGGCTGTTAATAAAACCTAACAGTAAAAACTTAACTCGGGCCGGTCGTCTTCTGCTTCGGAAAGCAAAGACGCAGCATGGCGATAAAGAAACCAACCGAGATAATCAGCGTGGTGCCTAACAGCGTCACGAGGAAGTCATCATCAGGATTAATAGCCTCACCTAACGACGCCTCAACTCTCCAGGCCCAGGCACGATAGTGAAGGCAACAGGTAAATCCCCACGCACCACAGAGCACGCCACGGGCCTCCCAATCTCTGAGCGCTACAACACTGCCTGCCAGCAGCAAGCCCACCGCCACTACGTCAGGTAAATAGCCCAACGCTGTCTGATCGTAGCGGAGGGTATAAAACGTCTCCCCCACAAGGTGAAAGACGGCAAGCAAAATCGTGCAAAAGGCGATACGCCTCAGCTTTCTCTTGCGGTTATCCGCTGTGCTAGCAGTCTTCATTCAACTCCCTAACTTCATCCGATGGCGCGGCAAGCGCACGCCGCGAGTGTGGCGCCACCTGCACACCAGTTGGCGTGGGCCGCACAGAATTGCAGTAACAGAATCTCTACGCTTTGCCGAAACCATAACAGGTTAATCGGAGAAAACGACATCATGAAAATTAAACTACTCACCGCAGCAGTCGCTGCAACTATCATCGCTGCCGAAGTCTCGGCACATGGCTATGTTTCCATGCCTGAGGGCCGCTCGTATGCCTGTAAAACCGGCCTGAACGTGGAATGCGGCGCGGTACAGTGGGAACCTCAATCGGTGGAAGGTCCCGATGGGGATCCCAGATTTCCGATCGGTGGTCCCGCTGATGGCACCATCGCTGCAGCCGGATCTCCCGCCTGGGCAGAGCTCAACGCCCAATCACCCTCTCGCTGGTACAAACATGACTTCGCTTCTGGTTATCAAACCTTCGAGTGGACCTTTACAGCCAACCACGTCTCACGAGACTGGAGATACTTTATTACCAAAGCGGATTGGAACCCTGCCGAGATGCTGACTCGAGGTCAATTTGATCTGGAGCCCTTTTGTGCATACGACGGGGCAATGGTACGCCCACCCATGGTGATCCAGCATAACTGCTACGTACCAGAGCGCGAGGGTTACCACGTTGTCCTCGCGGTATGGGATGTCGGTGATACCGCTGCTTCTTTCTACAACATGATCGATCTGAACTTCGCCGGCGAGAACCCGGTGAGCCCGGAGCCCGAAGTCGACCCCATCGCAGAAGTCGGCCTGATATCGGGTGCCATTGCGTTGAACACGGGTGACACGATCTCCACTATCGTTTACGACCAGTACGGTGAGCTGCCGGAGCTCTCAGTAAGCTATGAGGCAACCGGTTCGGTATCTGGTTCAGTTGCTTCGTTTGAGCTGGCCAAGCTGATCAACGAAACGGGAATCTACTATGCGGGTCAACGCAACGGCGAGGTCATATCTGCCGTAACCGGAGCCAACACAATTTACGCAAAAGCACCGATCGTCAACGTGGAGACTCGAGTCGAGTTTGCGCCGGAGCCCGAAGCTGAATTCGCAGCCGATGTCACCGGCTTGCCATCGTTGATTGAATTCGAGGGTATGCTTGATATCCCCTTTATTGTCTCGGTAACTGCCAACGCCACAGTCTCTGCCACCCTGTATGACGCCAACCAAAACGTCGTCATCGGTGACGACTGGTCTCTAGGCGGCTCTGCCGATCTCAAACTGCACGTCCATATGCCGCGAGAGGAGACCTACACGCTGGTCGTGGTTGCCACTGAAATCGATAGCAATGGCGTGGTTCAACTGAGCGAGGCGATCACGCTGGTTGACGCCAGCGTTGAGCCCGAGGTTGAAGTGGAGGTCTGCGAGGCCGTAGATTCCCTAGCTCAGGCTTATCCAGCCTTTGATGCATCCGCGACGTACAAAGGTGGCGAGCTGGTTTCATACAATGGTTTGGTCTATCGGGCAAAGTGGTGGACTCAGGGCGCCGCACCAGACGCCACGGATGCCTTTGAGCTGGTATCTGATGTTGTACTTCCCTACTCGGATACAACTGTCTACAACGGCGGTGATCAGGCTACCTTTGCAGGTGGCTTGTATGAAGCAAAGTGGTGGACCCGTGGGAATGACCCGCTGACAGGCCCCTGGATCCGCATCGGGGACGCACCCTCCTGCTAAGCCAGACCCCAACTCTCCTTACAGTGCCCTTCGGGGCACTTTTTTTGTCTTTTTAAAGCCGCCTCATGTCACACCCCGAAATTTTCCGGAGGCGTGTGGGAGCGCTGTCCCGATAGCATGTCTAATGTATCTGAAGCTCCTCTTGATCACACCCTATCGAACACTCGATAAGTCATGCGTGGCCCAAGTGAGGCCTCACGCGCTGCAACAGAAAAACTATCGACCGAGGACCGGACGTTTCAGTACACTAGCCGGCCCGGAACCGGTCTGCATAGCGTCGCCCTCACAGAATGGCAATTGACCCGACGCATTAAAAGCGCCCTTACCCGGATAAACATTCTCTACAGGTATTTTTCAGATGGCGCAGTACGTCTACACAATGAATCGAGTTGGGAAAATTGTTCCTCCCAAACGCGAAATTCTTAAGGATATTTCCCTGTCATTTTTTCCCGGCGCGAAGATCGGGGTTCTCGGCCTCAACGGTGCGGGCAAATCAACCCTGCTGAAAATCATGGCGGGTATCGACACAGACATTCTCGGGGAAGCCAGGCCCCAGCCCGATATTAATATTGGCTATCTCCCCCAGGAGCCGCAGCTCAACCCGGATAAGGATGTGCGCGGCAACGTAGAGGAAGGGGTGCAGGATGCTATCGATGCATTGCAGGGTCTGGAGGCGGTCTACGCCGCTTATGCGGAACCCGATGCAGACTTTGATGAGCTCGCGAAACAACAGGCTCGATTTGAAGATGTCATTCAGGCGATGGATGCTCATAACCTGGATACCCGCCTCGAGATCGCCGCCGATGCGCTGCGTTTGCCCCCGTGGGATGCGGATGTAACCACTCTTTCGGGTGGAGAACGTCGTCGCGTGGCGCTGTGTCGACTGCTCCTGTCTGAACCTGACATGCTGCTGCTCGACGAACCAACCAACCACCTCGATGCAGAATCCGTTGCCTGGCTGGAGCGTTTTTTAGAGAGCTTTAGCGGTACTGTGGTGGCCATCACTCACGATCGCTATTTTCTGGATAACGCAGCGGGCTGGATTTTGGAACTCGACCGCGGCCGTGGCATTCCTTATGAGGGCAATTATTCCACTTGGTTGGAAGCAAAAGAAAAACGCCTCGAGCAAGAACAGCGCACCGAAGCCGCGCACCAGAAAGCGATAAAAGCGGAACTCGAATGGGTTCGCTCCAACCCCAAAGGGCGACAGGCAAAAAGCAAGGCGCGCCTGGCTCGTTTTGAGGAGCTAAATTCTCAGGAATTCCAGACTCGAAATGAAACCAATGAAATCTATATCCCCCCGGGCCAACGGCTGGGTGAAAAAGTCATTGAGGTTCGCAACCTGCGTAAAACCTTCGGTGACCGGCTGCTTTTCGATGACGTGAGCTTCACGGTACCCAAAGGCAGCATCGTTGGCATCATCGGCGCCAACGGGATGGGCAAATCAACACTTTTCAAATTATTGATGGGTATCGAGAAGCCCGACAGTGGTGATATCGATGTCGGTGAAACGGTTCAGCTCGCTTACGTTGATCAATCCCGCGACGATCTTGACGGCGGCAAAACCGTTTGGGAGGAGGTATCCGATGGACTCGATATTATGCGCATCGGCACCTATGAGATTCCTTCCCGTTCTTATGTCGGACGCTTTAATTTCAAGGGTTCGGATCAGCAGAAGTTTGTCAAAGATCTCTCGGGCGGAGAGCGAAATCGCCTCCACCTGGCAAAGCTTCTGAAACAGGGCGGCAACGTGTTACTTCTCGATGAGCCCACCAACGATCTCGACGTGGAGACCCTGCGAGCCCTCGAGGAGGCCATTCTCGCCTTTCCCGGATCCGCGATGGTGATATCACACGATCGCTGGTTCCTAGATCGTGTCGCCACCCACATTCTGGCTTACGAAGATGACGGATCCGTCGTATTTCACGAGGGCAACTTCAGTGACTACGAGGAGGACAGGGTCAAGCGCATGGGCAAGGACGCAGAGGTTCCAAGCCGGGTTAAACATCGCAAGTTGATGAGTTGAATCTCTTCAGGGGCACCTGACTTAAAACGCCTGATCCCAGCGCAAGCCCACGGTGTATCCGGAGTGGCTGACCCCACGGCGGCCACCGGTTATACGATAACTACCGTAGGCTGAGATGCCGTAAGAGAACTGACCCGCCAAATTGAAAGTGACATCGTAGTAGCGTGAGTCACGGAAATCTCTGGTAATGGTGAAGGCATCACCCAAGCCCGAAATATCGTTGGCAAACAGCGCGGAGGTGTCGTCGGCCTCTCGAGAGGTCTCTGCCACATAGTTTGCTATCACCCCGGGAATAATGACGCCAAAATCGGTCAGCCAGGCGTAATCCAGCTGGGCACCGAGGCGCAGGCTCCACTGACTATAGGCCGTTTCTTCAACGCGCAGAGCCCATGCCGCGGAATCACCACCGACCGCTGACTCCTGATAGCCATTCACCTTGCCATCGATGAAGGACACCGATGCCGTGGGTCCAAAGCGCCATCCACCCTGGTTCCACATCCAGCCAAAATTAAAGCCCCCTGTTAGCTGACTACCTCCGGTTGAAGCCCCGTACAGCGCGTCAAAATTCCCAGCAGAATCGCTATAGGCAACCTGGCGAGTAAGATCGTAGTCATCGTCCAAGTAACCAATCAAGAAATCGATAAAACCCCGCTCCGAGAAAATCCATCCTCCATAGACGCTGACTCCCATTGTTTCTACATCGCTTGAGGCGTCCCTATAATCCGTATCTGTCTCGCCGTAATTGATGGCAACACCAGCGTACCAGTTGTTATCGAACCGATAGTCAACGCCAGTAGTTACCAGCCAACTATCGGATTCATAAGATGCGCGGGTGTCCGAAGAATCTCGATCCAGAACATCGACATCACCCTGAACAAATACGCCCCAACGGCCAAAGTCCTGAAACGCCGACTGCTCGTCCGTGACCGTATCAATCGCCTGGTCAATCACCGACCCGGGCACCGCCTGATCATCAAAGTTCAATGTAAGACCCGACAACGACAAGCCACGGGCGTCGCCACTGCGAACCCGGAGGAGTCGCTGGGAAATCTGACGCATCTGATTACCGCCGGTATCGAGCGCGATATCGGTGCGGTTACTCACCTGTTCGGGGGTAATCGCCGCCAGAGCCTCCGCCTGTTGATCAGTGCTGCTGTTTTTGTTCTTAAGGCTGCTGCAGGCGGCTCGCAGATCCTGCTGGTCGCTTGTGAGTTGCCCCTGCTCGTCTGCGAGAATGAGGCGGGGGCACATCTCATCGATAGTGGATGCCACCTGACTTTCGCTACCACTCAGGCCATCTAGCTCAGAGAGCTCCTCACCAAAATCACCAATCTCTTCCTCAACCGACGTACAGCCGGTTCCCGTTACCGCCTGCCCTGCGGCTGTTTCAGGGCACTGATCCTGATCGTCGTTGATTCCATCACCATCGCTATCGATTTGTGACGCACTACAGCCTGCCGCATTTATGACAAGCCCAGAGTCACTGTCGGGGCACTCATCTGCAGAATCAACAATCCCATCGTTATCAGTATCCCGTTCATCCGCAGCACAGCCATTGCCATCTACTTCATCGAGGGTGTTCGTCGCCGGACAGCTATCCTGACTGTCAGCAACGCCATCACCATCCGAATCTCTCTGGGAATCGGAACAACCCTGCTCATCAACGGATTCTCCAGCCGGGGTATTGGGGCAACTATCCTGATCGTCGCTTACTGAATCACGATCGGTATCTTTTTGTGCATCAGCACAGCCAGTTGAATCAACAACTGCATTGGCGGACGTGTCTGGGCATTGGTCTAGGCCGTTACTAACCGTATCGCCATCGTCATCTCGCTGGGAATCACCGCACCCCTCCGTATCAACGGCTTCTCCAGTGGGGGTTTCCGGACACTGATCAGCCCCGTCTTCAACGCCGTCATCATCCTCGTCCTGACCCTCTTGCGCACAGCCGGTTTCATCAACCGACTCTCCCTGAGCTGTGTCGGGGCATTGATCGATTGCATTATTTACCCCGTCACCATCGGTGTCCTGCCCCTCAGTATCTCCCTCACTGCACCCTGATGAGTCGACCGTGGCCCCAGAGGGAGTATTGGAACAGGAATCAATCGCGTCATTGACGCTATCCCCGTCGCCATCCCGCTGCGAGGCAGAACATCCCGCCTCATCGATCTCCTCCCCGGCGGGCGTGTTAGGGCACTGATCAGCGGTGAACGCCACGCCGTCGCCATCCCGGTCAAGCACGTCATTGATCGGTAGCGACAGGGTGCACCCCGTGTCATCCACCTCAGCGCCCGGGGGAGTATCCGGGCATTGATCAACATCATCATTAATCCCGTCACCATCAGCATCTCCGACAGTCTCTATGGGGCACCCGGTGCTATCTACAACCTCTCCAGTTGGGGTCGCGGGGCATTGGTCCAATGAATCATCGACTCCGTCACCATCACTATCGAGTTGGGAAGCGCTACAACCACTGGCATCTACCGCCTCGCCCACAGGTGTTCCGGGACATTGGTCAGCACCATCAGAGACACCGTCATTGTCGGTATCCTGTTGGTCCACCGAGCACCCAACCCCGTCAACCGAATCACCCAACGCTGTATTAGGACACTGATCCAGGCCATCACCAACGCCGTCACCATCTCCATCCAGATCAAACTCGACCGAAACCGTTCCCGCGCTACCGGGTGATACCGGGAAAGTGCATTGAGTGCTTACCACTCCACCACAGAGCCCTCCCCAGCCCACGAAGACGGAACCGGATCCAGGTTCAGCACCGATTGTTTCGCTAGTCCCCTCGTGCACGATTACGGTGCAGTCAGTTGAACAGGTTTCAGAGGGATTGTTAGCATCGAAAACAAAGCCCGATCCACTCCCCAAGAACTGAATATCAAGCGAGAAAACCTGACTGGCGGCACAGCCTTCCAAGTCCACCTCCGCGCCGGCAGGTGTCATGGGGCAGAGATCGGCATCATCGGCTACGCCGTCACCATCCGTATCAAGCTGGGCCAGCGCACACCCGTTGGCATCTACCGCTTCTCCAGCCGGTGTATTTGGGCACTGATCAATCGCGTTGTTTACGCTGTCTCCGTCATCGTCTAATTGACTGGGAGAACAGCCCACCGAATCCGGTGTCTCATCGAAAGGGGTGTTGGGACACTGATCAACCGCATCGCTGACACCATCATCGTCCGTATCGGTCTGACTGGCGGCACAGCCATTCGCGTCTACCGCTTCGCCTGCCGGCGTGTTCGGGCACTGGTCGATCGCGTTACTAACGTTGTCATTATCATCATCAAGCTGACTCGGGGAGCACCCTGCGGAGTCCACCGTTTCACCCGCCGGCGTGTTGGGGCAAATGTCATTGCTGTTACCAACGCCATCCCCGTCGTCATCTAGCAGATTAAATGTTGCGGTTACCCCATTGGGGAGGGCGCCAAAGCCAGCGCCGTACGCTGTCAGTTCACATATAGTTGCCAGCGGGTCCGCGCAGGCATTGCCGCCACCGGGCTGATTCCATCCAGCAAATTCCGAGTCTGGAGCGGCGACGGCGGTCAGTTGAATCGGCGATGTGTAGGAGCGAGAGTAAGTATGCTGGCAACTCTGGCCAGCGGAGCAGTTTATAGAGCTGTCATTGCTGGATACTGCACCTTGGCCGGTCCCATTGACTGTCACCGTTAGGATGGGTCCAAAATAAGCATCGACATATTTCACACCGCCAAAGGGAAGTGTCTCAATCAACGGTGATAAAGTGCTTCCCGGAGCTCCGTCGATCCACCATTCGATGAATCCCCAGCCTGACTGCTGGAGAGCAGTTAACTGCACGTCGTTACCCGCCACACCAATAATTTGGCAATCGCCGCCTCCTGAGAGGGTGCAAGTTTTTGTAGGCCCACCCGACAAGGGGACCAATTCCACTTCACCGCCCCCATCAGGTATGGACACCTCAATAGTTCCGCCCAGAGCGATCACTTGTGCATGACTTGGCACAGCAAGAGAAAGCCCGACAAGTATCAGGCAGCCTGATAGAAACGCTTTAGGTTTGGGGAACAAAATAAAAATCTCCCACTGCATCTCCCGCCCCTTTCACAGCCTTATAGGTAGGCTGTATCGGGGCGGTGCTTCCACCCAACTCCTCGCGCAGCCGCAGAAACAAGGCTGGAGCCGGCAGGACTTCATCAGACCTCTCCAGCACGCTAGCTAGCCCTGTCGCAAACGCCGACAAGCCCTCGGCATTAGCGTCACGGGGAAAATCTCGATTGGAGCTAATAAGCAGCCGCGAGCGATTTTCAAAGCGCAGATCGATGTAGGAATCCGAGACGAGAAGCTCAGGTTTCATTGCGAAAAAGAACGCCGGCGTCTCCGCGACCAGGCCTGCGAAGGATGAATCGGCGATCACCAAAATCCGGCGGGCGGGTAAGCGCGCTAAATGTGCCCCTATTTGAGCCACAGGTAGCCAGTATGTATCAGTTGGTGGCCTGTCGGCATTTACGGGTAACCAATACCCCACCTCCATACTCCCGTCGGTACGCGCGTTTCCGTAGCCCGCATAATAAATAAGCAAATTATCGCTGGGCGCAAGCTTTTGATGAAGGTCATTGAGTGCTTCAAGAATAGCGATATCGTCACCATTGTCGATGCGGGTCACCTCAAAGCCGTAGCGGTCGGCGAGAAGGTCAGACATACGGCGGGCATCGCTTGGAGGCGTCTTTAAATCAGCAAGAACACGATGATTGCCGTTTCCTATAACCAAGGCGAAGAAGCGTCCAAACTGACGCCCATCTCTCTCAACCTGACGCGCGCTACCTAAAGTGACAATTCCACCAGACACATCACGGGCTGCTGGCGCAGGTACATCATCCAACATGGCCAGCAGGGAATCCTGACTGGATAATAAAAGCTGGTTCTCGTCTGCCAGCAAATCACGCTCGGCAGTAAGACTATCGATTTCACCTTGCTGGGTCGCCGCGAGAAGAGCTAGCGTCTCGGTCTCCGCCTCAGCTTGTGCCAACTTTGCTGCGTTGTCGGCGCGCTCGCCCGCCACTTGCTCCGCAGAGATTAGTTGTTGGTCATCGGGCATATCCCAGGCGCGGCGATACCAGTTAATGGCGGCAACAGGATCGCGCTCAACACCGCGACCCGTATCGTAGAGCACCGCGAGGTTAACCTGTGCTGGTTTGTAGCCAGAAGTAGCTGCACGCTCGTACCACAAACGAGCGATCTCGAAGTTCGGCTGGGTGCCCAGCCCGCGCTCGAAGATCTCGCCCACGTGATTCATTGCTTCGAGGTCACCCTCCTCGGCCGCAGGCAACCAAACTCGGAGGGCAGTCTCATAGTTGGCGCGATCCCAGGCCGTGTATTCACCGCCGCGAATCGCACAGTCGCTGGCAGTGGTGCGGATGGGTCGACGGGGCGTCATGTAGGTCCTGTTACCCAGCCTACGCAGCTGCCCGGGCAGCAAACAATCCACCACGTAGAGATCTGACGACTGAATTTCCCCAGGCCGGTCTTCATCTTCCGTGGCCACCGATGAAGTCGCTCCCGTGACACCTAGAGCAAAAATCAGTGCGCAAAAAAGGCCCGCAGCAGCAGCAAGAATGCCCAGATGGAAAGACCTATCTCGAGCGGAATCAGCGGGCTTTATGGGCTCCATGCCAGAGGCTCTACCGTACAATTTACATGAGTGTAAATAACCAGAAGCTATAAAACCAGACAAATTTAATGGGCCAATAGCTCCTTGATTGCGACCAGGTCCTCATGATTGACCAAGTAGGGGTGGGCAGACAATAACTCGACGGTGGTGGCCAAAGACGTCCTGTCGAGCACTGCAGATTGTTCGGATGTTTGCCTGCGCAACGTCTTCATTAACTGGTCGATGGCATCGAGCAAATCCGGATTCCAAGGGTGTATCAGCCACGCCTCCTCGTAGTACTGCCAGCCGCCCATAAGGTCGCCACCGAGGGTGTGCTCGCGGCCAGACGCGAGCGCGCCACGGAACTGGCTTTGCTCGAGAGCCGTTAGCTGGTCAAAAGGCACATCCGGCGCTGGAGGCCCCTGACTGTCCAAGTACCAGAGCGTTGATACCGCCAGCAATAATGCTGCCACACTCGCTAAAAGCCAGGTCCGCTGCTTAGCACTGGACAGGGCGGCCTGCATAGCGCCCGCATCCTCCGTTCGCCCGGATCGTTCAAAGGCAACCGCTGATTGCAATGTACGGCGCACGCGGGCTGGGACCCCTCGAGGCAGAGACAAGGGACTCATTTGCTCTTCCAGCGCAACATCCGCCGCTTCTCCCTCGTAAGGATGCTGTCCCGAGAAAAGCCACCAGCCAATCAGCCCCAATGCATAGACATCGTCGGAGGGATGGGGTGCTTCACCACGAATCATTTCAAGGGAAGCATAGCGGCGAGTCAGCGCGCCGAGGCGGGATACATCGAAACTGTCGCCTGTCAGCGAGCCCGCCGCCAGACGCGCAATACCGAAATCCAGAATTTTAAGCCGGCCCTCTGATGTAACGAAGACGTTATCCGGCTTTAGATCCGAATGAATAATGCCTTGGGAATGCGCGTAAGCTAAACCTTCAACCATTTGCTTGAGCAGGTCGACCCGATCAAAGGTTTTGCCAGTGGCCTGCTCGAGATTCTCAAGTTTTGACAGGGGCTCACCCTTTAAAAGCTCCATGGTCATGAAAACACGATCACCGTCCCGATCGAAATCGAAAACCGTGACAATGTTGGGATGTGCCAATGCCTGCGTTTTTCTGGCCTCTCGCTGAAGCGTAACAAGGGCGTCGGGGTGCTCACTAAACGAGGCGCTCAAAAACTTAATCGCCACAATGCTGTCGGTATCGCCGGCTTCTTCACGGCGAAGATCCCGCGCGGTAAAGACGCTACCCATACCGCCAGCGCCCAACTGATCGAGCAAGACGAAACGATCCCGGACCAGCAGACCGTCCTCCCGCGCTTTTTTGACGACCTCACCCAGATCGGAAAGCGCGTGATGGGTAGCTGTGAATGAGGATCGCTCTATTCGCGTTGCCAGCTCAATCATCCAGGGATCCGTGGCGTCTCCCTCAACCGCAACCACGGTTTCATCGGTCACTACGGTTTTATCAGTCACAGCAGTGCCTCTAGGGCTTCAGACAAACGGCTGACCGCGGTGACCTGCAGACCATCGACCGTCTGCTTGGGGGCATTGCCTCTGGGGACAATGGCGCGCCGAAACCCATGCTTTGCCGCTTCGCTCAGGCGCTCTTGCCCCGAGGGCACGGGCCTGATTTCACCGGAGAGACCCACCTCACCAAATACCACCAAATCATTGGGTAATACCCTGTTGCGCAAGCTCGACACCACTGCAAGCAACAGCGCCAGATCCGCACTGGTCTCAACAACGCGGACCCCACCAACCACATTCGCAAAGACATCCTGATCGCCGACCATAATGCCACCGTGCCGATGCAGAACAGCCAAAAGCATTGCCAGCCGATTCTGCTCAAAACCAACAGCGACACGACGGGGGTTGCCCAGAGAGCTGTCGTCCACAAGCGCTTGTATCTCCACCAACAGTGGTCGGGTGCCCTCCCAGACCACCATCACCGTGGTGCCCGGAGCCGGATCCTCAGCGCGATCGAGAAAAATGGCAGAGGGGTTTTTTATCTCCCGCAGACCCTTATCGGTCATGGCGAAGACCCCAAGCTCATTCACTGCACCAAAACGATTTTTACTGCTCCGCAATGTGCGATAGCGGCTATCCTGCTCACCCTCCAACAAAACCGAGCAATCAATCATGTGCTCCAGCACTTTTGGCCCAGCGAGGCTTCCCTCTTTGGTAACGTGTCCCACAAGAATAAGAACAACGCCGGTTTGCTTGGCAAACCGAGTCAATTGCGCAGCACAGTCCCGTACCTGGGAGACACTGCCCGGGGCAGATGCAATCGCAGCCGAGTGGATGACCTGAATCGAGTCAACCACCATAATCTTGGGCTTGTGGAACTCTGCGGCCGTTATGATGTCATCAACATCGGTTTCCGCCATCAACTTGACTGCGTGGACCGGTAACCCTAACCGGTCTGCCCTCATGGCAACCTGCTGCGGGCTTTCTTCCCCAGTGACGTAGAGAGCCTCCTGTTGATCCGCCAAGCCGCATAAGGCTTGCAAAAGTAGGGTGCTTTTACCCGCCCCTGGATGACCGCCAATGAGAATTGCCGAACCGGGAACAAAGCCACCACCCAATACCCGATCAAGTTCCGAAAACCCGCTACTGAAGCGCGGCACCTCAACCAGGTCGATGTCTTTGAGTAAACGCACCTCGGCGGTCGAACCGGCAAAGCCCTTACGAGACCCCTGCCCGGCATCCCGACTTTGTTTTGCTGGTCCAAGCCGAATCTCCGAGATGGTATTCCACGCACCACATTCGCTGCACTGACCCTGCCATTTTCCGTAGTCGGCGCCACAATCGTTGCAGACAAAGGCAGTCTTGGCTTTGGCCATGGTTATAGCGACCTCAAATCACAAAAAATTTAACCGAAGGGTCAGAACAAAAGTGCACAAACCCCAGCGCATGGGTATGCTAGCAGAGATCACCGGGTAAACTCTGACCTTATGCCACCAGCTTCTCTCATTCCCGATCGTCAGCTGACGTTCTCCCCCGACTTGGCCGCCACAATCGGGCTGGAGGAAGCGGTGCTTATGCAATATCTCGGGCCATTACTACCTCGGGAATCGGGCCAGTGGCACCTGTTGCAATACCAAGAGCTCACCCAACAGTTCCCCTTTTGGACTCATGACCAGATCAAACGGGTGCTGGCCTCTCTTGAAGCGCTTGGGATCGTGACTCTCTCAGACCAAGAGAGTGCTGGTGGAGTCCAGATAGCGGCGGCTGGCTCGACGGGCCAAATCGGGATGCAAACAAACTCAGCCAAGCCATCCGCCCTCTCTGAGCCGCGAGGTTGGGCGCCGGCTGAGGGAGTTTTTGACATGCTACAAATGAATCATGGCATCGACCGCCAATTTGTCATGAAACAATTGGCTGACTTTGAGGTGGGCACTCTCGAGCACAGCCGGGACAGCCGATTTCGGCAACACGTTCTCGCCGCGTGGCGGCATCAACAACGGCATCACCAGGCTTTCGATGTGTCGGCGCCGCCACCATTTGATCAAGACTGGCAACCTAGCCTTGATGCTATGGAGATCATGGCCCGGTCGGGCGTGGACGAGGAATTTATTGACTCGGTCCGACCTGAATTCATTCTATATTGGCGCGAGCGCGGTGGACCGCCCCGCGAGGTAAACAGTAAATTTATTGGCTGGGTTCGCAGCCGCTGGACGCGCTTTCAGGCAGGTCTGGGACACAGCACGGAGCCTCGCCCAATGACCGCTGGATGGCAGCCCAGCGAGCAAGTGTTTGAGGTTCTAGCGATGTCTGGCATTGAAAGAGACTATGCACTCAGCCGGTTACCCGAGTTCAGGGTATTCTGGTGTGATGCGGGAGAACTTCAAACATCCTGGAACAGCAAGTTCCTTCAACACGTGAAGCACCAGTGGCGGTGGGATCAAGGACGGCAGCATGACAACGATCAAAGACGCGGCAGCGCTGGCGACAAACGTCGCACAAGGGACCTCGGCATCGCCGACATCCTCGGCAACACCGGATGGGCAGACTAACAGCGCCGATAAACAAGCGCTTGTCGAATCAATAAATCAGGTTTTCGCACTCTTCAGACTCAACTACCACAACCAGTTTCTGGCCGCCTACCCCGACTCCGAACAGCTCGGCATGATCATGCGCCTGTGGCGAGACGCGCTTGCAAGCTTCTCCCCTGAGACCATTCTGTCTGCGGGTCGGTTTGCGATAGAGTCCAGCGACTATCTTCCCACCCTTAATAAAATGCTCGGGTGCTGTCATCACGTACTCAGGGGAGACGGCATCCCGGCGCCCCATGACGCCTTTTTGGAGGCCTGCAGTAAGGCCTCGCCCAAGCACGAGCAAGTCTGGTCTCACCCGATGGTCTACTTCGCGGGCCGTGATAGCGATTGGTTTTTTCTCTCGTCAAACCCTGAAAAAGAGACCTTTCCAATCTTTAAGAAGCACTATGATCGCTGGCTTGCCCGTGTGAACCGGGGAGAGGTCATAGCGATTCCAGAACAAGCGGAACTTCCCGCGAGCAGTGCAACCGAAATGAGTGCAGATGATAGAAAAGAGGCTCTCGCAAGCCTGCGAAAAGACCTGTCGCTATAGACTTTTTCTAGATAGATAGTGAAGCGCAGGTGGGAAGGTAAGCCTGCCTGACTCGCTTACAGGTAATCGTCGTAATCTGATCGGGCGAGATTTTCAAAGCGGGTAAATTCCCCGCGGAACGACAGACGGCAGGTGCCGATGGGGCCATTACGCTGCTTGCCGATAATGATTTCCGCCACACCCCGATCCTGAGAGTCCTCGTGGTAAACCTCATCACGATAAATGAACATAATGACATCCGCGTCCTGCTCAATGGCGCCAGATTCTCGTAGATCAGAGTTAACGGGTCGCTTATTGGGACGCTGCTCAAGAGAGCGATTCAGTTGGGAAAGTGCCACCATTGGGCAGCGGAATTCCTTGGCAATCGCTTTGAGGCTACGGGATATCTCGGAAATTTCAGCAGTACGGCCCTCACTGGAACCAGCGACCCGCATAAGCTGTAGATAGTCGACCATTATCATCCCGAGGGCGCCGTGCTCCCTCGCCACCCGTCTCGCACGAGATCGCAACTCGGTCGGCGTTAATGCCGGTGTATCGTCAATCAAAATCCGTGTGTCTTTCAGCTTCGCCATCGCAGCGGACAGCTTGGGCCAGTCTTCCTGGTCCAGCTTTCCCGTGCGCACCTTGGTCTGATCGATCTTGCCAAGGGATGACATCATTCGTATCACCAGCTGCTCGGCTGGCATCTCCATGGAAAACACCAGGATGGGTTTGTCCGAATTGCCCGCGGCATTTTCAACCAGGTTCATGGCAAAGGAAGTCTTACCCATTGAGGGCCTTCCCGCCACGATCACCAAATCAGAATCCTGCAGGCCCGATGTCATTCGATCGAGGTCAACAAAGCCTGTCGTTAGTCCGGTAATGGCTCCGCCGGTATTGAACAATTCTTCGATACGCTCGAGAGCACCTTGCAATAGGGGCTCCATCCCTCGCGGCCCCCCCGACTTGGGGCCCTCCTCCGCAATCTGCATGATGCGACGCTCTGCCTCATCGATAAGCTCCTCAGCACTGCGACCCTCGGGATTGAAACCCGTATCGGCAATATCCTGAGCCGCGCCAATTAATTTCCTCAACACGGCGCGCTGATGCACTGCAGATGCATAAGCTCGTATATTGGCCGCAGTCGGCGTTGTCTCCGCCAGCTCTGATAAATAGGTATGACCCCCGGCGGCTTCAAGCTCCCCTGTGGCATGCAAGCGATCTGCGACGGTGACGACATCAACCGGCTCATTGCGATCAACAAGCGCGGCTATCTGCCGGAAAATTGCGCGGTGTTCCGGTCTGTAAAAATCGCTTGCGCTAACAAGCTCGGCTATAGAATCCCAGGCGTCGCTGGCAAGCAGAAGGCCCCCAATCACGGAGCGCTCGGCCTCAATCGACTGAGGCTGCATACGAATGCGGGCTATATCAGCATCCGCAGAGACGGGGTAGTTTGGCTGTAAACCGGGTTCGCTCATCGAGGTATCGGCTGGGAGTAGTCTGGTCCCTCAGGATACCTCAAGCTAGAGAGAAGTGGACCCCTCGTCGAAGCTAAATAGCACCGACAAGGGGCAATTGATCACTCGGGGACTACTGCGACCGCGATAGTGGAAGAAACATCGCCATGGAGTTGAACCATGATCTCGAATTCACCCAGCTCGCGGATGGCGCCCTCAGGCAAGCGAACTTCGGACTTATCGACCTCGACACCCGCCGCAGTCAGTGCGTCGGCAATATCACGGGTTCCCACAGAACCGAACAGCTTGCCCTCTTCACCGGCGGTAGCGGCGATTTCGACACGCTCCAGCGCCGTAATGGCATCAGCGCGTTTCTGGGCTGCCTCAATAGCTGCGGCGGCAGCGGCTTCCAGCTCCGCCCTACGGGTCTCGAACTTAGCAACATTTTCCTCGGTAGCAGGAACCGCTTTACCCTGAGGGATCAGAAAATTCCGACCGTATCCGGGTTTAACGTCAACCTTGTCGCCCAAAGCGCCCAGGTTTCCTACATTCTCCAGCAGAATAACTTCCATCTCGTCCTTCCTTATATCGGGTCACCCCGACCTTTCGTTGTATAAGGTCCGCGACCTTTCAATCCGACTTCTGTGGTGTCCAGCGCTTCCGGAAATCAATCCAGGCATCCGCCACGACCAATCCCAACAGCAGTCCCTTGACGGGATCCAAGAGGATCCACATCAAATAAAACACCACCGCACTACTAATCCCTCGACCAGACGCCGCCATATAGGCGTGCACTAGCGAGAGACCGCAAAACATCAGTGGCACCGATAGCACCAGTGCCCACCCGCTCAACCACGGCTCCTGCACCCAGACCGCCAATGCCAACAAACCGAGGCCTGCGGTCCACATGGGCGGTAAACGCAGGGCATGGAACTCCGTGCGAAACCCGCCAGGGTTGTAAAGCAAGGCCTGCCAATACCGTGCCAATAGCAGGCTCAACACCACCGTCACTGCATTTCCTGCAGCGAGCATGCCGGCGATCTGGCCCACTTCCGGTGCCGCTAGCAACAGCTCGCCGGATCCCTCCGCTGCCAAATTTGCCTGCAGCTGATCCAAAAGCGCCGCAAACATCTCGGCAAGCTGCGCCAAAAAGGCCTCTCCGAAGAGAATCAGGCTACCGCCAGTAGCCAATCCCACAACGGCGCTCGATGCTACCGCCAGCGATAAACTGACAGTTTCGCGCAGCACCACTGCAAGCGCATAAACCCCTAACAGCAACAGCAAGCTGCTGGGATCACCGCTAAACCAGGTCGCCACCGCGGCGGGCAACAACGCCCAAAAAACGATCCAACCGCCCGACCCCGGGCCCTGCCTTAGGGTAACCAGAGCAACCGCGGCGGCACTTATCCACCCAAAGAACAGACTTCCTGCTCCAAGGATGGCCACCGCCAGCGCTTGCCAGCGGCCGCGCATTATGAATTCAGCGAGGCCGCGCATCCTAATGTCTTACTGGTGTGAGTCCGTGTAAGGCAAGAGAGCCAGATAACGAGCACGCTTTACCGCGGTCGCCAGCTGACGCTGATATTTTGCTTTGGTACCCGTTATGCGGCTGGGCACAATCTTGCCGGTCTCAGTAATGTACTGCTTGAGTGTCTCGAGATCTTTGTAATCAATCTCCTTGACCCCTTCTGCAGTGAACTTGCAAAACTTTCTGCGTCGAAAGAAACGTGACATTGATTATTCCTCCACCATCTCTTCTGACTCATCGGACTCGTCGTCAGAATCCTGGTCAGCTGTGTCGTCGGCCTGACTTTCCGCGGCTTGACGCTCCTGGTAACGAGACTTTCGCTCCCGGTCTTCCTTTTCAGCCTTCATGATGAGGGACTCTTCGGTGACAGGATCATCACGCCGGATGACCAGATTTCGAATCACTGCATCGTTGTAGCGGAAGGTGGTCGTAAGTTCTTCCATCGCTTCGTTGGAGGCCTCTACATTCATGAGAATGTAGTGGGCTTTGTGAACCTTATTGATGTGGTAGGCCAGCTGACGGCGGCCCCAGTCCTCAAGGCGATGAACCTGACCGCCATCTTTGGTAATGACGCCCGTATAACGCTCAATCATGCCGGGGACTTGCTCTGACTGATCCGGATGGACCATGAACACAACTTCGTAGTGTCGCACTCGATCACTCCTCTTGGGTTAATGCTACCCGACCAAGCGGTGCAGCAAGGAGACGGGCTAAAAAGCCCAGCTAGTTTTCGTAGGGCGCGGAGTCTACAGGGGCAAAATTATGAATGCAACGCTTCAAAAACGAGGTTTTCATTGGCTCCTTGATCACTGCGTGCGCTGCCTGACCGCCTCGAACAGGCAAATTCCCGTCGCAACCGACACATTCAAACTTTCCACTGTGCCCACCATCGGTAATTTCACCAGAAAATCACAGTGCTCAAGGGTCAAGCGACGGATGCCTTCCCCCTCTGCACCCATGATCAGGCACAGTGGCCCCCTGAGGTCTTGATCGTAGACGGTGATGTCGGCCTCACCGGTTGTTCCCACTAACCACAAGCCGGCAGCCTTGAGTTTTTCCAGGGTTCTGCTCAGGTTCGTTACCCGCGCGAAGGGGATAGACTCGGCGGCGCCGCAAGCCACTTTGCTGACGGTGGGGCCCAGATCCGCGCTACGATCTTTTGGCACGATCACGGCATTCACCCCAGCGGCATCGGCGCTGCGCAAACAAGCACCCAGATTGTGAGGGTCGGTGACACCATCAAGCACCAAGACCAGCGGCTGGTCGATACCCTGCAGATGAGCAATCAGCCCCCGCTCGTCCAGCGCCTCACGGCCCCCCGACCCCTCAATTTTCGCCACGACTCCCTGGTGTCTCCCATCAACCATGTCATCAAGCTCTGCACGTGCGGTAAGGTTTACCGCGACCCCCTGATTTCGGGCCAAGGTCTCAAGGCTTTGAACCCGCTTATCCCGTCGGCCTTCCTGCAGCCAGAGTGATTGAATCCTGTTTGGCTCACGCCTCAGAATCGCTTCAACCGCGTGAAAACCGAAAATCAAGCTGCTCATCGGCGCTTACCGGTTTTTGAAGATTTCTTGGTGGCACCAGCTTTTTTCGCACCAGACGCTTTTTTCGATGATGACCGGGCGGCTTTGCCGTTTGCACTTTTTTTACCGGTACTCTTTTTGCCTGCACCGCTTTTCTTGTCTGGACCTCTTGAGCTCCCGGCACGCCCTCGCTCTTTTTCGGCGCCAGTCTCTGCTGCTGCCTTTGCGGTTCCTTTGCGGCGGGTCTTATTTGATCGCGACTTATCGGTCGAGCCCCCAACAGCCTTGCCCCGAGTTGCGCCAGTTGGAGCGTCCAGCTCCAAATCGATTTTTCGCTCATCGAGATCGACTCTGGCTACCACAACGCGAACACTGCCACCGAGCTGAAATACCTGGCGCGTCCGCTCACCAACGAGGCGCTGTTTGGTCTGTTCGAAGTGGTAATAATCACCGGGCAATGCGCTTATGTGCACCAGCCCTTCGATATACAAGTCACGCAGCTCAACAAATAAACCAAAGCCAGTAACCGCAGTAATCAGGCCATCAAAGGTCTCACCCAATTTATCCCGCAAAAATTCGCACTTTAGCCACGCCTCGACTTCGCGGGTCGCATCGTCAGCGCGGCGCTCGGTCACCGAGCAATGTTCCCCGAGCGCGGCCATATCGGCTCCCTGATAGGGGTAGATTCGTTGCTGGGGGATCGGCTTTACGCCGGCGATTCGCCTGACCTGAGGTGACGGCATATCAGACCGGATCATGTGGCGAATGGCGCGATGGACGAGCAAATCCGGGTAGCGTCTTATCGGCGATGTGAAGTGAGCATACGCCCCGTAGTGCAGCCCGAAGTGTCCCTTGTTTTCCGGTTGATACACCGCCTGACTCAGCGAGCGCAGCATCATGGTCTGAATAATCGTTGCGTCATCCCGATCGGCCAGCTGCGCAAGGACCGTTTGATAATCTTCGGGCGTTGGCTGATCCCCACCGGGCAGGTCGAGGGACAGCTCACCCAGAAACGCACGGAGGTTGCTTAAACGCTCGACGCTCGGACCTTCATGAACGCGGAACAGACAAGACAGCCCCGTTGTTTCAAGAAATTCGGCAGTGGCCACGTTAGCCGCCAGCATGCATTCCTCGATCAGCTTGTGTGCGTCGTTTCGATGGACCGGCACAATGGCTTCAATTTTCCGGCTGTCGTTGAAAACGATGCGGGTTTCTACCGTTTCAAAATCGATCGCGCCCCGACGCGCTCTCGCCGCACGCAAACAGATATACAGCTCGTGCAATCGGCTGATGTCGTCATAGCGCTCGGCTTCTACATCCGAATGCCAGCCCTCTTCAATGACCTCGCCAACCTGGCTATAGGTCAGCCGCGCATGGGAGTGAATGACCGCTTCATAAAAGTGACTCGCCGTCACCCTGCCACCTTTATCGATCTCCATTTCACAGACCATGGCCAGTCGATCGACCCTTGGCTTGAGGGAACAGAGACCATTGGATAGCACCTCGGGGAACATGGGCACCACTCGCTCGGGAAAGTACACCGAGTTACCGCGATTTTCCGCCTCCTCATCCAGAGCGGAGCCGGGTCTCCCGTAATGACTGACGTCCGCGATCGCTACCCATAGACGAAACCCAGATCCGCTGCGCTCACAGTAGACCGCATCATCAAAATCTCGCGCATCTTCGCCGTCGATAGTAACGAACGGCTTATGCCTCAGGTCAAACCGTCCCTGCTTGTCGTTATCGCTGGGTTCATCGCGCAATGATCCCGCCTCTCGCAGCACCGACTCTGGCCACTCCCAGGGAATTTGGTGGGCTCTGATCGCAATATCGATCTCCAGTCCCGGATCAAGATGATCCCCCAAAATCTCCTGAACCGCCCCTTTGGCTCCCAGTACCTTGGTTGGGTAGTCAGTGATTTTCACCGAGACCATTTGGCCCGGCGTTGCCCCCGCCTTTCGATTTGGAGGTATCAAAATATGTTGGGTAATGCGGGTGTTGTAGGGCATCAGGTAGCCAATACCACTCTCCTCCATGTAGCGCCCGGGTAGCACCTCGGTGCCACGCTCGAGGACCTCAATCACTTTCCCCTCTGGCCGCCCACGATGATCGATACCCGATTGGGAGATGAGCACAGTGTCACCATCGAACACCAGCTGCATGTCACGGGCACTTAGGAAAAAATCGTCGCCCCCTGTCAGGGGGGTGGCGAAACCGTAACCATCCCGGTGACCAATCACCCGACAGCGCACCAACTCGAGGCGCTCACTGAGACCCAAACGCCCCCGTCGATCGATATGTAGTTGGCCATCCCGCTGCATGGCGCGGACCCGGCGCCGCAGAGCATCAATGCCGTCCTCATCCGTAATACCCAAATGCGCGGCGAGTTCAGCGAGAAGAAAAAGCTGACCGGAGTCCTCAAGAACCTTGAGAATGACCTCGCGGCTAGTAATAGGCTTGTCGTAGCGCTCGGCCTCACGCTCGGCGTGGGGATCAATGATGGGCCGCTTTGTTGGTTTCTTCTTGCTCAAAAGTTATTTCCGTATTCAAGTGGGCGCCAGGGGGCCCAATATAGGGCATGACAAGGTTTTTTAATAAGGAATTCGGTCTCAAAGCCGCCAATAATTGTGCCGGCACGCCTGTCAAACCGCCATTCGCTTCTGCATCGTGAAATCACTCAGGTCACTGTCACCGTTCCCGGAAACAGCCAGTTTGGAACCCCAAGGGATGCCGTCAGACTCAACTTGTCGCTTTTGGAACACCTCGAGGGGGAACCGCGCGTTGAGAGCCTTGAATGGCACTGCTACGGTTACAAGTCGAAGGATCTGGCACCCGACCGCTGTGCGCGCGTTGGCCTCGGGTGATTCAAAACAAGACAAAACAGGGATTTATCATGAAAAAAATCGTAACAGCAGCAGCCATCGCCTTCTCCCTCACCTCAGTGCAGGCACTAGCGGGAACCCCCGTACAAATATGGAAGTGCGGGATGGAGGGCGATGTGACTGAAGAAGCCATCGAGGCGTTCGCCGAAAAGTGGGAAAAAGCTGCATCGGCACTGTCCGGCGGTGAAGGCATGAGCACCGAGGTCATGTTTCCGGTAGCTGCAGCAGCAGACGGTAATGGCACCGACCTCATCTACCGTGTCGAATGGGCTTCATTCGGTGATTACGGTAAGTGGTGGGACGCCTACCCTAGCTCGGATGCTGCAGAAATGGAGGGTGATTTACTCGCCTGCCACGGTAGCGCACTCTGGGAAAAAATGTAGTCGTCAGTTTCTTGAAACAGGGCCGCCTTTCGGCGGCCTTTTTTTTTGGCTCGCCCTTGAGGTTTAATCTCAGCAAAGGCACTCACCGATGGAGTGCAGCAATTACCGTCGTAGAGACCCGTTATGTCAAAAGTCTGGAGTTGTAATGAGTGGGATGCGCTGGAGGAGGTAATCGTTGGCACCGCCCTCAATGCACGCTTCCCTCACGCTGACCCAAGTACCAGGCTAGCTGAATACCCTGATCGATCCATTGACCAAATTCCCCAAGGACCTTTCCCGGATCAAATCATTGCCGAAGCAGAAGAGGATCTGGAAACCTTTGCCTCGGTGCTGCAGACCGCCGGGGTGACGGTGCGCCGACCTGATGCATGGGATCACAGTAAACCCTTTGGTACCTGTGAGTGGCAAACAACCGGCTATTACAACTATTGTCCTCGAGACATATTGCTGGCGATTGGTGACCAGCTGATTGAAAGCCCAAATGTCATCCGCGGACGGTCTCAGGAGACCCATAGCTACCAGTCACTTCTGATGGAGTATTTTGACTCTGGCGCCCGCTGGTTTAGCGCACCAAAACCGAGACTGCTTGATGAGCTGTTTGACGCGCCCGGAGATGAGCCCATCCCGAAAAATCTGGAGCCCGCCTTCGACGCTGCCAATGTACTGCGCTTTGGTCGCGACCTCTTATATCTGGTGAGCGCAACGGGCAATGCCCTGGGTGGACAATGGTTACAGCGCATTCTGGGAGACAGGTATCGAATTCATTTTCTGGAAGACGTCTACTTTGGCAGTCATATCGATTCTACGTTGGTGGCCTTGCGGCCCGGCCTTGTGCTTGCAAACCCTGAGCGCCTCAGCGATGACACTATCCCCCCGTTCCTGAAGGAGTGGGAAGTCATCTACAGCCCCCCTATGGAAAATCAGGGCCGCTTAAGCGCGGACTACCTAAAGCAAGCGATCGGCAGCGAGTGGATAGATATGAATCTTTTCAGCATCGATCCAGATACCGTCGTCGTGGACAGCGACCAGACCCAATTGATCGCACTGCTCGAGAAAAAGGGGTTGAACGTCGCGCCAGTAAAGTTGCGTCACTCTCGGATGCTTGGCGGCGGTTTCCACTGTGTCACCTTGGACGTCCGACGACGAGGGGCCATGGAATCCTACTTCAAAGGGTCACCGAGCTGAAGCAGGTTACGCCATGTCACTGGTGATTATCGGTTGCACCTGTGTTCTAACCTTAACCACCATCGCCTGGTGGCGCTATCGATGGGTGCAGGATCATCCAGTATCGCCGCTAGATACCCACCCATACCGTCTACGAAACAGCAACACACCCATCCCGTGGGAGCGGACTCCCCATCAACGGGGGGTTCAGTATCTCCAGGAAATTTTTGAACGGTCCGCGCATCGGTACCCCAATTATCCAGCACTGACCGTGCCTGAAACCGGGGAACAACTCTCCTATCGAGAGCTTGACCACCGCGCGAATCGAATCGCCAATGCCCTGAGCCCTTATGTCACCGGCCCAAATCAGATCGTGGGTGTTTGGATAAAACAAGACTGTGCCGATGTTGTCGCAGCCCACCTTGGCATCCTGAAAGCAGGCGCCGCACAGGTGTTCCTAGATCCAGACGCGCCGCCCGGCATGCTGTCACACATGCTCGAGGATGCCGGGCCCGTCGTGATACTGCACAGGGGTGAAGAGGAGCCTGCAGTCCCCGGCGTAGAAAGTAGCGCGCTCCTCGATATCACAGGGATAAGCACTGGACCTGCCACCACCCGGCGGCCCTCATGGCTGAGCGCACCCGAAGAGTCGATCGCGTCCTTGTTCTACACCAGCGGTACTACCGGGACACCCAAAGGCGTCGAATGTGCCCATGCTGGTTACATTAACTTGGCAAATTCTTACGCCGATTATTTTGATCTTTGCGCGGGCAGGGACGCGACATCGCTCACGTCCTCCCTCGGTTACGATGGCAGCATCTCAGAACTTTACAGTGCATGGGTCTTTGGTGCGGAGGTGGTCTTACTGACCAAAGAGCAAATCCGCTCTGGCCCCGATCTGGTGCCTTTACTTCGCGACCATGAAGTCACCGCCCTGTTTTGTCCCCCGGTATTACTGAGCACCCTGAGCGATCAGCCCGAGAAGGATTTACCCTACCCCGTTTGCCGCTATGTCATCCCCGCGGGAGAGGCGTTCCCCGCCAACCTGATCGAGCCCTGGAGTCGCGCCAGGAGGCAGATCATCAATACCTATGGGCCAACCGAAGTGAGTACGGATACCAGCCGTCAAATGCTTCGCCCCGGCGAGCCCGTGACCATCGGATCGCCCTTCCCGGGGGTCGACTACTTCATCGTAGATCCCGACAACCTGACCCCGCTCCCTCATGGGAGCTGGGGAGAGCTATGCATTGGGGGAATACAGGTAGCGATGGGCTATCGCAATCTTCCAGAACAGACCCAGAGGGCATTTTTCGACCACCCCGACTTCGGTCGACTCTATCGGACAGGAGATTACTGTCGCGTCGACCCAACCAACTGGCAGGTGGAGTTGCAAGGGCGCATTGACGCGCAACTCAAAGTCCGAGGACATCGAGTGGAGGCGCAGGGGATAGAGTCGTATCTGCAGGATCATATCGCCACGATCGAGACTGCGGTCGTCGACCTGAGAGACGGCGAGTTGATTGCGTTTGTGCTGGCGCCCACGTTGTTGGAGGCCAACGAAATTCCAGCGCAAAGCGCTCGTGCAGCATCCTCTCCATGGACTGATGAAGTGCGGAATACAATGGCTGCGCTGTTTCCCGCCCATGCCATTCCCACCCGATTCTTTTTGGTGTCCTCGTTCACGCTAAAACCCCTGTCGGGAAAGATAGATCGACAAGCGCTGCCTCTAATACCCACTCCATCAAACCACACGGCAGGATCCCAAGTTTCGTTAGAGCAAGAGAAGGACATCGAGACTGTCGTACAAAGAGACGTACTTGAAATCTGTCGCTCGGTGCTCGGTAAGCAATTGACTCTGGATGATGATTTTGTGGCGTGCGGCGCACATTCAATAGCGATCGCGCAACTCAGCCAGCGGCTGCGTGCTGCCGGCTATTACTGCTCTGTGCGTTTGCTACTAACTGAAGCACGGTGCGCCAGAAAACTCTCTGAACGATGCACGGAGTACGGCTCAGAGTCTAACGGCGCGAGTCGGGAGAGCGAGATCACGGGCAAAAAGCCGCGCCCAATGTGTAAGGCGTCAAACCTGCTAACGCCGAAACAATTCAGCTTGCTACAGATGGTGGGCATCACAGCGCTCAGACTCCCAATCTGGATTTTTATTATTGGCCTGATTGTTCTGGGAGACCCCGAGGATGCGCTGCTCACCGGCGACCTGCTCAACCTCATCTGGGTCACTGCTGCTGGCTACCTGGCTTACATGACCCTGCCTTTACTGAACCTTGTTTGGGTCATGTTTCTGCGCCGCCTATTCAAAGGGCTCCTCTTCACGCATCTTCAGCCGGGCCAGTATCCGAAATGGAGCACCACTCACTGGTGGATCTGGTGGACTAATCGCCAGCAAAACCATGTATTACAGTCGTTCTCGGGGTGGCTCAGAAGTCCGTCAATCTTCGCCTGGGCCCTGCGACAGCTCGGCGCCACGATAGGCCCTCGCTCACATATTTCCCAAAGCGCGGAATTTCACGGGCCACTTTGTTTGCTGTCTATGGGAGCCGATACCACCCTCCAAAGTGGCGCACAAATCAACACACTTTTTTGGGAAGGCGAAACGCTCATTCTTAATCATGTGTCCCTTGGCGAGCGTGTGAAGATCGGGCATCGGGCCACGGTCGATGGGGGCGCGATTGTGGGGGCAGGCTGTTGGCTAACGCCGCTCAGCGCAGCCTCGGCAGAGGTGTGCTATCCCGCTGATCATCTATTGAGTGGCGTCAGCGCCCGCGCCGTGGGACAGGTGCAAACTCCCCGCAGGCCGCGCGAGTGCTTTCCGAACGTTGATGAACGGCGTCATCGCGGGCAACTGACAGGCCTGACGGCACAGATCCTCATGGATATTCTTCTCTTTAGCGTTCCTTCCGCCCTCATTCTGAGTACGGCGAGCCAATGGCTGCTGGGCGGGTTTTCGACAATCGCCGACGGCGGGTCAGACTCCTCGCTGTCAGGATTGATAGGGGCTCTGTTGCTAACCAGCGTCATTGGCGTGTGGATAAGTCTGGTCTTGAGTTCGCTGCTTGCCTGCGTGTTTATTCGCCTGACCGCATCACGGCCAGGTCTTATCGTGGGGACGTCACTCAAAGGAATACTGCTTCGCTATCGTCAACAGAAAATGAATCAGATCCAGCGGCTTTGGACCTGGACCCTGCTCGGGCAGTATTTCAGAGCCCTCGCCGGCGTGCACTTTGAACAAGTTGGAGCCACCGAGTGCGACGTGATGGTGAACACGGTACCCGAAGCCCTCTCAACCTCTGCGGATGTGTTCATGGCACAGGGATGCCGCACCAACAGCCTTGACGAAGAGGGAGACTTCCTGACGCTAAGGCCTCTCCGTCTTGGCCGGAGCGCCTTCATCGGCAACAACAGCGTCGCGGAGTCGGGCGACCTACCCCACAGGCTTTTACTGGGCGTTTGTACACCTATTGGGGATGATAGCTACCGACAACAGTTGCGGACGCGGACCGGCCCTCCGCTTGTCGTTGCAGGAAATCCTCCTCTCACTTTTGGGCAAACCGGTGAAAGTGATACTGGCCTTGAGCAAAAACCAGGGTGGGGATTGTTCATGCTACGGATCACGATTGGTGACCTTCTGGGTGTTGCCCTCACCCCTGCCATGCCCTTTATTCTGGTTTCGGTGCTCCTGGTGGTCACCTCACGCCTAGGCTTGAGCGAACTGCCGAGTGCAATAGTCTCGTTGCTTGCCGCCCCGTGGCTTCTCACCCTGCTTGCCCTAAGCATTAAAAAATTACTGGTACCACGACCATGGGGTAGACACCACGCCACGCCCTTTTGGTCGGTACGTCACTTCACCTACTTCTTTGCACAAGACTGTTTTTTTCGGTGGGCCGGGCCGCTACTTAACACGATGGCCGAGTCCTCTCTGGGGAACCCCTTGCTTAGGGCATTCGGCTGTCGACTGGGTGCGAACGTCTTACTGCGGGAACCCCTGCAAACCTTTGACTGGCACGCCGTTGATATCGGCGCCAATACCGTTGTCGATGGACAACTGCAGCTGCACAGCTTCGAGAATCGATTGCTTTCTATCAAAGCATCCACCGTTGGCGCAGGCTCCGCGCTGAATGCAGGCACCACACTGATGGGAGGTGCAGAGCTTGGGGAGGGCACCACCTTAGCCGCTGGTTCACTGGTATTGAAAGAAATGATGTTGCCTTCGGGCTTCCATGTGGGAAGCCCCGCGGAGCCCATTGCGGTCGAGGCAGGGTCATGATGCACATATCCGTCTCTCTCGCGAACAAAACCTCTGACGCCATTGATCAGTATCAAAAAGCCGATCTCGATGCCTTATTCGCGCAAGAGACCCGTATTGAGAAACGTACGGTCAACGAAACCCCGGTGACTTTTTTTTGCTGGTCAGCGAAAGACGATGAAGCGCTAACCCGGGCCTGTATATCTCACCTCAGTGCGGCAGAAGAGCGAAAGGCCCGGCAACTCCTGAACCCCAGAGACCGTCACCGTTTTGCCCAACGGCGCGCGCTGCATCGCTGGCTAAACCAAAGGATTAACCGGCTGCATCCCCTTCAAATAGTCGGGGATTTGGAGCAGCCCAATTGCAGAACGAATGCCTGCCACACATCTCTCGATCAACCACAGCTAGACTCTCCCCGACACGCCATTAGCTGGACCACCATCGGAGACATGTGCATCGCGGCGGTAAGCGAGGCGGCAAGTCTTGGTATCGACGCCGAAGTTCCCTCCAATTCAATCGACTTTTTATCGATCGCAAAGGAAGAATTCACTGTCATTGAATCGGGACTTATTGAGGCCCGATTGCGAGTAGCAGGCAGTAACAGTGAGAAGGCTGCGGCGTTTAGCGAAGCACGAGAGCTGTTTTTTCGCTTGTGGCGCTTAAAAGAAGCGGGACTCAAATTTTTCCGGCAGGGGCTACAGCAGGGGTTGGCCTCGCTCTGTTTTAGAAAAAATGATAATGGAGAGCTTGTTCTGCTTCATCACCCGTCGGCATGGGAACAGGCCCACGGCCTCATCCCGACCTTTTCCGAGATCGACATTTTTGGTCTTAACCTTGCCGTGGCCTTACCCCCAAGGGACGACGAGAGCCTTCACTCGCCCATCGCCACAACCACTCCATAGGCCCCACTTGAAAGGTCTGAAACCAAAGCCGGGCAATCACTAGCTGAATCGCGTAGGTCGCTACGGCGAGCAGGAGTAGTGATGCGGGTCCCAAGGCATACGCAACACCAAACCCCGGGCCATAGAAAACGGCCACGATGACCACGGTTTGGAAGAGATACATGGTCAAACTCATTTTCCCCATGGCTTCCATCGCCTGCACAACACCAACGCCGGCGTATCGGCGCGCTAACAGAAGCACTGTCACGAACCAGCCAAACACAAGACACAAGGTAGCTACCGCAAAAATGGCATCGCCCATCAACTGTAATGAAGTTGAAGCCAGCGCCTCTCCAAAGGGGTTGTAGCCGCGGGTGACTGACAGCCACCGCTCAAGCCCCATCAGCGACATACCGATCACCCAGACCCCCGCGGCAAATTGGCGAGACCGCCTCCCCGCCTCGAGGCACCGCTCAAGCATGCCGACCCGCGCAAAAACATAGCCACATAAAAACATGGCAAGCACCACCAAACCCGAGTCTGGCCACTGATAGTCTGCCCATGGCACTTCGGGTAGGGCCTCTGCATGCCAGGCAACAATTTCCTCTAGGTGGTCCGCAACATAAATGCCGTCATTACGGTCCTCCTCGAGCCATACGGCAGCTTCAGTTGGATCAGCGGGGTAGCCAGGCTCCCCACGGTCAGGACTGAAAGCATGGGCAATTGGGAATACCAAAAAGAGAGCAAGCGCTGTGATCAGTAGCACTTGGATGGGTAAACGGTGGACGAGCAACAGGACTAGCCCCAGCTGGGCATACAACATCAAAATATCGCCTTCAAAAAACAAGGCGTTGAGAACCCCCATCAGAAAAAGAAAAAGCAAACGCCTAACCACCACCCAAGAGCTGGGGTCGCCTCGCCATTGCAACCAGCAGGAGATGCCAAACAACAGGCTGAACAAGCCCCAGAATTTGGATTCGAAAAAAATATGCTTAATAGACCAAGCAAGCTGATCCGTTGTCGACGTCCAGGCACTTGCGTCTCCACCGAAAGCAAAAATATTGACCAGAAAGACCCCAAAGAGGGCAAAGCCTCGCAGGACATCTACTTCGGGGATTCGATACCGATTCTCTAGCGTGCTAGGGACGAGGGCCTTCAAAAGAGAACGTCCCACTCCTCGTCCACCAGTTGAATGCGGTGACCGACACCTAATTCGATCGCCCTGTCGTAAACCATTTTTGAAACCGCCAGATCTTCAATAGCCAGACCGAAGGGGTTGAAGAAAATACGCTCCTCGGGTGATTCGCGACCCGCCAACTTGCCCGCAATGATCTCTCCGAACTCGCCATGAATAGAGTCCCGATCGACCAGACCCTCGCGATGCATGCGGGCAAGGACTCGATCCGAGTGGATGCACTGTTCCCAGTCGTCGACAACAATCTTGTCCGCAAGACCCACCATGGCGAAGGTGGGATCCATCAACGAGACGTTGAGGAACAGCGAACCCTCTTTAAAGCATTCCGGCGTTACCCAGGGGTCAAAAGCCGTGGTGGCGGCAATACCGATATCAGCCGGGATGAGGGCCTCGTCGAATGAGCTTACGGCCTCCATAGCAATATTGAGTCCCGTCATATGATCACAGAGGGCATGCGCTCTTTCCGCACTCAGATCAAACACGCGAATCGTTGAGATATCAGGAAACCATTGCTTTATGGCCCAAACCGTCAGGGCACCGATCCGCCCGGCCCCAACCAATCCCATTGTTCTCGAATCGGCTCTGGCAAGGTAACGAGCGGCCAATGCCTGCACGACAGCGGTGCGCATTGCGCTGATCAGACCACCTTCCATGATCGCCAACGGCAAACGGGTTTCGGGATCGTTGAGCACGATCACAGCATTTGCCCGAGGCAACCCCCGCTCCGGATTTTGATGGGCACTCGCAACCCATTTGAGACCCTCGATATCGAAAGGCGCGCCTAAATGCCCCGCCAGCCCAATGATCCGATCAGCGACATGAGGACACTCGGGTCGCTTCAAAAAACTGCTGGGTGGCGCGGTAAAGGTGCCGGCTTCATGGGCTATGAGGCAATGCTCAAGCGCCGCACCAACCCGATCAATATCCGTGGCACCGCACCGCTGCAGGTCTGCCTGAGTCAGTAAAAGCGACGTGGTATCAATCAAGGGGTGGGCTTTTCGTCAAAAATCTCGGGCACATTAATACCACGGGCGGCCAGCCAATCGGGATCGAATTGTGTCTCGGTGTAACGGCTCCCATGATCAGGAAGGACCGCAACAAGATTATCATCGGGCCCGTAGTGCGCAGCCACAATGTTACGCATAACATGAGCCGCGGCGCCTCCTGATCCGCCCACCATAATCCCATCGGCCCTCGCTAGCTGAATTGCAGCCCGAATACTCTCTTCAGCATGAACGTACACCACGTGGTCTACAAAGGAATCGAATTCAGGCCAGACGTAGTTGCCCGGAGCAATGCTCGTACCCATGCCATTGAGATGACGTGGACCTGCCCCCTTATTACATGGCAACGCCAAGGACCCCTCCTCATCCACCAGCCAGAAATCCGTGCTCGGGGAGTACTCCTTAAAATAGCGCGCCACCCCCATTGAACTACCGCCGGTGCCTGCGACCATGACTATGGCACTGACTTCGCCATCCAGTGCATCCAGAATTTCAGGCGCCGTCGTCGTCTGATGAGCAGCGACGGCCGCTGGGCTGTCGTACTGATCCAGGTAGACCGCGTCGGGATACTCAGCTTTTAAAGCTTCAAGCCGCGCCAAGCGGGTGAGATGGTACCCCCCCGTCTCATCGCGCTGATAGACCTTGATAACCTCAGCACCGAGCACCTGCATGCAGCGCTCGGTCGCGGGGTTGATCTTGGCGTCTACCAAACACAAAAGCCGGTAGCCCTTGACCGCACAGACCATCGCCATGCCAACACCCATATTGCCCGAGGTGGCCACGATCACTTGGGCACCCGGCTTCAAGTCATGATGCTGCTCGGCCCACTCGATCATGCCCCTAGCAGCACGGTCTTTCATGCTACCGCCCGGATTGGTGCACTCAAGCTTGCCAAAAAGATTTGGCCCACCGGGATCAGCAAAGCCCGATAACGCGATTACCGGAGTCGCGCCGATGGCATCGAGGACTGACGAACACAGTTTTGGCATAAGTAGGCATCAACAAAACGTCTGGTCACGGTATGCCTGTAAATGCCCGCTTGCAATTTTCCATATGCGACAACATTTTTTGCCCAATTTCGAGGAATTGGCGCCAAGATTGACAAGCTTTCGAGGGAGTTTTACCCTTCGCGCCCTCTGGTTCTCAGAGTTTCCCGCTGCCCAGGTGGTGAAATTGGTAGACACGCTAGCTTCAGGTGCTAGTGCTCGAAA
>Ga0181573_10000376_pt1 | contig 47201 bp, 38 predicted proteins | sample 101ome_25_FD_148643 | JGI IMG/M metagenome (GOLD analysis project Ga0181573, IMG submission 148643) | Coastal salt marsh microbial communities from the Groves Creek Marsh, Skidaway Island, Georgia - 101409BT metaG (spades assembly) | ecosystem: Environmental > Aquatic > Marine > Intertidal zone...
GATTACATCATGGTCGGGAAGTACCTGGGACTGGAGGAAGTTCCCATTTACACCTTGGGATTTTTCATCGGTTCGGTCGTGGCCATGCCGGGGCGTGCGACAGTTAACATTGTGAAGGGCGTAATCGCCGGTAAAATTCATCAATCAAACACAGATGACATTGGCCCGCTTACTAAAAACACTGCCCGCATCAATGTCATGTTGATGTCTACAGTGATGGCAGGAATTTGGGCAGGTTTCGACCCGTTTCAAGAACTCCTGCCTGAAAATTTTCGAGGCCTCGAAAACATCTTTTTGTGCATCGGCTTAGCACAAATCATCAACGGTCTGAACACCAGCACCAATCCGCACCTCAGCTTGAGCAAACATTACCGCTTGTTATTGCCCATCAACTTAGGATTATTGGTCATCACGATCGCCATGAACTATGTGTTCCTGGTTATCCTCAAATGGGGCCTAACAGGCGCAGCGCTAGCAACATTGGGCACGTTTGTTTGGAACAACACTTGGCGACTGTGGATCGTCCACCGAAAACTGCACGTCCACCCTTTCACGTGGTCCATCCCCGTGATTGCAGCGATTGCGATAGGGGCGGCGGTAGCCTTCAAATGGGATACCGGAACGCTCGGATTTCACCCAGCCATTGAAGCCCTACTGCAAGGTGGATTGGCGAGCGGCACCGTTTTCATCGCTTGCTATGCGCTCGGATTTTTCCCAGAATTGCGCACCGGGATCAAGCAGCGATTGCCTTGGTGGCCCTGATTGGAATCAGACGCGCAACCACGTCTGTGTGCGGAACAAGAACAGGATGTATCCACGCACTTTAAGCTCACTCATGTTGTCTTCATCGAACCACATTTCGCAGTCATAAACTTTCCCATTTTTGGGGTCACAAATGGTTCCGTCTTCCCATTCCAACTCATCGCCGTCCTGGACCATATCGCGCACGATTTCCATACCGAGTGCAGGTTGATCTTTTCGATCGTCTTCACAATCATCGCAAATCGGGTTTTGGTCTTCTTCTGGCAGACGGAAGAGTTCGATAATTTGACCGTACAGTTTGCCATCCCGTTCTGTAATTTCCACGATGCTCTTGACGCGACCGGTTTCATCATCAATGGTCTTCCATTTCCCGAGGACAGGATTGGTTTGAGCCCATGAAACGGTAGCAAGGCAAGCAACAAGAAGGGTAAGGAGAATTCTCATAATTGGAAAGTTCAAGGTGTTTTTTCAGCGTCTAATCGCGCGCGTTCAACGGCCGCGTTTAATTCATAGCCCAATAATAGAATGGAACTATTAGAATTCAACCACAGGAGGGTAATCAATAACGTTCCCAGCGATCCGTACAGTGAATTGTAACTCGCGAACTGGTCGATGAACCACGAAAATGTGAAGGTGATCAATATGAACAAGGCGGTCGTGCCCGTGGCGCCGATGGACCACCACACCCAGCGTCGGGTCATGAAATTCCCCACATTGTACAAAATGGTAACCGCCGTGTATATCAAGCCAAAGGAAAGCACCCAGCGCGCCACCGTGAGCAAAGAAATGTTCACATCCGACAACCAACCTCGGCCCTCGGCCCATGAAATCACATCGCCCGCAAATCCAATGAGGAAGACCGCCAGGACCAACAGCACGGATAACACCAACAATAACGCGATGGAAAGCAAACGGAATCCAAGCCAATTCATGGGTTGTCCTCCCACATGTGCGCTTTCCCCGAATCCCACCAAAATCGCGTTGACACTGTTTGAAGCGTAAAACAGCAGCAACACCACCCCCACAGATAACAGTGTGCCTTGGCGTTGGTCTATCAAATCCGTCACAGTCAGTTCAAACAATTCAATCGCTTGCTTGGGAAAGAACTGTTCCAAGCTCATTAACACCTCCTCCGTTTCGAGCGGTGTGAAGGGAATGATGCTCAACAAGAGGATCATTGCAGGAAAAAACGCCACAAACAATTTGAAACTGATCGCCGCTGAACGCGTGGCCACAGAACCGTTTACCAAACCCAAAAAGAAAAACCGCGACACGTCATACACGTTCATGGATTTGTCCTTCCAAGGTCGGACGGTGCGCAACACCGCACGAAACCGATCAAAAAGCCGATTATGCTGAACCCACTTGAAAAAGGGGCGATCTGGGACGATCGGCGGCTCCAATTCAGCCATGGAAATAAGCGGTTGATTTGAGACTGAAATCCATGCACGGAACGCTATGCGTGAGCCAACCCATCGACACAAAATCCACCCCCGCTTCCGCGTACGCTCGCGCGTTGGATGGGGTTATGCCCCCAGAAGCTTCGAGCGCTATCTGATTGCCCCATCGCTTGACCTGGGCGGCAGCTTCTACAGGGGAATGGTTATCGAGCAGCAACCGATCGACCAAAGGCGCTCCGGAAGGCTTGCTCCATCGCTTTCGCGCGTCCATCGCCGCCGCGGCTTCCGTCTCGTCGCGTACCTCCACAACAACCGGCAAATCCTCGTTTCGGTCTTGCAGGTAATTCGCAACGTTTTCCAAAGCCTGTGCCATAGAACCGGCGTAATCCACGTGGTTGTCCTTGATCAGGATCATGTCGTACAATCCCATCCGGTGATTCACCCCTCCTCCTATCCGAACCGCCATCTTTTCAAATTCACGCAAGCCCGGTGTGGTTTTTCGGGTGTCGAGGACGGAGCATTTGGTCCCTTCGAAAGAGGCCATGACTTCTGCTGTGCGGGAAGCGATACCGCTCATCCGCTGTACGAAATTGAGCGCCAATCGCTCGCCGATGAGGATACTCTTCGCGGCTCCTTGCACGCGGAAAACCCGTTGACCCACCTCCACTTTATCGCCATCGGCACATAACGTTTCACATGTCAATTGCGCGTCCACTATGTTGAAGACCCGCTGCGCCACATCCAAACCAGCCACAACACCCGCTTCTTTGGCCATGATCCAACCCTCCTGTTGCAAGCCGGCAGGCAGCGATGACTCAGAAGTGCAATCTCCTGCACCCAAATCCTCCTCCAGCGCCAACCGGATCATCCGTTCCATTGCATCCGAAATCATGCAGCGAAGATAGAATACCTTTGCTTCGTGCGAATCACCTTATTGGCCATCGGAAAAACACAATCCAAATGGATTTCAGAAGGAACGCAAGTTTATGTGGACCGATTGAAGCACTACGGGAAATTCGTTTTTGTGGAAACCATAGACGCGAAAATCCGTCAATCCAAAAAAGATCCCGCCACCGTGCAGGCAGCGGAGGCTGAGATTTTAGAAAAGCACCTGAGCGATGTGGATCACCTGGTGCTATTGGATGAGCGGGGGAAAGCTTTCACTTCCATGCAATTCGCCGATCAACTACGAAAGCTTCAAAATCGAAGTTTGCGGCACGTGATGTTCGTGATCGGCGGTCCCTACGGATTTTCCGAATCCATTCGCGAACGGGCAGATGCATTCATGAGCTTTGGGCCCATGACATTCTCTCACCAAATGATCCGGGCTTTTGCCGCGGAGCAAATCTACCGCGCTCACACCATTTTAAAGGGAGAACCCTACCATCATGAATGAAAAAAGCCCAGCGACATGCCAGGCTTTTTCAATGGATTTGGTGTAGGCTGTCAAGCTGCCAATACCGTCACGACGTTATTCAGTACTTCAACCGTTCCGCCTTTGACCGCAAAACGCTCTTCGCTACCGGCTGTTCGCACCACCACTTCACCAGATTGCAAGGTGGTGATCAGTGCCGCGTGGCGGTCCATGATGCCCATGCTGCCGTCAGAACCGGGCAAGCCCACGTACTGAGCTTCTCCGCTAAACAAGGTGGCATCCGGTGTGAGAATGTGAACTGTCATCGCCTTACTTCGCTTCGGCCATCATCTTTTCACCGGCCTCAATCACCTCTTCGATGGTGCCTTTCAAGTTGAAGGCAGCTTCTGGCAAGTGATCCAATTCTCCGCTCAAAATGCGGTTGAAGCCTTTGATGGTGTCCTCGATGGGAACCAATACACCAGCAAGACCGGTGAACTGCTCCGCAACGTGGAACGGCTGAGATAGGAAACGGCTGATACGACGTGCGCGGTAAACCGTCTGCTTGTCTTCCTCAGACAATTCGTCCATCCCCAAGATGGCAATGATGTCTTGCAATTCTTTGTAACGCTGCAACGTTTCCTTCACGTTCTGAGCGCAGTTGTAGTGCTCTTCACCCACAACCTCAGGCGTCAAGATTCGCGACGTAGAATCAAGCGGATCCACCGCTGGGTAGATTCCCAACGAGGCAATCTTACGTGACAGTACCGTCGTCGCATCCAAGTGCGCAAACGTCGTAGCAGGTGCCGGATCAGTCAAGTCATCCGCAGGTACGTACACCGCCTGAACCGAGGTAATGGAACCACGCTTAGTCGAGGTGATGCGCTCCTGCATCGCACCCATTTCCGTTGCCAAAGTTGGCTGGTAACCTACCGCAGAAGGCATACGTCCCAGAAGGGCAGAAACCTCAGAACCCGCTTGCGTGAAACGGAAGATGTTGTCAATAAAAAACAGGATGTCACGTCCTCCAGACTCCTCGTCCCCGTCACGGAAGTATTCCGCAACCGTCAAACCTGACAAAGCCACTCGTGCACGCGCTCCAGGAGGCTCATTCATTTGACCGAATACGAGTGTTGCCTGTGAATTGGCCAGTTCTTTGGTATCCACCTTTGAAAGGTCCCAACCTCCGGCTTCCATACTTTCCTGAAATTCCTTACCGTACTTAATTACGCCCGATTCAATCATCTCACGCAACAAGTCGTTTCCTTCACGGGTTCGCTCACCGACGCCGGCAAAAACCGAAATTCCCTCGTATCCCTTCGCGATGTTGTTGATCAACTCCATGATCAATACCGTCTTACCCACACCGGCACCACCGAACAATCCGATTTTTCCTCCTTTCGCGTACGGCTCAATCAAATCGATGACCTTGATGCCCGTGAACAGGACTTCCGTTGCCGTCGACAAATCTTCAAACTTTGGCGCTTCCTGGTGAATCTCGCGGCCGTTGGTCTTGTCGGTTGCAACGATGCCGTCGATGGCATCACCGACCACATTGTACAAGCGGCCCTTGATTTGATCCCCAACCGGCATGGTGATGCCCTTTCCAGTTGCGGTCACTTTCATGCCGCGCGAGAGTCCTTCCGTCGCATCCATTGAAATGGCACGCACGGTGTCTTCACCGATGTGTTTTTGGGTTTCAAGAATGAGGTCTCCTCCTTCACGTTGGATGGTCAATGCATCCAAAATTTTTGGGAGTGTTACTCCCGCTGGAAAACTTACATCGACAACCGGTCCGATGACCTGGGCTATGGTTCCTTGTTGAGACATGAGCTGTAAGGCGATTTGTATCAATTAATTTCGGCGCAAAAGTACAAGGTAATCCGCGAGATTACCAACCTATCTTTGTAAAAGTGAAAGTCCATTTCAACGCCCGCGAATTTTCCTCCGACGTGCCCACTGTCCTGACCATTGGGACATTTGATGGGGTGCACGTAGGGCACCGAGCGGTGTTGGACCTGTTAAAAATTCGAGCGACCGAGTTGGGCGCTGCCTCAGTCCTGTTAACCTTTCACCCGCATCCGAGAACGGTCCTTCACCCCGACACCCATCAGTTGCGCCTCATCAACACGATCGAAGAGCGGCGTCAATTGTTGGAAGGCGCCGGCTTGGACCACCTCGTCATCCAACCGTTTACGTTGGAGTTGTCCCGAATGTCGCCATTGGACTATGTCCGTGAACTCTTCGCCGAAGGCATTCGCCCACGGGCCGTTATTGTCGGATACGATCACCGATTCGGACGCAACCGAGAAGGATCATTCGATAGTTTGGTCAATTTGGGCAAAGTATTCGGCTTCGAAGTCGAGGAATTGCCCGCGCACACGGTCAAAGACACCCGCATCAGTTCGACCAAAGTGAGAGAAGCGCTGCTAGAGGGCAATATGAGCCAAGCGCGCACGTGGTTGAACCAGCCCTTCCCGTTCACTGGGCGCGTGGTTCGCGGAGAGCAGCTAGGCCGAAGAATGGGATTTCCCACCGCAAATTTGGTGAGCGAGGATGCGCTGAAGCTCATCCCTGGAAAGGGAGTGTATGCGGTGTGGGCCAAAATTGCTGGGACATCCAATTGGAATCCTGCGATGGTCAACATCGGGACCCGCCCCACCGTCGACGCCGCCAACAAACACCAGAGCATCGAAGTGCATTTTTTGGAAGGTGGAAGGCAGTGCTATGATGAGCAGATTTCCCTTCGGTTTATCGAAAGGCTGCGGGATGAAATGGAATTCGAAGGATTGAAGGCTTTGCAGAATCAACTGCAACATGATGAGCAGCTGGCGCGTTCTATTTTACAGCAAGAAGTTGTCCCGTCATCATGAAGTCACTCGTTTCCTTTTTCCGCAGCTTGCTGATATTCGTCACACTGGGATGCAGCCTGTTTGTCGCGGGCCAAGAAACCTATGACTGGCGAGAGGCACCCGTGTTCACTTCAGTGGAGGCGGCACGAGAAGCGAGAGCGATGGGGCAACCCGTTTACCGATTGGATTTGACCAAGCAGAAATTGCGGAAGTTCCCAGCAGAAATTGCGGAATGGTCAGAGCTTCGTGAAGTCATTTTGAACCGCAATAAACTCAAGGCAATCGATGCAGATTTGCGCCAATGGGAACACCTGGAAGTCTTCGCAGCAGAATCCAATGCGCTCGAGAAATTCCCTGCTTCCGCCCTGCATTGGAAACAACTCCAACAGCTGCATTTAGGTGACAATTTGATCGATTCGATCCCGCTTCACATCGACCAACTTCTCCGCCTCGAACATTTGAGCCTTTGGTCCAACCTCATCTCGTATTACCCAGCAAGTCTTGGGGATTCGCGGTCGCTAAAATCATTGGATCTTCAATACAATGATATGACTGCAGAGGAGCAAGAAATGCTCAAATCTTGGTTGCCCGATCAGGTACAATTGACCCTTTCGGCGCCTTGCCGGTGTGATTTTGATGAGCCATGACGGAAGTGGATCAACCGCGACCTTGGCACCGATGGGGCGAGCCGGTGGCCGTCGGCTTGAATTTGGCTTACACGGTGGGATACCAACAGGGAGCGGCATGGTCATTTTACGCCGCCGGAATCGGCTCCGCGGTGTTTCTCCTGGTGTGCTGGCAAAGGCAAATGAAATTCGAAGCGCTACTCTGGTGCTATTACATCGGAATGGCCGTGTATGGAGCGGCCGTTGTGCAAGAAGCTTGGCCAAACCCCCTGCCCGAGGCATCTTGGTCAGCCCACGCGCTTTCCCTGCTATTGTGGGCAGTCGTCTGGGGAGGGTTGGTTTGGGCATTTCGCGGCAAAAGTTGGAAGCCAGGGCTCGATGCGTTTACCACCACGGGCAGCATCGTGGCGACCTATTGGATGCTGCAATTCGTTGAGGCCAATTGGCTGTACTGGATTGTGGTCAATGCAGCGTCGGTGGTGCTCTACGCAAGCCGCAAACTGCTGTGGGGTACGGGGTTGTTTGTGTTATATACCCTGCTTTCCTTGGAGGGATGGTTCAATTGGATATGAGGCCCTTTCGCATTGCCATCACGGGAGTTGAATCCACCGGGAAATCCACGCTTGCGCATGCGTTGGGAGCCAAGCTGAATGCCAGCGTTGTGGAGGAGTTGGCGCGCACTGACGTGGATGTGCTGGGAGATTGCGTGCAATTGGAAACCCTCAGCCGACTCGCTGCAGCACAACTCGCTGCCTGTGAAGCTGCTGAAAAACATGCGATGCAGACCGGTGTCGGCGTCATCATCACCGATACCGATGACAGCGTACTCGCAGTCTGGGGCGAGGCCGTTTTCGGTCGGCTCCCGAATGGTCTCGACGCCTGGCGCGGATGGGCCGATTTAACCCTGCTGTGTTGTCCGACGATTCCCTGGGAACCGGACCCCCTGCGTAGTGTTCCCGAACACTCGGAACGCCTGAAATTGCATGATGTCTACGTGCAGCAAATGAAGAACCGCCCCCGATGGGCGTTGATCGACGGCGCGACAAAAGCAGAAAGGCTCGACCAAGCGGTTCGAGCCTTTCATGCATGCATTCCCTGATGAAGGGATGTTACTGTAAATCGGTTATCGGATAATGAACTTCACAGGAATGGTGTACTGCACGCTCACCGCTTTTCCGCGTTGTTCTCCGGGTTCAAATTCAGGCAAACTCTCGACGACACGGATCGCCTCGGCGTCCAATCGCGCATCGACTTCACGCAAAACCCGCACATCCTTCACTTTTCCGTCTTTACCCACGACAAAGTAAACGAACACCGTTCCTTGAATCCCAGCATCCTTTGCAATCGGTGGATATTTCGTGTTCTTCGAAACGTACTTGATGATTTCCATCTGGGTGCATTGGTGGCGCTCGTCACCGCGCAATGACTTACAATCGCCCATCGCCGGCATGTTCTCAACGATCATGAAGGGCACATCATCATCTTCGTCTTCGTAATCTTCAATGATCTCAATTTCCGTATCCTCGTCAAGCTCGATGTCCTCAATTTCCAATTCTTCCTCAATTTCTTCCTCATCATCCACGATTTCGATCACGGTCGTCTGTTGCGGCGGTGGTGGTGGTGGTGGCGGCTGAACAATGTTCACGGGAATTTCCTCGTCTTCGAGCAAATCGGCCTCAAAGTCAATGGCCCGAGTGATCGCCACATCGTATGAAGTCCAGGCCAATGCACTGAGCAACAAGGACAACGACGCCACAAACCCGATGGCCTTCCAAGCTCCACGCTTGTTTTCCAAATTCGCTTCAGGGGTTTTTCGACTGAGCATGAGTTTACTAATTGGGCCTCAAAATTACGTCAAGAAACGCATACCGAGGCAGGATTATTCAAGTTAACATTCGGTCCGATCAGTTCCAGCAACCGTAGATGCCTCGAAAAGCCAATCTACCCGCTAGAACACCCAACCCATCCGCTAGCATGTCTCCCACACTCGCAAATCGGCCGTCGAACCAAACATCTTGTGCAAATTCCAAGCCAATCCCGTACAAGCATAGCATCACACCTGCGTACCATTTGTATTTCCGAATGGTGCCCGATTTGCCCAATGCTACGAATACACTGGCCGAAAGCACCGAAAACATTCCGAGGTGGATGAGTTTATCGCCGTGCAACAATTCCCATGATTGTTCGGGCAGCTCCGAACCTGGAATCGCATGCAATGCAAAAATTAGCAATGCCCACGACACCGGCATTATCACGTGGCGCCATTGAAACGCCCGATTGATTCCCGTATCGTTTAGGTCGCCGTGCATGGCTTTTAGCTTTTACGCAATGAGCTCGCCATAAGCCTCATGCGCGAGCAGGTCGGCCACATCATCGGGATTGTCTACCCGAATTTTAATGATCCAACCTGCTCCGTATGGATCGCTGTTGACCGCCTCGGGTTCGTCTTCGAGTGATTCGTTGAATTCCAACACCTCACCGGCAACCGGCGCGTACATGTCGCTCACCGTTTTGACCGCCTCGATGGTGCCGAACACTTCTTCTGCACCAACCGACTCACCCACCGTGTCCACTTCAATAAATACAATGTCTCCCAGCTCGCCCTGGGCGTAGTCCGTGATGCCAATGGTGGCAACATCGCCTTCCAAACGCACCCATTCGTGCTCTTTGGTGTAGCGCAAATCTTGCGGAATGTTCATGGCCTATTGATTCAAGTTGAAGCGCAAAGCTACTCCAGAACGGATATTCGAAGTAGCAAAAGAAGTCGATATGTACGGGTTCGTGATTTGGTGATCGTAGAAAGCCCGCATCGTGACCTTATCCGAAACTTCGAGGTCGGCAGACATCTTGATGGATACCAATTTCTGACCCGCGGTTACTTGGTTCTGGCGCTCCTCCATTTTCCGGATGATTGTGCGGTTATCGCGCACGTTAACGTCGGCTCGCAATACCAAGTCCGTTTCCTTGAGCATTTTTACTGGCAGCTTACCATAAGTCTTGATAAACGGGTTTGGTACATCTTTGAATTTATAACCAAAGCCGATGACCAGCCCTTCACTTTTAGTCTCAGTAATCTGATAATTGGTCAGGCCAAACGCCACATTGCGATCGCGCTTGAGCTCCACCTTCAACTGCGGTTCATTTTCTCCTTCCGTTTTGATGGTCATATCCACTCCGATGAGCGGAGACAACTGTTCACTCAAGCTCACCACATTGAACTGTCGCTCGGAAATGTAATTGCCAAATGCACTCTGGTCGAAGGCCGTTGGCAGCCCATTGCCGTCCTCCTCGTAGTTGAGGTTGGTCACGTAATTGGTGGTGAGCGTCGATCGGTAACTGTGGTTCAAATTGAACCGCTTGAAGTATTGTTTAAAGAAATCGTTCTTCGTCAACCCATCGTATGATACACGCCAATTGGGTGCCACGGGCGTATTGAATACATCCAATGGGACATCTTTCGCATCCACACCGAGGTAGGCCGAAATGAAGGCCGGAATCGTCACGTCTTGGCTCGTTCCGCCCCATCCGATGTAGTAGCCCGTGTTTTCCGCTTCGTCGAGTTGGTATGACTCGTCGTTCAAGCGGCTCGAAATTTGAAGGCGGTTCAGCAGGAAGTCCGTCCAAATCTCTGAGTTGAATTCATCCTCCACATCGTCTTCAATGAAGGCTGTATTCCAACTCATGACGGTCGCCGAGAATTGGCCCGTCTCGTTCGGAGAGTCATACAAGAACTCTCCGGCCTCTTCGTCGTAGCGGAAAAAGCTGGTGTAATTCTGGCTCACATTGCGGTTCGCAGTGAGCTCAATTTTCAAGTGCTTGATCGGCTCGATATTGGCGCGTACGTTGAATGTTTCTTGGAAGGTTTGGTTGTATTGCTGGTTTTGGAAGGGCTGCTGAATTAACCAACCATTCGCCGCTGCGTCCGTTGCGAAATCCCCGACTTGAACGCCTTGCCAATTCGTATTCTGATGCCCCAACACAAACAGCGCACCTGGCGCTAGCAATTGTTCATCCATACCGACGAACCGCGCTCGCTGGGCATAACCAGGCAACAACATGCCTTCGTTGCGCGTGAAAGAACCTGAAACGTTTTGCACACTCATAATCAACCGAACCATGGTCGCAAGTGGGTTCATCTCAAACTTTACCTTGTCTTCTTCCTCAGCGTTGCCAAATCCATCACGGTCTTCGTTCCGAATTTCATTCCGGGTGGGGGCTCGGCGAGGAGGATTCAATAGGTCCTTCACTCCTGGAATTTTGTTGTACAGGTTGGCAAAATTCGCTTGGGCATTCAAGCTCAAATTCCGTGAATTCTGAATGGTATTGCCGAGACTATCCTGCGAGAACGGTGCACGATCCCATTGGTAACTTCCTTGGTATCGAATGTCGCTTGAAATGAAATTCACAATGGGCAACTTGTCGAAAGGCAACTTATACGTGCCCGTGACATTGTGATTGTACGTCGTGATTTCACCGGCGTTCTGCAAATTGGCAAAGACAGAATCTTTGTAGGCTTGATACGCTTCGGGATCCTCTCGATTGATCTCCCCAGCCGGCTCTCCGACTAAGGCTTGCGCAGAGCCGGTGTAATCGAATTTCAACGCCTTTGTCAGGTCATACTTCAACGCATAGTTTCGCGACCATTGCCAAGTCTTCATGACCTGGGTGTTGATCAACAAGTTGGTCTCTACCCCGAGCAAAGCCTCCGTGTTGTTCCGAACACGGCTGGTCTCGTAAATGCGATTCATTTGGGTGCCGACCGTGAATTGTTTCGGGAACAAATAGAAATTGAAGTCGGTCAGCCACTTCATGCTTTCCATTTTGCGCAAGAATCCAATTTTGCTGAATGGCTTGAAGTTTTTGGGCGAATGTGAGAAGTTGTAGTTTAAACCGCCACGGTATTCTCGGTTGAGTTGAAACTCCGTATTCACGTCGCGATTGAACGCTTCGATGTAGCTGAAGTTGGCGGAGAAATTGGCCGGATCAAACAGCTTTAATAAACCGATGCCGTTTCCTCCACCGCCGCCTCCACGAGCTGAACCGCCTCCACGAGCTGAACCGCCTCCACGAGCCGAGCCCCCGCCTCGTCCACCACCCATGTCCACATCTCCATTCATCACGTCCGCACCTTTGCCGTCTTTACCCCCTTTGCCCCCATCATCTTTTCCCAATCCACCTCGTCCGCCAGCATCAGCGCCTCCGCGGCTGCGATTGCGATCCCTGGACCCCCCAGAACCGAACTGGGGGTCGATTTTGATATTCGAGAAGTTGATGGATTTGAGTTGATTGACAGACTGGGCGTTGTTCTGCCTTTCTTCTGACAACCCCTGCTGTTCCGCCATTTCGATATCCGGTGACAAGGGATCGAATTGAGGCGTGGAAACTTCTTGTGAATACCCCAAATACATCGGCAACGTAACGCCCAATCGCTTCGGCAACAACTTGCCCAACTGAATGGTGCCCGATGCATCCACCGCTTGAATGGTCTCACGCTGGCGTTCTTGAATGCGCTGCTCCAATCCCCCGAAGCCAGGTGTCGACATATTCGCGGCCAAGGAAACATTTCCGAGATCGGCCAACTTGGCATTCATCTGCGCGGTCACCGCCCAGCCTCCTTGTTGGTTGAAGTCAGCCAATCGCATTTCGTTCACCCAAACCACGCCGCATTTGTCCAATCCGTCGTCGTCGTTATCAAACACATTTTCATCCTTATCTGGATTGCGCACTCCGACCATGACCATCACCACATTCGCCAGATTTGGATTCCCTTTCACCGCGATGCGGGCGTTGTATTCGGAGTCCATCGCCTCGTATTCGTCAAAAAGCGGATAACCCGCTGGGCGCTCAATTTTCAAGTTTTGCAACTTGCGGAACTCGATGTCGATGTTGTTCTGCGCTGGCCAAATCAGGTCTTCATCGCCCGTGTTCCATGGCGTCACCTTCATCGGTATTTCGTACTCGTAGTAGTTGTTTTCGAAGTCGTTGCCGAGGCGAATGAAACACGTCATGTCGTCATCGTTCAGCACGGTACCATCGGGGCCCGCTTCAGCGTGCACATACATGCGCAAGCGCTTATACATCCGCATGTCGAAGTTAATGTTGCGGTAGGCTCCGCGCGCATCGCCGTCCTTCAAGCCGCAAACCGCCATCTCGAGAGACTGCTCATTCAACCGACGTTGGTTCGCGGTTCCCACGTCTATCTCGCGGATGATGCCCGGCGGAGTCACATACGGCACAGGTTCGCGGTTTCCGTTTTCCTCAATGTTGACTGCGCTGATGGTAAACGCCGTAGAAGAAGGATCGTCCGGTTCAATTTCCTGAGGCCCTGCAAGCGAATTGAGGTAGCGTCGCCATTCTCCTCGAATCAATTCCAATCGTGCAAAGCGCAACGTCGCTGGTTCTGACCAGCCTTTCATGAACATCCGAATGAATCGAACGGAACGGAAATCCGTGATGCCGCCTACACGCGTATCGAATTCACGTACCGGGATTTTGAATTGATACCAACGAATGGTCCGGTCCTCATCATCGGCAGTGGTTACCACCTGCTCAAACGTGTCGGTGATGTAGTTGCTACCAATGTTGAATTCCCCCAAATCCTGTGGGCGCAAGGACACTTTGTATTGGTAGTAGCTTTCAATGGTGGAAAGCGTAATGTCCTGGTTGATGTCCTCCGTGTTCGGAATCGTCGTGGAAGCGATGGGGTAGCCGTTGGGGGATCCGGTATTCGAATTGTTCTCGTATCCGTTGAAACGGCGATAGCGCTCCAAAATCGTCTCCTCATCCGCTTGTGCCTGTGGGTCGCGGAAGTAGCGGAAGTTGTCGCCTGATGGATCGCTGACGATTTCCGAATACGCTTCTGGAGTCACCCAGTTTGCAACTTCGGTGAGCCAATTCGAGAAGAAATTTTGTTCGTCTGCGTCGGGCATACCATCCAACCCCACATCCTGCAAATCGTAATTTCCAGATGTATTATCGAACGCATTGACCACGTTGAATGTCGACGGGTCGGGGTAGACTCCCCATACTCCTTCCAAGGTGGGCAAATCCGGGTTGTTTGCCGATGGGAGACCGTTCTCGTATGAGAGTTGGCTATCGTTCAGGACGTCCTCCGAGACATTACCGAGGTTGATGTAAAAATCTCCCCCCGTAAAATTCTCCGAATCTTCATTGAACGGATCCATCAACCAAAACTGCAGGTACTCGATGTTTGCGGCTTCGAAATCCGTCGTCGTCAACGCCCGCTGAATACCACCCCAGCGGCTGCTAGGATCTGCAAGGGCACCCTCCGGCGTCAAACCAGCAGAAATACCACCCGACCCTTCGGGCAATTCGTAATTGTAAGGTCCGCGGTCTTCCGGTCGGAACGTCAAGTCCAAAGTGGGGATGTTCGGCGGCGTTCCCGTTGGCAATTCCCTGTTCGGGAAAACCTCCCCTTCCAAAACTTCCCTCGTACGGTGATCGCTTTTGATTTCAGCACTCACCTGTCCGTCTTGCAATCCAGAACCCCTAAAGAATTGCGGATCCACCGTGTACCAACTCAACGCAGCACGATTATAATTGTAAATCAAGCTATCCTCGATGTTGCCCTCTGGAAACAAGGCGGGTTGCAATTTTGGCGTGGAGGCCAGGAACCAGCGATTCACTGAACGGATGTCAATGGCCGATTGGCTGCCCTCGAAATCATCGATGTAGGCGTTTCCGTCTTGTCCGATCGCACGACTGTGTCCAGGGATTAAGTACGCGGCTTCAGCGGATATGTCAATGCTGGAGCTGGCCGATGTTTCGTAAAACGGCAGCGCATCCACGAGTTCGGTCAAAAACTGACTCTCTCCTTGATATCTGAAGTCAGCTCCAACAATGGAGTTGTTCACCGGCTCGTTGCCGATGTTGACCTTTTGCGTAAGTGGGCGCTCCCGCAAGTTGAGCATCGTCGCCCCCATGCTAAACCGGTCGCTCAATTCGTAATCGAACCGGGTCCCCATCATGGTTTTGGTCTGAATGCTGAACAGCGAGTTGCTTTCCAATGAGACCCTGATGTTGCGACCGGACTCAAGCAATCCGTCGTTGATGATCCGCACGCGACCCAAGTTGTAATCGACAGTGTAATCTTGGTTTTCGATCAACCGCACGCCACCCGCCGTCACCGTTACAGAACCCTCCGGAATGTTCATGGCCTGCAGGGCGATTTCGCTGCTTGTTTGGCTTTGGAATTCTCCTTTGATGCGGAAGCGATTCAACGCTGGAATTTGTTGGGCCGCCGTTTTGGTGCTGTCGTAAAGCGGTTGAAAAACGATGCTCTCGATAAGGTTTGCCGCCAAATCCGGATCTTCCACGCGCTCCAAGATTTCGTCCCGCAAATTCGAGCCAAACGGTTCTACCGACGGGAAGAAAATCCGACCATTTTGACTGTGAATGGTCCCGCCCATCGTCGCAGCATTGTCCACAAAATCGAACACCCCATCGGGCTGAGTCATGCCATTGATGTCCAGCCTATCCATACCCAATAACTGGAGTAAGAGCGTGCCATCAAGCGGGTTTCGCGGAATGTAATTTAGGTCCACGCCCGTAGCCGGGTCATTGTACCAAATGTTCAATCGGAAATTTTCTTCGCTCAATCCGAACGCCTGCATGGAGTAGACGTTTTTCATCATGATTTTCCAGAGCGGCGCCTGATCACCGTTGCTGAGACGCAATTGGGTGATACTCGACTTCAGCATCTTCAAAATCAGGGCCCCAGGTGCGGCATAACCATCCTGAGAAAGCGTTCCCACTTGATAGGTTTCTCCTCCCAAGGTGTATTCGTAAGCCACGGCGAGGACTTCCGCGTTATTCAACGCCTGACGAAGTGAAATGAATCCGAGCCGAGAATTGTATGTGAATTCGGTAGGTGCCAGTTTCCGAGCGTTTCCAACACGTTCATAGTGAATGCCTTGGGTCAATCCGAGGTTCATGGCCGAAATCGCACCGTTGGCGCCGGTGAATTCCATGACATTCGGGTTATTGACCATCATCTCGAACAACTCGTTGTTCGTGTTCGTTGGGTTTTGCGCATCCGTCACCACCAAGCCCGGATCGTCAACCAGTGATCCGACGGGCAGGTTTGTCGAGATGTAGTTTTCGTGTTCCCCTAAATCCGTAAAGCCAATGATGTTTCGAACGTCTTGGGTATTGGCTTGGGTATTGACGACCCAAACCTCAATTCGTGTGATGTTTGCGCCCGAAGCAGGTACCGGCAGGCTCTGCATCGCGGGGTCGTATTGGTCGTGAAAATATTGGGAAAGGAAATAGTGGCGGTTGGCTTCATAGTCGTCCGCTCGGATGTCGAACTCCTGCGTTTGGGCGCCTCCCTCCACTTCGATTTCTTTGCGTTCCCCTTTCTGCTGAGAGAAAACGGTGGTGTTGTACAATCGGCCCCACTGCGTCTCAAGTTTAACCCCAAACAAGCTTTGGCTGCCGGTGATGAGCGTGCCCGGCAATGGCATCGAGATGTGCCCGGCTTCGAAATTCTTCAAAATATCATCCTCTTCACCCTGAAAACCGATGTTCATTTGGTTTTCAAAATCGAACAACGCCTCGGTATTGTAGTTCGTCCCCAAGTCGATCTTGTCGCCAATCTTACCTCCGATGTTTAGCTGAATGCGTTGATCGAAATCGAACGTGGTGATGCGGCGCTGACGTTCCGGGATTCGCGGGTTTTCGGTGTCAGAAATGTTGATCCCGAAGGTCAACTCAGCTGAACCTTGTGGTTTAATCTCAATTTCGTTGCTGCCGAAAATCGTTTCAAACAACTCACTGTCCACGGTGAGTTTGGGAGCAAACGCGCGCTCTGCTTCGTCGTCCTCTGTCTGGAGTTCATTCCAATACTCCGTCAAATTACCGGAGATATCGTACTCCAAAAATTCGTCCAGCGTCAAAAAAGTGGTCGGTCGATATAAAAGCGTATCTCCGATTCGCTGACTAATGCTGTAAAGTCCAGTGGTCTCGTCAAAGACCATTTCGTACGTAAAGTTCTCAGGCCAAGCGAAATCGAATCCAGCCGGAGATTCCGTCGGGTTGTAGGGGTCTTCGCCTCCAAAGGGGAACGGCAAAACAATAGGCAAAGAATCATTCACCGCCTCTTGAGCCCAACCCCTTCCGCCGAGCATCAGGCCTAAAATCAAGACCCAAACATGCTTATGACGAATTCGATTCTTATTCATCACAGTCGTTTCAACGCATGTTTTATCAAGTCTTCTACCGCTTCCATGTCGGGCGTTTCCTTGAGAATCTGGTCCAATGTCTTTTCACATTTTCCTCGGTCAAAACCCAAGGTCGTGAGCGCTATTAACGCCTCTTGCCTCGAATTATTGTGCCCCATCGAATTTATGCCCGAAGGTATAGCGGGAGCGCCTCCCATAGCACCCACTTTATCCTGTAAATCAATGATGATGCGTTGGGCTGTTTTCGCCCCGATGCCTTTCACACTCTTCATGGCATTCACGTCGCCGGATTGAATGGAGACAGTGGCTTGCTCAACCGTCATGGCACTCAAAATCATCCTCGCCGTGCTCGCTCCTACACCACTCACCCCAAGGAGCAATAAAAACAACTCACGTTCTTCGGGTTGGGCAAATCCGTACAACAACTGCGCATCTTCCCTCACGACCAGGTGCGTGTGCAACATGACCCCCTCATCGGAACCCAATTGCTCATACGTGTTCAAACTGATGTGCACCTGATATCCGACTCCTCCGCACTCAATCACCGCATAAGTCGGTGTCTTTTCTACGAGCCTTCCGCGCAAATGGTGTATCATCCTTGATTTTTGATTTGTGCATCGACGACGGCCAACCGAACCATATCATGAATTTCACGCACCGATGAGCCCATTTGCAATACGTGGAAAGACTGACGCATTCCGAGCAGCACCGGTCCCTGAACTTCGACACCGGCCATCTCCTGCAGCAATTTGTAGGCGATGTTACCCGCGGCGAGGTTCGGGAAAATCAATGTGTTCACCCGTTTGTTGTGCAGCGTCGAAAACGGGAAAGATTCCGAGAGCAGTTCATCGTTTAGCGCAAAATTGGCCTGAATTTCCCCGTCAACTATGAGATCGGGATGGCGTTCTTTGAGGATCCGGGCCGCGTCCGCCATTTTCTGCGCATCCACACCGCCGGCAGAACCAAAATTGGAATAGCTCAACAGCGCAATGCGCGGCACAATACGGAGGTTGCGAACGGCTTTTGCAGCCAACAAGGTGATGGAGACAATTTCTTCTGCCGATGGATTCAAATTGACGGTGGTATCTGCAAAAAACATCGGACCGCGCTTGGTTTCCAAGATGTACATGCCTGCCACTTTGTCCACGCCTTCTGCCTTCCCGATGACCTGCAGAGCTGGGCGAATCACACTCGGATAAGTACGGGTCAATCCCGAAATCAACGCGTCCGCCATGCCTTTTCGCACCATCATCGCGCCGTAGTAGTTGCGCTGACGCATCAATCGCTCCCCCTCCCGCGCCGTCAAGCCATGGCGCATACGCAATTGGAAGAACTCAGCGCCGAATTCGCATCGACGCTCATACACATCATCCGCTCGAGGATTGATGACTTCCACTCCCTCCAATTCGAGGCTGTGCTCTTCGATCAATCCTTCGATGACGGAACGACGACCCAAGAGAATCGGTTGGGCGATGCCTTCTTCCAACGCTTGTTCCGCTGCCTTTAACACACGGTAGTGATCGGCCTCGGCAAAAACGACCCGCTTGGGCGCTTTTTTCGCGCGAGCGGCAATCGTCCGTGCAAAACCGGTATCGTAGCCGATGCGATTCAGCAAATCTTTCTCGTAAGCTTCCCAGTCTTTGATGTTGTTTTGGGCAACACCCGAATCCATGGCCGCTTTTGCTACTGCTGGGGCGACATATGTGATCAGTCGCGGATCAAGGGGTTTCGGGATGATTAAATCTTTGCCGAATACAAACGATTGGTTACCGTAAGCTTCAGATACTTCGTCGGGCACGTTTTCTTTCGCCAACTCGGCGATGGCGCGGACGGCTGCCAATTTCATAGCGTCGTTGATTGCCGTGGCGCGCACATCCAAAGCTCCTCGGAAGATGAAAGGAAAGCCCAGCACATTGTTGACCTGGTTGGGATGATCTGAACGACCCGTCGCCATGATCAGGTCATCGCGGACTTCCATCGCTTCCTCGTATCCAATTTCAGGTTCAGGATTGGCCAATGCGAAAACAATGGGATTTTCAGCCATTCCCGCCACCATTTTTGCCTCCACGAGACCGCCCTTCGATAAGCCCAAAAATACATCCGCGCCTTCCATGGCTTCCGCAAGGCTACCAAACCTGCGGTCATTGGCATACTTCTGCTTCGATATGTCAAGGCCGTCGCGGCTAGTGTTGATGTGGCCTCGGCTGTCAAACACATCCACCTGTCCCGATGACATCCCTAGCTGTTCGTATAGGTCCAAACAACTCATCGCAGCTGCGCCAGCGCCGCTTACTACCATCCGGATCGACTCGATGGATTTCCCCGCCAACTCTAGCGCGTTCAATAAGGCAGCCGCCGAGATGATGGCCGTTCCGTGCTGGTCGTCATGCATCACCGGGATGTCCAATTCGGCCTTCAATCGACGCTCGATTTCAAAAGCCTCAGGAGCCTTGATGTCCTCTAAGTTGATGCCGCCAAACGTCGGAGCGATGGCCTTTACCGTTGCTATGAATTGCTCCGCATCGCTGGCATCCACCTCAATATCGAAAACATCGATGTCAGCAAAAACTTTAAACAACACGCCTTTCCCTTCCATCACCGGCTTACTCGCCTCTGGACCGATATCTCCTAAACCGAGGACAGCTGTTCCGTTCGTGATGACCGCAACCAAATTGCCCTTTGCTGTGTACTTGTACACGTCCTCTTTGCGTTCGGCGATTTTGTTGCATGGCTCTGCCACACCGGGACTATAGGCCAGAGCTAGATCCTTTTGGGAACTGTATGGCTTTGTGGGGACGACCTCGATTTTCCCCTTTCGGCCTTGGCTGTGGTAATCCAATGCCGCTTTCTTACTCGACGGGTTCATCGCGTGCAGGCTTTTGGTTTGATTCCTGAGGTAAGCGGTGCAGGTTATTGCACCATGAATGTTGTCGCTACGCGTTCCCCTGATTCTGTCGTCAAGGACAAGATGTACGTGCCCGGTGCGTAATCGTCCGCATTCAAGTACACTTGACCATGCTGGGAGCGGAGCAGGGTTTCTTCGACCACCTGGCCCGAGACATTGTGGATGGTCATCCACGCTTGTGATGCCCCGTTCAAGTGGTATGGAAAGGATGAAATGCCTGAGACAGGTTGGGGAAACACGGGGGAGGTCTCAATCATCGCTTCCGCCACATTCAAGGCACAGTTTTCCGCATCGAGGCAGTACAAAACCTGTTGGCATGCACCGCCTTCGATGTTGTCCACTGGATGAAAACAATAATTGAATGCCGAAACTCCCGCTACACCCGCTGGGTAGTAATCAGCAATGAACGTAGTGTCTGTCTCGTTGGGAAGTAATTCGACCAAAAAACTCTCGGTCGCAAAAGAGCTCGTCGTGCCGTAATCGTAGCACAAAGGACCCCAACAAAAACGGTCGTAGGCGCCAGGCGCACCATCCGTATAGGGCAAATTGTAAGGGCTGACCAATTGCACAATTGAACGCGTAACCATTAAGCTCAGCGTATCATCAGTCAAATTCGTCACGTCCCAATGCAATGCGATTTCCGCATTTTCCGGGTCGTCAAGGGAACCTTCAAAAACTTCGATGGGATCAACCAACGTAGGTTGCGCCAGCACCGATCCAATTGCCATCACTTGCAACAAGAGGATGACGAAAAAGGGCGTGTTTTTTGCAATCATGGCGACGAAGATACCGCGATTGGCTTGGAATTTGTTCTCCTTGAATCACAAGCTTTCATCTGTTTCCTTTTAATTTGTCGACTTGAAACCTTTTCTGCAGCCCTTCCTCATGAAATTGAACCCTCTTTTCACGTTGCTGGCCCTCATTTTTTGGGCAAATGCAACCCCATGCGCGGCCCAATCTTTGCCAGCTGTGCAATTAAAAAACCTCGCCGGCGAAACCATTTCAACGGGAGATTTAGCTGTTGAAGGTCATCCTACATTGATCTGTTTTTGGGCAACTTGGTGCAGCCCGTGCAAGCGCGAATTGAACAATTACGCGGAATTGTACGACGATTGGAAGGACGAGACCGGGGTGAACATTGTTGCGGTAAGCATCGATGACCAGCGAAGCATCCGTCGTGTGGCACCGTATGTAAACAGTGTGCTATGGGACTACGATGTTTTGCTCGATCCGAACAAGGATTTTGCACGCGCCATGCAAGTGGTGAATGTGCCGCACACATTTTTGGTCAGCGGTGAAGGCGAAATTGTTTGGCAACATAACAACTACTCCGACGGCGATGAAGAAGAGGTCTATGAGCAATTGCTGAATCTAATCGAATGAATCGCATTCAATTCTTCACCATTCTCGGGCTTGTTTCGGCATACTCGGCTTCGGCCCAGTTAACAGAGTCGAATGAGGGCACTGTGACGGGCAACGTGCAAATGCTTTGGCAATCGTATAGCGAGGATCCTGTAATTGGAGCAATTGTTCCCCCCGAAAAAACTGGATTTAACGCTTACGGAAATTTGATCTACACCCAAGGTGGATTTAGTGCAGGCATGCGCTATGAATCGTACCTCAGCGCAGTACTCGGGTTTCCCGGAAGGTTCAAAGGGAGTGGCATCGGCTACCGCTATGCACGTTACGCCGACCCCACCGGGAAAGTCGACTTCACAATCGGAAATTTCTACGAACAATTCGGAAGCGGTATCGTCTTGCGGTCTTACGAGGAACGCGCACTCGGAATTGACAATGCGCTCGATGGCATTAGGCTCATTTTACGCCCCACAAACGGCCTGGAAATTAAAGCTTTGTACGGCAAGCAGCGCCTCGATTTTGACAGCCGATTGATCAACGGACCGGGCACCGTGCGGGCTGTGGATGGAGCTTTGGATGTCAATGCCTTCCTCGAATCCAAGGGCGGCCTCGATTGGAAAACCAAAATCACGCTCGGCGCGAATTTCGTGAGCAAATTCCAGTCCGGAGGGACCATCACGAAAGACACGCTCATTTTGACCTTGCCTGAAAATATTGGTGCGTGGTCGTACCGGCTTGACGCGCTGCGCGGAGGTTGGTCTGCAGGGATTGAATATGCCGGTAAAATCAATGACCCCAATGCCGACAACGGCTACACTTACCGCGATGGACAAGCCATCCTGCTCAACCTCGGTTACACTCAGCGCGGATTGGGCGTAAGCTTTTCAGCCAAAACGGTCGATAATATGAGCTTCCGTTCGGACCGCGACGTACTGCTATTCGACCTTCCGATCAATTACATCCCCGCCATCACACAGCAGCACACGTACAACCTTGCAGCCACACTGTACCCCTATGCAACCGTCATCTCCGGCGAATCCAGTGCGAGCGCAGAGATTTTCTATTCCATTCCGAAGGGAACCAAACTTGGCGGAAAGTACGGGACGAAACTGAGCGCCAATTTTGCAGCGGCAAACGACCTCGACACCACTCAACTCAGCGGAGTGGATGGTCTCGTGTATGGTTACGAGCGGAATTCTTGGGGATTTGGCCCGACCAAATTCGTTCGAGATTTCAACGTGCAGATTAGCCGGAAGGAATCCAAAAATTTCAAGTGGAAATACACGTTTTACAACCTCGAGTTCAACACCTTGGCGACGCCGGTGACTACGACCTTCAAAGGGATTGTGTACGCGGACATCCACGTGCTCGAAACGCAGGTAAAAACCAGAAAGCGCGAAAGCCTGAGGACCGAGTTTCAAGCACTTCTCACGGAACAAGACAAAGGCGATTGGGCAACCGTACTCGCGGAGTACACTTGGAGTCCGCATTGGTTTGCGAGCATCCTGGACCAGTACAATTTTGGCAACCCAGATCCAGCGGCCCGCGTGCACTATCTCTATGGAGCAGTGGGCCGCATCGATGGCCCTCACCGGTTGTCCATCGGCTACGGAAAACGTCGCGAAGGCATCTTCTGCATTGGCGGAGTTTGTCGCGCTGTTCCTGCTTCCAATGGCTTTGAAATCAATTTCTCATCAAGTTTCTGAGCATTTCAAAGTCGAATATCCTATTTTTGGGAATTCGGTAAGAAATTAATCCAACCAAATCGTTAAAATATGAAGCACATTTACGCTTTGATTGCTGCCCTGATGATTGGAACAGCATCTTTCGCACAGTTGCCAGATGGCAGCATTGCACCAGACTTCACTGCAACCGACATCAACGGGGTGGAGCATAACCTCTACGACTTGCTCGATGAAGGCAAGAAAGTAATCGTTGACTTCTCTGCAACCTGGTGTGGCCCTTGTTGGAGCTATCACACCAGCGGTGTATTTGAAGAATTGTACGAATTGTACGGTCCTGACGGAACAGACGAATTGCGCATCTTCTACATCGAATCAGACGATTCAACGACTGACGCTGACCTGAACGGCACAGGCACCGCAACACAAGGTGACTGGGTTACGGGAACTAGCTACCCAATCATCGACAATGGTGGAAGCATTTTTGATGACTACGCCGGTGCGTACTACCCAACCATTTACACCATTTGCCCAAACCGCATTTTGACGGAATCAGGTCAGGTGGATGTTGAAACGCATCACTCCATCTTCTCTGCAAACGATTGCGCAGCAGCTTCATTGCCAAACGACCCTGCATTGCTCGACTACACAGGCGGCACTACGGCTTGCCCAGGTGAGCCTGTGAACATGTCAGTTGATATGATGAACTTGGGTGTGACCAATTTGCAGTACGCGACCATCGACGTAATGGTGGGCGGAAGCTCTGTATTGTCTTACGACTGGAGCGGTGATTTGGAAACCTACGGCATCACCAACGTGGATCTCGGCACAGCAACTTTCGACGCCGACACCGATTTCACCATCGAAATCACTTCTGCTGACGACAACGACGCAAACAACATGGCAGACGGCGCGGTTGCACTCGCTACAGACGCAACTTCATTGATTCATGTTGAAATCATGGTAGACAACTGGCCACAAGAAATCGGCTGGAGCGTTTCAGACGACATGGGCAACGTTGTTGAAGCGGTAGCTGAGGGTTCCGTTGGAGGCTCAGCAGGTGATGTAGTTGAGTGGTGGGTTAGCGTTCCTTCTACAGGATGCTACACGTTCACGATCACCGACGCATACGGCGACGGCATCAGCGGCGCTCAGTGGGGTTCTATCGACGGATACTGCACCGTGAAGTCATACAACGACGACATCGTTTACATCTCTACCATCTATGATTATGACGGTTCATACGACTACGAAGCTGAATCAGCTGGCATGAGCGTATCAAGCGTGAACGTAGGCGTAGAAGAGCAAACGTTGAGCGATGTTACCCGTGTTTTCCCAAATCCATTTGCAGAGCAAACCAACTTGCAGTTCAACACGACAGAAGCAGGTGAAGCTTCTATCGTAGTGTACAACTTGGTGGGTGAGCAAATCATCAACGTCAACTTGGGTACGTTGCCTGCTGGCGAGCACAACCATATCATGGATTTCAACGGCGTAACTGCCGGTGTTTATTTGGTAACGTTGAACGCGGGTGGACAAACTACCACCATGCGCGTTACATTGAAGTAATTCAATCTCATAAGCTTTAGTGAAATCCGCACTGCCCTTCGGGGTGGTGCGGATTTTTCATTTAAAAAGATGCATATTCACGTTCTAATTCCACTTCGATGAAACACCTCTTCGCACTTTTGATGGTCGCTCTCCCGTTCCTAGGTTCCAGTCAACTACCAAACGGCAGTGTTGCCCCAGATTTCAGCATCACCGACATTGACGGGGTTGAGCACAATTTGTACAGCTACCTCGATTCAGGTTATGCGGTCATCATCGACTTCTCAGCAACTTGGTGCGGACCGTGTTGGAACTACCACACGAGTGGCGTGTTTGAGGAGATCTATGAGGCTCATGGTCCCGATGGTACGAATGAAGTGCGCATTTTATTCATCGAAAGCGACGACTCTACAACGGACGATGACTTACACGGAACCGGCACAAGTACTTGGGGCGATTGGACGGCCGGAGTGGAGTACCCCATTGCAGATAATGGCGGGAACATTTTTGACTTGTACAACAACGCCTACTACCCCACCATTTACACCGTCTGCCCCAACCGTATTTTACAGCAAACCGGCCAAGCCACAGCCGCAGCACACATTGGCTATTTTCAGTCTGGCGACTGCGCACCCGCATCAAGCCCGAATGACGTGAGCTTGTTGGAATACCTCGGGCCCAACCGCACCTGTCCGGAAACCCCCACGCCACTCTCTGTCAAAGTAATGAATCAGGGTACAGAACCGTTGACTGCTTTCACCATTACAGCATCGACTTTATTTGGTGTGGAGTTGTTGAGCTACGATTGGACCGGAAACCTAGACACGTATGAAATGGAGGTGGTCGATATGGGCGAAGCCATTTTCCCCTCCACCTCGTTGTTTGTGATTGAGGTGACCTCTGAAGATGATTACGAGGGGAATAACAGCCTTTCCCAAACCATGAACCTTTCGAGTGAAACGGCGACTTCGTTGGTCCGTGTCCGTTTCACGACCGACAACATGCCGGGAGACAACCGCTGGTCGATCAGCGATGATGCCGGGGCTGAAGTCGCTGGCATCGAATTTGGCGACATGACCGAAAACCAAACCGAATACGTTTGGTGGGTAAATCTGGACAATCTGGGCTGCTACACTTTTGATGTGTACGACCTGATAGGCAATGGCGGTCCCATCGCCTGTGACATTAGCTCTTTCAATGCCGATGGCGTGAACATCAACACCATTTTCACAGTAAACAACAACGGCAACTGGACCAACCTAACCAAAGGATTCCTCGTCAACGAAATCAACACAGAAATTGGAGAAGCGCAGGCTACGGAAGTCTCATTGTATCCCAATCCGAGTGCCGGTCAACTCCTTCTGAGCGGTTGGAGCAATTCCCGTTTGCAAACGGTGCAAATTTTCGATGCTGCTGGCAAATTGGTGCACGAAACCCAAAGAAATGGGGCACGTGGTGTTTGGGCCTTGGACATTCAAGATTTCCAACCGGGATTTTACCTCATGCACATCAGCTCCGGTGAGTACCGTCAAACCTTGCCTTTCATACGGTCATAATGTTCAAAGGATTTCAACCGCTGGCTGCGCTCGCAATCGCAGCATCTTTCATGGGGGGATGCGACCAAATCGAAGACCCTGTCATTCCCGTAACCACCAATTACCTGGAAGCGGTGTACGGCCCTGCCCCTACCTTTGATGCGCTCCCTGAATCCGAAGCAGTTAAACGGGTTTTGGTGGAAGATTTCACCGCCCACCAATGCGGCAATTGTCCTGCCGCGGCCATCATCGCCGAGAACATCGCCGCCAATTATGCGGACCGTGTGAGCGTCATGGCCATTCACGCGGGTAACTTAGCGAACACCGACGACGATCATTTCGACACGGATTGGACCACCGAAGAAGGCGACGTGTTTTGGGACCAATTGGACTTCCAAGCCAATCCCGTGGGCCGCATCAACCGCATCAACGGAGTGGGCTCGTTTTGGGCTCCCGCACAGTGGGAAGAAAAGACCCTAGAAGAATTGGCCATCGCACCTGTATTGGGACTGCAGCATGATTATGAATGGGTTCCAGCCAACGGGCACCTGAATCTCCACCTGCACGGCACGTTTTACGGCGATGTGGAAGGTCCCGTTCAAGTCGCCTGGTTGGTTTTGGAGTCGGGCATCATCGATTACCAATTGGATTATGCTTCCGATCCGGAAGTGGTCGAAGATTATGAGTTCAACCACGTCCTGCGCGGTTCGGTGCACGGTGCACTCGGGCTCGGCTTCGGCGATGCAGCGAGCGGTGCTTCCGCCGGTGACGTGGCGACGCAGTCCGTAACGTTCACTTGGAACGACGAATGGTTGCTTGAAAACGCGACCATTTTGGCCGTGTTGTCTGACGCCAATGGCTACGTCGTAAACGTGGACGAAATTCACTTCGATTGATGGTGCGCAGCGGCTGGAACTTGGCGATTATCGTGTTGGCGTTGGCGCTTTCCATTGAACCCCAAGCCCAAGATGACCCTTTGCTCTTCACGGCTCGCTTACACGGTGGTTTTTCCGCAACCCAAGTCCACGGCGATCAAATTTCTGGATTCAACAAATTCGGGTTATCCGCCGGAGCAACCCTGGACATTCGACGTTCAGCCCGTCAAGGCGTACAATGGGGCATTTTCTACACCCAAAAAGGCAGCCGACGCGTACCTGACACCAAAAATGGCGACTTCAATTCCTGGCGTTACCGCTTCACGTACATCGATTTGCCCTTGACCAAAGTGTGGAATCCTGACCCCATGTGGTGGTGGGGCGTTGGCCTCCAGCCCAGCTTGCTGGTATCTGGTGAAGAAGATTTTTATGGCAACGGATACAGCGAATTGACCTACCTCGAACTCAACCCCATCGACTGGGGCGGAATCCTACAAGCCGGTTATGCTTGGGATGAACGAAAGGCCATTGAAGTGCGATTGACTCAGAGCCTGTTGCCCATCAGCGAGCGACCGGACCAACCCGTACAGCGCTGGGACAACTTCATGATGAACATGGCCCTCCAGTGGTTGCTCACCTGGAAATTGGGGTAATCAAACCCCTGTGTCGTCACTCCTTTTGTTGACCGGCCGCTTCGTACAATCGTGCCGGCGAGCGATCAATGGCCTCGACGGCTTCAAGCCAGTCCAACCAAACACCCTCCATCACGACGTTGACCGCGGCCTCAAATTCTGTGGCACCTTCATGCAATCTTTGTAGCGCTCGTTGAGCGTTGCCGCCGGGCGCTTCAGCCCCACCATTGACAGAAAACGCCGTCCACATCACGGAACTCAACCGCTCCGTGACGCCCTCAATGCCTTTGAAGTCGCGCGGCTCGTAGTACATCTCTTCAACAGCGGTCAACTCAGCCTTCAGCGAATCCGTCAATTGGCCAGCCTCCTCTTTCAGCGAATCGGGAATCCATTTCAATTCTTGATTGACGATGCCAATGGTCGCAAGTGCACGCTGCACCTCATCCATGGCCTCGACAATCGGTTTCACCGCTTGGATGACAATGCGTTGATGCAAGTTTCGAGCTTCGTGCGCTTTGCGATCGTACGGAACCCGTGGGTCCGGATGAACCGTCAGCGCTGCGGTGCTTTCGTGGTCTCCCAATTTCAAGGCAATAACGTAATTCCCGGGCAATACATCCGGCCCGCCACCTGGAGGCATCTTGCGCTCCTTTTTGATTTCTCTGCTCGGCCAATCCATGCCGTTCGTGTTGAAACGCCAACGCATGTCCTGCATTCCACCGTCCGCCGTCATAGCGCCATTGCGAAGGGTGTCGCCATTGGCATCCAACACCGCCCACAACAAATCGTCCTCGCCGTAAGCTCCCGCGGTATCGGGCTGAACATACCACTGGATGCGTGCGCCGCCACCGTAATTCTCTCCGCTCCAATAATGGTCCGCGGGGAATCGAGCCCCGGTGTGGCGGCGGAAGTTGACTTGGTAGGCGTCAGGCACTTCAAACACGCGTAAACTTTCCTCCAAAACTCCGTTGCCCTCGTTCGCGAGAGCGCGCAAGGGTGCCAAATCGTCAATCACGTAAGCCGCTCGGCCAAACGTACCCAACACCAAATCTCCATCGCGCGGATGAATCACCAAATCGCGCACCGGCACCGATGGGATTTCATGCTTCCAGCGTTTCCAGTTGATGCCACGATCAAAACTGACAAACAGCCCTTCTTCCGTACCCAAGAACAACAAGGACGGAGCCACCGGATCTTGCACCACGCTCAAAACGTGCCCCGTGACTTCGCCGCCATCGAGCACCAACCGCACCCAAGATGCCCCCGCATCCAACGTGCGGTACAGATAAGGTTGCCAATTGTTGCGGCGGTAATCATTGACCACCACATAAACTTCGTCTGGATTGTGCGGCGAAACCTGAATCTGTGGAATCCAAGCCCCTGCAGGGAACCGTTTGATCGCAGCAGCATGATCCACCCATGTTTCCCCTCCATCGGTGGTGTGCTGAATCCTACCGTCATCCGTTCCCACCCAGATTTCTCCCTCCCGCACAGGATTCGGAGCGATGCACAAGATGGTGCAGTGGTTCTCCGCTTGCGTGGCGTCAATGGTGAGTCCACCGGATTTCGCTTGATTCTGTTTTTCGGGATCGTTGGAGGTCAAATCCGGACTCCGCAATGCCCACGTATTTCCTCGGTCTGAGCTGTGGTGCAAAAACTGCGAGCCGAAATAAACGCCCGACGAATCAAAAGGATCGGCAGCTACCGCCGCATTCCAGGCAAACCGCAATACCGTGGAATCATGCGGAACCGGTTGAACGCCGGTCGCATCGCCGTTGCGCAAATCAACGCGCGACAGCGAACCCCCTTGATACATCGCATAAGCCGTGTTCAAGTCCCCAGGAGCTGGCAACACATCAAAGCCGTCGCCGAACAAAATCTCCTGCCAATCCTCATTTCGGATGCCCCCTACGTGCCACACCTCACTCGGACCGACCCACGAGCCGTTGTCCTGCATGCCACCGTAGATGCGGTAAGGAACAGCATTGTCCACGGAGATGTGGTAAAATTGGCCCAAAGGCAAATTGTTGACGAACGTCCAAGAACGCCCCCCATCCCGGCTGATGTTGAGGCCGCCATCGTTCCCGTCAATCAAATAATTCGGGTCATCCGGATGGATGTAAAAGGCATGGTGATCGGGGTGCACTCCGCTGTACGGCAGGATGGTTCGAAAGGTCTTGCCGCCGTCCTCACTCATGTCCACCATGGAGTACAAATTGAACAGTCGTTTCTCGTCAGAAGGGTCGGCGTAAATATCAGCATAGTAAAACGGCCGGTTGCCCACTTGTTTGTTTTGGATCATGGACCAATTCAGACCGCCGTCCTTGGAGTGATACAATCCGGTGTTGGACGATTCGACCAACGCGTAAATGACGTCCGGATTGGCCGCGCTGATGGTCAAGCCGATGCGCCCAATTTCTCCGCCAGGTAGGCCCACCTCGTCGGTGAGCTGCTTCCAATTGGCACCGCCATCGTAGGTGATGTACAGGCCACTGCCTTCTCCGCCGCTGGTGAAAAACCAAGGTTCGCGACGATGCGACCACATCGCGACGAGGAGTTTGTCGGGGTTGGATGGGTCGATGATCATGTCCGCCACCCCGGTGCGTTCGTCGACGTAGAGTTGGTGTGTCCAGGTCTCTCCACCATCGGTGGTTTTGTAGACGCCGCGGTCGGGGCTGTCTCCCCAAGCCGTTCCGATGGCACCGACCCAAACCGTGTTGTGGTCATTGGGGTGAATGACGATGCGGTGAATGTTGCGCGTTCCTTCTAGCCCCATCAATTCCCAGGTCGCCCCGCCGTCAATGCTGCGGAAAACGCCGCGCCCGCTGGAATGCGAATTCCGGGGGTTGCCTTCACCAGTACCCACCCAAATCACATCCGGATTCGAAGGCGCCAGTGCAACCGCACCGATGCTCTGTGTAGGTTGGTCGTCAAACAACGCGGTCCACTCAACACCGGCCGTTTCTGAACGCCACAAACCTCCGCTGGCGGTCCCGACGTAGATCACTTCGGGTCTATCGCGCTGCACGTCAATGGTGGTCACACGGCCGCTCATCGCACCAGGTCCAATGTGGCGCACGTTCATGCCTTCAATCAAGGCGTCCACATCCTGGGCCAAACCGTTGGCCATTCCCATCCATATCAAGGCGGCCATGGCCAGCCCGTTCCAAATTTGATTTTGGATCATCACAATTGAATTTTCAAATTTTGTTCAGACGAAACTGGAATGCTCACCCCGATTCCGAGCGCACTCCCTCTCACGGCTCCCTCTACGCCTACGGTGACTTCCTTTCCGGTCAAGAATTGCATCAAATTTTCCTGCAGCACGGCCAGCAGCGCCTTGGTCTCCGCTGCCACCGTCAATTCCAGCCGTTGATTCTCTCCCTTGGGAATCGACTGGGCAAAGGGCAATTCCACGGCGCCGACACGTTGTCCGTTGATTGCCACTTCCACGTCAACCGTTTCGGCTTGAATCGTCACCGGGTTGGGATTGTTCAACACCAGCACCAAGTCCCCTTCAATGCCTCCACGTGTGATGCTCAGTCCACTCAATCCATCCACCCGCACCACTTCAACCGGCTGCAGCGTTGTGCATCCGGCGAGCATGATTGCAATCAATCCAAAACACCAACTTTTGAACGATATCATGCTTCCGCGCTCATTCGAGCAAAATGTTCATGAAACAGCGGGATGGTTTCAATTCCCTTAAAATAATTGAACACGCCGTAATGCTCGTTGGGCGAGTGGATGGCATCGCTGTCCAGACCGAATCCCATCAAAACGGTTTTCAATCCCAAGATTTGCTCGAAGCTTGCGACGATGGGGATGGAACCTCCTCCTCGAAACGGCACCGGTTTGCGTCCGAATGTCGCCTCCATCGCGGCAGAAGCGGCTTGGTATGCGACCGAATCCGTGGGGGTGACCGCGGGTTGTCCGCCGTGCATGGGTGTGATTTTCACCTTCACCGACGGCGGCGCAATGGCCTCGAAATGGCGCGTGAACAACTCCGTGATTTTTTCGGGGTCTTGGTTGGGCACGAGGCGCATCGAGATTTTGGCCGAAGCCTTGCTGGCGATGACGGTTTTGGCCCCATCTCCGGTATATCCGCCCCAAATGCCGTTGACATCCAAGGTTGGGCGAATGCTCATGCGTTCCGGGGCAGAATACCCTTTTTCGCCCTCGACGGCACCGATGTCGATGCTGCGCTTGTATTCGGACTCATCGAAAGGAGCTTCGGCCATCGCCGCTCGTTCTCCAGCCGACAATTCCATCACATCATCGTAAAAGCCTTCGACCAAAATCCGTTGGTCTTCGTTCTTCAACGAAGCAATCATTTCACACAAAATATTGATTGGGTTGGGGGCAGCTCCGCCGTAAAGACCGCTGTGCAAGTCACGATTCGGTCCAGTGACCTCGACTTCAACATAGCTCAGTCCTCGGAGCCCCACCGTAATGGACGGCACGTCATTCGAAATGATGCCAGTATCACTGACCAGAACGATGTCTGCAGCTAATTTTTCTTTGTGCGCTTCCAAGAACGGCTCGAGGTGCGCCGATCCCACTTCTTCCTCACCCTCGATCATGAATTTCACATTGCAGTGCAACGCGTCGGATTGGACCATGGCCTCGAGAGCCTTCACATGCATGAAAAATTGGCCTTTATCATCGCACGCGCCGCGGGCAAAAATCGCTCCTTCTGGATGCAAATCCGTTTTTTTAATCACCGGCTCAAACGCAGGCGAGTCCCACAAGTCAAGCGGATCGGCTGGCTGCACATCGTAATGCCCATAAACCAATACCGTTGGAACATCAGGCGAAACCATTTTCTCTCCGTACACCACAGGATACCCCTCGGTGGGAATGATTTCAACCTGTTCTGCACCTGCTTTTGTGAGCTGGTCGGCAACCATTTGCGCACAACGGTTCACATCGCCTGCAAACGCTGGATCGGCAGAAACCGATGGAATGCGCAACAAGTCGAATAATTCTGACAGAAAACGATCGCGGTGGGTTTCAATGAAAGGTTTGCAAGCGGACATGTGAATCAGCGGTTTGGTTGATAATGCACGAATTTAAGCCATCTCAATTGGAACCCCGCATGGCGCAAATCGTATATTCGCGTTCGGTCAACGCACCCGATTGATACACCGTGAAACACCCTGGATCTCCCAATTTCGAAAATACCGAACGCGCATTCGCGCATTTGGATTCTGGTCAATTGAAGAAGGCCTTGGTTTTGTTTCAAACGGTCGGCAACAGCTCGTTGGTCAAAACTGGAAAAGTGCTGATGAACCTGGCTTTAGCCTTGCGCATTCCCGTGGGATGGGCCATTCGACCTACGGTTTACAGCCACTTTTGTGGAGGAGAAACGATTCCTGAATGCGACAAAACAATGGAGCGCCTCGCTGCGCACAACGTGGGAACCATCTTGGACTACAGCGCAGAAGGCAAAGAGTCCGAGGCGGAATTGGACCAGACTTTCGAAGAAATCAAAGCGGCCATCCGTGCCACTCGAGATGACAGCAGGCACGCGTTTTCCGTTTTTAAAGTGAGCGGCGTGGCACCCACCGCCTTGTTGGAACAAGTGTCGCGGGATGGAGCAGGAATGACTCCGAACCAAGAAGAGACGTGGGCGCGGGTGGAAAATCGGGTGCATGCGCTGTGCGCCGCAGCTGCAGAATTCGGGACGCCCATCTTCATCGATGCAGAGGAAACGTGGTTGCAACCGGCAATCGATGGGTTGGCATTGGAAGCGATGCGTCAGCACAATCGCGAAAAAGCATTGGTCTACAATACCATCCAACTTTACCGCACCGATCGCTTAGACTATTTGCGCGAGTTGACCCAGTTGGCGGAAGAAGAGGGTTGGCGGCTCGGTGTCAAATTGGTGCGCGGTGCGTACATGGAGAAGGAACGAGCACGCGCTGCCGAACATGGATATCCCTCTCCTATCCAGCCCAACAAAGCTGCGACCGATGGCGATTTTGACGCTGCGTTGCGTTGGTGCGTGGATCACATCGAGCGCATTTCATGTTGTGCAGGCAGCCACAACGAGCACAGCAACGGGCTATTGGCCGAACTGATGCGTGAAAAAGGATTGGACCCCCAAGATGAGCGCATTTGGTTTGCCCAACTGCTCGGGATGAGCGATCACATCAGCTTCAACCTGTCAGCGGCTGGTTACCAAGTGGCCAAATACGTGCCGTTTGGACCCATCCGAGAAACCATCCCGTACTTGATTCGGCGCGCGGAAGAAAATTCATCCGTGGCGGGACAAACCTCCCGCGAATTGGAGTTGATTCGACGAGAAGTCAAGCGTAGGAGTACTTGATTCACTAAAACGCCACGCGGATGCCGGTTCGGAATAACCTGGGCATGCCCGGACGCAAACCTGCAGGACGTCTCGCCACAACCACGATGGAATCGAATACATTGTTGACACCCGTGTACCATTGAATTCCGTGGCGCATGGACTTGCGCACCACCCAATCCAGGATCATCGCTTCATCTGTTCCTTCAACGAAACTCATGGGCAAAGAGCCTGCAGTTGTTCTCATGGCCGCGACATACCGGAGGTTGAACTCTGTAGACCATGTGTCAGATGCAATGGAAACTTGCGCATTGCCCTGATGCGGCGCCAGGTATGGCAAATAATCCCCCGCTTCCACTACACTCCACGGCCCGAATTCACTTTCAAAATCTGAGGTGAACTGCGCATTGGTGTAGGTATAAGTGAGTCGCAACGGAACCACCCAGCCGTTTGAAAACTCCGCCAATTGAACAGCAGCCTCGCATTCAATTCCCAGGGTGCGCGCCGAACCCCCATTGAATAAGTCTCCCGTCCCGGAGCCACCCGTCGCATTCAAGTCTGAGCCCAACAGGCGATCGTACGTGTTGTGGAAGGCGACGAGTTGCCCACTCCATCGCCGAGAAGATTGGCGGATTCCCACCTCGAGGTTGAGGCTGGACTCTGGTTCCGTGTCGGGCGCACTTCCTGGCGGGATGAATCCGCGGTGTGCACCTGCAAAGAATTGCATGGATTCCGAAATGGCGAAGTTGACGCCTAAGCCAGGAAGCCATACCGAGACTCGATTCTCGCGCTGTTCCGGGTTGGCTTCAGTACGCTGCAAGTCCTCGGAACCGTACTGGGTCCGGAAAAACTTCATTTGCTCGGTGCGCACACCCGGGGTAAAGGTCCAAGCTCCGAAGCGGAGGGTACCTCGGACATACCCCGCGAACGCTTGTGCGCCATCGATTCGGTTGCCAGCCGTTCCAGCTTCACCCGCATCGAATAAGTTCATGTTGCCGTCCACCAAGCGGTAGCCATCTCGCCATTCAAATCGGTCCACATCATCTTCATGAATCCGCAATCCATACACCCATTGGTTCGATTGATTGCCACGAATGATGCCGCGATGTTGGATACCTTGCGAGCGGTAAGCGCGGTTATTGGCTTTCAATTCCCATTGTGCGCCTGCCTCCGTGTCTTCTGATAACCAAGCCGTCTGCCCCGCCTCGAACACCCCCAGGAGGCTGTGTTTATGGCCTGATGCGTCAATATACCGGTCCAACTTGTACCAATTTCGCTCAAAGTTTAGCCGGTAGATATCGGTCTGCGTTTCGTATCTCCCAGACTTCGTTGTGTGCCGAATCACCTGAAGACGGTGGTGGGCTTCCATGCGATCGGCTTGAGTTGCCGCGTAGCGCTGAAACGGATCGGATACAAAATCTGCTTCGGACAAACCCGCATACGTTTCATGGCTCAACTCAGATACGGCGCCGGTCTTCCACTCCAGAGACTGCTGGATTCGATTCCCAGCCGACGATTGCCAGCGGAATTTGGCCATCCAATCTGTTTTCGAAAAACCCGTGGGTGCATTGCTCGCCAAAGTCTTGAAACCTTCGCTGCCCACTTGCATCCCTTCCACTAAACAGGACCAAGTTCCCGCTTTATTTTGCCACACTTCTTGAAGCCTCAAATGCTGAAAGTGCCCGCCAAAGTCAGAAACTTCAGAGCGATACAATACGCCCGGTCCATTCCCCACCGAAGGGGTCACAAAATTGACTGCGCCCCCTGCCGTCTGAGGCCCGAAGGCAATCTGGCTACTGCCCTTCAACACTTCTACCGATGCCATCCTTGCGATAGAAGGGAAGTAATAAGCAGCAGGAGCAGAATACGGAGCCGGCGCCACCAAAATGCCGTCTTCCATCAAAGTGATTCGAGCGCTCCGCTCAGATCCCGAACCCCGCAACCCAATATTGGGCCGCAGTCCGAAACCGTCCTCCTCTTGGATATTCACTCCGCTCACCGAACGCAACACCCGCAGCGGATCGGTGTACACATACCTTTCGAGCTCCGCCGGTCGAATGACGTGCAAAGCCCCTGGCACCTCGTCCAAGCCGCGCGCGCCTGCCCCCAAACCAACTGATTCCACCTGGGCTTCCGGCAATGCGTGCCATTGCGCCAACATGGCCGAAATCGAATCTTCACTCAGAGGTGCCGCGTCCTGAGACCAGCTCAAAAACGGGAGAATCATGAGGGCGATAAAGGCGAAAAACCGTGGGGCCATGGCGAATCAAATGCAGCGCAAAAATCACCCGTTTCTTCACCAAGGACAATCCCCTAAAAAGGGTAATTTAGAATGATTCTAATTAAGGGCCTTCATCCAACGCACGGTGGCAATGCGCTCAGCGAATCCCAATTTCACGAGGTAATTCCCCACCGCGAGATCCGATACATCATGCCCTGAGAGCATTTCTTGGAGTTCAACCGATCGGATGTGGCGTCCTGACATGTCAAAAAGCTCTACCGAAAGCGGCATTTCTTCGCCCGCCGGAATCAACCGCAGCAGCTGACCGGCACCCACGGGATTCGGCGCCAATCGCCAATCCGTCGCACTGGGATCGAAACCGGGCCAACCCATCGCACGCTGTTCAGCCACCACGACGGGTGTGCGTTCTGCAGCATCGTACATGGATTCAAAATTTGCGATGCGCTCACTTTGGTCCGAAAACTCAAACATTGCCGCAACCCAACGCGCAGGAACGGCCTGGTAATGAAGACGCGCCGTGGCCTCAACACCGGAGGCGCCTTCTATCGCAGGAACCCGGTATACCAACCGATCGGTGCCCGAGCCCTCTTCGCCAAGGCGTCGATTGAAATCCGCGTCGACGGATGCCATGGGGCCCACCGCGACGGTGTCGTAGGCAGGGTGAAGTGAAGAGAATCCTCGGGGAACCAATCGATTGTCCTTGAGCACTTCGGCCGCCCGTTCGAGCACTTGGGTGGTTTGGCCTGCTACATCACCCAAAACCAATTCATAAATCTGAACCTGGTCTTCTTGCGTGATTTCATTCCAATGCGGCTCCCAACCTGCGTCCCTTCCAGCGATGCCCCCTTCCCGACTCCAAGCGCCACTATGGAAAAGGGTGTCTCCGAAAGTCGACACCAAGGTGAATTCCAAAAACGCCACCCGCGCCGGGTAGCCGCTTGGAAATTTGTGCCCCGCCAAATTTTCGACTTCCACCTCAAACGCCCATTCGTCGGGTGACGTAGCGAGCTGTCGGACCATCAAATTCGCCGTGGCTTGCTGCAAAGACGCCGTGGTTCGCGCGATGGTGGAGTCGAATTGGGTGGGGGTGGCGCTGAGATTGAGTTGCACCGCGTTATCACGCATCAACTTGAGCATGAACGCATTACCACCTACGAAATGGTGTTTTCCGAAGCGTTGTGGAAACAGCCAGTTAGGCTGGGTTGCTGCAATCGCACCGCCCTCCACGAGCGGCATGTGGCAGGTTTGGCATTGGACATTTTCCGCATTGAACGCGGAATTGACCCATTCCAAATATGTCGTCTGCTCGAAAAAAACTTGGCCGGTTTCTTCGCCTTCCAAATCCTGCGTGTGGGTGTACAGCGAATGGCAACTCGCACACACTTCACTGCTGCGCATGTGCTCGCCATATGCCGGAATGAACCCCGTCTGGCCGCTCATGAGGCCGTCCCACGGATTTTCAAATCCCCCCCAAGCTACGTTCTCCGTGTTGATGGGCAGATCGCCGTTGGAGCGACCGGCGAGGTTGTCGTTGTCGATGCTGTGGCAGCCGGTGCAGCCGACGCCATCCAACCCGAGCTCGTCCTCCATCAAATCATCCATGGTGTAGCCGTTAGGGCCCGCGTTGCCGGTCATGTGCGCTTCATGAAATCCCTGAGGCGCATGGCATGCCGTGCACACGTTTTCAATGGCTTCGCGATGGGTTGGATTGACCAATCCTTCGTGGTCAACTTTTGCTTGCCAAAAGGGATCTCGCGCACTGTTTGCCATCAACGTCGCCTGCCAGTCCGCCACGGGACTCACCGTGGCCCCGTGCTCATCAACCAACACTTCGCCATCCGGATCCGGAGCATGGCAATTGACACAATTTCCCGAACCGGTAAAGTAGACCCCTTCCTCGGTGCACAACTCACCCATCCGCCAGCGCATCCACTCCGCCTCGTCTTTGCCATACCGATGATGCGGGTCTTCCGCTCCCGTCAAAACCAATCCCAATCCCACGGCCACTAGCGGCAGCATCAAGGCAATGTATGTTCGACGGAGCTTGGGCATCGCTTGGTATCTTTGGCAAAGTTAGCCAGCAATTCAAATTGATGCCCCGTTACCGTACCCTTCGTTTTGGCGGATATTCCGCGCTTTTGGTTCTTTTCACGTTTTGCACGCTGACCGGGTTGGGGCAAACTGCGCCTGAAGCGATCGTTGGCGATCGGTTGATTGAAGCCGAATGGCCCGTTTCCGTGAGGCCAGCATCCCATGCGGACGGTGAATCCAATCTCCTGATTATTTGCCACAGCGGATTGGTTATGTGGTATGACGAAGCCAATGGTGTGGTACGTGATGAACCTTTTTTGGACCTCGGTGCAACCGGCTTGGACATCGTGGACTACGGCATCATGAGTGAACAAGGACTCAACGACCTCATCCTCGATCCGAATTTCGAAGAGAACGGGCTTTTTTATGTCATTTACAACGGCTACCGGCCCGACGGCACCGGTACGTTCATCGACGAACGCCTTCTCTGCTTCGGTACCAATTCCGATCGGACCCAAGCCGATCCCGACAATTGGTTCGAAGTGTTGGAATTGGTCCAACCCGCACGTGGCCACAATGGCGGCCAGCTGCACTTCAGTCCGCTGGATGGGTACCTATATATCAGCACTGGCGACGGCGGCGGAACGGGAACTGGAGAAACCGGAGGTGGTAGCGGCGGAGATGATCATGGCCCCATTGGGAACGGTCAAAACCTGCAGACTTTGCTCGGTAAATTGCTGCGCATCGAGGTCCACGGGCTCGCCCCGTACACCGTCCCTGCATCGAATCCATTCGTAGGCAACGACGAGGCCTTGGATGAAATTTGGGCATACGGTTTTCGCAATCCATGGCGCTGGAGCTTCGACCGGCTCACCGGAGACAAATTCATCGGCGACGTCGGTGAAGTGGATTGGGAAGAAGTGAGCATGGAGGCGGCCGATTCCGAAGGCGGATTGAATTTCGGTTGGCGCCTGATGGAGGGTCCCATGTGCTACGAACCGGTGGTCGATTGCGATCCCGATGGCAACCTCGAGCTCCCCATTTTCTCTTACCCCCACGAAAACGGTTGGTGCTCCGTCATCGGTGGCTACCGCTACCGTGGAACTGAAATCCCCACACTTTATGGAAGCTACATCTTCACGGATGCCTGCGGCTTTTACGATGTGAAATTTTGGTCGCTCACAGAACAAGCGGATGGCTCATGGGTGGATGCACCGTTGGACATCCAAGTTCCGGATGGGTTTGTGCCGTGGGATGAAACGCGCTTCGCATTCAGCGAGAACAATGAAGGAGAGTTGTACTTGTGCACAAGGCTGAACGTATACAAATTGGTTTACGACCCGGCCGACCAACAAGGCGGTGGCGATTTAGCTGAAGTCCTGCGCTTCACACCAAATCCAATTCTGGCTGGAAGCGATGTCGTTTTGGATGTGGGAAGTACGGCGTATTTGACGCGATTGCGCATCACCGAAGCGAGTGGTCGGCTGGTTCACGATGTTGAATTGTCTGCCGTGCAATCCCCGTATACTTGGAATACGGCCGGCATGACCGCCGGCACTTATGTCATCGAAGCTTGGACGGCGGCGCATCCCGCGCCTATCCGCGGCAAACTCAGCGTCATTCAACCATAACGCCGTCGCACGGACAATTGACGTCACTGTCCTGACGTAAAACCGCCATTCCCACGGAAGCAGAGTGCTCTGAAAAACAAGCCGAAACCTTCGCAAACGGGCAATCGGTTGCCATGTCGAAGATGTAGCACGGACGCTCTTCTCTTCCCGAACTTTCGGACCAATTGATCTCCGCGTCAAGCAACCATTGCATCAACTGATTGGAGTTTGCTTGCGTAACGCCTTCGCAATCCAACAAACACTGCAGGGGGCCGTCGACTTGGAATCCTTCCATCTGAAGGCGTGCTTTGATGCGCTTTCCAGGCAGCCAATCGTTGCAACTTCGGCCGCTGAAAAACAGGGCGCTAAGGATGACTCCGATGAATACCCCAATGCCGTAGCGCAAAAACCGTTGACGAAAATTCACGATTCAAAAGTAAACCAATGAACTCAGGTCTCGGCTCCCTTCGTAAATTCGACATTCCATGATCCATTGCCGAAGCGTCGAATTTCATTACAACAGCGAAGCGCCGCGCATGACGTTTCCCGACGTTCACTGTGCGGAGCGCGATCAACTGTTATTGCTCGGGCAATCTGGATCGGGAAAAACGACCTTGCTGCATTTGCTATGCGGAATGCTGCAGCCAGCAGCCGGAGAAATCGAAATCAACGGACAGATCCTCCGACAACTGAATGAGCGTGAACTCGATCAATTTCGCGGACGCAACTTCGGCATCGTTTTTCAAAAATCTCATTTCATCCAGAGTCTGACTGTCTTGGAGAATTTGGCCATGCCTGCATTTTTAGCGGGAGAGAAATTCGATGCAGCCGCGGGTCGCGCGCTGCTCGATCAACTCGGCATTGGACACAAGGCGACAGAACGCCCACGTAACCTGAGCATTGGAGAGCAGCAGCGAGTCGGCATTGCACGCGCCCTCATTCATCGACCAGCCATCGTTTTGGCAGACGAGCCCACAAGTGCATTGGACGATGAAAGTACCGAAGCGGTGATTTCATTGCTGGAAGCCCAAGCGGCAGAAGCAGGAGCCACGCTGGTCATCGTCACGCACGATCAGCGATTGAAAGACCGCTATGCCCGGCGCGTTGAGTTGAATCCCTTAGCCATCCGCACCGCATGAATTGGTTGTACATCGCTTGGCGGAATCTCGGATTGAAAAAGCTGCAAACGGCGTTGAGTTTGGTGTTGCTGGCTTTTGGCGTGGGGCTGGTGAGTCTGCTGATGTTGACCGAAAAACAACTCACGGACACATTCGATCGCAACATCCGCGACATCGATTTGGTGCTGGGGGCGAAAGGCAGCCCATTGCAACTCATCTTGGCCAACGTCTATCATGTTGACGCCCCCACCGGAAACATCCGGCTCGCCGATGCCGAGAAGGTCATGAATCATCCGTACATCGCTTCAGGAATTCCCTTGGCATACGGTGACAATTACCGCGGATTTCGCATCGTCGGGAGCACACCGGACTACACGGCGCATTACGGGGCTGAATGGGCAAAAGGGAAGCCCTTCGAAAACGCCTTTGAAGTGGTGGTGGGAGCTCGGGTCGCCGAAACCACTGGCCTCCAAGTCGGTGACGAGTTTTTCAGCGCACACGGCCTCCAAGATGAGACGGACGTTCACACAGACAAGACGTTTTATGTGGTCGGGGTGCTCGAAGAGTCTGGTTCGGTTTTGGACCAATTGCTCCTTTGTAACATCGAAACGATTTGGGGCGTGCACGAAGGACATGGAGAGGAAGTGGCGCTCGAAGACCGCGAAATCACAGCGGTTTTGCTCAAAAAACGAAACCCGCTGGCGGTGCTGACCATCCCAAACACGATCCGAGAAACGAACATGCAGGTGGCGCTGCCTTCCATCGAAATCAACCGCCTCACCCAAAATTTTGGCATCGGCATGGGTACGTTGCGGGCCATCGCCCTCTTGATCATGTGCATCAGTTTCGCCAGCATTTTCATTTCAGTCTACGACAACCTCCTCGCTCGACGCTATGAATTGGCTTTAATGCGGACGATGGGCGGTTCGCGTGGCGGGCTGTTTTGGTTACTGTTGCTGGAAGGGGGCTTGCTGAGTGTTGGCGGAGCGGCGTTAGGTTTGATTATCAGTCGGTTGGGGCTGATCGCCCTTGCGCAATTAATCGAAGACAAGTTCCGTTACGACTGGAACAGCCTGGCTGTTTTGCCAAATGAATGGGTCCTGGCGGGAATGGCTATCTTTGTCGGGCTCGTTGCGGCTGCCATCCCAGGCATCTCTGCCATGAAATTAGACACCTCTCGCACGTTATCCGAATCTGCATGAAGCTCCGAAAATCCGAACCGACTCGCTTACAACGACGCTCCTTGTGGGGCTTTGGTTTCCTAGGATTGCTTACGGTGAGCATGCTGGATTTGAGCTCATATTGCCATCCAACACTGGCCGGAGAGCGGACCGTTTCGGCGGTAAAAGCAGCCTCTTTGACTCCTGAACTTCGACTTGAAGAAGCGGGGCCAACCGAGGCGGCGTCCTACGAAGAGCTCACCTGGCGAATGCTCGAAGATGTCGAATTCAAGGATGTTTACGTCGAAGAGTTGGATGCATACTACTGGAAGCCCACGTTCGGTAACACCGTCAATGCCCTGCAGGGAAAGGAAGTCCACATCACCGGTTACATGATTCCGGTGGATTTGGATGAAGATTTCTATGTCTTGAGTCGCTACCCGTTTGCCAACTGTTTCTTCTGTGGCGGCGCCGGTCCTGAATCCGTAATTGATTTGCGATTTACGGGGAAATCCCCGCGGGTTTACCAAACCGACGAACGGCTCACATTCGCTGGAAAATTCAGGCTAAACGCAGACGATGTGTACCAGATGAATTACATCCTCGACGGCGCCGTCGAATACACACCTTAATCGTTTTCCGCCCCGCGCAGCCTGCCTTTGTTGAAAATGCGGGCGCTGTCTTTCTTGCCTTTCCGGAGCGCACGTTGTTTCTCTTCAGGTAGGTGGATGATTTCTTGGCAGCGCGTTCCGCAGGTTCCCTCGTACTTCGATGCGCATTCAGGACACTGGATAAACAGCAAATTACACCCTACGTTACTGCAATTGGTGTGGTCGTCGCATGACGCCCCGCACTGGTGGCACTCCGAAATCACGTCGTCTGAAATTCGCTCCGCCAGCCGTTCATCAAACACGAAATTTTTGCCGATAAACCGATTTTCGAGTCCTTGGGCGCGCACTTGTCGAGTGTATTCGATGATGCCCCCTTCCAGTTGATGCACGTTGGGGAATCCTTTGTGCTTCAACCACGCCGAAGCCTTCTCGCACCGAATACCCCCGGTACAATACATCACAATGTTCCGGTCGTTCTTGCCTTCAAGCATGCCTTCCACCATCTCAATCTCATCGCGAAAGGTATCCACGTCCGGAGTGATTGCACCCTTGAAATGCCCCACCTCACTCTCGTAGTGGTTTCGCATATCAATCAAAATCGTATTCTCCTTTGATGTGATCTCATTGAATGACACCGCATCGAGGTGAACCCCGCTCTTGCAAACATCAAATTCCGAGTCGTTCAATCCGTCCGCTACGATTTTGTCTCGCACCTTCACGGCAAGTTTGAAGAAGGATTTCCCTTCATCCACCGTCACATTGAGCCGAATGCCGTCAAGGAACGAAATGCTATACAGGTGTTTTTTGAATGCCTCGAATTGAGCCGCAGGCACGGAGATTTGAGCGTTGATGCCTTCGTGGGCCACGTACGTGCGTCCGCGGACGCCCAAAGCTTCCCAATTCAGGAACAAATAGTCTCGAAAGAAGGTCGGATTCAGGATGTGCGCATACCGGTAGAATGAAACGGTAGTCCGTTCTTGCTCATCCGTGTGCATGCGCTCCAAAAGCACCTTACGATCGACCAAATTGCGCAGTTTTTGCTTCATGCGATTACAAGTCACAGAGCCTCCAGCGCGGAGGGTCAAAATTTAACGTTTTGCAAAGATACGATAACGGGTTTTGTGCCGTTATTGGATACGGTTGATCGATATTAGAATGAATCAAGATCGACCGATTCGAAAATGAGTCGAAACATGTTGGAATTGTGCAAAAAAGTATTGCTCCGCGTGAGCACAAACCGCAAACTATTTGCCCGAGAATTAGGCAAATCTGTGCGGCAGTTGAAAGGAGAAGACCTGAGAAAACTCCAGGCATGGTGCTTGGAGAAATTCGCCCACGTTCACGCAGAAATCATCGAACTCACCTTCCGACAATACGCGGTTTAATTGCTTTGCTTAAAGGCTGCCTGGACGTTGCGTTTTAAGCCCTCATAACCCGTGCGTTTGATGGCCGTCCCCCTGAACACATCATGGAACACCTCTTCGGTCATCTCTAACCAATCCTTCTGCGTCCATTCGCGTCGATCAGGATGCGGTTCGAATTCCGGTTCCGTATGCGGCGTGGCGTGGCGATTCCAAGGACAAACATCTTGACAAACGTCACACCCAAAAACCCATGGCGCCAAGTGTTGGTGTACAGGTTCCGGAATCGCCCCGCGCAATTCGATGGTATAGTAACTGATGCATTTGGACCCATCAACCACACCCGCTTGGATGATGGCTCCTGTCGGGCACGCATCAATGCAGCGGGTGCAGGTTCCGCAATGATCCTTCAACGGAGCGTCCGGTTCCAAGTCCACGTCGATGATCAACTCCGCGATGAAGAAAAAGCTCCCCATCTGTTGATTGAGCAGGAGGCTATTCTTTCCGACCCAACCTAAGCCGCTCCGTGCAGCCCATGCCCGTTCATGCACCGGCGCAGAATCCACAAATACCCGGCCGTTCACTTCTCCCCATTCTGATTGCGCCCATTTCATAAGCTCCTTGAGCTTCCATTTGAGCACATAATGGTAGTCTTGACCCTGCGCATAGCTCGCTATGCGCGGTGCATTTTCATTTGACAGCTCCTCAGGAGCGTGGTAGTTAAACAAAAGTGAAACAACACTTTTGGCCCCTGGTACAAGCAATCGCGGATCGAGTCGCTTGTCGGCGTTTCGTTCGAGGTAATGCATCTCGCCCGCATAGCCTCTTTTGAGCCACTCCTCCAATCGCGGAGCCTCCTCCTCTAAGAAAGCGGCTTTGGCCACGCCCACGGCGGAAAAACCCAATGACTTTGCCTGCTCAATCAGCCCATGCTTCCGGGTGTATGCCAAATGCAGCGTCCTCGACATTTCAATCGTTGAACAGCGTCCCCGAAGAGCCTTGCGGTTTCTTGCCGAGGTGGGCATAAGCTGCAGGTGTAGCTTGTCGGCCGCGCGGGGTGCGAATGAGCAATCCTTCTTGGATGAGATAAGGTTCATACACCTCCTCCAATGTTCCTGGATTTTCGCCGATGGCTGTGGCGATGGTAGACGCCCCTACCGGTCCGCCATTGAACTTGTCAATGAGCGCTAATAAGATGCGGTTGTCCATTTCATCGAGGCCCTTACGGTCAACATTAAGTGCATCCAAAGCAAACTCAGTGATGTCCGGATTGATGGTGCCGTCTCCTTTGATCTCGGCGAAGTCGCGAACTCTGCGAAGCAAGGCATTCGCGATACGCGGTGTGCCCCGGGAACGGGAAGCGATTTCGTAAGCCGCTGCGGGTTCGATGGGCATTTCAAGGATTCCGGCGCTACGCTCGACAATGTCGGTGAGGGTTTTGGCATCGTAATACTGCAACCGCAAGTTGATGCCAAACCGGGCACGCAATGGCGCCGTCAACAAACCGGAACGCGTCGTGGCGCCGACCAAGGTGAATGGATTCAGTTCAATTTGGACCGTTCGCGCATTGGGGCCCGCATCAATCACCAAATCGATGCGGTAGTCCTCCATCGCGCTGTACAGGTACTCCTCCACCACCGGCGAGAGGCGGTGAATTTCATCGATGAAAAGCACGTCGTTTGCCTCGAGGTTGGTAAGCAACCCAGCAAGGTCACCCGGTTTGTCCAGGACTGGACCGGAAGTGGTTCGGATGGACACACCCAGTTCATTCGCGATAATGTTCGCGAGGGTCGTTTTCCCAAGACCAGGCGGGCCGTGCAACAAAGTATGATCGAGGGCTTCCCCACGGTTTGACGCAGCTTGTACAAACACCCCAAGGTTCTCCAGTGCTGCGCGCTGTCCCGTGAAATCGTCAAATCGCGCAGGACGCAACACCCGGTCCAGTTCCCCGTCAGACGGCTGCGCCGCCTCATTCCGCAAATCAAAGTCCTCCATCATGCCTGCAATTTAATTCGGGAAAGCATAAAAAAGCCCCGCCGACAATCGGCAGGGCTTTCAATTTCTTTTCCTTTCGTTTAGTGAATCTCCTCCCCCGCCAATGCCGGCGTGGTTTGGGGAACGAAATCGTCTTCGTGCGCTGGATTGGAATAATCATATGCCCAACGATGAACCTCTGGCAGTGAGCCTTCCCAGTTTCCATGAATGTGAGCCACAGGTGTGGTCCACTCCAGTGTATTCGACTTCCAGGGGTTTTGAACCGCTTTCTGGCCGTAGAAGATGCTATAGAAGAAGTTGAACAAGAAGAACAATTGACCCACCGCTCCGATAATCGCAAACGTAGAAATGACCGGTTGCAAATCCATGACCGAATCCAGGAAGTCAAAGTTGCTGTACTCATAGTAACGACGCGGAGCGCCCGCAATGCCCACAAAGTGCATGGGGAAGAAAACTCCGTAACCGGAAATCAACGTCACCCAGAAGTGTGCAAAACCCAACTTGGTATTCATCATGCGACCGAACATCTTCGGGAACCAGTGGTAAATACCACCCAGCATGCCAAAAATCGCAGACATCCCCATCACGATGTGGAAGTGCGCCACAACGAAGTAGGTGTCGTGCACGTTGACGTCCAATGCAGAGTCGGCCAATATGATGCCGGTCAATCCACCGGTGACGAACGTACTCACCAATCCAACACTGAACAGCATAGCAGGCGTGAACCGGATATTGCCCTGCCACAGCGTGGTGATGTAGTTAAATGCTTTTACAGCGGAAGGAATAGCAATGAGGAGTGTTGTGAAAACAAACACCGATCCGATGAACGGATTCATTCCCGTGACAAACATGTGGTGACCCCAAACGATGAAGCTCAAGAAACCGATGCCCAGGATGGACCCCACCATCGCCTTGTATCCGAAAATTGGCTTTCGGGCATTGGTAGCGATGATTTCAGAGCTCAGACCCAAAGCTGGCAACAGTACAATGTATACCTCAGGGTGACCCAAGAACCAGAATAAGTGCTGATA
>Ga0181573_10000377_pt1 | contig 47195 bp, 32 predicted proteins | sample 101ome_25_FD_148643 | JGI IMG/M metagenome (GOLD analysis project Ga0181573, IMG submission 148643) | Coastal salt marsh microbial communities from the Groves Creek Marsh, Skidaway Island, Georgia - 101409BT metaG (spades assembly) | ecosystem: Environmental > Aquatic > Marine > Intertidal zone...
GGCCACCCCCCACCTCGCCGCCACCCCCGCATCCTCCCCCCCGGGCATATTCACAATGAACGGATTCCGCGCCTCATCAATCAATACCGAGTCCACCTCATCCACCACCGCATAATGCAACGGCCGCGCCAACGCCACCGGAAACGACGGCGGCGCCGAGTTATCCTGCAGGTACATGAACGCCAACTCGTACGCCGTCAAATACGTCACATCCGCCGCCAACTGCTTTCGCCGGGCCGCTTGCGGCGTCTTGGACGTCACCACCCCCACCGTCATCCCCAAAAACTCCAGCACCTTCCCCACCCACTCGGCATCCCGCTGCGCCAGGTAGTCGTTCACGGTGACCACGTGCGAACCCCGACCCTGCAACGCATACAGGTACGCAGGAAGAATCGCGACCAGCGTCTTCCCTTCGCCCGTCCGCATTTCAGTTATCTGACCCCGAGAAAGCGCAATCCCGCCCAGTATCTGCACATCGTAATGCCGCATGCCCAACACCCGACGAGACGCCTCCCGGACGACCGCAAACGCCGAGACCAGCAAGTCATTGTCAAGAGATGCAAACGCGGATGCTCGTTCCCGCAATACCCCCGTCCGCGCCTTGAGCTCCGCATCCGAGAGGCCCATCACCTCCGGCTCCATCCCGTTGATCGCCTCCAACAAACCCATGTACGACTGCAGCGCGGTCCGCTCCCCCAAGCTCTTCATCCCCCTGACATGCTCCTCCCAATGAGACGGGGAGGGAAGCCGACCTCCCGACGCGGAGGTCGGCGACGTTGCCGCTGCCGCCGCTGCCGCTGCTGGTGGTGGAACTGAATCCGCCCTGGCTGCACGTCCGACAAAGAAGAACCGTCGGTCGCCGATACGACGATGACGATGGTCTCGACGACGATCATCTCGACAGTATCGCTGTCGCCACAGCTGTGTATCGGTCGACACCGAAGCGAAACGCGGCTGCATGGCGGCCCCGTGACGTTGGTTTTGAAACTGAACCCTCAGTTCAAACAGTTCATGACCCCAATACACGGAAGCACGCAGACCAGTGGTACGGTACCAATACCGACACCGACACCGATACCGACACCGGCGAAGCGAAGGGAGCCGGTCAGTACAGCACCCGAGAATCTCGGGACGAAGAAGACGCTTCGTTCTGAGAATGTCCTGGACAACAGACGACGACGAGCCCTCCTGGTCTCACTCTCGCTCTCGCTCTCACTGGCCCCCGTCGCCATTGCCACCCGGATTCCTGCCGCCCTCGCGACCCCGCTTCCACCGCCAGTCCCGACGACGACACCCTCGCTCCCACCCCCGACCACGGAAGAAATCCCGCCGCAGCTGGCCGCCATCTTCGAGACCTACCTAGCCGCCATCCGATCCAATCTCCCACCGGCGATTGCCTCGTCGTTCACCGCCCGGCTCGCCATTTACAACGTGACGACGCCCCTTCCGGCCGGTATTCCCGGCGACCCCGCTCGAGACTATACCGCCGACCGGCGCAACTGCGGCGAATTCATCCCGCCGGGAGGCATCCCCGCCCGCCGGGATGCACCCTACGCCATCTGCTCTGCAGATGGCGTCGGTGGCGTCGGTGGCGTCGGTGGCGTCGGTGGGTGTGAAGGAAAGAAAGACGACCGGGGTGACTCGTCGGCGTCGTCGACGACCACCACCACCAAGTGTTGTCGGCATTACGCGTACTGTGTGCCGTACGACCGGTTTCCGGCGAGGCCGATCGATGCCGTGTCGACTGTCGTCGTCAGTTCGAGGGTGCTGGATCTGCCAGAGGCGAATGTGCGGGGGATCTTGGCGCATGAGCTGGGTCATGCGGTGGATTTCTATCTGTTTGGGAGGCGGTATCGGTTGGGGGGGCGTGGGGGGGTGGGAACGGTGGTGGAAGGGGCGGGATGGAAGGGGGTGCGGCGGATCGATGAGGAGGTGGACGATGTGGAGGCGCGGGCGGATGCGTTTGCGAATTTGCTGGTGTTTGGGTGGGGGAGCGAGCGCGAGCGCGAGCGTGGTGGGGAAACGGAAGCTGAAACGGAAGGGGAAGCGGAAGCGGAAGGGGAACGAGGGCCGAGAGCGCGGTTGTGTTACGATCCGGCGAGCCTGTTGCAGACGATTGTGGAGTCGTCGGGGGATCGATGTGATGACCCTTTTGCGGAGCATTATCTTCACCCGATTTTGAGGAGACCCGTGATATAGGTATCGTGATATAGGGATCGGGTGCCGTCGGTGGTGGGTTCGGTGTTCCATCCCTGCTGTACCCCCTCCCACCCTCCCACCCTCCCACCCTCTGAAAAAACGGCCAGTCGTGATATTCGTGACTCGCTGGACAACTCGACATTCGAGTAGTCTATTCGTGTATGGTAACCAAACATACAGACGCGTACGTATAGAACAGAGTAGAACGGGGTACCGCGGTCGATATCGTTCAGGCCTCGCCAGTCGGAGCAGCATCGCGGGTGATTTCGTGTTGGTGAACAACTCGTCTTTGTGTGTCTCTCTCGGGTGCTTGCCACGGGATCGATCGATCGATGAAGAGAGCGCGGCCACTTCCTGATCCGTGGGACGCCCGTTCTCGTTCCTCTCGTTCCTCTCGTTCCTCGCCGTCGTCGGATCTGCCGGGGTCTCGCCTGGTCGAGCGTCCTGGTCGAGCGTTCCACCAGCGACCGCCGCCGGTCGACCATCGGGCCGTTGTCGCTCCCGTGGTGTGTTACAAGGCTCGGTTGTGTGAGAACTACGAGCAGTGGGGGCGGTGTGTTCATGGGAATCAGTGCTCGTATGCGCACGGGATGCACGAGCTGGTGCAGAGTCCGTTGTATAAGACGACGTTGTGTTTCGAGTGGGAGCGGTATGGGAGGTGTCGGGATGGGGGGCGGTGTCGGTTTGCGCACGGGCATCGGGAGTTGCGAGGAAGCGTAGGAGACGGGGATCGTGGTGGGGATCGTGGTGGGGATCGTGGTGGGGATCGTGGTGGGGATCGTGGTGGGGGTCCTCTGGCGCCACCACCACCGCCACCGGCGATGACGACGACGCGTCAGGGCGATATGAGGGGGTCGAAGTTTTGTCCGGATATGCGGGTCGGGCGGGTGTGTGGGAAAGGGAGGTCCTGTGGGTTTGCGCATTCGCTCGGGGAGCTGCAGCAGCATCCGGACTATAAGACGATGCCGTGTTTTTCGTTTGAGCGGCGGGGGATGTGTGCCGAGGGGGAGATGTGTCGGTATGCGCATGGGCCGGGGGAGCTGCGGAGGGGGAGAGGACGGGTGGAGAGGGGGGTGCCGCCGCCGCCGCTGGAGGATGGGAACGGAGCGAATACCGCGCGTGGGGCGGCGGGGGGTGCGACCGGCGCGACCGCCGTCGCGTCGAAGACCGCGACGAACGGGTCGACGACGGCGACGGTGACGCCTGCGGCAGATGCAGCGGATGCAGCGGATGTAGCCGTGTATATTCCGTCGACGATGAGTACGGGGATGAGTGTGGGTATGAGCAAGAATGCGGCGAGGACGGCAGCGATTGAGATCAACGGGAGGCTCGTGGGGGCGCAGACGGCGGGTGACGTCCTCAAGGTTATTCGCGGGATTGATTTCAACCACTGTCCTCCCGAGTTTGACGGTGTGTGTGTGGCGACGGCGTTTCATAGGCTGGCGGCGGCCGGCCCTGGCGCAGACGCCATTGATAGCTCGGAGTTTCGCAATCTGATGCGGGTGGCGCGCGTGAAGGATATGGCGATTCGGAATCTGAGTAATGTGATTTGGGCGTGTGGGAAGATGATGCCGGCGGTGGCGGCGTGCAGGGAGCTCGCGGCCACCGTGGAGCATTTGGTCGTGCGGGTCTCGACACAGCTGGCGGGGACGCCGATCGGGGTCGAGGTGCCTGAGGACGGCGCGAAGGATGTGGTCCCGCAGAATCTGAGCAATATCATGTGGGGGCTGGTCGAGCTGCGGACCGTGGTGGACACGGGGAGTGATGCGGTGGCGGGGCTCGTCGCGCAGGTCGAGCGCCACATGGTGCCTCGCATGGGAGACTTTTTGCCTCAAAACATCTCCAACACGCTGCTCGCGTTCCACAAGCTCGGTATCCGTCGTGTTGCGGAGGAGACGCTCGACGCGATTGAGATGCAGATTGAGAAGACCAGCGCCGAGCTGTTCTCGCCACAGGCCGCGTCGAATATCCTGTTTGCGCTCGGGGCCGTGGGAGGCGGCCGGTTCGTGCTTGACTTTCGTAGTTGCTCTATTCTTTTCTACCGCTCCCGCTCCCGCTCGCTCTCACTCGCGCTCGTCCGTCCGTCCGTCAGGTTTGCGACCGTGGACCACCTCATCGACGCGTCCATGCGCAACATCGCCGACTTCAACGCGCAGAACGCGGCGATGGCGCTCAAAGGCCTGGCGCTGCGCGGCCAGGCCCCCCGCCAGCATCCCGGCTGCCTGGAGCGCTTTGCCGAGGTGGTCGCGACGGCGGGACGGGGACGGGGACCGGACGCGATGGCGACGCCTCAGAATATTTCCGATACGATATGGAGTCTCGGAAGGCTGGGTTTCCGCGATCAGCGTACCCTTGACGAGATCTCGGGGATGCTATGCCAATCCGGGGCTCGCGTGGAAATCGACCACCTCCTGGCCGTGGCGTGGGGGTATGGCAGCGTCGGCCAGCCTACAAACGAGGCCGTTTTGCGGTTCGCGAAAGATACCTTTCAGACGAAATGATATCAAATGATGGAAATGATAGAACGAACGATAGACGTGATGTAACCTTACTACGAGCAGCATGAGCTCGCCGCGCCGCCCGCCTGCCCGCCCGCGCCGCCCAACCCGACCCCCTTCCCACTGCCCGGTGCCCCGAGCAGCGCCGGCGTGTCCAAACATTTGATCACGAGCTCTTCAAAAGCCTGCTCTACCGCCACGTTTCCCTTTGCACTTGTCTCAACGTACAAGCAACCATGTTTCTTGGCAAACTCGACGCACTCCTGGGTCCCGACCTCTCGCTGCGACCCGAGATCCGTCTTGTTCGCGACCACCATCTTGATGCTGTCCTCGATCGTGCTATACATGGACACTTCGTGCATCCAAATCTCCCCGAGCGATTCGAACGTTTCTCTTCTCGTCACGTCAAACACGTACACAATCCCGTGCGCCCCCCGGTAGTACGACGACGTCAGCGTTCGGAATCGCTCCTGCCCCGCCGTGTCCCACACCGTCAGCTTGACGCGCTTTCCCCCGACGTCGACTACTCGGCTCTTGAAGTCCACCCCAATCGTCGCCTGCTGGTCCTCCTCGAAATTGCCCGTGGCAAACCGAAGCAAGAGGCTCGACTTGCCGACCCCGGAGTCTCCGACCAGCAGGAATTTGAACACGTGCTCGGGCTCTGCCGTACCGCTCGCCATCTGTCGCAGCGAGCGAGATGTCTGTCGCAAGATGACTGAAGTTGACTCACACGCGGTAGAATACCTCACAGCAACAGATGCGCTGCCGAGAAACGAAAAACGGGTCTGCTGGACATCTCCAATACGCAATATTTTTAGCCCCCCATTCGTGGTTATATACATACACCCTACTCTATTATACAGTCGCAACCCTACTCTATTATACAGTCGCCGCCTCGCGCTCGTCCCCTTCCTGCCCCTTGTCCTCTTTGGCCCCCCCACGCCTCTTCTCGATCCTGTTCACCTCCCGGTCAAAGCTGCCGCGGCCCTTGCAGATGACCACGCTGGGCTCGGTCTCCCCGCCATCCTCCCCGACGTCCTCGACGTGCAAGATGCAGCCTTCCACGTCCTTCTCGGGCGCGTGGAACGCGGCGTCGAGCAGCAGGTTCTCCAGGAGGCTCCGCAGGCCCCTGGCGCCGACGCCCATCCTGTAGGCCTTGGCGGCGACGGCCCTGACCCCTTGGTCGGTGGCGTGGAACGACGCGTCGCACCTGGAGAACATGGAGGCGTACTGCTTCATGAGCGCGTTCCGCGGCTCGGTCAGCACGCGGGTGAGCTCGTCCTCGTCGAGCATGCCGAGGGAGCACAGCACGGGGAAGCGGCCGACAAACTCGGGAATCAGCCCGTAGAGGATCAGGTCGCGCTGTTCCGCCTTGAGCATGGCGTCCGAGTAGTGCTGCGCGTGGACAGCGCTCTTGTTGGGACTCTCGAGCGCGGCCCGCACGGGGTTGCCAAATCCCATGCTCGAGGTCGTCAGCCGCTCGGCAATCTGCTTGTCCAGACCGACAAACGCGCCGCCGCAGATGAAGAGGATGTTGGTGGTGTCGATGGAGATGAATTCGCCCCTGGGATTCTTCCTTCCTCCCTTTTCTGGCACGTTGACGACAGTCCCCTCGAGCATCCGGAGCAGCGCCTGCTGCACGCCTTCCCCGCTCACGTCCCTTGATATGCTCACAGAGTCCGACTTGCGGGTAATCTTGTCAATCTCGTCGATGTAGACGATCCCGTGCTGGGTGGCCGCGGCGTCATAGCCAGACGCCTGATACAGCTTGTAGAGAATGCTCTCGACGTCCTCACCGACATACCCCGCCTGCGTCAACGTCGTCGCGTCCGCCATGGCAAACGGCACGTTCACCAGCCTCGCGAGCGTCTTTGCCAGGAGCGTCTTCCCGCATCCCGTCGGCCCGAGAATGAGAATGTTAGACTTTTCAATCTCCACCCCCGAGTCGTGGTGATTGGCCGGGTGTGGCCGGTGATCCTCTGCAACGCCGCCGTCGGCACCCGCGCCCTTGTTCTCCTTCTCCCCTCTCCCTCCTCGAGCAGAAGTCGCGCCGGGAACCTCTCCCCCGCCGCGCAAGTCGAGCATCTTCTTCTCCTTCGCGTGCTCCTCGCCGAGGGCGTGCGCGTACGCTTTGAACGCCTCCGTCGACGCTGGGTCCACCACACCGTCCATCTTCCCCAGGTACCTCGTCCACGACTCGTCGTGAATCTGCTGGTTCGAAGCGCGATCGCTGGGGTGGTTTCTGCTACTACCACTGCTCCGCTGGGAGCTGGTGACGTACACGCCGTTCTCGAGCCCGCCGTGCGACACGTCCGCCCTCGACACGGCGCTGCCCACGCGCTTGAAGTGGTTATGAACGCCCACCGACAGCACCTTCTTCGCCTGAAACTGGCCGACGACGTACTCGTCCAACATTTCGACCATCTCCCGCGGACATGGCACCGCGGCGAGGCCCCAGGGCGCCTGGCCCGTGGACGGAGGCACATTCGAAGAAGGCGCACGACCCCCGAAACTCGTCGGGATTTGAGGCCCCTCGGCACTCGTTCTCTCCCGACCATGTCCATACGTCGTGTCGGGCGCTGCCGACGTCCCGAATAAACGCGGCGAGGACGAGGAAGACGAGGATTCCGGAGAAATTGCAAACCTAGACACGTCGAAACTGGCGAGACAGGGTTCGTGGTTTCCCCCGCGGGTTAATGACCGCAAGGCACGTACGCTTCTTCTCGCCAACATCTTGAGGGTTCGTTCGTGAGTTTTCAATTTCAACGAGAGTGGACGTCCTCTCACAACCCTACAACAACGGACTTGGTTGTTCGAAGTCTTAAATCTCGAGTCGGTGCTGGAGCACGACAGCAGTCGGTGAGTCGCTTTCGCGTCGCTTTCGACGAGCGGGATGGGCCCTCCGACCCTCGGCAGGCCGCCGAAGCGTGGATGACCGGCCCAGGGCCCGCGCGGCCTCGACTGCTTCGGCGTCGGTGTCGGCTTCCGTGACGCCGCTCGCTGGGAGACGCACGCGCGTGCGCGTGCGCGTGCGCGTGCGTCTCCCGGCACCGCTGGTCCTCGGCTGATGGCGATCTCGGATCAGGCGCCCCTGGTCGGTCGGTCGGTCGGTCGGTCGGTACGATGTACTACCATGATGTCCGTCGCGAGCACGAGAGAGAGGACCGCTCCCTCAAGCACGCACTCTATATCATCGTTCGTTCCACCCCGTGAGTGAGACGATCGTCTCAGCAATCACTCTATACATACAGACACGCCGGGACTTCCGTAGTACGTGCTTGCACTTGCATTCTTGCATCCCGACCCGTCTCGACGAATTCAACCAGCGTCCTCCCACACACAACACCCAAACGTCCCTCCGCCGGCCGATGATGTCGAAAGTTGTTACACACACTGATCGCACACACTGTGCGACCCCGTGATGAACCGCATTAGCGGATTTCTATGAGGCCTTGCGGAGGGCGGATGGGCGGTGGGACGGCGCGCGGCGACGACGAGTTTGACGACTGGCGATGCTTGGGGTGGTCTGTGAAGATACAAATTCAAGCATAGTTCAACTGAACCTACTAGAACATGTCGAAAACCTAGCCATCTAAGTCTTTCGCTCCTATCTGAGACCACCGGTCGTCCGAGTCGTCGTCCGAGTCGTCGTCCGAGTCGTCGTCGTCGTCGTCGTCCGGTTGCTGATGCTGATGACGATCCAAATTTTTTGACAAGCATATGTCCTAATACACTTCGTTTGACGACGTTTCCAATTTTCCGAGGCATCAGCTCCGTCGCTGTCGATGCCGATCGCTCGGTCCCTCACCGCACCCCAATCGTAACTCGCAACTCGTAGGGACTTGCAGATAAAGCAACTCGAGATAGATAGATAGATAGATAGATAGATCGATAAAACCCCCCGCTGGATGAACTGGCTCGCACAGGTTCGGCCCCCGAGCCTCGCGGGGTCGTCGCCGAAACCCTCGACGAGGTCCTTCTTGTGCCCCTCGACGACGAATCAGTCGACGCAGTGGGCCGCTCGTGCACTCGTCGCCAACGCCGCGAACGCCACAAACGTCACGCCGGACCGTTGGCTCACGCCGACGGCCGGCGGGGCAAAGATTGCCCTGTTTGGCACGGTCCACGCCGACACGAGCGACACCCGGATCGGCGACTTTATCATCGAGAACCGGCCAAAGACGGTCGTTGTCGAGACGGCAATCAATCCCACTCACGGAGATGCGACAGGCAATACGATTAGCCTGGAGGGCGCCCTGGCGACCAAGGAGGACCCGCTCGCGGACCGGCAGACTTTTGGCATGGCCGCGGTCGCCGCCCGGCTCCGGGACGCCGAGCGGGACGACGGGATCCTCGTCCGTGACAACGAAACGTGGCGGGAGATGGTGGAATCGAGTATCGTTTACAGCGAGCAGCTGGCCTACGTGGCGGCCATGAGCGTGGAGGCAGGCCTGGTGTTTGGCGACCGGCCAAAGACCACCACGTACCGGCGGATGCTCTGCTGCCCCTCCGTCGCTGACTTGGACGCGGCGTTCGCCATACAGTGCTGGTCGAACTATCACGACCTCTTCTCGACGACGCAGCTGGAGAAGACATCGGACGTGCTCACGGAGAAGGTTTTGTTCCAGGAGCGGGACGCGGTGCTGCTCAAGTCCCTCCACGACGCGAGCGTGCAGGCCGGCGAGGGAAACACGGTAGTGGGCGTGGTGGGCGCGTCGCACGTGCCTGGGATGGCCAAGCTGTGGGAGAGCAATTCGTGGGCGGCGATCGCGGCGCAGGCCGTCGAGGTGCCCGCCGCGATTGATGCGGTGGACGAGTCCCCGGAGCAGTTTGGCATCCGGAGGGCGCTGTTCGACGCGGTGATCCGGATGACGTGCAGGGAAGACGTATCGATGGATGCAGCCATGACGCTCGGTCCGCCGCCCGACGAGGCCATGGAGGCATACTTGCTGACCAGCGAGCTCTACGGGACATCGCGGATGCTGCTCGCCATGCTCTCCAAGGAGCAGCTTGCCAAGGTGTGCAGTGGGTGGAAATGCGACCCGTGGGAGCTTCTGGAGCCTCTGCGGAAGGTGAGGGTGGCCAACGGTGGCCCTGGCTATGACCTGGAGCTGATTGAGAGCCTCAGGACGCTCAACTTTGAGTTCCGGGAGCAGCAGTGAGAGTTTTTTTAATCGTTAGTTCGTTCGTTACATCGAATGTTCATCGACTCATGCGTGTCCAAAGGCGCACCGAAGGTACGCATCCACGAGCCCTCGACACACCAACTCCCCGCCGCCCGGGGCGTGCTCCCGGTAGCAGCCGGCCACAAGCTGCTCTTCCTCCCCGCACCGACCCCCTTCTTGACGTTCACGGTCCTCCTTTTCCAGGTCCAAGCCGTACTTTTCCCCCTCCCGCTCCAAAATCTCCCGTGACAACGCGTCAATCTTCACCAGCTCCTCCTCCTCCCGCGCAATCAGGAGGTCGTTGACGTGCCGCGAGGTCTCCAACGCTTTCGAGAGACTCGCAGACTTGGATATCATTTTGTCGGCGGCTATTCGCACGTCGCGGTCGACGTGGGCCGACAGGGCCTCCGCGGCGCGGATCGTCTTGGCCGTGGAGGCCGGGAGGAGGTCCGACGGAGCGGCGGCTCCAGCCGTGGCTTGCTCGAGGGCCAGACGACTAGCGAGGGCAGGCGTCAGCCGGACGCCGTTGTGCTCCGGCTGCTGCTGCTGCTGTTGTTGTCCTCCGTCTCCTCGCCGGCGGGTGGACTGCTGCTGGCCCATTTCCTCAGAGTAGAGACGACGGACGAATCGGTCTGCGCTCGAAAATCTCGGTTCTTGAGGGGCACGACGTGCGCGCCAGTGGGCGGATAGGATTCTCTCGCGTCGCGTGCGACGGCCGTGCAATGTAGATGCTGCCCAGGAGAGAGGAGAGATTGATTGAGAAGTGCGAATGGAAACGCGAGGGAAGGAAACCGTGACGGAGACGGGGAAGGAAAACCTCGGGCTCGGGCAGACACGCAAGGGAGCAAGGAAAGGCGAGGCAGGTAGGTCGCGCCCTCGCGTGCGGACGGCAACGGCGACGACGACGCAGACGGCGACGCAGACGGCGACGCAGATGGCGACGCAGACGGCGACGGCGACCTCAACAAGACACCGGCTCCGGAGACGAGGCGTGTACCCGCGACCCGGGGCACTCGGCCGTCTGAGGAGAATGCGGAAGGCCACCAGAGACGACGCGCGTTGCGCCCATGTGCACGGAGAAGCGGCGCGCGCGGGCCGGGCGGCGAGCGACAGGGGGGCCTTTTGAATCGAGCAGCGGTCCGAGGACGCGTGGTGCATACATTCCCCCCCGTCGTTTTTTCGCCCATTCGCTGCTGCTGCGCCTCTACGACGCCACCTGAAATTCACGTATAAGCATTAAGTGCGTCCCCGTACGCGCGCTGGTGTCTTACGTCGAGTTCTCGCTGCAGAAGCTGCAGAACCGTGTTCAGGCCAAAATTCGCCCAGCTCAAAACGACGCCGTTCCTTCGCTACACGTCCGTATAAATAGAGAGGGATTTGGGCGAGTGTCAGTCTGACAGCGCGCGGGGCTGTAGAGTGAGCGTGTGTCGGCAAACGTGCTGATTTCCTGCCCAGACCTTCGAATCTCTTCCATTTCCTCGAGACAAACGTAGGTACGACTTTTCCTTCCACTCCGGTCGGCAGTGCTCTTTTTGTCTGCCTGTGGACCGCGCGGCGTCTTCTTCAGGGCGTCTGGTCGCAGATCCTCAGATTGCGCCATCAGCCCGCCCAGCTCGCTGGCCAGTCGCTCGCTCGCTCACGCCCCTTCCTTCCTTCCGCCCCCCCCCCCGCTCCCTCTGCAGCCATGGTCGCGATGCGCAGGAGGAACTCGGAGGCCTCGCTGGGAAAGGCCCCTCTGAAGGCCGCCGTCGCTGCGGACTTCATCACGCAGGCACCGCGGACGCGGGCTGCCGTGAGTGCCGAGGCCAATACCATGAATAATAAGCGTACGCGCACGATGATGGAGGAGCATCAGAACAACTGCGCCGCGAACGAGGTGGGCAACGAGACGGCCAAGCTGAACCACGGGCTCGAGACGCCGGTGATCAGGTCGAGCGGGCTCGCACCGACGTCGGACAACGGACTGTCGTCGGAGAACACGACAGTGTCAACGGATGATTCCACGGGTACGTCGGAGAGCCTGCAAGAGGAGCAGGAGCTCGAACGTCTGCCCAAACACAACCAGGCGGTCCCGACCGTGGCGCCCCTGCCGTCCTCCTCCAACCAGTCCATCTGCTGCTCCGAGTCGTCGGAAGTCTGCGTGTCGCTAGATGCAAGCGGCAAGGAAGTCGTTTCCTGCCGGAGGATGCACGTGACGACGACGACGACGACCATGCAGGCCGTCGACGAGGACACTTCGGACGAGGATCTGGACGACAACGAGCTGGACGAGTTCGACCCGTATTCCTTCATCAAGACACTTCCGCCGCTGAGCAAGTGCGTTCAGCCGCGCAACACCTTCCTGCTACCGCGTCTGACCCGTCATAGCCACAAGAAGACGCTCGTGCTGGACCTGGACGAGACGCTCGTCCACTCCACGCTGGACGGGGCGTCGGAGCACTCGGACTTTGTCTTCCCGGTGAGTTTGGGCAGCATCACGCATATGGTTTCCGTTCGGCAGCGTCCGCACCTGCACACTTTCCTCGCACGCATGGCGAGGCACTTTGAGATTGTCGTCTTCACGGCGTCGCAGCAGATTTACGCAGAGCAGCTGCTGGACATCGTCGACCCCCACGGCGAGTATATCCGTCATCGCATCTATCGCGACTCGTGTGTGGTGTGGGAGGGAAACTACCTGAAGGATTTGACGGTTCTGGGGCGTGACTTGGCGCACACAATCATCGTGGACAACTCGCCGCAAGCGTTCGGGTTCCAGCTCGAAAACGGGGTGCCGATCAAGAGCTGGTATGACGACGCGGAGGACATGGAGCTGCTGAGGCTGCTGCCGTTCTTGGAGAAGCTGGCGCACGTGGACGACGTGAGGCCGCATCTCGGAGACAAGTACGGGCTGAAGGACCTGGTGGCGAGCAGACCGTATCCCTCGTACTACTGAAGAAGGTCGTGACGTGATGATCGTTAGATCGATAGGCGTAGAGACCTGATGATGACTCGTGGATAGACGAGTTCGACGAGAGACGAGTTTGACGAGACACGTTTCGACACTATTCGCAGCAGAAATTTATTCTACTATACCCGCTTCTTCTTATCTGTACTGTACAGTATCTGTATCCTGACGACTAACCTGAACATTCTGACCGGCACGATGTAACTTTGAGAAAACTGTGCCCCCAACCCGGTTGGGTTGAACCCAACCGGGTTGAACCCAACTCGTCATCACCAATTTTGAAAAAAAAATGCCTCCGGACGCCGCGGGCACCGACAACGACAATGGCACCTCGGCTGCAGGTGGACCCACCGTCGGCGTCGGGTGTTGGTACGTCGCAGACGTGACGCACTTGCCCACCGCCGGGTCGAGCGGAAATCCTCGAGGATTGGTTCAAATCAAGCGGGTCAAGCGGGCCTACGCGGCGCTGCAGCAGCGAACCGAGCGTGTGTTGGATAACTCTCGAGTTGTTCGAGACGCGCTGGAGCGAGGTGAGCTTTCGATCATGAACTGCGACGAACTCAAGCCCAAGGACGAGTTGCTCGATGCGCTGGGCGGCAAGTCGTTTCGGTCGGAGGACGAGTGTTCCATCGCCGTCAAGTCGGAGGTGGAGCGCAAGGTGAAGGATACCGTTGCTCAGTTCCGGCAGGAACAGGCGAGCGAGCGGGAGTTTGCGGCGAGGGTGTGCCGGAGCGTCCGCGAGGGGCTGCGAAGGGCCGCCGAGCGCGAGGAACGTCAGGAGGTGAAGGAGAAGGAGAAAGAGGAGCGGACGAACATCAAGCGGCGGCGGACGTGGGTGGAGCAGAAGGTGACGGATATGAGGAAAGAGGCCGACCGGCTGGCGGAACAGGCGGGCGGAGCCACGGGGGCGTCGGGGGCGATACCGTCGTCGACACCGACTCGGGTGGCGGCAGATGAGCTCGTGTACAAGGTGATAGTGTACCTCCCTAGGTCGCCGGCGTTTGTGAGCGAGGAGTTTCTGGTGCTCGGGTCCACGCCGCTGACAGCACTGCGGGACCAGATTTACTGCGTCATGGACGTGAACGTGGCGAACGTGGACGCTCGCGCGAGCGCCGACACGGCTCGGGAGTGTCGGGTGGCGGATGATCGAGCGTTTTTCGCGGTGATGGGACCCACGGCGATCGCAGGCACCGACAAGAAATCCATCAAGTTTTTCGAGGACCGACGCGGCGGCGGCGGCCTCAGAAACTCTCGACACGCCGGGCACGCGCATGGTGCCGGGAATGCCGGAGCCAATGCAGCGGCACCGGTGCCAGGAGCAACTGAAGGATCAACGCCGGGAACGATGCCGGGAATGGCGCCAGGGTCGACGCCGGCCGGCAGGCCCCGGAGGGCGACGATCAAGACGGCCAAGATGGCCCTCTTGGCCAACGAGACGGCCGAGGAGGCAGCCAAGGCGGCAGAAGCGGCCAACACGACGAAGATGCCGATCGTGGCGCTTCCCCAAGTCCCGAAAAAAGCGACCGTGGACTTGTCGGCCCCGATTGTCGAGCACCTCCGCAGCCAGGGCCAACAGTGCACCGTCGCGAGCATGGACAACGTCTGTTTTGCAGACCTTGGTGACGTATCGTGCGACAAGGAGGACCTGCCGATGCTCTACTGCCACCAGAGCTGCTGCGAGCACATTGTCAAGGTCGTCGACGTGCGCTTTTTCAACCCGATGACGGACGCTCCTTGGAAGCAACAGTATCCCTACCGCGTATACGCCCCGGGTGTCGTGATGGAGCACAGGCGGGTTTGCGACCTGTGTTCGATCGAGAGCGCCAACAGCGTGACGTTCAACGACAAGAACACGGTGTTCTCGCCGTACTACTGGTGCGACGAGTGCTTCGGAAAGATACACGTGGACGAGCACGGGAAGCTCCTCTACGACGACTTTGAGATGTACCCCTACGAACACGGCTACGTCAACCTGGTCGGCGCCCAAGGCCAAAAACCGCTGTTTTGGGGCTCGGGCTGACATCATCTTTCCTCTTCGTTTCGCTCGTAACTAAGCCCATTCTCCGCATCGTCATCCGCTTTCGAATCCCCTATAGATACCTACCAGTGCGGACAAACGCCGCCGCGATGATACAACGCACGACCCGCCACCAGTTCTTCCTGCCAAGTGCAACCCACCCCAGCACTCGTGTGGCGCCTCGCGCGACAGGTTTCGGCGCGCCAAACAAGAAACCGAACAAGACCGGGGGCAAGCAGGACGGCGTGGTCGACGTGGTCAATGTGCGGGACTGGGGCGAAATTGCCGAGCCTGGCTTTGACGTCGGCAACCTCCGGGCCGCCTCGCCCATCCGCCGCGTCCTCGACAACTCGAAAGAGCTCCCGTTCATGAGCGTGGTCGCCAACTTCCTGTCGGACGCTGAGGGCAGCGGGTCGATTCAGCCACCGGAGGACGTCGAGCAGCGGGAAATCCCGCCATTTGAGCGGTGGGCCTGGCGGGAAGCCCACTACGAGCAGTACCTTGTGGACGTCGAGCTCGTCAACACTGCCATGAAGCGTGCCGTTGAACGCTGCGTCTCTGAGGCGCTGCTGGACCCGGTCGCCCTCGGCATCTACCGCGGCGACGCCGTGGCCCGGGACATTGCCCAGCTCCGCGCCACGCGAGCGGCAGCAGAGGCAGGGGCTGGAGAGGCGGCGGCTGGAGAGGCGGCGGCGGCGGCTGGAGAGGCGGCGGCGGCAGCAGCAGTAGCAGAGCATGTACAGGGACCCGTCGTCGCCAGCCGGTACGCGCAGGCGTACGCGGCCATCCTCGACGCCGTGGACACCCCGGAGAAGGCCAACGCCCACGTCTACATGCTCTCCGTCACGCAACTCGCCATGGGGAACCGCATTGGTTCGGTCTGTGTCGAAAAGCTGGGTCTTATCGGCCGCAACGCCGCCAACACGTACCTCGATTTTGACACGGATAAGCCGCCCCTGGCGGTCCTCACCGACGCCGTCAACGGCCTCGGCGACGCCATATCCGAGGACGCCAAGGAGGCCTTTTTCGACGAGCTCCTCGTCGCCGCCAGCAGATGTTCTTTGCTGGTCGACAGCCTGGCCCGATGATGGGTGAACGGAAGCCACTCGAGTGGCGAGCTCGCCACTCATTGAGTTTCACGTGCTTTGAGATCGCAGCTCATTTTTTTGCCATTGTCACGATCGCCATATTGAACGATCCTAAACGATGACGAAGATCATAGACCTCATAAACGAAAAGGCTGCCGCCGAGCAGGTCTTCTATAGCTTCGAATTTTTTCCGCCCAAGACGTCCGAAGGCGTGCAGAATCTCTTCGAGCGACAGGCGTACATGAAGACGCTGAATCCCCTCTTCTGTGACATCACATGGGGTGCAGGGGGCTCCACGAGTGAGCTCACGCTCGAGATTGCGACGCACATGCAGCAGAAGGTCCGTTGACTGGATGCGAAGCGACGCAAGACGACGACGACGGGACCTCAGCCACAGCCTCGGCCTCGGCCTCACGTTATCGCGTTATCGCACTCACTCGATCGCTCACCCCTCACTCGTTCGTAGGTCGGCATGGAGACGATGATGCATCTGACGTGCACCAACATGCCCAAGGAGTCGATCGACGACGCCCTGGCCAAGTGCAAGGAGGCCGGTATCCGCAACATTCTCGCGCTCCGTGGGGACCCGCCGCACGGAGAGGAGAAGTTCACACAGGTCGAGGGGGGCTTTGCGTGCGCGCTCGACCTGGTCAAGTACATCCGTGAGCAGCACGGCGACTACTTTGGCATCTGCGTGTCTGGATACCCGGAGGCGCACCCAGACGCGATCGTGGACGACCCGGAAGAGATGAAGGCAAACTACTGGAAGGACATCGACTACTTGAAGCAGAAGGTAGAGGCAGGGGCGGACTTTATCATCACCCAGCTGTTTTATGACGTTGACGTGTACGTCCAGTTCGTGAAGGACTGCAAGAAGGCGGGTATCACGGTGCCCATTCTTCCCGGGGTGATGCCCATCATGAACTACGGCGGGTTCAAGAGGATGACCGGATTCTGCAAGACGTACGTGCCGGAGTACATTCTGCAGGCGATCGAGGCGGTCGGTGAGGACGGTGCTCCAGAGCAGGTCAAGGCGGTGGGCGTGATGCTGGGAACGCTGATGGTGCAGAGGTTGCTAGACGCCGGCGTGCCGGGCGTCCACATGTACACGCTCAACTTGGACAAGAGCGCGGTCAGCATCCTCAAGAACGCAGGGCTCGTGGACGCCAAGCTCGTCAAAAACTGATAGGTCGTGGGGTATTTATTTGTGTGCAAGCAGGGAGCAGGAAGGGAAACGAAAGATTGCTCAGTCCTCGCCTTTATTTCCGGCCGCCTGATCACCCGTACTGTCAGCATCAGCGGCGGCTTCCTCTTTGGTCTCCTCTTTGGTCTCCTCTTTGGTCTCCTCGGCAGCCATCTCTTCGTCCGCCTCTTCGTCCGCCTCTTCGTCCGCCTCTTCGTCCGCCTCTTCCCACGTGGCCACATCTTCCTCGTCCCACATATGCTTGTGAAACAGGCCTTGGAACCCAAACGCCTTGAACCGCTTCCTCCCCGTCATCTGCAACAGCAGCTCGTCCGACAGCACAAACTGTCGATTCTTCGGGTCCAACAATTCCTTCTCCCTAATATACGCCCAAAACGCCTTTGTCACCTCTGCCCGCGTCAGCCTCGGCGCCCCGCCCACCAACTCTTGCAACTCGGCCGACAGCGCCAACTTTTTCCCGTACATCCCCTTGTTTTTCGGCTTGTCGCCCGAAGGGGCGGCCTCCTTCTTCATCGTCGTCGTCGTTTTCTTCCTCTTCTTCTCGATAGCGATAGATTCTGCCGCCTTGCTCGCCTCGCTCGCAATCGCCTTTGCCTTCCCCGTTGCCTTCTTCTTCTTCACCTGCTTCTTCGCCTCCACGATCTCCCCATCGACCACCCATGCCGCCACCCCATCCAAATCATCGGCAGTCCACATATGCTTGTGGAACAGCTTCTGAAACCCGAACGCCTTGAACCGCTTCCTCCCAGTGATCCGAAACAGCAGCTCGTCCGACAGCACAAACTGTCGATTCTTCGGGTCCAACAATTCCTTCTCCCTAATATATGCCCAAAACGCCTTTGTCACCTCTGCCCGCGTCAACCTCGGCGCCCCGCCCGCCAACTCTTGCAACTCGGCCGACAGCTCCATCAGTTTCCCATACAATCCCGTCCCCCCCTTGGGCTTTTTCGACGCCGACGGCGACGCCGTTTCCCCGTCGTCCTCCCCGTCACCACCGTCGTCACCACCGTCGTCACCACCGTCGCCACCACCGTCGCCACCACCGTCGCCACCACCGTCACCATCATCGCCCTTCCTCTTCCTCCCGGGGCGCCCGTCGCCCCCCCCTGCCTTGGCCTGCACGAACCCCAATATCGCCTCCTTTATAAACGCCTTCTTCGACTTCAGACTCACCCCGTAATGCTCCTCCAGACTCGCCCGCAATAACTTTGGCGTCACCACGTCCAGATCACTCGACCGCAATAGCACATCCAACTGCACCTGCAAGTCTGCATCCGTCGGCATATGCACCGCCGGAGACGCAACAGGCGGCGACTTCATCCCCGTCGACGGACACGGCGTCGGCTGTTTGGTCGTCGGCCGCTCTGCTGCACTCTCTCGCATCTTGGCACAGCCCTCCGCTTCCACCGCGGGCGGCGATGATCTCCCTCCCTGGCCCGATGCCTCCCGTAGGTCCAGTGGCGTCCCTCCCGGGGAAGACGGGGGAAGGGGCCGCGCCGAGTCGTCTGGACGGTCGGGCAGCATTCGGACTCGATGAATCGATGATTTCACGTCAAATCACGACACGTTTCGGGCGCAGATGGATCGCCCCTCGACACCTGGCCTCGGTATCGGTCGTCGGAATGTCGTCGGAACGTCGCCGGAACGGTTCTTCGGGTATGGAAGTCTTCTTGTGCGTGCGCAATGATCGTGCGATCGCCACGGTCGCGACTTCGGCTCATGAGCCGAGATGATCATCTCAAAAAACCACTTAGCGAGCAGACGGCTCGGACGAGCGGTCACCATTGCTGTGGCTGTGGCTTCTCGGGGACGCTCCTGGGGTGCAGACGGTGGTCTTCTCGTCTCGACGTGCCGTCCGACAGACGCCCGTGCTGACGTCGGCGGTGTCACGTGCCGCTCGCCGACAGCCGGTCCAGGTGACTGACTGGCTGGCTGACAGCGGGGAAACGAACGGAGCAAATCAGAAGACCGAGTGGGAGGGAAGGAAGGAAGGCAACAGAAGACAGCAGGCACGGAAGCGTCGCCAGGAGGGGGCCTTAGCCCCTATACCCTTAGCCCCCTCCTTGGTCAAGCTTGACCAGGCCTTCTTGTGGGTGGCAAAGTAGCGCCCCCTCTCCTCCACCAAACGACAGATTCTTTCACCAAACGCCAGTTTCTTATCCTGCAATCACCACATTAGGTCAAGGTACGTTCGTAAGCCTAGGGTCACGGCGAAAGCGGGCGCTGAAAAGCTGAATCTCTTCCCTCCAACTTCGCTAAATTCTGCGATTCCCTCGAAAAAACGCAGAGCGCCCCGCTCTGCCTGTCCGCGACGCAAGAGCTCTAGTATTTATATATATATACTCACGGTGTCTGTCGTGCAGTGATAGTGGTTCGCAGGTCCTGCTGCTCTCGTTTCAATCAACCGAGATCTCGGGTCGTCGACCATGACCGAGGGGCGTGGCCAAGCCAATGCGCCGGCCATGGCGGGTGACGATGTGGACCAGCTGTTGGGCCAGATTGTGCAGGAGCAGATGGCTCAGATGCCAGAGGTGGGTAGTTGACCTCGTCCCACGGGCGCTCGCTCTTCGCACGCCCCGACGCTCTGACTCGCGCTCCGCGCTTCGCTCGTTCGCCAGGTTACGCAGCTCAACGCGCAGCAGCAGGCGCTCGTGTCCCAGGTGGGTACTGAACTCGACCCACGTGCGCTCGCTCTTCGCACGCCCTGACTCTCTCTCACTCGCGCTATGCGCTTTGCTCGTTCGCCAGTTCCAACACTTGGACCAGATGCAGCACATACAGCTGCAGCGCATACAACTGCAGCAGGGAATGCAACAAGGCCTCCAGGGGCTGCAGGGCTTCCAGGGAGTTCAAGTGCAGCAGATCCCTTCTCTCCAATTGCCCTACATGAACCAGCTCGGGCAGCTGAGTACGTGGAACCAGCTGAACCAGAACGTTGCACAGAAGCACATGCCGCAGGGACAGGCGGTCCAGGCCCCGAAGTTCGCGGGGCAGGCGGCGTCGCCTATGGCCGCGGCAGCTTCCTACCCCACGGCAAGGTTTGCGGGGATTCCCAGCATGGCCAACATGCTGGGGGCGGTGCCGCAGCATATTTCGCGTGGGGATAAGGTGTTCTGTCCGTTGCGCACGGAGTTGGCGCATTCGTGTCAGGAGGAGGCGGCGGCGCCGGGGGAGGGCGAGGTGATGGAGATCAAGGCGTACAAGTTGGGCAAGAAGCGCTGGTCGTACAACCAGGTGGACGTCGTGTTGAAGGAAAAGGGAGGGAAGCGGGAGTTGTATTCGAAGCAGGCGATCCACAAGGGTGTGGCTGCAAATGGGCTCGGGGAGATGGGTGGGATCAGCTACCAGGTGACGCTGAACAACAACGAGGTGATCCAGGTGCACACGTTTTTGGTGTATGCGGATGGCCAGGCGCTCGGTAGCCCGAGTGCAAGCGATGCGGAGAAGAATGAAGGGAAGGAGGAGGCGGCGGAGGTGAGGGTGGGGAGCAAGCGGACCGAGCGGAAGCGGAAAATGGCGGGCGCGAAGGACGAGGTGAGGGAGGAGGAAGAGACCAAGGGGGGCAATGACGAGGCAAAGGACAAGGAGAAGGACGAGGAGAAGGAGGATACCGCCACCGACGATGACAACGACGACACCACCAAACCCAACAAAACAGACAACACGACGTCAACCACGAACACAAAGGCGTACGAATGGGAGCTGGTCAACAGGGGCGATTGCAAGCGAGGGTGCGTGGGGTCGACGCTTCGCGCCCTGCAGCGGTTCGGACGGCTCGGTAAGCGCACGGGGAGCAACTGCAACACGCCGAGGAGTGCGGGCCCGTCGCAGGTCAACTCGGCTGCGTCGACGCCAGGAGCCGGAAACCCACCGGGCACGACGCCGAGCAGCAAGCTCGACCGGTCCTTCTCCAACATGAAGGACGCGAGGTTCATGTACCTGAGCCTGGACGAGGCCGTGACGCACTGCGGACCGGCCTCCACGTCTACCAAGCCGAGCAAGGCGGCGACGACCGGAGCCCGATGCTTCAGGCTTGTGTGCGGGGCGTACGCGGGTACCGAGCTCATCGCGACGTCGGTGAGCCCGCCGATCCGGGTGCTAGCCAACAACGACGTTCCGGGCGGCGCGGCGCACATTGAGATCCAGCTCGAGGTCGACTCGTCCTGGCCGGGATGGGACAGCTCATTTGAGCCCCTGGAGCTTCAATTTTCGCAGGGCACCGGAGCGCAGGGCTACGGTCAGGGAGGTCACTCGCAGATGCCCCAGTCGATGAGCATCAGCGGGATGCAGTCCATTGGCAGCCTGCAGAGCATGCCGAGCATGAACCAGCAGGGATTCAACCAGTCAATTGGATCGATGCATTCAATGCCATCGTCGGCCAACCTGCCATCGCCATCCACGAGGGACGTGGGCCTCGGGGGCAGGATCCACAGCGACGAGTCGATGATCACGCCCAACCGGCTCGGCAACCAGCTGCGGAAGACGATGTCCGTCTCTTCCTGCGGACATAAACGGGTCTCTTCTTCTCTGTTGGAAGGCAAGGACGACGAAATGGTGCTGAGGAGGACGCAGTCCATGAAGAAGGGCAAACCGACGATCAACCTGACGGCGAGCACAGGCACGCACGACGTGGCGCGCGGCCTTGCGAGTCCTTTTGTCAAGATGCAGGGCGTAGGTCGGGAGATGGACGCAAAAAAGACGACGGATTCGCTTCTGATGGGCGGGATCGACGACGTTGCGGGCAATGACGCCGTGAACAACCAGCAGGACGCCGTCTCTGCGTTTGTCGAGCTCATGATGACGACGTTCGACTCGCCCAACGGGAACGGAGATGACGAGAGAAACAGAGTGCAGGTTCCCGTCGTCGAGATTCCCGATGAGAACAACAAGCCCAGCCCCCTGAACCTCGCCGCCATCGACGTCTCGTACCTCGACTCGCTCCTCAAGGTGGATGATCCGACGTTTTTCTCGGTCGGAAACTAACAGTCAAACGACTGTTGTCGATTTATTTGTTCCATTCGTAACTAGTCTTAGTCTATCAGTACCGCAGCAGCTCCCCACCCCCGCCTCTCCGTCCCCCTCGGCCCCCTCTCCTCCCCTCCCCACCGCGCCCCCGGTCCAACCGACAGTCGCTCAACACCACATTACTCCGACTCGCATTCATCTGGATCACCCGATACTCGCTCAGCTCCCCGATCCTCCCCGCCGTCACCTTGCTCGCATTCCGGTTGGGCAGGAAGCACACGATGCCCGCCACCCCCACCGAGTACCCCCCAGCCAGACTATTCAACAGCCTCCCCTTCACCGGCCTCCCATCCTTCAACCGCTCCAATAACTCTTGCCATACCGCCTTCGTACGCCGACTCACAGCCGACTCTTGCCCCCGAACGAGCACATCGCCCTCTGGCGTCTCGATCGACTCTAGAAACACTTGAACCGTATCCCCCGGCCGCGGCCCAGATGAAGAATCCTCCTCGTTCCCTTCCCGTCCCCGTCCCCGTTCCCGTTCCCGTTCCCGTTCCCGTCCCCGTCCCCGTCCCCGTTCCAGCACCGAGTCGCTGTTCAACTCGTGCATGCCAATCGTCGCAAACTTCCCGTTCCGCAGGTCCAAGATGGCCTTCCGCCCGTCCACCTTGACCACCGTCGCCTTGATCATATGCCCCTCTGACAGCTGATCAAGCATCGACGAGTTGTGGTACCGAAACAGCGACGTCAGCCGATCCGCGTCACTCGTCGTCGACAAAGCATCGTCGTCACCCAGTAGCGCCGCGAGGCGCTCCTTCACGTGCGGGTCGCTCGTCGCGTTGGCCACCCACGCGTCCGTATCCGTTGCGTCGATATCCAACAGCCGCTTCAGCTGACCATTCACGCGATCCGTGGGAATCCCGGAAGCAGACGAACTGAACGCTGCCGCCCCTGCCGCCCTTGCCGCCGGGATGCCGGACGCTGACCCGCTCGTCCTCCCCGTACCGACCACGCCAGAACCAGCCGCTCCCGCCACGCCAGAGGGAACAACAACGGCAACACCGTCCGTGGCATAGGACGAACACGAACAGCGTGCCCGCAGCAGGGACAACACGGAGGCGGAACGTCGCGCGGCCATTCTCAATTTTTTTAGCTTCGAGCGCGGATTTCCCGTCCACGCGCGGCTGTCTCCACGCAGTCATCGGACGTCGAACGGACAGGATCGTCGTGGGCGCGGTGGGCGCGGCTGGTGTGCTCCCGCGGAAGAGAGAACCGGGGTTTCGTGGGACGAGTACGAATCGCTTGAGCGAGCATCCTGCGACCCGCCAACCGCCAACGCCACGTCGCCGACAACAAATATGTCGGTCCCCCTTTCCTTGGCCGCGCCGCGTCCGCAGCAGTTGACCACGCAAGACCGGATTATCCTGGGCGAGGTGGTCTTGGAGGAAGCGTTGTTGCTGCGGGTGCGGGACAAGGCGCTGGCAGACGCAATCAGGAGGGTGTTGCGGGACGAGGAGCGGGTGGAGGATCACCTGCGGATCGTGATGGACACGCCGGTGAATGGATCCAGCAACACGGACAACAAAACGGACGACAAGACGGACGACAAGACGGACGACAAAACGGACGACAAAAACTCAACGGGCGACGCCGCAGCCGCCAGGGAGAAAAAGGTGTCTGAAGTGACGGGCACGTTGCACTTTCAGGGCAAGAAATATCAGTTGACAAAGCTGAACATGGTGTCGGTGACGGAGTGCTACAAGTCGTACGATGATATCAACCTGGTCAAGACGGACGATATCGGGCAGGTGCTGCTGGTGGGAGACCTGCTCGAGTCGGAGGCCGCCACGGGGGAGGTTCTGGACGGGGTGACGGGGCCGATGCGCAACGCCCGCGGTCGCGTGTTCCGGCAGCCGATTCAGGTGAGCCGACAGACGGTGGAAGTGGTGGAGCGCGACCTGTTCCAGGTCCTGGAAGGGAAAGGGCCGCTGGGGTACATCTACAAGGACTACGAAGAGGTATGGGACGGGGAGAAGTGGGTCGGCTGCTGACGATGATCCTACCTTGCGTATTGCTTACTGATGATGATGAAATACCTACCTACGCCTGCTACCACTACGACCAGTACGACCAGTACGACCAGTACGAACGAATCAAAAACAATGAATCAAATCTTCATCAAAACCACACCACGCACGACGCATGGCTCTACGCGAGCATGTGCTCGCGGGTGGGAATCGCCGCCGCCGTATCGTTCAGATACTTGCTCGCCGCGGCCACCCCGCTTCCCAGCTCCACATTCACCCCCACATCCTTCATCGCCATCTCCACCCCACTCAACGCCCCCAACAACATACACTCGTTCATGCTCCCCAGGTGCCCAATCCGGAACACCTTGCCCTTGACCCGGTCCAGCCCGATCCCCAGACTCAGATTGTACTTGGCATAGGCCACGTCCACAATCTTCTGCGAGTCCACCCCCTCGGGCGTCTCAATCACCGTCAAGCTATCACTCTTCCACCTCTCGTCCTTGCACAACGTCTCCAGCCCCCACGCCTTGACCGCCTTTCTCGTCGCACACCCCAACCTGCTATGCCTCGCCACCACATTCTCCATCCCCTCCTCCCGCATCAATCTCAGACTCTCCCTCATCCCATACAACATCTGCAGCTCTGGCGTGTACGGCACATTCCCGCTCGGATTCGTCCTCAACATGTCCGCAAAGTCATAATACACCCGCCTGCTCGTCGCCGTCTTGCTCGCCGCGATCGCCTTCTCGCTCGCCATCACCACCGCGATCCCAGTCGGCAGACTCAACGCCTTCTGACTCCCGGTCACCGCCACGTCCACCTTCCAACGGTCAAACTCAAAGTCCAACGCCCCGATACTACTCACCCCGTCCACCAGAAACATGGCCGGATGGTCAAACGCATCCATCGTCTCGCGAACACGCCCCACATCACTCGTCACACCGGTCGTGGTCTCGTTATGCACCACACACACCGCCTTGATCTTCTTCTCCGTATCCTTCTCCAGCACCTCTGCCAGGCGCGCCTCGTCCGCCCCATCCCCCCATCGACAGTCGATCACCTCCACATCCAGACCCAGCCGCTCCATCATATCAATCCACAGGTGCGAAAACAGACCGTACCGGAACGTCACCACCTTATCGCCCGGGTTCAACGTGTTGGTCAGCGCCGCCTCCCAACCACCCGTCCCAGTCCCAGGCCAGATGATGGCCGTGCCGTCGCTCGACGACTTTTTCGTCTCGAAAATCATTTTGACCTCCTCGAGACAAGTCTTGTAGAACTCCGGAAAGAACGGGTCGCGATGGTTCTGCCCCCCGACATGCATCGCGCGGAGGACCGAATCGGGAATGTTGACCGGGCCCGGGACAAACAGGTGGTTACGACCAGGCGGGTCGAACGTGAACGGCGCGCCCGAACCACCAGTCTTGGACGCCCACTATTCGTTGAACGAGCGCGAACGAGCGCGAACGAGCGCGAAGCGCGAGTGAGTGCGAGTGCGAGCGCGTATACGAGCGCGTATACGAGCGCGTATACGAGCGCAAGCGCGAGTAGGTAGGTAAGTAGGTAGGTAGGTAAGTAGGTAAGTAGGTATGACGGCGTAGCTCGCGCGCGAGCTACGCCGTCATCGCCGTCATCGCCGTCGTTCCCCCCCCCCCCCCCCCCCCCCCACCATCACAGTCACGTAGTAGTAGCTTTCGAGAAACCACCCACCAATTCCCACGTACCTCTCCACTCGGCTCCGCATACGCCGGCATACTCGCCAACCCCCTCAGCCCCCCCAACACCTTGCCACTCTGCCTCCTCAGCAAAGACAGGGAAGCCATGACAACGAATCGCTGGTCTGGTTAATGAAATTCAATCAGCAAATGAACAAAACCTCTGGGTGTGGATGCACCTCGACTGGTCCAGATCGTCGATCGTCGATCGTCGTCGATCCAGAAGAACAAGATGAACAAGAAACACAGAGACAGAATGACCCTGGGTGGGACAGACGTGACCCTTCTCTTCACCAGGGCCAGAATTCGACCTGCCCACCCCCGCGTCCTCCGACCAGAAAACTCTACAACGGTGCCGTGCTGATCGCCACCCACAGCGAGTCACGAGTCACGAGTCACGAGTCACTCGTACGTCGTACACGACTCTGGCCTTGCACATTCTATTACGAGTATGGCATCACAGAGCAGTCGTCGATTGCACTCCGTGACCGCGAGGTTGCTTCGTGGTGTGTGGGGGCGCGGGGAGGGTGGGGCGAATTCCGTGGGAGGTCGGGATTTGTTGGGGGGCGTTGGTGTGTTGGTGCGGGGCGGGATGGGGGTGGGGCGGCGGGGGGTGTTTGGTGGGAAGGGTAGGAAGGGGGATGGATGGTACGTTCTGGAGTTGGGGGTGGGATCGGGGAGGGATTTGGGATTCGTGTGGTGTGCAGGAATTTGGTGGTAGGGAGCGCGCGCGGTCGCTCACGACGACGACGAGGACGAGGACGACGGCGACGGCGACGACGACGACGACGACGACTCACATCGCGCCGACACCACCACGACGACCTCGACTCCTGCAGGGTGCCTCTCTCTCTCTCTCAAAGAGCCACTGCCTCTCCGTCGACCTCGTCGACCTCGTCGACGTCGTCGGGTAAGAAGTATCTGGCGGCGAGTGCCATTCCGCAGCCGTCGACCTCGTCGCAGTCGTCAGAGTACGGATTTGGGAACAATCCGGTGCCGCATACGTACGTGGATCGGGTGGGGGCGATCAGTGTGGTGGAGGATCCGAGTCAGGTCGGTCAGGAGGCGACGGTGTTTGAGAATGTGGACGGGAAGCGGATTGAGGATGGGCGGTATGCGGCGTTTGTGGAGGAGATTAGCGATTTTATTCCCGAGGCGAGGCAGGTAGGTGTTGTGTTGTGTTTTGTTCGAATGCGGTGGTCGCTCGCTCGCTCACTCGCTCGCTCGCTACGTTAGTTTTCTGATCCCGTGCGTACGTTTGCGTACGGGACGGACGCGTCGTTCTACCGTCTCAACCCCAAGCTGGTGATCAAGCTTCATTCTGAGGCCGAGGCGGTTCGTTTGCTTCCGATTGCTCGCAAGCACGGTGTCCCGATCACGTTCCGTGCGGCGGGGACGAGCCTCTCCGGGCAGGCGCTGACGGACTCTGTCCTTGTCAAGCTGTCGCATACTGGGAAGAATTTCCGTGACTTTACGGTGCACGGGGACGGGTCGAGTATCACGGTGGAGCCGGGTCTGATCGGTGGGGAGGTGAACAAGATTCTCGCCAACCACGCCAAGAAGCACAGTCTTCCGGTGCAGTACAAGATCGGTCCGGACCCGTCGTCGATCGACTCGTGTATGGTCGGGGGGATTGTGTCGAACAACTCGTCGGGAATGTGCTGTGGGGTGAGCCAGAACACGTATCACACGTTGAAGGATCTGCGGGTGGTGTTTGTGGACGGGACGGTGTTGGATACCAGCGATGCGGCGTCGCGGGCGGCGTTTTTGGAGACTCATAAAGAGCTGGTGGACAAGGTTGTGGGGTTGGCGACGCGTGTGCAGGAGGATAAGCAGTTGAGTAGCCTGATCCGGCGCAAGTTTGCCATCAAGTGTACCACGGGGTACTCGTTGAACGCGTTGGTGGACTTTCCCACGGACGATCCGATCGAGATTATCAAGCGGTTGATTATCGGGAGCGAAGGGACGCTCGGGTTTTTGAGCCAGGTGACGTATAATACGGTGCCGGAGTGGCCGAACAAGGCGAGCGCGTTTGTGATGTTCCCGCACGTGAAGGATGCGTGCGAGGCGGCGGCGGTGCTGCGGTATAATACGAGTGTGGATGCGGTGGAGATGTTTGATCGGGCGAGTTTGAGGGAGTGTGCCGGGAACGAGGATATGGTGAGGTTGGTGCCGGAGATTGATGGGTGCGGGCCGATGGCGGCGGCGCTGCTGATCGAGTGCCGGGGGCAGACGGAGGAGGATCTGGCGGCGAGGATTGGGCAGATTAAGGAGGCGTTGGAGAGTTCGAAGCTGCCGTTTGGGCCGGCGCCGGGGGATGTGCGGAGCCTGGAGGCGTACGAGTTCAAGCACGACCAGAAGGACGCCAAGGTGTATTGGGACGTGCGGAAGGGGCTGATTCCGATCGTGGGTGGGGCGAGGGAGGACGGGACGAGTATGTTGTTGGAGGATGTGGCGTGTCCGACGGATCGGCTGGCGGATATGACGCTGGATCTGATTGATATGTTCGAGCGGCATGGGTACGGGGACGCGAGTTGCTTCGGGCACGCGCTCGAGGGCAACCTGCACCTGGTGTTCTCGCAGGGATTCAGGACGCCGGAGGAGGTCAAGCGGTTCCAGGATATGATGGATGAGATGTGCTACATTGTGGCGGTGAAGCACAAGGGGAGCTTGAAGGGGGAGCACGGCACGGGGAGGAACATGGCGCCGTACGTCGAGATGGAGTGGGGCGCAAAGGCGACCGAGCTGATGTGGGAGCTCAAGGAGATCTTCGATCCGGATTATGTGCTCAACCCGGGTGTCATCATGAACCATGACCCGCTGGTGCACGTGAAGAACCTGAAGCCGAGCCCTGCGGCGAGCAAGCTGGTCAACAGGTGCATCGAGTGCGGGTTCTGCGAGAGCAACTGCCCGTCCAGGGACCTGACGCTGACGCCCAGGCAGCGTATCGCCGTCTTCAAGGAGATCTTCAGGTTGAAGAGCATCGACAACAGGACGCCCGAGCAGGAGAAGCGCCTCCAGGACATGTCGGCGTCGTTCGACTACGACGGCAACGCGACCTGCGCCGCGGACGGCATGTGCCAGGAGAAGTGCCCCGTGAAGATCAACACGGGAGAGCTTATCAAGCACGTGCGCGCCGAGGCGATGGACGACATGCCCAAGGCCAGCAAGGTGGCCGACGTGGTGGCCAACAACTTTGGCGCCACGGCGTGGACCTTCAACAAGCTGCTCACCGCGGTCGACGTCGCCCACTCTGTGCTCGGACCGGGCGTGCTCAAGGGCGTTTCCGGCGCCCTGAACAAGGCTTCCAACCACATGGTGCCGGAGTGGAACCCCTACATGCCCAAGGCCGCCTCGCCGCTCGACATGAACCCCCCCAAGCCCGCCGTGTCGGCTGAAGCCGACAAGGGCATTCCGAGGAAGGTCGTGTACATGCCGGCGTGCGTCACCAGGATCATGGGACCGGCCACGACGGACAACGTCAACCCGGGCAACCAGCAGAGCGTGCACGAGAAGCTGCTGTCCATCTTCAACAAGGCCGGCTACGAGGTCATCTACCCCGAGGGGCTGAACTCCTCGTGCTGCGGTATGATGTTCAACAGCCGTGGCTTCAAGCCTGCCGCGGAGAAGAAGGGCGCCGAGCTCGAGGCCGCGCTCATGAAGGCGTCGGAGAACGGCAAGTACCCAATCGTCTGCGACACCTCCCCGTGCCTGTCCCAGATCAAGGCTGGGCTCAACGCCCCCGACCTCAAGTTCTCTCTCTACGAGCCGGTCGAGTTCATCAGGCACTTTTTGCTCGACAAGCTCGAGTTCAACAAGGTCAGGGACAGCGTGGCCGTCCACGTGCCCTGCTCGTCCAAGAAGATGGGCATCGAGGACTCGTTCATGCAGGTCGCCTCGATGTGCGCCGATGAGGTCGTCCCGTCCAACATCCCGTGCTGCGGTATGGCGGGAGATCGCGGAATGAGGTACCCTGAGCTCACCGGCTCGTCCCTGCAGCACCTCAACGTCGCCGGGTGCTCGGACGGATACTCGACGTCGAGGACCTGCGAGATGTCGCTGAGCAACCACAGCGGCATCCACTTCAGGGGCCTGGTCTACCTCGTCGACGAGGCGACCAAGGCCAAGGCCAAGGAGGCGTAGAGGCGCCTCCGAGGTGATGATTCTTTCATCTTTCGTTTGTTTATTGAATGCATGCTTCTTAGATTATCTACTAGCTTAGATTCCTTGGGCTGAGCCCATTGTAACTTCAGTTCTCTATCTAGTTCTCTGAGTGTTGAGTGTTGGACGTTGGGGGTGGGTGCCCGAGGGCGTCGGCGGCGAGACTGGCGGCGGACGGCAGACGGCAGACGGCAGACGGCAGACGGTGGAGGAGGCCCCCCGCGACGTGCAGGGACAAGCTTTTGTACGCGTGTACGTGTATCCAGTGCGGCCCGCGCGTGGGTCTCTCTCGAGTTTCCTTCCCGAGAAGCAGCCCACCGTGGGGTCGTCACGTCAAAACGAAACTGCAACACACACATTGAGGACGTGGAGCGTCTCTGTCCATCCTTCTACCCTCCATAATTCTTCTGTCCCTCGCGGGCGGGCCATAACCGTCTTTCCTTCGCTCCACGCGGCAGGCCGCACCGAAATTGCCACGTTGCGCTCCCCCACCATGCCCGACACCGACGGCGCCGACAACGGCACCAACAACAACACCAACAACACCCGGTCCCTACGGTCGCTCCTAGAAACCGATGACATCTACAAGACGGTCAGCTTCGTGGTCGCCGACGCGCGGCAGCCCGACTGCCCGATCGTGTTTGCGTCGCCGACATTCTTCGAGGTCACGCTCTACAGCCCGCGGGAGACCTTGGGCAGGAACTGCCGGTTCCTGCAGGGGAAAGACACCTCGAAGCACGCGATCAGCGAGATCAGGGACGCCATCCGGGAAGAGCGCGAGACGAACGTGTGCCTGTTGAACTATCGACGTGACGGCACGACCTTTTGGAACGCCTTCCACCTGCACCCGGTGCGGGACAACAGCGGTCAGGTCAAGTTTTTCATCGGTATCCAGTGCGACGTGACGCCACTCTTCATGGTCCCGGATCCAAGCAGCAACCTGGACGAAGCCGCCCTCAACGAGGCCAACCGGCAGAGCGAGGACACGGCGCGGCGCCTCGCCGAAGACATCGGCAGTCACGCGCGGGAACTGCTGTCGGGGAATTCTATCAAGATGTGCGCGAGCGACGAAATTGCGACGCCGCTCGCCAGCGGGCTGGGCCACATCGACCATGCCTTCGTCCTGACAGACGCCAGCGACATGCGGATCCAATACTGCTCCAGGGGGTTTCTGAAGATGCACGGAATGTCATCGGACGAGCTCTTGGGGCATGGATATCTCGAGCTGTTGAGAGAGCATGTGGATGAAACGGGAGACGATGAAGCGGGACACACTGCGGAAGAGCTGGCGCAGGTCGAGGCCTCCCTCCGGGCCAGCCCGCCCGTGCCGGTCTCGACGGTGATCAAGTGCACGCGCAACAACGGCGAGTCGTTTTACAACGCGATGTATATCGCACCCGTCAACGGCGCGGACGGCCAGGTCAAGTACTTTTGCGGCGTCCAGACGGAACTGAAAGACGTCGACCTTTCCCGGAGCGTGAGCGCCCCCGCTGGCGGCAGTGGAAGCGGCGGCGGCGGCAGCGGCGCGAGCGCCATCATGCGATTGCGCCAGCGGGGGGTCATCGGCGCCGTGAAAGTGGCGACGCGCGGACTCGGCAACCGCGACCTGTCCAGAAGGCCAGACGACCGGCGGTCATTCGATTCAAAGTCCTGCATGTTCTGAACGTAATACCTACCCATCTACCTATGTCTGTCGAGGAGATCGTCGATGGCGAGGTAGAGATTCTCGCTGAAGTCTGTCCCGTCGACGTCCCCAGCCGACACCATATAGTCGTCCTCGCCCTCGCCCTCCTCGTCAAAGTCGCCAGTCTCCTCGCCCTCGTCATCGACATAATCAACGATCAAGTCGTCGACCTCCTTCTCCGGCCGCGCCGTCGCCACCCGAGCAATCGCCTCCCCCACCGTGCATGAACCTAACGCCGAGTCGTCGCCATACTTCACCGGCCACCCGTTCGTCGCACTCCGTACGACCTCTGCGATATCCGCTTGACTGACCCGGTGTATATTCGACGTGAAGAGGAGCGTGGGCGGCACGTTGAGCTCTGCCCAGTCGTCTGGTGCCGGGGCGAGCCAATCGATCCGCGGCGTCTCCGCCAGTACAAACGACACGTTCCGATCGAGCATGTCGTCGGTGCAGACAATCATGTCCAGATCGTACGTGTCCTGGCCCGCTTCGTCGAGTGCCCGTCGCACGACCGGAATCAGGGGCAGCGGGATACCGGCGGTGATCACGCGAACGTCCGGGGACGAGGAATGAATCCTCGAGGAAGAAACAGCGCTCGACCCCGCTGCACCGCGCCTTGCGACGTGGTGTCGTGGTGGGTTCGGGGACGAGAAGACCCGCATGAATCGTCGTATCAGTGAAGCTTCCTGGGCCTTTTTTTCTGCCGAGAACCAAAACTCGCTGAAAAGTCGCTTGGGTTTCGACTCTGCGCGTCATCATGAGCTTCTATCTCGCATTGAGTACCAATGGAGGTGCGCGCGGAACGCAATCCGTCCAACACTAGCTCGACTTTCTCGAGCGCAAGCGCACGGGGACCATGCCGTAGAGCTGCGCCGACTGCTGCGGGTGCGGCAACATACGCTGTCCGACCTGCACCGGGACTGGAGCCAACCCCGCGGGGTTGACCGAGCGCCTCTTCGACCTGAAGCACGGCGGGGTCCCGCCAGAACGCCCACATGGGATGCGGCGGGCATCGCCGACTTTGCCTCCAAGTTCCAGAACGATTGAGTTGATTGAGTTACACGTTCGTGGATCGTACATCTGATCTTGTAAGACTCATGAACCCTTGAAAACTGTCGGCCGTCGTCTCGTCTTGTTTCGTCGTCGTCTCAAAATCGCCGACGGCACATATCAAACCTGCGCCGACGCTTCCTTCTTGGCATACGGGTCCTCGTTCTCGCCGGCGCTGATGTTGAGCGGGTCGAGGTTGGCCACGACGTCCTTCTCGAAATTCGACTGGAAGAACAGGTAGAACGGGATGGCGAGCAGCGCGCCGAGGTACGGTCCGACGATGAACACCCAGAAGGTCCCGGGCCAGGTGCTAGACACGATGGCCGGTCCGAGCGAGCGGGCGGGATTGATGGAGCACCCATCGATCGGCAGCAACACGGCGTGGGCACAGAAAACCGCAAACCCGATGGCGAGGGGCGCAAAGCTCTTGGAAACGGCTGACAAACGAGCAAGTGAAAGCACAAGTGAGCGGCGGGCGCGCGTCGAGTCGCTTGGGCAAGCAAAGAGGTCAATACCAATAACACACCATTTCCCTTGCTCACAGCAGTCTCGAGCACGGTCGCCACCAGGACAGACGTCATCACAATCTCTCCGCAGAGCGCATTCCCATACCCAACGCCCGGCGAGATGACGTTTGCCCCGAGGGTGCCTTCGTTCCCTTTGGGAATGGTCGCCATGAGCAGCGCCGAGCCGAGAATTGCCCCAATGATTTGGGAAATCGTGTTGGCAATGGCCTGTCCGGCAGGAAGTTGGCCGACGAGGGCGAGCGCAAAGGTGACGGCCGGGTTGAGCTGGCCACCGGAGATATGGCCGGTCGCAAAGGCCAGAACGGTGATGGCGAGCCCAAACGCAAACGCGACGGTGACTCCCCAACTGCCGTTGATGAGAATGTCCGAGCCAAAGGCGGTCAACGACTCCTGGGTCTTTGCGGACAGATCCGCAATGTCCTGAATCGTGTTGACCTCCGACGTGGGAGCGGTAAAGTTCAACATCTCGCTGGTGTATCCGTCGTCGGGACCGCCAACCTCGACGCGGGAGCTGAAGGTGACGGCCTGGCAAACGAGCGAAGCGCACAGTGGCGCGAGTGAGCGCGAGTGAGCGTCTGGGCGCGGCGACAGGGCCAATACCCACCGTGCCGGTTCCGATATAGACGAAGACGGCGGTCGCGAAGAGCTCGGCCACGGCGGCCTTGACCGAGAAGAGCCTGAGGACGGGAAGCGAGTCGCCTGAGATACGAATAGGTGAGGACGTGTCAGCGTGTTGTCGGGAGGGAACGCTCGGCGCTCGACGGAACAAGGACGCACCCATGCCATCCGTCTTGGCCAGGAAGGACTTCATGCCGAAGCCCCTAATACCGAAGGCCATGCTTTCGGAGATGGGAAAAATCCGGCGAAAGAGCAGATTCACACAGGCCGTCGCGAGCACGCTGATGTAGGGGCACGACGATCGTGTATACGATATATACGATACATACGATTTACAGGGTATAGGGTATAGGGTCGACGACGGGAGAGGGGTGATCACGATTTAGTCCTCACTTCCCTGTCCTTCACCAAGTACAGCCGCTCCAACGCTCGTTTGGTCTCGTTCTCCGGGAAGTTGGTCAAGTCGAAGTAGTGCGAGGCGAGACCCACGAGCCATCTCCCGTCGACCTCGACCACGTTCCGGATGTAGTTCCTGGTCGTCAACACGAACTCCTGGAACAAGACCCATTCGGGCTTCCGGGCGAGGGTGGTGCTGGGGTGGAGGTAGACCTGGGAGTTGTCCTTGACCGTCAGGTAGGTGCCGCTCCGCTGCAGGTGCGCGATCTGCATGAAGTACCCCGCGACGAGTGCCTTCCGGATGTTGTTGTAGTACTGCTTGGAGTTGAAATCTGTGGAGAGCAGGGGGATGCCGAGGCGGGTGCACAGGCGCTCCAGCTGCCTGCGGACGTTCTCCGCCGACTTGAGGGAGCGGGCGTTGAGGAAGTTGTTCCAGCACCACTTGTTGACGTCCTCGTTGCTGGAGATGGCATTCTTGTACGCCGTGTAGACGTTGAGCAGGGTCAGATGGTCGCCGTCTGCGTGGCTGAATTGTCCCTTTGCCGCGTCGGCTTCGTGCTGGGCCTCCTTGGGCCGCGTGAAGGGGTTGGGCACGCTGAGCATCGCGGCGATCGTGAGCACCTCGTTGCTGCAGTTGAGGTCGGCGCTGGCGATGAGCATCTTGGAGAGCTGGGGGTCGAGCGGGAACTCGGCCATGAGCGCGCCGGTATCCGTGAGCTCGCCTTCGTCGTCCAGGGCGCCCAGGTAGTTGAGCAGTTCGAGGGCGCGCATCAGCGTCTCGGGCGCGGGGGGGTCCATGAAGTCAAAATGGACCTGCGGTGCGTGGGGAGACGCGAGGGTTGGGGAAAAAGCCTCAGTGAGATAGTATTCTACTCATGTGTTGGCACGTGATGTGCGCCGACACGATCAGTCCAATGTAGATAAGGTAATGTGTGATCGATCGTCATCAGCCTTCGACGCCCCGCTCCTGGATCCCGGATCCCGGATCCCCGAGGTTGTGCTCAAATTCTATGGGTAGTTAAGTCTCGTCATAATTATGCCGCACGCGAATGGGTCATCCGTACGAGGAATGGTTTATCATCATTGCACAGGGGAGCGGGAGGGGGCGGCGGGAGGGGGCGGCGGGGCGGCGAATCACCGAACGAGCAACGAGGAACAACAACAACAACAAACGACGTACCAGGTCGTCAATCCCGAGCTTCTTCAGCTGCAGCACGACCGACCCCAGGTTGCTCCGCAGGATCTCCGGATACGTCTGCTCTTGCAAATCCTTGTTGAAGGACTCGGCCGTGTACAGCCGGAAGCACTTCCCGGGCTTGGTACGGCCAGCACGACCCGCCCGCTGATGCGCGCTCGCCCGGCTGATCGGAGACACCAGCAGGCTCTCCACCCGCTGCCTCGGGTTGTACACCTTTTGCTTTGCAAACCCGGGATCGATCACGTACACAATCCCGTCGATCGTCAGCGAGGTCTCGGCGATGTTCGTCGAGATAATAATCTTCCGCCCCGGAGGTCCGTCCGGATCCGTCCGCTCCGGCGCCGGATCGAAAATCCGCTGCTGCTGCTGCGGGGGCAGACTCGAGTACAGCGGGTGCACCTTGATGGGCCCCACCTTCTTGCCCAGCTGTTGAATCTCCCCGGTAATCTTCCGGCACGCGTCTTCTATCTCCTCCTCGCCCGTCAAAAACAGCAGCACGTCACCCTCCGGCTCGTACGTGTGGATCTGTACCACCGTCCGGATCGCCGCCTCCAGGTAGTCCCGCTCCGGCTCCTGCGTGTAGAAAATCTCCACGGGATGCAGCCGTCCTGGCACTTTAATCAGCGGCGCATCCAAGAAGTAATCCTGGAACTTCTCGGCCTCGAGCGTCGCCGACATGACCACCACTTTCAGGTCTGGCCTCTTGAGGATGATCTCCTTCAGGAGCCCAAACAGGATGTCCGTCGCCAACGTCCGCTCGTGCGCCTCGTCCAAAATCACCACGCTATACTGGCTCAACGTCGGATCCGTCATCGCCTCCCGCAACAGCATACCGTCCGTCGCAAACTTCACCTTGGTCTTGGGCCCGCAGCAGTCCTCGAAACGAATCGTGTACCCCACCTCCTCCCCAAGACTCACGTCCATCTCGTCCGCTACGCGCCGCGCCACCGACATCGCCGCAACACGACGCGGCTGTGTGCACACGACCTTAAGGTTGCCCTTGCAGTAGCCAGCCTCGGCGATGAACTGGGCAATCTGCGTCGTCTTTCCGGAACCCGTCTCTCCGACCAGAATCAGGTTTTGATGCTCGGCCAGCATCGAGATGACGTCCTTCCGCGCCTGCCACACGGGCAGCCCTGCAGACGTGGGGCGGGTTGGGGCGGGCGTGAGTGTGGGCGTGAGTGCGGGCGTGAGTGCGGGCGCGGGTGGAGAGTCGGGGGCTCTCTCGAGAGTGAAAAATCATCACGACGACGTACCTTCTCTCCCCTTGAGTATATCGTAGTATCGCTTGCTGTAGGGCTTGCCAGTGAACATATTCACGGCATCGTCCTCCCCCTGGGGGTGGGACACGTCGATTTTTCGCTTCATTTCGACCTGAAATCGGTCCCTCGCTTTGCATGCGCCTCCTCCCGTGACGCCTGCTCTCTCGGCGTCGATACGTCAACAGGTGCGATGGTGGTGTTCCTGGGACAACGCTGATTGCACACACCGCGAGAGAGCGCGTAAATCCAAATAGAAAACGGGGTCGGGGAAGAATCAGTCAACGCCCTCGGCTTCGGATGGACTCGCCAACAAACCAACAAAATCACAGCAAAATCAAATATACATACACCGCTAGTTCAAAATACTCGCCATCTTCCCGACCGTGTACAGCATGACCCCATTGGCCGGGGCCGCCCGCATAATACACGGCGTGAACCCCTTGTAGAACCGGGAGATCCCGCCCTCTCCCCACAACTTCCTCGCCGTCGTCAACATATTCGGGTACGCCCGCTCCTTCGGCACGATCGAATCCGTCATCATCGCACTCTTCACCACGTCCACCGGGTAGATGCACAACCAGTAGAGAATTCCTCCAAACCCACCGGCCCCAATCACCAGCGGCGCCGACAGCTCACTGACCTCGATCCCCTTCATCTCCGCCATCTTCTTCTTCATCACCTCGAAACTGCCCAAGTACACCGCATTCGCAGGCGTGTTCCGCAATATCGTCGGCCCGAGCCCCTGGAACGGCCCACGCATGCCGCTCGTCTTGAGCGTCTGCCTGACACAGTCCGTCACCGTCGTGTACGGCGCTTTATAATTCGGATCCGCCTTCGACCGCAGGATCTGCACCTGGATCTGACTCTTGTAAAAATCGATCGGCGCCTCGGTGAACGCCGCCACGAACCCGGTCATCATGCCCGCCTTATAATAGTCGAGATTCGTCAACGCCCGCGTCGACCCGTCCGCATTCGTCCCCAGCCACCTCTTCGACTCCCCAAACGCAGAGAACAACGTCGCACGGAACAACATCTGACCGGCCAGCGGCGACGCCACGCCCTTGTACAGCCCACCCACGCCCTCCCACGCGAGGGTCTTCTTCACGCAGTCAAACGCCCCAGAGTAGATTGGTTTCGTGATCGACTGCGACTGCAGGCGCACTTTCACGGTGTCAAACGGGTGGCCCACAGCAACCACCGCGATCCCACCCGCCGTCCCACTCACGCAGTCCTTGACAAACTTAACAAAGCCCGAAGACGCGGCCGGCGTGGGAGGACTTGCTGGGTTGTTGGCGGAATTGGCTGTGGTCAGGGCGATTGCGCCCGTTGCAGCCAACGCCGAGGCGTCTGTCGAGGCCACAGACTTCATCGTCGCCGTCGGCGATGGCATGAGCGGAAGAGAAGGTGGTGGCGAACGAGGTGGGAAATTGACGTCGTGTTGGAGGGTTCAAATCTCTCTCTCCTGGGCGCACGTGGCGGTGGCACAGATCGACGGGATGAGACGGAAAGGGAGGAAAAAATGAATGAAATGTATTGGTAACGTGGCAGGTGGCGATCGAGCTTCGTGGAGGGTCGTCGGAGCGACCTCGATCATCTTGTTGCGCTGCGGTTCACCGCAATTGAGGAGTACTCAGTCGCATACGCCACTGTACTGTATCAATGCGTCAGCGGTCTCGTGGGACTGGAGAGACTGCTCCCGGAGTCTGGCGTCAGTCGAGTCACGTCAAGTCGGGGGGGGAGGGGGGTACGGTGCCTGCTCGGGAGCGGGCGCTCGCTCCCATCATCGACCATCGACCATCGACCTGAGCACGTCGCCGGCCACCACACTCGCCGGGTGGGAGTTCTTGTTGCTGGGTCGACTCGGTGCGCTCACGCGCCCGACGCAACAACAGTGAGCTAGGGTACCCTAGCTCTATAGGGTCTCTATTCGAGAAATCAATTCGAGTGGAATCCCTCCACCTCCACAATGTCGTCAGTTACACGTACACGTATGGCCGTCAGGTCGCTGACTGGGAGGATCTCGGCCGGCCATACCCTGTCGCTGTCTCGATTCCTGTCTCAAGACTCGAATGCGCCCACGACGGTGCGTCTTGACATCGACGTGCGCTCGCTCCTCGCTCCTCGCTCCTACCCGATCCTACCTGATGGTCCTACCTGATCCGCTCGTTCGCCAGGAAACGCCACCTCCGGACACGGCGCGCGGTGCGACCGCGGACTTGTGCGACGTGCACGTCACTGATCCCGTCGACGTTGTCACCGAAGGTGACGTCCAGATCTGCGAGGCGGTACGGTATCACCTGCTGTCGCTTTATCTCCCGCCGTCATCCTGCTGTACGTACGCTCACGATCCCTTACGTAATCTTTCGCTCCAGGGATATTTCAAGGACCTGGGCGGGAACCTGGCTTTTTCTGGAGAGGTGGCCACCGTCAAGTGCTTTGAGAACAATCCGTTGGTTCGGAAGGCGTTGGAGGAGGACGGCCGTGGTCGGGTGTTGGTGGTGGATGGCGGGGCGTCGAGGCGCTGTGCGTTGTTGGGGGACAATATTGCCGAGATGGCGTATAAGAACGGGTGGAGCGGGATCATCATCAACGGGTGTATCCGGGATTCGGCAGATATTGCCCGGATGCCGTTGGGGGTGAAGGCAATCACGACGTACCCTTTGAAGTCGAGTAAGCGGGATGTGGGGCTGCGGGATGTGGCGGTGACGTTTGCAGGCGCGACGTTTCGGCCGGGGGACTGGGTGCACGCGGACGGGGACGGGGTGCTGGTGAGCAAGAAGGGGTCGCTGAGTTAGGTTACTGAGCTGGTATCAAAATCAAATGTTCACTCGTGCAAAATCTCGAAGATTGAAGAATTAGGCGTTGTCGGCGACAAAGGCGATGCCGGCCTCGATGTTCTTGGTGAGGAGCTCGCGCATCTCCTCCATGCCGGCCTTCTCGAGGTCGTTGAGCTCTCCCAGGGGGAGGAACTCGGCGACGCCCTCCGGTCCGAGGACGACCTTGCTGCTGAAGAAGGGGAGACCCTCGACGAGGCTGCTCTCGACGTAGGTGCACTCGACCACGTTCTTCTCGCCGGTCTTGGCGAGGAGGACGCTCTCGGCCATGCGCGCCGCGGCGTAAGCCATGGAGAGGGTAGCAGATCCGGCGCCGGCCTTGGCCTCGACGACCTCTGTTCCGGCGTTCTGGATGCGGGTGGTCATGGCGGCCGGGTCGGCGACGGCGACCGACGGGGAGGCCTGGGAGAGGAGCGGGAGGATGGTGGTTCCGGCGTGGCCGCCGATGACCGGGACGTTCATGTCGGAGACGGCAACGCCACCGGCCTCGGCGACAAAGGTGTTGGCGCGGACAATGTCGAGGGTGGTGACGCCCATGATCTTCCTGGGGTCGTAGCAGCCGGCCTTCTTCATGACCTCGGCGGCGATCGGGACGGTCGAGTTGACCGGGTTGGAGATGATGTTGACGATGGCGTTCGGGCAGTTGGCGGCGACGCCCTCGATGAGGGACTTGACGATGCCGGCGTTGATGTTGAACAGGTCGTCACGGGTCATGCCCGGCTTACGCGGGATGCCGGCCGGGATGACGACGAGGTCGGCGCCGGCGAGCGCGCCGGCGAGCTGGTCCTGGCCCTTGTAAGCGGTGACCTTGCACGGCGTGTTGATGTGCGAGAGGTCGGCAGCGACACCCGGGGTGACATCGGCCAGATCGTAGACGGCCAGGGTCTCGATCATCGGGTTCATCTTGAGGAGGAGGGCGAGCGGCTGACCGATACCTCCGGCAGCACCGAGCAGGGCGACCTTGAAGCCGGCGGTGGTGGCGGTGGCGCAGGCAGTCCTGCTGGCCGACGCGGCGAGCGCGACAGACCTGCTCTTGAACGAGACAGAGGCGGCAGGCGCGACGCCGACCGACTTGAGTCCGGCAAAGCGCGCGATGGCCACCTTCGGCGTCTTGCTGTAGGTGTTGGAACGTGAGCGAGCGGTGAGGTGAGTAGAGGTGGACAGGGTCAACGCGCAGCCAGGTCAAAAGCGCGAATCGGGCAGAGGGGGACAAGGACGACGGCGACGGCGACAGAGGCTTCTCATACGTGTGAATCCTCGGGCCAGCGATGGGCCCATCGATCCTCGGCCCGGGAAATGCGTCTACGTACAGAAAACGTGATGGACATGCGGTCGCAGCCGGTGCTCTGCAGCAGTTATTGGTCTGCGCTGCGCTGATCATGATGGCTATGGTCACGGCTAAGGCTAGGAAGAATGAAATACCTGTATGAGAGAGATCCGTGTAGGAACGGAGGGGGCGGAGGCGGTCCGACGACCGCCAACTGCTTGCGATCCACAGAGCATGTTACTCGGTACAGCATATCATCATCAGAGCTTGCCCTGCTTCTTGAGACCGTCCTTGACGGCATCGAGCACGAGCGCCACGGTGGCCGGCTGGGCGTTGGCGCCCATCAGCCCGATCCTGATCACCTTGCCGAAGGTCGGTCCGAGTCCGCCGCTGATCTCGACGTTGAACGTGTCCATGGCGTTCTTGATGAGCGCCATCGCATCGGTGCCCTCGGGCAGAACGATCGTGTTGACGGTCGCCAGGCGGTCCTTCGGGTCCTGGACGAACGGCTTGCAGCCCATGGCGCTGAGTCCCTCCCAGAGCTGCTCGTGGCAGGCCATATGACGCTTCCACATGGCCTCGAGACCCTCCTCGGCGACGATGGCGAGCGCCTCCCTGAGTCCGTACCAGGTGGACACCATGCCGGTGTGGTGGTAGGAGCGGCTGTTGTACCAGCCCCAGTAGTCTCCGACGAGGTTCATGTCGAGGTAGTACGACCTGACCTTTGTCTTCCTGCTCTTCAGCTTCTGGAGAGCGCGCTCGCTGAGGAAGAGCGGGGCGCTTCCGGGCGGGGCGCTGAGGCACTTTTGCGCGCCAGAGTAGATGGCGTCAATCTTCCAGTCGTCGGCAAAGATGGGGACACCGCCCAGCGAGCAGACCGTGTCGACCAGCAGGAGCGTGCCGTTCTTCTCGCACAGATCTCCGAGTCCGGCCAGACTCTGCTGGACGCCGGTGGACGACTCTCCCTGGCAGAGGAAGAGCACGGCCGGCTTGTGGGTCTCGACGGCCTCCTTCAGCTCGTCGTACGAGAAGGTCTTTCCCGCCTCCTTCTTGAGCTCGACCACGTTGGCGCCGAAACGATCAGCCATATCGGCAACACGCTCTCCCCAGATTCCCTTGTTGCCGACCACCACCGTCTCGCCCGGCTCCACCAGGTTGGCGATGGCCGCCTCCATGCCCGCGTGCCCGGTTCCACTGACGGCCAGCGTGTACTTGCTCTTGGTCTGGAACACGTAACGAAGCCCCTCCTGGATCTCGTCCATAATCTTAAGCATCGGCGGGTGCAGGTGCCCCAGCAGCGGCTGGGCCTGGGCCAGCAGGATGCGCTCGTACGAGTTGGCCGGGCCCGGCCCCATCAGATACCTCTTCGGGATATCGATCACCCCCGTCGGTCCCTTGCTGCTGTTATCGATCGGGTGCGACGTCTCGTCCGGGCGGATGGACGTGTTGGACGTGCTCGTCGAGTAGCCAGCGAACGATTGGCCAGCAGCAGCAGTCTTGGTAAAAGACGCCCCGGGCAAGACCCCGGAGGCGCTGGCGAGCACTCGGCCCAATGCCGACAGAGACGCCTTCTGGTTAAGCCTATTGACAATACTCATATCGCTGAACGACAGATCGGTCTCTAAATTTGTGCCGTCGGCCGTTCAGCGAGCGGTGATCTTCGTGTGGCCTCACACGGATTTCGGTCAACCACTACAACAGTCTAAAACCGGATTTCCCGCATCACCACGTCGTCAGAAGACGTTTCTGGTATCAACGTGTATCAAAGACCGTATTTCCCTCGCGAGACTGTCCAGTATTCGACACAGACGACGCAATCGCCCGTTGATTTGAACCTCGCTGCACGATGACCGAGACACAGAAGAGCTCGTTCGAGGAGTCGACGCTGAATCGGAACGTGCTCAATGCCGAGTATGCCGTCCGGGGAGCGATTGCGGTCAAGGCACAGAAGTACGGGGAGCAGATGCGGCTGGGAGAGGACCTGGGGTTCGCGAGCATCATCCAGTGCAACATTGGCAACCCGCAGATCCTGCACCAGAAGCCGGTGACGTTCTTCAGGCAGGTGCTGGCGCTTTGTGACTACCCGGACCTGCTGGAGAAGGAAGAGGCCAAGGCGCTGTTCCCTGCGGACGCGCGGGCCCGGGCGGCCGAGTACATGGGTCGGATCAGCGGCGGCACCGGGGCGTACAGTGAGTCCAAGGGCGCATTGGTGTGCCGGGAGCATGTTGCGAAGGGTATTGAGGAGCGGGACGGGCACCCGTGTGACACGGACGACCTGTGGCTGACGGACGGGGCGTCGGCGGCTGTCAACTACATCCTGCAGATTCTCATCCGGGACGAGAAAGACGCCGTGTTGGTGCCAATTCCGCAGTACCCGCTGTATTCTGCGACGCTCAGCCTGTTGGGGGGGGCCATGGTCGGGTACTACCTGGACGAGAAGTCGGGGTGGCAGTGCACGATCGACAAGCTGCGGGAGACGGTGCAGCAGGCGAGGGACCAGGGCAAGTGCGTGCGGGCCATCACGGTGATCAACCCGGGTAACCCGACAGGACAGGTGATGGATCGGGAGACGCAGGAGGCCGTCGTGAGGCTGTGCGAGGAGGAGGGGCTGGTGCTGATCGCCGACGAGGTCTACCAGTGCAACGTCTACGCGGAGAAGAAGCGCTTCGATTCGTTCAAGAAAGTCGTCCGGGACATGGGATCCAAGGTGCACCTGCTGTCGATGAACAGCATCAGCAAGGGATTCTTCGGGGAGTGCGGCAGGCGCGGCGGGTACATGGAGTGCGTCAACTTCCCCGAGGGGGTGAAGCAGCAGCTGTACAAGCTGTCTTCCATCAAGCTGTGCCCCAACATCAACGGTCAGATCTGTATCGCGATGGTGATGAACCCCCCGAGGGAGGGCGACGAGAGCTACGAGCTGTACGACCGGGAAAAGCACGGTATCCTGGACAGCCTTGCCAGGCGCGCCAAGATGGTGGTCCAGAGCCTGAACAAACTCGACGGCGTGTCGTGCAACGAGGTGGAGGGCGCGTTGTACGCCTTTCCCCGGCTGGAGGGGCTCGAGAGCAAGGGCAGCGCGGAAGGCGACGTGCCTGCCGACGCGCAGTACTGCATGGCGCTGCTGGACGCCACGGGCATCGTCACGGTTCCGGGAAGCGGGTTCGGCCAGGAGCCGGGCACCCTGCACGTCCGGACGACCATTCTGCCGCCCGAGAACGAGGTCGCCGAGACGATGGCCAGGTGGGCCAAGTTCCACCAGAGCTACATGCAGGCCGCGTGAGGTGTTGTAGTAGAAGTTGCGGGTGCCAGGCTGTAGGGTCGCTCGATTTGCAGCCATCGGACCGGCATTTCGTTTCTGTTGACGTTTGCTAGCCCTTTCTCTCGTATCCCTCGCTGATCGGCCTGATACCTCCCCGTAGACGCCGTCACGAGGAAGTCCACTCACTGATCGAATTTCAGAGATGCTGTCGCTCGTCGCTCGCCACGTGAAGCGGTCTTCTCTCATGTCCCAGACGGTCCGGGCCTTCTCGTCTTCGTCGATCGAGGGCATTCCCGTCGAGGTGCGTGAGAACTGAGAACGGGAACGAGAGAGGCATTCCTACACTCCTCTCTCGTCCACCGAACGACGGACCTGCTCGCTCACTGCCACGCACGCAACCCTTCAGACCCTCAACCCGGAGGGCAAGCACCGTGTCCTTGTCACGAAGGACCTGCCGGGAACGCGCTGGCGCGACATCCTGACCTCGGCGGACTGCCGGGTGGACATTTGCAAGTCGCCCGACACGATCCTCGACAATGCCACGATCAAGACGCTCATCGGGACCAAGTGCGATGGCGTCGTCGGGCAGCTGACCGAGGACTGGGGCGCGGAGCTGTTTGAGGCGCTCAAGCAGGCCGGCGGACGGGCGTACTCGAACTACGCCGTCGGGTACAACAACGTGGTGGTCCCAGAGGCGACCGCGCGGGGCATTGCCGTGGGTAACACGCCCGGAGTGCTGACCGAGACGACAGCCGAGCTGGCGGCTTCGCTGACTTTCGCGGCCGCCCGTCGCGTCGTGGAGGCGGACGTGTTCATGCGGGCCGAGAAGTACAAGGGCTGGCTCCCGGACCTGTTTGTTGGATCGCTGCTGCAGAACAAGACGGTCGGCATCATCGGCGCCGGGCGGATCGGAACCGCGTACGCCCGTATGATGGTCGAGGGGCACAAGATGAACCTCGCCTACTACGATCCGTACCCCAACAAGTTCCTCGAGGACTACGTCAAGGACTATAGCAAGCTCGTGGAGAGCAGGGGCGAGGCGCCCATCACCGTCACACGCTGCGAGACGGTGGAAGACGTGCTCAAGACGAGTGACGTCGTGTCGCTGCACTGCAACTTGGACGAGAACACCAAGCACCTGATCAACAAGCAGCGGCTGGAGATGATGAAGCCAGACGCCGTCCTGGTCAACGCGGCCCGGGGGCCGGTGATCGACGAGACCGCGCTGGTGTCGCACCTACAGAAGAATCCGGAGTTCCGCGTCGGTCTCGACGTGTTCGAGGACGAGCCGCTGATGAAGAAGGGGCTCAAGGAGTGCGCCAACGCGGTCATCGTCCCGCACATTGCGTCCGCGACGCTCTGGACGAGGTCCGGCATGGCGACGCTGGCGTCCAAGAACGTCGCGGCGATCCTGAGCGGTCACAAGCCGTGGACAGAGCAGGATGTCCTGGCGTTCGTTGACGGACCGTTTGACGATATCCCAAGCGCGGCACCGAGCATCGTCAACGCGGAGGATTTGTCTCTGTAGGTTGTAAGGACCCGGCGTGGACAAGCTTCGTGTGTACCCGGCGAGTGGTGGGCGCTCGTTCGCTTTCCGTGTTCGATCAGCCGTTCACAAACTCACACACGCACTCACACGTGTCGTCGCCTTTTTCGCTGCGATCGAAATGGCGGCCGGTTTTCCCGGACGCCCTCCCAAGCGTGCGCCGCATGTCATTCTTTGTCCGATTTTTCGTCCGATTCCAGCCGTGGGGCCGGCATACCTGCTATATCGAGGCAACGTGGCGGAAAAATCTGATCGGAAAAATCACACGACGACGGATTTTTCTCAAGCGCGCACGGTTCGCTGGTCCTTCTGGCGCTACGGCGCGTTCTATCTGTTTTCAAGGTCCTACAAGATGGCATGTGTCCGGCGGAGTTGTCTCATTTTGAGTGTGTGCGACGCAAATCCGGGTGGAATGGATACCACCCGCGGCACCTGTCAGGCGGCGGTCGGAAGGCGGCCTCGAAATCAAGCGATTTTGATGGGTTCAGCTTTTCACACAAAAGATAGATACTTGCACCTCCTCTGGTCCACACATCGACAGAACAAAACCTTGCAACCTCGTGCGCCGCGCGACATTGCGACTGCTACGTCATCGCGGGAGCATTCACCTGACATCCGAACCCAACGTCCAATTGGAAATTGCCGACATGCTTCGGCCACGTACGTTCCGCCCTCTCGCTCCCGGCGTCCATTGACAACTATTGATCAGATCTGTTGATTCCGGGAGCCCAGCGTTCTCCTCGTCACACTTCGTGCGGTCGACGTCAGATGGCCTTGAATTTCGGCCCTCTTGCCCCCGTCTCTCTCACTCGGAATTCCCGGACACTCGCAGTCACCGCAAGGGTGATTCAGCCTGTCGTACAGGCGAATCACTTCTTCGGGCCCGCCGACGTGGGCCCGTGCGCCCCCGGGGGGGTCTTGGCACCGACGCCAAGGCACCAGAAAGCCTGGCGACTGGTCTGCCTCAGTGAGGCGGCTGAGACGCCGCCCCCATCTACGTCGACGTCGACGTCTACGACGAGCAGCGTCGACGGTCAGAGGGCCGAGGGGAGCATCAGGGGCAACATCATGTCGTCCCGCTCCAGGACCGTCCCGCTGGCTGCTGATGCCACCCCAGCGCCGCCAGTCTCGCCCGCCCCAGAGGTGATAGAGCTGTGGGCGACTCTCCCGCCCGCGCCAGAGAAATGGTGGGCAAAAGGGTTCCAATTGAGGTGGTATGACGATCACAAGCTGCCTCGGAACGTGCTCATCAGGTACGAGGTGCCCGAGGACGCAGGCTACACCATCCCGCCGCACCCGAATCGCACCCGAATGGTGTTGAGATGGGAACACGACAGCAACATCGATCGTCGCAACATGTTTGTCTCGACCAGAGTCGAGTATGGGAGCCAGGAGTGGCACGAGGTTGTGGACACGGCGACGAAATCCGGAACGAGGCCGCGCGTCGACCCGGTCTCTGCGCTCGAGGAGATGATGGAGTACAAGGCGCGCGTCGGGAGGCTCAACCCCAAGGAGGCCGTCCCGGCCGACGGCATGACCTGGAGCGAGATCCTTCGAATCGACCAGTC